>Ga0163144_10004309_pt1 | contig 32105 bp, 29 predicted proteins | sample OliLak19BULKMAT1_FD_123175 | JGI IMG/M metagenome (GOLD analysis project Ga0163144, IMG submission 123175) | Freshwater microbial mat bacterial communities from Lake Vanda, McMurdo Dry Valleys, Antarctica - Oligotrophic Lake LV.19.BULKMAT1 | ecosystem: Environmental > Aquatic > Freshwater >... | reverse complement strand
TGTCGTAGACGTCGAAATTGTCGATCGTCCCGATCGTCGTGGGGGATGCGGCAGCGTTGTTCGCACCGAGAAGCAATGCAACGAGCGCGATTGCCGGCGTCCAGCGGGGCATGTCTCTCCTAGTCATCGACGAACTCCTGACTTGATTCGCGGTTTTGTGAGGTGTGGTGCCGGAGTTGATGGAAGTTTCGTGCCAGCTCAGCGGGCGCCGCGACCTACCGGCCGATGCGCGTGCCGTGGACTGTCAGGATTTTGTAAGCTGTAAGGTGAGCCGACGGTTTTCACGTGTCTCACCGATGGTTGCTGGCGCGCTGATGTCGAGCCAGACAGACACGCAGCGTTGCATAGCGGTGACGTTGTGCCGCGTCGGATGCGGCTTGAAAGACAATGTTGGCTCGAAGGACAGTCCTCACGCCGCGCTCCCGGGAAACCCATGCATCATCACGCACCACTTCTCCCGCCGGGTGACGGCGATCTGCTCGCACACGCCATTGCACTGCTGCTGATGGGGCTCGCGGGCAGCTTCACGCATTGCGTCGCCATGTGCGGGCCGTTCGTGATGGCGCAGATGACCGCCAGCCTCGATGCCGCGTTCGGACGCGGCTACGGGGTCATGCACAGGCTCCGCGGCGCCGCGCTGATCCCCTATCACTTAGGGCGCATGACGACCTACACGGCACTGGGCGCCGGCAGCGCCGGCGTGATCGAGTTCGTCGGCAATGTCGCGGGGTTTCGCGCGCTCGCAGCGATCATGCTCGTGATCGCAGCGCTCGCGATGATCGCTCAGGCTGTCGGACGAAGCATTCCGCTTCTGGATCGACTTTTCGCCGGCCAGGCACCGATGTTCATGCCGCGCCTCGCACGCGGTCTCCTCGAACGCCCGACCGGATGGCGCGGCTATGCGCTGGGTGTCGCGCTGGGCTTTCTGCCCTGCGGCTTGCTCTACGCAGCGTTGGCGGCGGCATCCGGCGCGGGCAACGCCACGCGCGGTGCGCTGGTGATGGCCGCCTTCGCGCTCGGCACGACCCCGGGGCTGCTGGGCGTCGGCTGGGCGGGGCTGCTGTTCGGCCGAAGATGGCTGCGAGTCTCGGCGATGTTCGCCCCGGTCCTGTTGCTGATCGGTGCGACGATGCTGCTCGCCATGGCCTGGCGGTTCGTCACGTAGCGGGCAGCACGAGGTCGCGATAGGCGTGCCAGGTGGCATAGCCGATGAGGGGCATGGTCACGACCAAGCCGACGAAGAACGTCGCCATGCCGACCAGGGTGAATACGACGATCAGCGCCGACCACAGCGCCATCGTCTGCCAATTGTGGCGAACGGCCATGACGCTGGTGACGATCGCCGTGAAGACATTGACGTCACGCTGCAGCAGCATCGGGATCGAGACCGCGCCGATCGCCAGCGTGAGCACGGCGAGCACACAGCCGATCGCGCCGCCGGTGATCAGGAACGGCAGACTGGCCGGCGAGAAGAAGATCGTGTCGATGATCGTCCCCAAGGTCGGGTTGGCGTTCTGGAAGAACAGCGCGAAGAGCAGGGACGCGATCCGCACCCAGGCGAGGTGGATCAGCATCAGCACGATGCCGAGATTGGCAAGCTGCGTGCGGTTGCGATTGATGGCGCCGAGCGCGAGCCGCAACGATACGGGCTCACCGGCCTCGAGACGCCGGCTGGTCTCGTAGAGCCCGACGGCGATCAGTGGCGCGATGAGGAAGAAGCCGGCGGCCAGCGGCAGCAGGAGATAGGGCAGGTCGGCCAGAAGCAGCGTGGCCGCCAGGATCAGGCTCATGATCGAGATCGCACCGCCATAGGCGAGGCTGATCCGCGGCGCCTTGAGCAGATCGAGCCAACCCTTCGCGAGCCAGGACCAGGGCCGGTCGACGCTCACGCGACGGACATGCGGCGTCGGGCCGGAGAATACCGCGAGTGTTTCGGTCATGGCGTCTCCTTCGCTGCGGCAGAATCTGCGTCGATAGTCCTTGACTGCGCCAGCGAAGAATCATTGAGCGCAGCGGCGCCGTCACGGCGATGCGACAAACGGTCGCTGCGACGAGCGCGCGCAGTAACAACGTGTCGCATGTCACGGACGTCCGATCGGATGTTCCATGCGCCGTCGACGCACCAAGAGTCGCGGCGAAGAGAAAAGTGTAACGGGGATTTCGATGGCAACGATCGCGATCGGTAGCGGGCAAGCAGCGGTGACACGGCCCGATTACGTCGATGACGTCACGCGCGCTTTTCTGGTCGCCGCGTTGTTCTGGGGAGTGATCGGCTTCACTGCCGGCCTATTCATCGCCCTGCAGCTGGTGTTTCCGGTTCTCAATCTGGATCTGGAATGGACCACGTTCGGACGATTGCGCCCGGTCCATACCTCTGCGGTGATCTTTGCCTTCGGCGGCACCGCATTGATCGGCACCTCCTTCCACATCGTCCAGCGGACCTCGCATGCGCGCCTGTTCGGCGGCGCACCGCTCGGCTGGTTCGTCTTTCTCGGCTATCAGTTCTTCATCCTGCTCGCGGCGAGCGGCTACGTCTTCGGCGTCACGCAGAGCAAGGAATATGCGGAGCCGGAATGGTACGTCGACATCTGGCTCACGATCGTCTGGGTCGCCTATCTGATCGCCTTCGCCGGCACGCTCCTCAAGCGCGAGGAGCCGCACATCTATGTCGCGAACTGGTTCCTGCTCGCCTTCATCCTGACGATCGCGATGCTGCACCTCGTCAACAGCATGGCGATGCCCGTCTCGTTCTTCGGGACGAAGAGCTACTCCGCCTATTCAGGCGTCCAGGATGCGATGATCCAGTGGTGGTACGGGCACAACGCGGTGGGCTTCTTCCTGACCGCAGGGTTCCTGGGGATGATGTACTACATCATCCCGAAGCAGGCTGATCGGCCAATCTATTCGTATCGCCTCTCGATCGTCCATTTTTGGTCGCTGACGTTTCTCTACATCTGGGCCGGTCCGCATCACCTCCACTACACGGCCTTGCCCGATTGGGCGCAGACGCTGGGCATGACGTTCTCGATCATGCTGTGGATGCCGAGCTGGGGCGGCATGATCAACGGCATCATGACGTTGTCCGGCGCGTGGGACAAACTGCGCACCGATCCGTCCCTGCGCTTCTCTGTCACCGCCGTCGGCTTTTATGGCATGTCGACCTTCGAAGGGCCGGTCATGTCGATCAAGGCGGTGAACGGACTCAGTCACTACACCGACTGGACCATCGGGCACGTGCATTCCGGTGCGCTGGGATGGGTCGGCTTCATCGTGTTCGGCACGATGTACTACCTCGTCCCCGTGCTGTGGAGCCGCGCGCGCCTCTATTCGCCGCGCCTCGTCGCGTGGCATTTCTGGATCGCGACGCTCGGCATCGTCCTCTACATCACCGCGATGTGGGTGAGCGGAATCATGCAGGGGCTGATGTGGCGTGCCTACGACAGTCTCGGCTTCCTGCAGTATTCCTTCGTCGAGACGGTCGTCGCGATGCGGCCCTTCTATGCCATCCGTGCACTGGGCGGCCTGCTCTACGTCCTCGGTGCGCTGATCATGAGCTACAACATCTGGCGGACCATCAGAGGCGATGTCGCGGTCGAAAAGAGCCGCACCCCTGGCCTGACCATCGCCCGCGCTTGAGGAGAGAACCATGGCGTTTCGTCATGCCGTCATCGAGAAGAACGTCGTTCTTCTCGCAGTGCTCACCCTGATCACGATTTCGATCGGCGGGTTGGTCCAGATCATTCCACTCTTTGCGGTGGAGTCGACGATCGAGCGGGTGCAGGGGGTGCGTCCCTATTCACCGTTGGAGCAGCTCGGGCGCAACATCTATGTCCGTGAAGGCTGCTACCTCTGCCACTCGCAGCAGGTGCGGACTTTCAAGGACGAGGTCGAGCGCTACGGCCACTACAGCCTCGCGGCCGAGAGCATGTACGACCACCCGTTCCAATGGGGCTCGAAGCGTACCGGCCCCGACCTGGCGCGCGTCGGTGGAAAATACTCGAACGACTGGCATGTCACGCATTTGATCAATCCGCGCGCGTTGGTGCCGGAATCGATCATGCCGGGGTACGGGTTCCTCGCGCGCAAGCCGCTCTACTACGCTGATGCGTCCGCGCATCTCAAAGCGCTGCGCGCCGTCGGTGTGCCCTATAGCGACGAGATGATCGCGAAGGCCCGTGCGGACATCGAGGCGCAGGCCGATGCGGACAGCGACTCCGCTGACTTGCTCAAGCGCTACCCGAAGGCGGTCGTCGCCAAGTTCAACAGCGAGGCGCGGGAGATCACGGAGATGGATGCACTGGTCGCCTATCTCCAGATGCTCGGCACGATGGTGCGCTTCAGCGACGTCACCCCCGCCGATCTCAAGCAATAGGGAGCCCGACATGGATTTCAACACCTTCTATGAGCTCCTGCGAAGCGGCTGGATCGCCATCGGCATCATCACGTTCCTCGGCATACTGGTCTGGGCATTCTGGCCCTCGAGCCGCGCCGAGTTCGAAAAACTCGCACGCATCCCTCTGGACGAGCGCTGAGGCTGGAGACGGACATGCCGACCAAGATCGAAAAAGACGACGTCACCGGCCGCGATACGACTGGCCACGTGTGGGATGGCATCAAGGAACTGAATACGCCGCTACCGAATTGGTGGGTGATCACCTTTTGGGTCACCGTCGTCTGGGCAGTCGGCTACCTGATCGTCTACCCATCCTTGCCGGGAATCGGCGGCTTGTTCGGATATTCGAGCCGAACTGATCTCGTTCAGAGCCTGAATGAGCAGCGTGGCCAACGCGCCGCCTTCGTCAGCAAGATCGAGGCGGCGAGCCTTGCCGACTTACGCCGCAACGAGGATCTGCTGAATTTCGCGCTCGCTGGCGGGCGTCAGGTCTTCGCCGACAATTGCGTGCCGTGCCACGGCGCGGGTGGCGCGGGTGCGCGCGGGTACCCGAGTCTGGCGGATGACGACTGGCTCTGGGGTGGCACGCTCGACATGATTCATCAGACCATCCGCTACGGTGTCCGCAATGCGGATGACAAAAGCCGTATCTCGCAGATGCCGCGCTTCGGGGTGGATGGCGTTCTCAAGGCGCCAGAGATATCGGATGTCGCCGACTATGTGCTCACCATGTCCGGCTCGGCACAGAGCAGCGCGGCCTCGGCACGCGGCGAGCCGCTCTACAAAGAACACTGCGTGGCCTGTCATGGAGAGAAGGGCGAGGGCAACATGGAACTCGGTTCGCCGCGCCTCGACGACCGGATCTGGCTCTACGGCGGTGATCGCGCGAGCGTCATCCAGTCGATTACCAACGCGCGCGCAGGCGCCATGCCGGCATGGGAAGGACGCCTCGACGCGGCGACGATCAAGATGCTGGTGGTCTACGTTCACACGCTCGGTGGCGGCAAGTAGACGTGAGGTGATGACTTGGACGACGGCATCCGCATGAACTCGCCTGTCCTGTCCGGCCAGCACGTCGAACAAGTGCGCTCGGTCCGCGAACAGCGGGAGGAACAGCCGCTTTATGTCACGCGCATCAAGGTCTATCCGCGGCGCGTCGAAGGTCTGTATCGCCGTATCAAGTGGACGATCCTCGGTCTCTGCCTCGGACTTTATTATCTCGTACCGTGGCTGCGCTGGGACCGTGGGCCGGGCGCGCCGGACCAGGCGATCCTGCTCGATCTGCCAGGGCGACGCGGCTATTTCTTCTGGATCGAGATCTGGCCGCAGGAAGTCTATTTCATCACCGGTCTGCTGATCCTCGGTGCCGTCGGGCTGTTCTTCGTCACGGCCTATCTTGGTCGCGTCTGGTGCGGCTATGCCTGTCCGCAGACGGTGTGGACCGATCTGTTCATGCTGGTGGAACGCTGGATCGAGGGCGATCGCAATGCCCGCATCAAGCTCGACAAGTCGGCGGGGAACTCGATCAAGCTCGTGCGCAAACTCGCCAAGCACGTCGCCTGGATCGTGATCGGCGCGGCGACCGGCGGCGCCTGGGTGTTCTATTTCACCGATGCGCCGGCGACGTTCGTCGAGATCTTCACCGGTCGAGCCTCGCTCACCGTCTATCTCTTCGTCGCAGCGTTCACGGCGACCACCTATACCTTCGCGGGTTGGGCGCGCGAGCAGGTCTGCACGTACATGTGTCCATGGCCGCGCTTCCAGGCGGCGATGTTCGACGAGGATACGTTCACCGTCACCTATCAGCGCCAGCGTGGCGAGCCGCGCGGCAAGCACAAATCCGGGACGAGCTGGGACGGCCGCGGCGATTGCATCGATTGCGATTCCTGCGTCGCGGTCTGCCCGACCGGAATCGATATCCGCGATGGGCAGCAGCTGGAATGCATCGGCTGCGGACTCTGCATCGACGCCTGCAACACGGTGATGGACAAAGTCGGTCGGCCGCGCGGTTTGATCGCGTTCGATACGCACGCGAACCAGCAGGCCAAGGCGACCGGCACGTCCCATCACCATCGCTGGATCCGGCCTCGGCCGATCATCTACGCGGTGGTTCTCGTGCTCGTCGCCTCGATCATGCTCACCGCACTTCTGATGCGCAGCGACGTCGAACTGCACGTGCTGCGCGATCGTGCGCCGCTCTACGTCACCTTGTCCGATGGATCGATCCGCAACGGCTACACGGTCAAGATCCTCAACAAGGCGCGCGAGACGCGGATCTTCGATCTGGCCATTCATGGTCTCGATCATGCGCGTGTCTCGGTCGTCGGCGAGGAAGCCCAGCCTGTCGACGATCATGTGAAGCTCACCGCGAAGCCGGACTCGGTGGCGACCTATCGCGTCTACGTGGCGGAGCCTGCCGGTGGAAAGCGGGTCAAGCCCGCTAGGGAACACAACGACATCGAGTTCATCCTGCGTGACGCCCGGCAGCACGCTCAGGCGCGCCACGAGACCGTGTTCGTCGCACCCAAGCACTGAGGAGTGAGCCAGATGGCGACCATGAACTCGAAAAGCCTGATCCCCTGGATCTTTGTCGGCGGCATGGCTTTCGTCGTCGCGGTCAATGCTGGAATGGTGACGATGGCACTCAAGACCTATCCCGGACTTGCACATGAGTCCGCCTTCGAGCGCGGGCTCGCCTACAACCGTGTGCTCGCCGAGGTGGATCGCCAGGAACGGCTGGGTTGGACCCTGCGCACGGCGTTCACGCCGGCCGCACCTCATGAAGGGAGCCTGCAAGTGCAATTGAGCGATCGCAACGGTCAGGCGCTGAGCGGCGCCAAGCTGATCGTAACGCTCGTCCGCCCGGTCGGTGGCGAGGCGCCCGTCCAGATCGACCTGAAGGAGGAGGCGATCGGCACCTACGCGGCGGCTTTGCGCTTGCCGACGAGCGGCCAGTGGGATGCGCGTGTCAGCGTCATGCGCTCGGGTGAGCGCTTCGAGTCGACGCAGCGTCTGTTCATTCGATGAGTGTCGCGCTCGTCCTCGAAGCGCCGGCGGTATCGAGAGCGGCGGCGCGCTGTGCGCATTGCGACGCGCAACTCGGGGATCCGGCGCAACGCTTCTGCTGCCATGGATGCGAAGCGGCCGCGACGCTGGTGGCCGGACTCGGGCTCGACGCGTTCTATCGCCGACGGATCCTGTCCCCCGGAACGTTGCGACCGGAAGGGCAGGAAGAGGATCTGAGCGCATTCGTGACGACGTCCGATGGCGTGTCGCGGCTGCAGCTGCATGTCGAAGGACTGGTCTGTGGCGCATGCGTGTGGTTGGTCGAATCCGCCTTGGCGCATGACCGCGACGTGCTGCGCGCGCGCGTGAATTTCTCCACCCGTCGACTGAGACTGGAATGGACGGGTGGGCCGGAGCGCGCCGCGGCGCTGGTCGGCCGCTTGACCGCGCTCGGCTTTCGGGTGGCGCCCTTCGATGCCGAAGCCGAGAACGACGCGCGCGCTCGCCAGGAGCGGGAGCTTCTCCGCGCCTTGGCCGTCGCCGGATTTGCGGCGGCCAATGTGATGCTGCTTTCGGTCGGCGTCTGGTCGGGGCATGCGGGCTCGATGGGGCCGGCGACACGCGAATTGCTGCACTGGGTCTCGGCGTTGATCGCCCTGCCAGCGATCGCGGTGGCCGGCCTGCCGTTCTTCCGCTCGGCATTGCGCGCGCTGCGGGCGGGGCGCACCAACATGGATTTGCCGATTTCGATCGGCGTCACGCTGGCGGCTTGCATGAGCATCTACCAGACCGCTGCAGGGCGGCCGCACGCATTCTTCGACTCCGCCATCACGTTGCTGTTCTTCCTGCTGATCGGCCGCTATCTCGACACGCGCGCGCGCGGACGGGCCCGCCAGGCCGCGCAGCAGGTGGTCGCTCTCGCGACGCGGGCGGTGCGGATCCTGCTGCCGGATGGCGCCGTGCAGGTACGCCGGGCCGAGTTCGTACGCGTCGGCGACATCGTGCTTGTCGCAAGCGGCGAGCGCATCCCCGTCGACGGCGTCATTGCCCGGGGCGCGACGACGATCGACCAGAGCTTCGTGACCGGCGAAGCCTTGCCGCAATCCGTGGACATCGGCGCGCAGGTCTTCGCGGGCAGCGTCAATCTCGGGCAACCGATCGAGGTTGCGACACGAAGCGCCGGCGAGTCGACACTGCTTGCCGAGATCGCGCGGCTCATGGAGGCGGCGGAGCGCGCGCAAGGTCGCTACGTCACGCTCGCCGATCGCGTTGCGCGTCTCTATGCGCCTGTCGTGCATGTGGCCGGCGCGCTGACATTCCTCGCGTGGTTCTTTCTCTTCGAGGCTTCGGCGGAAGAGGCGGTCATGTATGCCGTCGCCGTGCTCATCATCACCTGTCCCTGCGCGCTCGCGCTCGCCGTGCCTGTCGTCCAGGTCGTCGCGTCCAGTCGGTTGCTCGGCCGCGGCATCTTGCTCAAATCGGCCACCGCGCTCGAGCGCCTGTCGCAGATCGACACGGTCGTCCTCGACAAGACCGGGACCCTGACCTGCGGACGGCCAGATCTGGTCGCGGTCTGCGCCGACACTGCGACGCGCGCAGCGATTGACCCCGTCCGAACCGCGAGCGGATTGGCCCAGTCCAGTCGTCACCCGCTTGCGCGGGCCATGGCGCGCGCCGCACCACGAGCTGTCGCATGGCGCGACGTGGTCGAAGAGCCGGGGGCAGGACTGCGCTGTACGACGCCAGAGGGTGAATGGCGCCTGGGCAGCCGCGTGTTCTGCGGCGTTGCAGCGAAACTGGCGCTGACGCACGCATCCGACGAAAGGCTGGAACTCTGGCTCGTGGGCCCGGGCATATCGCCCGTGCGCTTCGCGTTCAGCGATGCGCTGCGCCGCGATGCGAAGCCGGTCGTGGCGGCCTTGCGCGCGCGCGGATACGAGGTGCGCCTGCTCTCAGGGGATCGCGCCCATGCCGTCGAAGCGATGGCCCGTGCCGTCGGCGTCGAGGTCTGGCTGGCCGATTGCACGCCGGGCGGCAAGGCGCGCGAACTTGCGGCTCTCGCCGCACGCGGCCGCAAGGTCGCGATGGTCGGGGATGGTCTCAATGACGCCCCGGCGCTCGCCGCCGCACATGCGTCGCTGTCCCCATCGAGCGCGGTCGACATCGCGCAGACCGCGGCGGATGTGGTGTTTCAGGGTGACGGGCTGGCGCCGGTGCTGGAAACGCTCGACCTGGCGCGGGCCGCGCAAAATGTCGCACGGCAGAATCTCGTGCTGGCGATCGGATACAATGCATTGGCGGTTCCGCTGGCGGTCGGCGGTCTCGTCACGCCGCTCGTCGCGGCGGTCGCCATGTCGTCGTCGTCGTTGATCGTCATCGCCAACGCGCTTCGCCTTGCCCGGAAGGAGGGTCGATCATGAACAGCCTTCTGATTCTGATTCCGCTTGCAGTCCTGCTCGGACTGCTCGGCCTCGCCGCCTTCCTGTGGGCGTTGCGTTCCGGCCAGTTCGAGGATTTGGACGGCGCCGCGCAACGCATCCTGCTCGACGGCGAGACGCCATCATTACCTGCCACTCGGAGGAAGACATGAACGACAAAGTCAGCACGATCGTGATGGGGGTGTTCGTCAGCATCCTCGGCCTGGTCGGTCTCATCCTGGCCGCGGGCGCCGTCGATACGCCGGTCTACGGCTTCGGCCTCGGCACTTTCGTCTTCGCGGTGCTCTACGATTTCCTGCTGATCAAATTCTGGTTCGACGCGCACAGGCACGCGGGCTTCTGAGCCGCCGGCGTCGCGGCCGGGTCAGTTCGTCGCCGGATCGGCGCTGCCGAGCGGCGGCGGGAGGACGGCCTCGGCGGCGCGGAGCCGCGTCTCGCTCAGCTCACCCGTCGCTTCGAGGATCGGATAGGCGACGGAAGTCAGGTGGCTGTTGATGCGCTTGAGATCGCGCACGACGTCGAGATGGATCGCGCTGGACTCGATCGATTCCGGGCGACCCTCGCGCAACCGGCGGAAATGGCTGTCGGCCGTCGACAATTCGGCTTCGCGCATTTCCGTCTTTTCGCGCAGCAGGCGGCGCGCGATCGCCGGGTCGCGCGACATGAAGACGTTGAAGGCGAGCTGCAGATTGTCCAGCACCCGGGCGTGGAAGGCTTTGAGTTCGTTGAGGCCTTCGGCGGAGAAGGCGACGCGATTGCGGATCTTCTTTCCCGCCAGCTCCATCAGGTTCTTGTCGACGATGTCGCCGACATGCTCGAGATTGGTGACGAAGCTGAGGATCTCGACATAGCGGCGGCTCTCGGCCTCCGTCATGCCGACCCGGCTGACCTGGATGAGATAGAGCTTGATCGCCTCGTGGAGCCGGTCGACCGCGTCGTCGGACGCTTCGACCGTGCGCATCAGCTTCTGATCGTCACGCGCGAAGACCTCGATGGTCTGCCGGAGCATCTGCGCCACGTGATCGCCGAGAGCGAGGGTCTCGCGCGCCGCGCATGCCAGGGCCTCGGCCGGATGTTCGACCAATGCCGGATCGAGATAGCGCGGCCGGCCGCCATCCTCGACGTTGGGCTTGTCCGGAAGGATCGCGGCGCAGAGCCGCGCCACGAGCGGCACCAGCCCGAGGAAGAACACGACGACCGCCAGGTTGAAGCAGGTATGGAAGTTGATCGACAGCCGTGCCGGATCAGCCGTGATCAACGACAGCACCGACAATGCGGGCTCGATCATCGGCAACGCGAGCACGCCCATGCTGGCCCGCATCAGCAGATTGCCGAGCGGCACGCGCCGCGCGGCGGGCGATGCGCCGCCCTGACTGATGAAGGGGGCGAAGGCGCCGCCGATGTTGCAGCCGATGACCAGCGCGGCGGCGACATCGGGCGGCATGATCTGGGCGGCCGCGAGCGAGGCGACGAGGAGGACGATCGCGAGCGTCGAATGCGCCATCCAGGTGACGATCGCCCCGATCAGCATCGCGACGATCGGTTCGCCGACGAGGCCGCCGAGGACGGCGTTGATGACGAGCGAGCCACGCAGCGGCGCGGAAGCGGTCGCGATGAGCTTCAGGCTGAGCAGCATGAGGCCGAGACCGGTCGCGATGCGTGCGACATGGCGCGAGCGCTCCTCGCTCGTGCCCATGAACCAGAATACGCCTGTCGCGATCGCGGCATAGGCCAGCCAGCCGAGATCGAAGGACAGGACCTGGACGGCCATCGTCGAGCCGAGATCGGCGCCGAGGACGACGGCAAGCGCCGCCGGCGCCGCGATCAATGCGCGGCCGGCGAAGGAGGAAACGATGAGCGTCGTGGCAGTACTCGATTGCACGAAGGCGGTGATCGCGAAGCCGGTCAGGAAGGCGCGTCCGAGATTGCGGGTGCTCGTGGCGATGACGCCACGGATTTGCGAGCCGAAGGCGCGCGTCACACCCGTCCGCACCATGCGTACGCCCCAGAGGAGGAGTGCGACGCTGCCGATCAGCGTGACGAGGATTTCTGTGCCGTGCATTTCGATGAGCTTCGCGTCGGATACTAAGGCCCGCGCCGCGATCGGCGCCAGAGTTATGACCGTTTGGTTACGGAGGGCATGTCGTCAGCGGCGGCCATGAAGGCGGCGACGAGCGCGACGTGGCGGCGCGCGACGGTGCAGACCGCATACTCGCCGACGCTGAGCGCCGCGTCCGCGATCTCCAGGGCCTGGAAACGACGCTCCGGCCGGAACTCGTTCTCGAAGACGACGCCGAGGTCGAAGCCCGCCGCGCTGGCCGCCTTCGTGAAGCCGCGCTCACGCGCCACGAGATGGAAGGCACGCAACCGGATCAGGTTCATCTGCCATAGCTTCGGTCAATCGGTGGGATACGGATTATGTATTTGAGCGATCCCGGGCAAGGGGCGATGATCGCGGCGATTCAACATGGAGGACTCGCCATGCCGACGGCTCGTTCCGAAACCGGAGACCCATTTCTCCTGACCCCAGGCCCGCTGACCACGTCCGCCAGCGTCAAGCGGGCGATGGTCCATGATTGGGGCTCACGCGATGCGAGCTTCGTGCGCTTCAATCGGGAGATGTTGGCGGCGATCACGGCGATTGCCGGCGGCGAGGGGACGCATGTGACCGTGGGCATGCAGGGCAGCGGGACATTCGCCGTGGAAGCCATGCTCACCAATTTCGTGCCGCGCGGCGGCAAGCTCGCGCTGCTGGTCAATGGCGCCTATGGCAAGCGCGCGGCGCGGATCTGCGAGATCGCGGGACGCTCGACGGTCGTCCTCGAGACGCCGGAAGACACGCCGCCCGATCTGGCGCAGCTGGACTCCGTGCTGGCCGGTGATCCCGCTGTTACCCATGTCTTCGCGGTGCATTGCGAGACGACCAGCGGCATTCTCAATCCGATCGCCGAGATCGCGCGCGTGACGGCCAAACATCGGCGTCGTCTCCTGATCGACTCGATGAGCGCATTCGGCGCGCTGCCGATCGATGCGCGCGAGGTGACCTACGACGCACTCGCCGCGTCGTCGAACAAATGCCTCGAAGCTCTGCCCGGAATGGGTTTCGTGGTCTGCCGGGAGGAAGCGCTCGCCAAGACCAAGGGCAATGCGACCACGCTGGTGCTCGACCTGCACGACCAGTGGCAGGCGATGGAGAAGACCGGCCAGTGGCGCTTCACCCCGCCGATCCAGGTCATCGTCGCGCTCCATCAGGCGATCAAGGAATACCAGGCGGAAGGCGGACAGCCTGCCCGTCTCGCGCGCTACACCAGCAACTGCCAGATCCTGATCGATGGGATGCGCGCGCTCGGCTTCCGTACGTTGCTGCCCGATCCGCTGCAGGCGCCGATCATCGTCACCTTCCACATGCCCGCCGATCCGCAATTCAAGTTCCAGGCGTTCTACGACGGGCTCAAGGAACGCGGCTATGTCATCTATCCCGGCAAGCTGACGGTCGCCGATAGTTTTCGCATCGGCTGCATCGGACGCCTCGATGCCATGCACATGCGCGGCGCGCTCGGCGCGATCCGCGAAATGCTTGCCGAACTCGGCGTGCGCCACGGCGCGCCTGCCGTCGCCGCCTGAGGAGGTTCGAGCATGAAGACGATTGCGATCAACGGACGAAGCTATCGCGCGCCGGAAGCGCCGGTCGTCGTGGTCTGCGTGGACGGCTCGGAGCCCGGCTATGTCGAGCGTGCGGTGGAGGCCGGCGTCGCGCCCTTCTTCGCACGTGTGCTGGCTTCGGGCACTTCGATCGTCGGCGATTGCGTCGTGCCGAGCTTCACCAACCCGAACAATCTTTCGATCGTCACGGGCGCGCCGCCAGCGGTGCATGGGATCTGCGGCAATTACTTCTACGATCGCGATACCGCGAGCGAAGTCATGATGAACGATCCGAAATTCCTGCGGGTCGATACGATCTTCAAGGCGGCCCAGGCAGCCGGCCTGACCATCGGCGTGATCACGGCCAAGGACAAGCTGCGTGGGCTGCTCGGCAAGGGTTTGACGCTCGGACCGGGCAAGGCATTCAGTTTCTCCTCGGAGAAGGCGGGGCAGGCGACTCTCGCCATGAACGGAATCGAGCGCGTGGTCGAATTGGTCGGCATGCCCGTGCCCGACGTGTATTCCGCGGAGCTCAGCGAGTTCGTGTTCGCGGCGGGCGTCAAGCTCATGGAGCAGCAGCGTCCGGATCTGCTCTACCTCTCGACCACCGATTACATCCAGCACAAGCACGCGCCGGGAACGCCCGTGGCCAACGCGTTCTACGCGATGATCGACCGCTATCTCGGGCGGCTCGACGCCATGGGGTGCGTCATCGCGTTGACCGCCGATCACGGGATGAACGCCAAACACGATGCGGCCGCGAAACCGGACATCATCTTCCTGCAGGATCTGCTCGACAGCTGGCTCGGAACGGCGCGTGCGCGCGTGATCCTGCCGATCACCGATCCTTATGTCGTGCATCACGGTGCGCTCGGATCGTTCGCGACCGCGTATCTGCCGTCCGACGTATCGGTGGTGGAGATCACGTCGCGCCTGGCGGCGCTCCCGGGCATCGAGGCCGCGCTGGATCGCAAGACGGCGTGCGCGCGGTTCGAGTTGCCCGAGGATCGCATGGGCGACATCGTGATCGTCTCGACACGGCACAAGGTGCTCGGCACCAGCTTGGCGCGCCATGACCTGTCCGGGCTTAAGGAACCGCTGCGCTCGCATGGCGGGATCTCCGAACAGCGCGTGCCGCTGATGCTCAACCGGCGCGTCACGCTCGAGGCTGGGCGCCGCTATCGCAACTTCGACATCTTCGATTTGGCATTGAACCAGCTGCTGGAGAGGGCCGCCGCATGACTGTCCACCGCGCCATGGCCGCCTCGGCCGTACGCCACGAGGCGATGCGCATCGCCGGGCGCAAGGTGACGACCGACGAGAAGATCGAGGTCCTCAACCCCTTCACCAACGCCGTGGTCGGCACCGTGCCGGCCGGCCGCGTCGAGCATGTCCGCGAGGCGCTGGAGATCGGTCATCAGTACAAATCCAAGCTGACGCGCTATGAGCGCCAGCGCATCCTGATGACCGCCGGCGAGAAGCTCGCCGCGCGTCGCCAGGAGATCGCAGAGCTGATCACGGCCGAGGCCGGGCTGTGCATGAAGGATTCGCTCTACGAAGTGGGTCGCGCCTATGACGTCTTCACGCTTGCGGGTCAGTTCGCGATCAAGGACGACGGCGAGATCTTCAGCTGCGATATCACGCCTCACGGCAAGTCGCGCCGGATCTACACGATGCGCACACCGCTGCTCGGCTGCATCAGCGCCATCACGCCGTTCAACCATCCCCTCAACATGCCCGCGCACAAACTGGCGCCGGCGATCGCGACCAATAATCGCGTCGTGCTGAAGCCGACTGAAGCGACGCCGCTGACCGCGCTCCTGCTTGCCGACATTCTCTACGAGTCGGGATTGCCGCCGGAAATGCTCTCGGTCGTCACCGGCCTGCCGGGCCCGTTCACCGACGAGCTGATCACCAACCCGCTGATCGACCTGATCACATTCACCGGCTCGGTCGGCGTGGGCAAGTACATCGCGAGCAAGGCCGGTTACAAGCGCACGGTGCTCGAGCTCGGCGGCAATGATCCGTTGATCGTGATGGAGGATGCCGATCTCGACAAGGCGGCGGAGCTCGCCGTCGCCGGGGCGACGAAGAATTCCGGTCAGCGCTGCACCGCGGTCAAGCGCATCCTCGTCATCGAGTCCGTCGCGGATGCGTTCGTGTCCATCGTGATCGAGAAAGCCAAGAAACTGAAAGCCGGAGACCCCAGCGATCCGGCGACCGACGTTGGCACGGTCATCAACGAGAAATCGGCCGTCATGTTCCAGCGTCGGGTGGACGACGCGGTCGCGCGTGGCGCCGTGCTGCGTCATGGCAACGACCGCAAGGGCGCGATCTTTCCACCCACGGTGGTCGACAAGGTGCCGTTCGATTGCGAACTGGTGCGCGAGGAAACCTTCGGCCCGGCCATTCCGGTGATCCGCTGTCGCGATATCGCGCATGCCATCGAGGTTTCCAATTCGACGGCGTTCGGCCTGTCCTCGGGCGTCTGCACCAATCGGCTCGATTACATCACGCGGTTCATCGACGAGTTGCAGGTCGGCACGGTCAACGTGTGGGAAGTGCCGGGCTATCGCATCGAGATGTCCCCCTTCGGCGGCATCAAGGATTCGGGCAACGGCTACAAGGAGGGCGTGGTCGAGGCGATGAAGAGCTTCACCAACGTGCGGACCTACTCTTTGCCCTGGCCCGGCTGAGCCCTGGCCCGGCTGAGCCCTGGCCCGGCTGAGCCCTGGCCCGGCCGAGTCTGTCCGCTTCCGCCCGTCGCCGCATTGTCATAAAACTGGGGCAAGAACACCAAGGCGCCGGTGTGCGGCGCGAACGAGGCGTCATTCAACAGGAGAGGCTTGCATGTTGAGAAGAGTTTTGATGAGCGGCGCGGCGGCGATCGCCATCGCGCTGAGCTGGAGCGCGGCGGACGCCCAGCAGAAGACGCGTCTCACCGTCTACACGGCGCTCGAGAACGATCAGCTTCAGCCCTACAAGCAGGCTTTCGAGGCCGACAATCCGGACATCGAGATCCAATGGGTCCGTGACTCCACCGGCACGATGACGGCGCGGTTCTTGGCCGAGAAGGACAATCCGCGTGCCGACGTCGTCTGGGGTCTGGCCGTCACGAGCCTGATCCTGTTCGACAAGGCTGGCCTGGTCGAGCCCTACACGCCCAAGGGCGCGGAGGCGCTCAAGCCTCTGTTCCGTTCGACAGCCACGCCGATGGCATGGACGGGAATGGACGCGTGGCTCGCGGTCGTATGCGTGAACACGGTCGAGCAGAAGAAGGCCAATGCGCCGATGCCGGCGTCGTGGAACGACCTGACGGATGTGAAGTTCAAGGGGCAGATCGTCATGCCCAATCCGTCCTCGTCCGGCACGGGGTTCCTTGCGATCGCCGGTTGGATCAAGGCGATGGGCGAAGCGCAGGCCTGGAGCTTCATGGACAAGCTCCATGACAACGTGGCGGTCTACACGCATTCCGGTTCGGCGCCTTGCGTCCAGGCGGCGCGCGGCGAACGGATGGTCGGCATCGGCTTCGACATGCGCGGCGCCAGCGAGAAGTCGAAGGGCGCGCCGATCGAACTCGTCCTTCCGAAGGAGGGCTCGGGCTGGGACATGGAAGCGACGGCGATCGTCAAGGGCACCAAGAATCTGGCGGCTGCCCAGCGGCTCGCCGACTGGACCGTCACGCGCAAGGCGAACGAACAGCTCTATGGCAAGTACTACGCCATCGTTGCGATGCCGGGCCTGAACGTCGCGCCGCCGAACTATCCGGCCAATGCCGAGCCATCGATGTTGCCGCTCGATCTGACATGGATGGCGCAGAATCGCGAGCGCATCCTCGCGGAATGGACCAAACGCTACGATGGGAAGTCGGCGCCGCGCTGACGACGCGTCACACCGAGGACACCCCGAGAGCGTCGCTCTCGGGGTGTTTCGTTTAACGGATCCGAAATGGATGAACGTCAATGGCATCCTCGCCGAACGCGGCCGCCGAGAAGTTCTTGAGGATCGAGGCGCTGACCAAGCGCTTCGGCAAGTTCACGGCGCTCGATCGCGTCGACCTCGAGATCTTCGCCCAGGAATTCGTTTGCTTTCTCGGGCCCTCGGGCTGCGGCAAGACCACGCTGCTGCGCGCGATCGCCGGCCTCGACCCGCAGAGCGAGGGAAGTATCTGGCAGGCCGGCGTCGAGATCTCGGCGCTGCCGCCGTCCGAGCGCGATTTCGGCATCGTCTTCCAATCCTACGCGCTGTTCCCCAACCTCACCGTTCGCGCCAATGTCGGCTATGGATTGAAGAGCCGCGGCAGACCGCGCGGCGAAATCGTCGCGCGCGTCGACGAGTTGCTCGCGCTGGTCGGCATGCCCGATGCCGGCGCGAAGTATCCGTCACAACTCTCGGGCGGACAGCAGCAGCGCGTTGCCCTCGCGCGCGCCCTTGCGACGTCACCCGGTCTGCTGCTGCTCGATGAGCCGCTCTCGGCGTTGGACGCGCGCGTGCGTGCGCGTCTGCGCCACGAGGTCCGCGCCCTGCAGCGGCGGCTGGGCATCACCACGGTGATGGTGACCCACGACCAGGAAGAGGCCCTGACGATGGCCGATCGCATCGTGGTCATGAACCACGGCTCGATCGAGCAGGTGGGTACGCCGGAGGAGATCTATGGCAAACCGGCGAGCGCCTTCGTGGCCGATTTCGTCGGCACGATGAATTTCATCGCGGCGCGGGTCACGGCGGCGGGCCGCGTCGACGCCTCCGGCTTGGCGCTGCACTGCGACACCGGCGCCTTCGCCGCGGGCGCATCCGTGCAGGTCTGTCTTCGCCCCGAGGATGTCCGCGTTCGCGCCGTGACGGCGCAGACTCAAAATGCCGTCGCGCTGGAGATCGAGGAGATCGAGTTTCTCGGCGCCTTCGGTCGAGCGAGCTTGCGTGCGGCCGGGTTCCCCGGTTTGCGCCTGGTCGGCGACTTCTCCTCGAACCTGATCCACGATCATGCATTGCGTCCGGGCGTCTCCTTGACCGTAGCCCTCCCGTCGGAGCGCCTGGTCGTGTTCGCGCGCGCCTGATGGCGGCCGCTTCACGACACGGGATCTACGTCCCGCGCCTCAAGCCGGCGCGCGACGAGATCGTGATGCGGGTGCTGATCGCATTGCTGGGACTCTGGCTGCTGGCGACTGTCGCGTTGCCGCTCTGGAGCCTGCTGTCGAAGAGTTTCCAGGACCATGACGGGCGCTTCATCGGCCTCGCCAATTACCTGCGCTACGTATCTACGCCGTCGCTGCTGGCGTCGTTCTGGAATTCGCTCTTCGTCGCCCTGATCACGACAGCGATCGTCATCCCCGTCGCCTTCGTCTACGCCTATGCACTCACGCGCTCGTGCCTGCGCTGGAAGGGATTGTTCCAGGCGCTTGCCCTGATCCCGATCCTGGCGCCGTCGCTGCTGCCCGCCATCGCGCTGATCTATCTGTTCGGCAATCAGGGTTTTCTCAAGAGCTGGCTGCTGGGCGGTTCGATCTATGGGCCGCTCGGGATCGTCATGGCGCAAGTGTTCTACTGCTTCCCGCACGCGCTGATGATCCTCGTCACGGCGCTTTCGATGGCGGATGCGCGCCTCTACGAGGCGGCGTCGGCGCTCGGCGCATCGAAGGCCAGGACCTTCTTCACGGTGACCTTGCCCGGCGCGAAATACGGCGTGACCAGCGCCGGCTTCGTGGTCTTCACGCTCGTGCTCACCGATTTCGGCATCGCCAAGGTCATCGGTGGTCGGTTCAACGTCCTCGCGACGGATGTCTACAAGCAGGTCGTCGGGCAGCAGAATTTCGAGATGGGCGCCGTGGTCGGCATGGTCCTGCTCATCCCCGCCGTGCTCGCCTTCTTCGCCGATCGCGTGGTGCAGCGGCGGCAGATGGCGGTGCTGTCGACGCGCGCCGTGCCGCTGGAGCCGCGGCCGAGCGCCGCGCGCGATCGTGGCCTGTTCGTCTACTGCCTGGTCGTTGCGGGCTTCCTCCTGATCGTGCTTGGCACGGCCGCATGGGGATCCTTCGTCCGCTTCTGGCCCTACAACCTGTCGCTCACGCTCGATAACTACGAATTCAGCAAGTTCGATGCCGCCGGCTGGTCGGCCTACACGAACTCGCTGCAGCTCGGCGCCTGGACAGCGGCGATCGGGACCGCAATCATATTTCTCGGCGCCTATCTGGTGGAGAAGAGTCGCGGCTTCCGCGTGGTCCGCGGCTTTGTCCAACTGCTGGCCATGCTGCCGCTCGCGGTGCCCGGCCTGGTGCTCGGCCTCGCATACATCTTCTTCTTCAATGCGCGCTGGAACCCGCTCGGATTTCTCTACGCGACGATGGGGATCCTCGTGCTCAATACGATCGCCCATTTCTACACGGTCGGACATCTGACCGCGGCGACCGCGCTCAAACAGCTCGACGCGGAATTCGAATCCGTCGGTGCTTCGCTCAAGGTGCCGTTCTGGACGACCTTCTGGCGCGTGACGATTCCGGTCTGTTCGCCCGCGATCCTCGACATCTTCGTCTACATGTTTCTCAATGCGATGACGACCGTCTCGGCGTTGATCTTTCTGTACTCGACAGACACCAAGCTTGCATCGATCGCAGTCGTGAACATGGACGAGGCGGGATTTACGGCGGCCGCTGCGGCGATGGCGATGGCGATCGTGGCGACATCGGCGGCTCTGAAGCTGGCGCATCTCGGGGTCGCCGCGCTGCTCGCGCGCAAGACGCAAGCCTGGCGCCACCGCACGAGGTGAACATGGCCGGCGCATTCCCAACCCAGGCACGCGTGGTCATCGTCGGTGGCGGCATCGCCGGCTGCAGCCTTGCCTATCATCTGACCAAGCTGGGTTGGACGGATGTCGTCCTGCTCGAGCGCGCGCGTTTGACGAGCGGCACGACGTGGCATGCGGCCGGCCTCGTCGGTCAGATGCGCCCCAACCGCAACATGACGCGCATGAGCAAGTACGGCATCGAGCTCTATGCGGGGCTCGAAGCCGAGACCGAGCAGGCGACGGGCTGGAAGCAGTGCGGTTCGGTCAATGTCGCGCGCACGCCAGAACGGATGATCGCGTTCAATCGGCAGGTCGCCTTGGCGCGCGGCTTCGGCGTCGAGATGCATCTGATCTCGCCGCGCGAGGCCGGGCGGCGCTGGCCGCTCCTGCGCATCGATGATCTGCTCGGCGCGATCTGGATCCCGCATGACGGGAAGGTCAATCCTGCCGATGTGACCCAGGCGCTCGCTCGTGGTGCAAGGCGAGGCGGCGCGCGCCTGATCGAGGGCACGAAAGTCGTCGGCTTCGACCGCGAAGCTGGACGCGTCACGGGCGTGCGTACCGATCGCGGCGACATCGCCTGCGAGATCGTCGTCAATTGCGCCGGACAATGGGCGCGTCAACTCGGCGCGCTGGCCGGCGTGACGGTGCCTCTCTATTCGGCGGAGCATTTCTACATCGTCACGAAGTCGATCGCCGGCGTGACCCCCGATCTGCCGGTGATGCGCGATCCCGACGGCTTCATCTACTACAAGGAGGAAGTCGGCGGCCTGGTGATGGGCGGCTTCGAGCCCGTGGCGAAGCCCTGGCTCGAGAAGATCCCGGAGGATTTCGAGTTCCAGCTGCTCGCGGAGGATTGGGACCAGTTCGAGATCCTCATGCGCAATGCGATCCATCGCACGCCGTGCCTCGAGACCGCGGAGGTCAAGATGCTGCTCAACGGCCCGGAAAGCTTCACGCCCGACGGCAATTTCGTGATCGGCGAAGCGCCCGAGCTCGCCGGATTCTACGTCTCCGCCGGGTTCAATTCGGCGGGAATCGCGAATGGTGGTGGCGCCGGACGATTGCTTGCGGAGTGGATCGTCGGTGGCGAGCCGCCGATCGACGTATGGGATGTCGACATCCGGCGCTTCGCGCCGTTTCACCGCAATGCCCGTCATCTCAAGGAGCGCACGGTCGAGAGTCTCGGCCTGCACTACGCGATGCGCTGGCCACGCCAGGAACTCGAGAGCGCGCGACCGTTGCGCCGGTCTCCGCTTTATGACCGGCTGCAGGCGCGCGGCGCGCGATTCGGCGCGCGCATGGGCTGGGAGCGGCCACTCTATTTTGATGAACCCGGCGCCAAGCCGCCGCCTTACGGCTTCGACAGGCCCGGCTGGCTGCCGCGCATGGAGATCGAGCAGAACGCGGTGCGCAACGCCGCCGCGATCTTCGACCAGACATCCTTCTCCAAGTTCGTCGTCCAAGGACGCGACAGCCTGTCCTTCCTGCAGAGGCTCTGCGCCAATGATCTCTCGGCGCCGATCGGGCGCATGACCTATACGGCGCTGCTCAATGCACGTGGCGGGTTCGAGAGCGATCTCACGATCATGCGCACGGGCGAGCGGGAGTTCTTCGTCGTCACCGGAACGGCGCAGACGACACGCGACGCGGATTGGATCCGGCGCAACATCGGTGACGCCTTCGTCACCTTGACGGATGTGACGGGCGCGTGGGCCGTGCTTTCCGTAATGGGGCCGCGTGCGACCGAAATCCTCGCGCAGGCATCGAATGCGGATCTGTCGCTGGAGGCTATTCCGTCCGGCGCGTTCGCGGAGATCGATCTCGGCTATGCCCGTGTCCGCGCCGCGCGGATGAGCTATGTCGGTGGGCCGGGGCTCGAACTCTATGTGCCGACCGAGTTCGCCGTACACGTCTACGACAGTTTGATCGAGGCGGGGACGCCGCTGGGACTCGTCGACGCCGGGTACTACACGATCGATGCGCTGCGCATCGAGGCAGGACGCCGCGCCTGGGGCGCCGAGCTCGGGCCCGACGAGACGCCGATCGAGGCGGGGCTCATGCACGCCGTGAAGCTCGACAAGCCAGGCTTCATCGGACGCGACGCGCTGCTCGCACGCCGTGCTCAGGGCGTGACGAAACGACTGGCGATCCTGGTCCTGGACGATCCGCACGCCTGGGCCTGGGGTGGCGAGGGGATCCTGCGCGATGGCATGGCGGCGGGCGAGGTGATTTCCGCGGGGTGGAGCGCGCGGCTCGGTCGAATGGTCGTGATGGGCTATGTCCGTGCCGATCGGCCGATCGATCGTGCCTGGGTGGAGAGCGGGCGCTATGAACTCGACATCGCGGGCCTGCGGGTCGCCGCGCAGGTGCAGGCCAAGCCGCCCTTCACCGGTTGATCAGCGGCGTGCGCCGTAGAGATCGCCGGGATCGATCTCGATCGCCGTGATCGTTTCCAATCCGCCGCCACGCACGGCACGGAAGAAGCAGGAACGCCGGCCCGTGTGGCAAGCGACACCGGTCTGATCGACCTTGACCAGCAGCGTGTCGCCGTCGCAATCGATCTGCAATTCGACGAGGCGTTGCGTCTGACCGGAGGTCTCGCCCTTGCGCCACAACCGCATGCGCGATCGCGACCAGTAGACGACCTGGCCTTCGCGCAACGTCGCCTCCACCGCGGCGCGGTTCATCCATGCGACCATCAGGATTTCGCCGGTGTCGTGCTGCTGCGCGACCGACGTCACCAGCCCGTCCCGATCGAAGACGATACTGGCGAGAATCTCAGCCAGTGCGGCGTCGGGGATCGGCTCCGCTGACACGGCGGCGAGTTGCTAACCCGCCGACGCGCGCATCGCCGCGCGCAAGCGCCCGAACCCGGCGTCGAAATCCGCGATCAAGTCGGCGGGATCTTCGAGGCCGGCATGGATGCGCAGCAACGGCCCAGGCGCGTTCCACTTGGTTGCGGTGCGGATCGGCGCGGGATTGCCGGGCAGGAGCAGACTCTCGAATCCGCCCCAGCTGGCGCCCATGCCGAAGAGCTTCATCCCGTCGATCAGCGCCGCGTAGCCGGCGCGCGGGATCGCCTTGAACCCAACGCTGAACAATCCCGTCGAACCGGTGAAGTCGCGCTTCCAGATGGCATGACCAGGATCATCGGGCAGCGCGGGGTGATAGACGCGATCGACTTCCGGCTGCTGCTGGAACCAGCGCGCCAGCGTGAGGCCGGTCTGCCAATGCCGAGGCAAGCGAAGGGCCATCGTCCGCATGCCGCGCAACACGAGGTAGCAATCGTCTGGCGCGGCGAAGTAACCGAGTTCGCGGATCGCGCCTTCGACCCGCTCGGTCAGCGCTTCGTTGGTCGCGACCGTCCCCATGATGACGTCCGAATGGCCGCACAGATATTTCGTCGCCGCCTGAATCGAGACGTCGACGCCATGCGCCAGTGGCTGGAAGTACAAGGGCGACGCCCAGGTGTTATCCATCATCGACACGATGCCCGCCTGGCGCGCCACCGCGGCCATCGCCGGGACATCCTGCATCTCGAATGTGTAGGACCCGGGCGACTCCATGAAGAGGACGCGCGTGTTGGGCCTGAACAGCTTGGCGATTTCGACGCCGATCTTGGGATCGTAATAGGTGGTTTCGACGCCGTAGCGCTTGAGCGTGCCGTCGCAGAAGCGGCGCGACGGGGCATAGGTATTGTCGACCATCAGCAGATGATCGCCGCTCTTCAAGCATCCTACGAGCGGTGCCGTGATCGCGGCGAGACCCGATCCGACGGCACGGCAGCGATGCGCGCCCTCGAGCTTCGCGACAACCTCTTCCAGAGCAAAGGTCGTGGGCGTCCCCAGCAAGCCATAATAGGTCTTGCCGTATTCGCGATGCTTCTGCGCGGCCTCGAAATCATCCAGTGTCCGATAGAGGACCGTGGAGGCGTGATAGACGGGGGGATTGATGATCCCGTGGTTCGCATGCGGATCGCGGCCAGCATGGACCAGGATTGTGTCGCGTTTCATGGGACTCGGATGTGTGAGGAAGGGGGCGGATCCGGGCATCTTGGCATCGTCGTGCAAGGGCGCCAATCGGGTTCGTCCCGAGCAGTACCACCCCCGGTTCCGCGTCTTGAGCCTGGACCGAAACGCGTATAGCGTTCCAGGCAACAGAGGGGACACGAGCACCAAGCTGATCATCGTCTTGGGCAGTCTCGGGTTCCGGATCTGAAACGCGCAACCAACAGGGAAGGCTTCTCATGATGATGATTCGTGCTGTTACCGCGGGCGCCGCGGCACTTCTCGTCGCCGGTACGGCGTCCGCTCAACAGACTTCGACGACATTCGACACCATCAAGGCGCGTGGCGTCGTGAATTGTGGCGTGTCGACCGGCCTCGCCGGATTCTCGCTGGCCAACAGCCAGGGGGTCTGGACCGGGTTGGACGTCGACGTCTGTCGCGCTGTCGCCGCGGCGATGTTCGGCGATGCCAACAAGGTCAAATTCGCCGCGCTGTCGGCGCAGCAGCGCTTTACGGCGCTGCAATCCGGTGAGGTCGATCTGCTGTCGCGCAACACGACCTGGACGCTCTCGCGCGACACGTCGCTCGGGCTCGATTTTGCCGCCATCTCGTTCTTCGATGGCCAGGGCTTCATGGTTCCCAAGAAGCTTAACGTGAAGAGCGCCAAGGAACTGGCCGGTGCGACGATCTGCGTCCAGCCAGGCACGACCACGGAACTCAATCTCGCCGATTATTTCCGTGCCCAGAACCTGAAGTTCACGCCGGTCGTCATCGAGCGTCTCGAGGAGGTCAATGCGGCCTATTTCTCGGGTCGTTGCGACGTCTACACGACCGACATCTCGGGGCTCGCGGCCATCCGCGCCAGTCAGGCACCGGTCCCAGCCGACCACGTGATCCTGCCGGAAGTGATCTCGAAGGAGCCGCTCGGGCCGGCCGTGCGCCACGGCGATCAGAAATGGGCCGACCTCGTGCGGTGGTCCTACTACGCGATGCTCGAGGCCGAAGAGATGGGCATCAACTCGAAGAACATCGATGCGCAAGGGACCAGCAAGGATCCGAACGTCCAACGCTTCATCGGCGCCCAGGGCGAATATGGCAAGATGCTCGGCGTTGATGCGAAATGGTCCTACAACATCATCAAGCAGGTCGGCAATTATGCCGAGGTGTTCGAGAAGCACATCACGCCGCTCGGCATCGAGCGTGGCGTGAACAAACTCTGGAAGGATGGCGGCCTCCAATATTCGCCGCCGCTGCGCTGAGTCGAACACGGAGTGCCGCCCCGTGTCCGCACGGGGCGGCGTTCTTGAAGGCAAGACTGCCCTTAGTGGCGTCAAGACGGCTTGCGGGCGATTAACAGGGGCCGCCTCGACCGGGGAGTGACAGCATGGCATCAGGTCCGCGCGCGCTGGGGCGACGTCCGCCGTCTGCGAGTGTGCGTTTCTCGCTTTCCGATCCGACCGTCCGAGGGGTCGTCTATCAGGTCGTGATGATCGGATTGGTGGCGGCGGTCGGCTGGTGGCTGGTCCGCAACACCATGCACAATCTCGAGGTCCGCAAGATCGCCTCGGGCTTCGGTTTCCTGACGCGCGAAGCCGGGCTGCCGATCGGTGACTCGCCCTTCATCGATTACAGCCCCGATCGGGATTATCTGACTGCGCTCCTCGTCGGCGTGCTCAACACGGCGCGGGTCGCGGTCGTCGGAGTCATTCTCGCGACGATCCTGGGAACGTTCGTCGGCATCGCACGGCTCTCGAAGAACTGGCTCGTCGCGCGCTGCGCGCAGGCCTATGTCGAGATCATGCGCAACCTGCCGCTGCTGCTGCAGCTGCTGTTCTGGTGGGCGTTGTTTCGCGAGAGTCTGCCGGGACCGCGCGAAGCGTCGAATTTCGCCGATCTGGTCTTCCTCTCCAATCGAGGCTTGAAATATCCGACGCCCGTTCCGGACGCGGCGCATTGGTGGCTGCTCGCGGCCGTGGCCATCGGCATCGCCGCGTCGATCGCCGTCGCACGCTGGGCGCGGCTCCGGCAAGAGGCGACGGGCCAGCAATTCCCGGTCTTCTGGGCGTCGGTTGGGATGATCTTCGGTTTGCCAGTGGCCGTGTTCTTCCTCGTCGGCATTCCATTGACCTGGAGTGTGCCGGCATTGCGTGGGTTCAATTTCGTGGGCGGTGGCACGCTGACTCCCGAATTCGCGGCGCTGCTGATCGGTCTGGTCACGTACACCGCCGCGTTCACCGCAGAGATCGTCCGCTCCGGCATCCTGGCGGTATCGTACGGTCAATCGGAGGCCGCAGGCGCCCTCGGCCTGCCGCGCGCGCGCGTGCTGCGCTTGATCGTCTTGCCACAGGCATTGCGCGTGATCGTCCCGCCGATGACGAGTCAGTATCTGAACCTGACAAAGAACTCGTCGCTGGCCGTTGCGATCGGCTATCCCGATCTGGTGTCGATCGCCAACACGACGATCAACCAGACGGGCCAGGCAATCGAAGGCGTGGCGATCATCATGGCTGTCTACCTGACGATAAGCCTTTCGATCTCGGCTTTCATGAATTGGTACAACCAGCGCATCGCGCTCGTCGAACGCTGAGGCGGGGAGAGATCGATGGCAACAATCCCGCAAACTCCGACCGTGATGCGCCGACCGCCGATGGCGGGGCTCGGCGGATCGCCTGCGCTCGATTGGGTGCGGCGCAATCTCTTCAGCACCTGGATCAACACCGCCGTCACACTGTTGCTCGCCTATCTGGCGTTGAGGGCAATCTATGGCGTGGTTTCCTGGGGTTTGATCAACGCCATCTGGACCGTGCCGCTGACGGCGACAGGCACGCCGGACACCAAGGTTTGCCGCGAGCTCAAGGGTATCGGTGCATGCTGGGCGCTGATTTCCGAAAAACACCGGTTCATCTTCTTCGGGACCTACCCCTACGAGCAGCACTGGCGTCCACTGATATGCATCATGTTGTTTCTTGCGCTCTACAGCGTCAGCGCGATGCGCCGTTTCTGGAACAGCAATCTCATCTACATCTGGATTGTGGGTCTGACGACGATCGCGATCCTGATGTGGGGCGGGGTGTTCGGCCTGGACTATGTCGAGAACGAACGCTGGGGTGGCCTCGTCATCACGCTGATCCTCGCCACCTTCGGTATCGCATTCGCATTTCCCCTGGCAATCGCCTTGGCCCTCGGGCGGCGGTCGAAATTGCCGGCGATATCGACTTTCTGCGTGACCTATATCGAGCTGATCCGCGGCGTGCCGCTGATCTCCGTGCTGTTCATGGCGTCGGTGATGTTCCCGCTGTTCCTGCCGGAAGGGCTGACCATCGACAAGCTATTGCGCGCGCAGGTCGGGATCATCCTGTTCACGGCGGCCTATCTCGCCGAAGTCATCCGCGGGGGTCTCCAGGCGCTGCCCAATGGGCAATACGAAGCGGCCGACTCGCTTGGATTGCCATATTGGCAAAAGATCGCCTTCATCATCCTGCCTCAGGCGTTGCGCCTGGTCATCCCGCCGATGGTCAACAGCTTCATCGGTCTGTTCAAGGACACCTCACTGGTCGTGATCATCGGCATCTTCGACCTGCTGAATGCCGCCAAGACCGCGATCGTCGATCCGGCCTGGCAGGGTTTCGGCGTCGAGGCCTATGTTTTCGTATCCATCATCTATTTCGTGTTCTGCTTCGCGATGTCCAAGTACAGCCAGGGGCTGGAGCAGGAATTCAACAAGCACCAGCGCCGCTGAGTGGCGGGCGAGCGAGAGGGGATTTTCATGAGCACCAAGGCGCAACCGGCGAGCGCGGGCGATCGCCCGATGATCGAGCTTCGCAAGGTCAACAAATGGTACGGCGACTTCCACGTCTTGCGGGACGTCGACCTCACCGTCTATTCGGGACAGAAGCTCGTCGTCTGCGGCCCATCGGGCTCGGGCAAGTCGACGATGATCCGCTGCATCAACCGGCTCGAGGAGCACCAGGAAGGTGCGATCGTCGTCGACGGCGTGGAGTTGACCAATGATCTGCGCAACATAGAGCAGGTCCGCCGCGAAGTCGGCATGGTGTTCCAGCAATTCAATCTTTTCCCGCATCTCACCGTGCTGGAAAATCTCACCCTGGCGCCGATCTGGGTGCGCAAGGTGCCGAAGAAGGAAGCGGAGGAATCCGCGATGTATTTTCTCGAGCGCGTGCGCATCCCCGAACAGGCGGCGAAGTATCCGGGCCAGCTCTCTGGCGGTCAGCAGCAGCGCGTCGCCATCGCGCGTTCGCTATGCATGAAGCCCAAGGTCATGCTGTTCGACGAACCGACTTCGGCGCTCGATCCCGAGATGATCAAGGAAGTGCTCGACGTGATGGTCGAGCTCGCCAATGAAGGCATGACGATGATCTGCGTGACCCACGAGATGGGTTTCGCGCGCACGGTCGCGGACAACATCCTGTTCATGGACAAGGGCGAGATCGTGGAGCAGGGGCCGCCGGCGACATTCTTCGCCGCGCCGAAGACGGATCGACTCAAGACCTTCCTGAGTCAGATCCTCGGCCACTGAGCGCGCATCACCCGAACGGGCGTGGGTCGCGGATCGTTTTGCTTTCCTGCTTGAAGGCGGTGAATCCCATCCGCTGATAGAGCGCGAGCGCCTTGGGGTGATCGAGGGAGCATGTGTTGACATAGGTGCGGCGTGGCGCATGGCGCCAAGCCTCGCGCACCCCCCAATCGAGCAGCCAAGGACCGAGGCCGCGGCCGATGAAGTCCGGCATCAAGCCAAAGAAGCGGATCTCCACCTCGTCCGGCAAGCGGCGGCGATCGAGTTCGATGTATCCCGCCGGTTGCCCGCCGACATGCAGGACGAAGACATCGACTTGCGGGTCCTGGATCGCGACGGCCAGATCGCTGTCCGTCACGCTGCGGCGTTCGTACCAGGTCCAGTCACGACCGACCTCCGCATAGAGGAAGCGGTAATAGGCGACAGTGATGTTCTCGGCCCTGAGCACGGCCAGCTTGAGGGCCGGCGGCTTGGGCTGCGGCGCGCTCGGTGGTGCGAGCATCTCGAGACGGTTCACGACGACGTCGATGCAGCCGGGCTCGCCGCTTCGCACGGGCGGCAGCGGCGCGGCGTCTGCGCCGCGGATGCGCTTCGCCATGGAGACATGGGTCTCGACGGCATAGCCAAGATGTTCGTAGACATGGCGCACATCGAGATTGTCGGCCCGTAGTTGGAGCTTGATCTTCGAGATGCCCTTGGCGGCAAGCCACGCCTCGCAATGTCGAACCATCGCGCGCGCGATCCCGCGATTGCGCCGCTGCGGCGTCACCGCGATGTAGTGCAGCCACCCACGAATGCCGTCGCACCCAGCCATCGCCGTGCCGGCAAACATGCCGTCATCGCGCGCGACGAAGACGGCGCTGGATGGGTTGTCGAGAGCGAGGTCGAGCTGCCGCTCGGGATCGTCGGGATAATCGGCAAAGCTGCGACGCCAGAGGCTGAGCAGGTCCGTCCGGTCGTCCGCGACGAACGCGGTGATGGTCAGTCGGTTCACCGCGCCGGCCCCGTCTCGACGGGCGTGTCGCCCGGCAATCCCCACTCCGCCCAGGAGCCGTCATAGATTGACGCGTCGCGGTGACCGGTGATGAAGAGGCCGAAGGCGAGAACGCCCGCCGAGACGCCCGAGCCACAGCTGCAGACGACGGGCTTGGAACGGTCGATGCCGGCCGCATCGAACGCGGCCTCGAGTTCGGCCCGCGACCGCAACGTCTTCTGGGTGGCTTCGATCAATTGGTCATAGGGAAGGCTGCGGCTGCCGGGGATGTGGCCACCCCGCAGCCCGGCGCGCGGCTCGGGCGCCGTTCCCTCGAAGCGGCCACCGGAGCGGGCATCGACGACTTGCTCCTTTTTCGTGCTGAGATTTCCGAGCATCTGCGATCTGGATCGGACCAGCGCCGGCCGGAATGTCGCGACGAACTTGCCGTGCCGGTTCGTCACGATGGTTTCGCAAGTGACGGCACGATTCTCCGCGCGCCATTTTGGCAAGCCGCCGTCGAGGATCGAGACCCGGTCTTGGCCGAAGATGCGGAGCATCCACCACGCGCGCGTCGCGCTCATCAATCCATGGGCGTCGTAGACGACGACGTGGTCGTCGTTGCCGATGCCGAGGTCACTCATCGCGGCGGCGAAGCGCTCGGGCGTCGGGATCATGTGCGGGAGCGGATTCGCTTCGTCCTTGATTGCGTCGACATCGAAGAACACGGCGCCAGGGAGGTGCGCCGAAAGATATTCCGCGCGTCCGTCGCGACCCGTATGCGGCAAATGGTAGCTTGCGTCGGCCACGATCAGTCCGGGTTGGCCGAGGCGCTGGGCGAGCCAGGACGTCGAGACGAGCGCGGGCGCGGCGTCCATCATGTGTGTTCTCCCTTGGGTTGATGAGCGTGCATGCGATGCCAGTGTGCCGTCACCCGGGCAATGTTGAGCGCCAGCCACTGCAGCGCGAGCAGGGTCATCGCGTTCGCGATGCGACCGTCATCGCAAGCCGCGAGCGCTTCGGACAGGGGCATGACGACCACGCGAATGTCTTCGCCCTCGTGCCGCAGACCATGGATGCCGCCGAGTGTGCGTGAATCGACACGCGCGAGGATGATCTCGACCGTCTCGTCGGTGCAGCCCGGGCTGACCACATAGCGTACGACCGGAAGCGTGGCGAGCAACTCGGCGCCGGCCTCCTCGCGCGCTTCGCGCGTGGCGACATCGAGCGCGGTCTCGCCGGGCTCGACGAGGCCGGCCACGATCTCGAGCACCCAGGCCGGGAAACCCGCGGCCAATGCCCCGATGCGAAACTGCTCGATCAGAGCGACCGCATCGAGATCGATATCGTAGAGGAGAACACCGACGGCCTGACCGCGGCGGAGCAGTTCACGCGTGATCGGCGCGCTCAGGCCTCCGGCATGCAGCCGATGTCGCAGGCGATAGGAATCGAGCCTGAGGTAACTCCGGAACATCTGATCATGCGCGAGGATCTCGACATCATCATTCGTCGACACCGTCGCGGCCGATGGAAACGGTGCGGCTGCCGCGCCGTTCAGCTCCTTCCAGTAGAGCGCCGTGTCGTCGAGAGAGCCACCCGATGCTCGGGCGTAGCGTGGGATGATGCCGCCGAGGCGGTAGCCCATGGAGACGTAGAGCAGCTCCGCCGCATCGCCGACGCGCGTGTCGAGTGTCAGAAGCGTGAGGTTCGAACGGCTCGCCTCGGCCTCGAGCGCAAGGATGAGTTGGCGGCCGAAGCCTCGGCGCCGGGCACGGCGATGGACGAGGAGATTCGATATGTCGGCGCGGTGCGCTTGGTTCGACGCTACGGCGGGAATGAGCTGGACAGTCCCGGCGAGCCCCAGATCATCCGCAATGGCAAAGAGCTGTCGCCTGCCGGCGTCAACGTCCCGGGCGACGTCGTCCCAATATTGCCCTGCGGCGCGGCATGACATCGGCGCCACGAAACCGATCGACGCGCCGCCATCCACGCATTCGCGAAGAATGCCAGCGAGCGCGGCGCGCTCGATGGTGATCTCGTCAGCCGTGAGCCTGCGCACGGCGAGCGAGAGGCCGGAGGGAAGTGGCATCTTGCGAATGTCCCGGTCTACACGCGCTGGTGGCTGCGATCACAACGCAGTTGGCGGCGACCGTGACATCTGGTCGGTCGGGCAGCGCGGAGGTATAAGGCGATCATGATCTCAGACTCGCACCGTCGACGGTTCGCATCAATCCTCGCCGCCACTGCATTGGCGCTCGCCCAGGGTACGCATGCATTCGCACAATCGCGTTGCCTGACGCCACCGGAGAAGACGGCATTCGAGATCCG
>Ga0163144_10004306_pt1 | contig 32111 bp, 28 predicted proteins | sample OliLak19BULKMAT1_FD_123175 | JGI IMG/M metagenome (GOLD analysis project Ga0163144, IMG submission 123175) | Freshwater microbial mat bacterial communities from Lake Vanda, McMurdo Dry Valleys, Antarctica - Oligotrophic Lake LV.19.BULKMAT1 | ecosystem: Environmental > Aquatic > Freshwater >... | reverse complement strand
TTCGTCACGCTGCGCCAGCTGCGCGAGGAAGTCGGCAACGACGCCTGTCGGCTGTTCTATCTGATGCGCGGCAACGACCAGCCGCTGGACTTCGACCTCGAGCTCGCCAAGTCGAAGTCGAACGAGAACCCGGTGTTCTACATCCAGTACGCGCATGCGCGCGTCGCCAGCATCATGAAGGAAGCGGCCGCCCGCGGCCTGTCGTACGACGCCGCGAAGGCGCGCGAGATCGTGCTGGCGCGCGGCAACGAGCTGCTGGCCGGCGAGCAGGCGCAGGCGATGCTCGCGAGCCTCTCGAAGTATCCGGAGGTGATCGTGCAGGCCGCCGCGAACCGCGCGCCGCACGCGCTGGTACACTACCTGCGCGACTTCGCCAACACCTTCCAGACCTTCTACCAGGTCGAGCGCGCGCTGGTGCCCGACGACGAACTGCGCCACGTGCGGCTCTACCTGATGACCGGCGTGCAGCAGGCGCTGCGCAATGGCCTCGCCCTGCTCGGCGTGTCCGCGCCGGAGAGCATGTGAGCCCGCCGCGCCCGGTCTCGCGCGACTACAAGCGCAGCCGCCACAGCGGACCGGGGTTCGACGTCTCGCGCTGGAAGGAATTCATCGTCGGCCTCTCGATCGGCCTGGTGATCGCCGCGGGGCTGTTCGTCTACCAGCGCAGCGCGCTCGACCGGGCCACGGCCGGCGCCGACGCCCCGCGGCCCGAGCCGCGCAACGCCGCCGGCAAGCGCCGCGGCATCGACAGCGACGAGGCCGCCGCGCTCGCCGACGAGGCGAACAAGTCCTACGACTTCTACGAGATGCTGCCGAAGTTCGAGGTGGTCGTCCCCGAGAAGGAGCAGGAGGTCAAGCGCGACCTGCCGAGCTCGTCGATCGAACGTCCCGGCGTCTACGTGCTGCAGGCCGGCAGCTACCGCAGGCTCGAGGATGCGCAGCGCGTGCGCCAGCAGCTCTCGCTGCAGGGCATCGAGGCCAACGTGCAGCGGGTCGCGGTCGATGCCGACGTCTGGCACCGGGTGCGGATCGGGCCGCTGACCAACCTCGACGAAGTGAACCGGCTGCGCAACAAGCTGCGCAGCGCGGAGTTCAACGTGCTGGTCGTCCGCGTCGGCGACTGATTCGCGGACTCGCGGAATTCATCCGCCGCCGCGATCCTGTCCCGCCACAGGTGTCGCCGGCCCGAACCAGTCCGCCATGCTGCGCCGGCTGCGCAACTGCCGCCGCTGCATCGCCAGCCAGGTGCGTTCGTGGAGCCGGTCGATCGCCTCGGGCGGCGGGAACTGCGCGCAGAACCCGGGCGCCGCCGGCTCGATCGCCAGCGCGGCCGCATGCATGAATTGCGCGAGCAGGCGGCGGGGTTCCTCGTCGCCGACGGCGATGCGGATCGTCGTCGTCGCGATGCCGGCTTCGCGCAGCGCCTCGGGCGTGAGTTCCGAATGGCTGGTGACGCCGGGCCCGAGCACGACGGTGTTGGTCTGGCCGAGGCTCACCTGCAGGCCGAACGCCGGCTCGAGCAGGTCGAAGAAGCGCTTGAACGCCGCGGGCGGCAGCCAGGACGGCGCGCCGTCCCCGGGTTCGAAGTCGATCGTGAACAGCGGCGCCGGCAGGCCGATGTGCAGCAGGCGCTGTGCGAGCGCATGGTTCGGGTCGTCGAGCACCGCCGAGCAGTGCACGCGGATCCGCTTGTGCTGCGCCAGCACCCGCGCCAGCACGATCGTGTGGATGCACTTCTGCAGCATCCGCAGCTCCAGCGTGCGCATGCCGTCGATGACCTCGAACGCCTTGTCGGCGTCGAGGAACGCGCCCTTCACGTAGTAGACGTTCCAGAACAGGGTCTGGTCCCAGCTCCAGCGGCGTGGCTGGCCGTCGGGGCCGGGCGCCGTGACGCTCTCGCCCTTCGGGATGAACATGCGCTCGGTGCGCGCGATCGCGACGCCGGCGATCGTGCTGCCGGAGCCGGAGAGATCCTTGGTGTACGAATGGATCACGAAGTCCGGGCGCTCGGCCGGCTCTTCGCGGCGCAGCACCGGCTGCAGGAACGGCGTGCCGACGGTCGCGTCGCAGATCACCGTGAGGCCGGCGGCATGCGCCGCGGCGCAGATGCCGGGCACGTCGAGCACGTAGCCATGCGGGTTGCAGGGTGATTCGAGGTAGACGTAGATCTGCCGGCCTGCGCCGAGGCGCGCCGCGTGCGCCAGGCCGACGCGGCCGAGTGCCGCCTCGAACTCGGGCACGCCGAAGCCGTCGAACGATTCGACCGCGACGTCGAGATTGGCGCGCCGACCGTACCAGTCGTGCAGCAGCTGCCAGGTGCCGCCGTAGATGTTGCGGCTCGCGAGCACGATGTCGCCACGGCCGAGCACATGCGCGAGCACCGCGTCGATCGCCGCCATGCCGGAGTTGAAGTTCCAGGCGAAGTACTCCGGCGCGCGCGGCCCGGCCTCGATCTCGACCACGTAGTTCGCGAGGCTGATCGAGGTCGGGTTCAGCAGCCGTGAATAGACCTGGTGCAGCAGTTCCTTGCCGCGGAACGCGTCCTCGACCCATTCGGTGCAGGCGTAGAGATAGGTGGCGGTGCGGGTGATGACCGGTGTCGCGGAGAAGATCGCGGAGACGTTGTCGAACAGCGGGTATGGCCCGCGGATCGCCGCGTCGACGCCGCCGCCGTCGAGCGACTGCCAGGTGCGGCGCAGCGGGTTCTGCATGGTGTCGAGGATCTTCGCGAGCTGGAAGCAGGCGAAGCGCTTGGCGTTGAACCAGGCGATCCGGTCGCGCCGGTCCATCGTGTCGAGGCCCTCGACCATGCAGCGCCACAGCTCGTGCGCAGCCTCGTGGCCGGTGTAGAGCTTCTCCACCAGCGCGAGCAGCGCGCGGCCCGCATCGCTGCGTTCGTCGATCGAAAAGTGGCGCAACTGCTCGTGCGCGAGCTCGGCGGCGCTGCTGGCCACAGTGCTGTGGCGCAACGGCGAGAGCTCGCGCCGCGCGCCGAGGTCGCGGTCCGGGTTCTGGATGCGCGCGCCGTCCGCAGCATGATTGGACTCGACGGTCATCGCTTCGAGCGTATCGCAGTCTATGGTTCCGGCGCGGGTGGAGCGATCGTAGGACTCAGCGGACATCCTGCGTGACGCGACGGGCATGGATGGTCCGGGCTGGTCGTGCGCAAGCCGGCAGGCAGCTGGACGGTCGCGCCGCCCCTGCCCATCGGCGGCGCCCGAGGACCACTGTTGAATCGCCTCGGGCACTGCCGCCCGAGTCCTGGCTATCGTCGTTCCGACAGGCGGTGCATCAACGTGGCGCACGCGAACGCGGCACTGCTGTAGAGGTAGTAGAACTGGTGGAACAGATAGGCGCGTGCGGCGAACAACAGGCCGCGAAGTCGCAGGAAGAAGCCGACGAAACCGCGGTTCATCCAGGCGCCCGTCGCGGCCCACGCGACTGGCCACAACGACGAGACCAGGCCGAACGCCCACGCGAGCGTCGCGAGCACGGTCAGGCCCGCCACGAGCGCGCGCACGCGCTCCATCACGCCGACATTGAGGTCGTTCGACAGCCCGCCCCGCTCGAGCATCAGCCGCGTCCACGGAATCGCGCGCCGGAAGACCTCGGTATGCACCAGGTTCACGAACCGCCACTCCTTGAGATGCTTCCCCTGTAGCGCGGGCTCGAACGCGATCCTCCCGCCGGCGTCGCGGATGCGGTAGCCGAGTTCGATGTCCTCGACGGACGGGTGCCGGAACCGCTGCGCATCGAAGCCGCCCAAGCGGCGGAACAGATCGCGCCGCACCGCACCACACCCGGCCCAGAACGTCGCGCCGTCGGGGCGCGCACGCTGGTGGTAGTAGTGGTGCACCAGGTTCTTGTACTGCGAGAGGAAGTTCGCGGCGCCGGGAGCGTCGTCGTAGGAGCCGACGATCGCCGCGACCTCGCCCCGGGCGATCGTCCGGCGCAGCACGCGGGCGGCGTCCTCCGCGACGATGACGTCGGAATCGACGAACCAGAGGAAGTCGCCGCCGGCGCGTTCCGCGGCGAGATTGCGCGCGGCGCCCGGTCCCATGTTGTGCGGCGTGCGCAGCGGCAGCACCTCGGGCATCGCGGCGACCAGCGCCGGACTGTCGTCGGTCGAGCAGTCGTCGATGACCACGATCTGATCGATCTCGGCGCGCGCCAGCATCGCGCGCAGCGGCGCGAGGCAGCGCGGCAGGAACGCCGCTGCGTTGTACGCCGGCACGATCACCGAGATCGTCACCCGTTTCTGTTGGACGGAAGTCAGCATTCAGGTTCTCCGCAGGCCGCGCAGGAAGCCGAGGACTTCCCCCGCCGACCAATGAACGACGAAAAAGGCGAGCCAGGGCAGCGTCGCCGGCGGCGCCGTGCCGAGCGCGCCGCTGCGCAGCGATCGCAGCACGACCTTGGCGAACAGCAGCGCGGGAACGACGGGCAGGGCCAGCGCGTATACGACCCGCCATCCGCCGCCGAGCGAGGCTGCACGGTCGTAGCCGAAGCGCCTGCCGTGCGCGCGCCGCTGCGCGGCGAATTCCCGTCCGCCATAGCGGTTCGAATGCACCACCCGCAGGCCCGCCTCCAGCCGCATCCGCTGGCCGCTGTCGAGAAACCGGCGGTGATATCGCGGCTCCCAGAAGCCCTGCGGCAGCAGGTCGACGCAGGCGAGAATCGAGGCGCGGCGGTACACCGCGTTGTCGGCCGCGACGTGCGTGACGGACGCGCGGTCGAGCGGGCGGGTGAACTCGGCATAGCGCAGCAGGTAAATGGCCCAGGCGCGCGCATCGGCCCCGTCCGCGTTGGCGAAATAGCCGCCCACGGCGGCCTCCTGCGGGGCGAAGCACAGGCCGGCGGCGCACTGCAGCCAGGACGGGTCCGGGATGCAGTGCGCGGTCAGCGTCGCGACGAATTCGCCCCGTGCCGCGCACAGGCCGTCCCGCCACATCTCGGGAATCAGTGCTCCGGGCCGCGCCTCCAGCACCCTGACGTCCGGGAACGCGGCGGCAGCGGACCGCGCCGCGTCGCAATCGAGCGGGCCGGCCGCCACCACGATTACCTCCACTGGCACCGGCAGCGGCGACAGGCCCTGTCCCGAGGTGGGACGCGTGACGGCCAGCAGGATCGGCGCGAGGTTGCTGCCGGCGTGTCCTGCGGCAATCACGATCGAGAGCCGGGGCCCGCCGTTCATTGGCCCCCCGCGAGGCGGCGCAACCCCGAACGCATCCCCAGCCAGGCGCGCGTCGCCGCGCGCAGCGGGTGCTCGCGCCAGGGGGAATGGCGCAGGTAGTAGCTGTCGATCCGCGGGATCGCCACCGGGTCGGGCGTCGACGCGACCAACGCCAGGCGCGTCGTTAGCGCGGCTTCGTAGACCGGACGCGCCAGCGCCTCGACGCGCGCGTCGCGGTAGCCATAGGGGTAGGCGAGCAGCCTCGGGCGCGAGCCGAGCCGGCGCTCGATCAATTCATTGCAACCTTCGAACTCGTCGTGGATCCGGGCATCGGAGAGCGCGGTGAGGTCGGGATGCGTGCGGGTATGGGCCTCGATCGTCAGCCCGCCGGAACGGCAGGCTTCGAGATCCGGCCAGTCCATCAGCGGTGAGGCGGCGACCCCCGCCGGCTGCGTCGGCCATCGGTTGGTCGCGCCGACGTAGTCCGAGACCACGAACAGGTGCGCGGGCGCCGCATACGACTGCAGCACCGGCAGGGCCTGGGTCAGCACGCTGGCCATGCCGTCGTCGAAGGTCAGCGTCACGCCGGACTCCAGGCGCAGCAGTGCATCCAGGGGCACGATCGGCACCGCGGCCCGCCGCAAACCCTCGAGCATCGCCACCAGCGACGACTGCGGGTAGGACAGCACCGAGCCACTGTCGTCGATGCCGTGGAACGTGATGACCGCGCGCGTCACGACACGGCCTCGCGGGCCCGTGCATGGCCGCTGGCGCGCCGCGCGATCAGGTCGAGATACGCATCGATGTAGCGCTGCTCGCCGAATCGCAGGCCGTACTGCGCACGCGCCTGCATCGACCAGCGGGCGCGCAGCGCATGGTCCGCGGCCAGCGTGTCCATGCACGCGCGCAGCTGGGCCGGGGTCGAATAGACGAAGCCGACTCCGCAGTCGCGCACGATCTCCGCGCAGCCCCCCGAGTCGCGCACGATCGCCGGCACGCCGGCGGCTAGCGCCTCGACCACGGCGAGTCCGAACGTTTCGGGCGCCAGCGACGGCACGATCACCGCACGCGCCGCCCGGTAGGCCTGGGCCAGCGCGGCTGCGTCGAGGCGGCCATGGAACCGGATCCGCCCGCAGCCGGCATACCGCGCGCGCAGCGCCGGCAGCAGGTCGCCCTCGCCCGCGACATCGAGGCAGTGCGCCGACGGCTCGACCGCCGCCAGCAGCTCCGCGATACCCTTCGACGCGGTCACGCGCCCGACGTAAAGGAACCTGGCGTCGCGGCCGTCCGTCCCGGCCGCGCCGGAATCGTCGGGCTGCAGGCGCGAGAACAGTGGCAGCACTTCGATCGGGCGAGTGATGCCGTCGGCGCGATGCAGGTCGGCCGTGAACCGGCTCGGCGCCAGCAGTGCATCGACGGACGCCAGGGCTCGATCGCGGAACCCGCCGAGACGCCACGCCTGCGGCGGCGTGCCGCTGCGGATCGCGCAGCGCAGGCAGGCCCGCGATCGGCAGCGACGCACGCGGTCCTGCCAGAGGACGTGCGTCGTGCAGAGCAGCCAGTGCTCGTGCAGCGTGTAGAGCTTCAGGGCCCCCGCCGCCGGGATCGTCAGCACCCCGGGTCCGCCGATCAGCGAGATGTTGTGGAAGTTCACGACGTCGTAGCCGCGTTGCAGGATCGCCGTGAGCGCGCCGCGCTTCAGGACCGGGCGCCCGAGCTGCTGGGTCAGCGCCGGCGACAGCAGGCCGAGGCGGCTGCGCAGCGGCTCCACCGTGACCAGCGGGTCGACCTCGGGCGCGGGTGCCGGCCGGCCGGCGGTGGCGCGATAGGCGTCCTCGCAGTAGACGACCGTCACCGCGTGGCCACGGGCCGCGAGCGCCCGCGACAGTGCCTGTACGAACAGGCCGTCGCCGCCGAAATTGGCGGGCGGGTAGAACGTCGTGACCATGCAGAAGTTCATCGTGCGGCGCCGGCGCGGGTGCGCTCGAGGCAGCCGATCGCCAGTTCGGCCGCACGCTGCCAGGTGAAGAGGCGCGCCCGCGCCAGCGCCCTCGCGGCGAGCGTCGCGCGCAGCGCGTGATCCTCGAGCAACGAGGCCAGCGCGGCCGTGAGCGCTGCGACGTCGTGGGGGTCGAAGAGCAGGCCCGAATCGCCCACGACTTCAGGGAGCGAGCCGGCCGAGCTCGCCACGACCGGCGTGCCGCAGGCCATCGCCTCGATTGCCGGCAGCCCGAAGCCCTCGGACAGCGACGGCATGACCGCAGCCGTGGCGATCGAATACACCGCGGCGAGCGTCGGGTCGTCGACGAAGCCGGTGAAGCGCGTCGCCGCGGCGAGCGTCGGGTCGGCTGCGATCAGCCCGTGCAGTTCCGCCAGGTTCGAATGGAACCCGGCGCCGGCCGGGTCGCCGACGAGCAGCAGCACCGTGCGCGACTTCAACGCACCGGGAAGCCGCGCGAACGCGAGCAGCAGCGCGCGGACGTTCTTGTGCGGCGCGAAGCCGCCGACGTAGACCAGGACCGCGCAGCCGGGATCGAACGAGAACTGCGCCGCGAGCGCCGCGCGCATCTTCGGCAAGCCGCCTTGCGTCGGCGGATGGAACACGTCGCGCGGACCTTCCGTCGTCGTGTCGATACGGGCGGGGTCGATGGCCATGTAGGCGACGATTTCCTCGCGCGCCGCCTGCGATACCGTGAGCAGCCGGTCCGCCTGCGCGCAGGCGAGGCGTACCTTGGCTCGCCAGGCGAGTCGCGGGAGCCGCGCCGGGAACACCAGCGCCGGGAAGCGCTCGGCGATCGCGTCGTGCAGCGTGACGACGTTGCACAGGCCGGGCGGGCAAGGGAACCACGAGTACACGGCCGGGTAGAACAGCATGTCGAGGCGGGAGCGATGCGCGGCGTGCGTGAAGCGCAGCAGGTCCGCGACGCTGCGGCGGCCGTCCGCCACCGCCGCGTCGATGGCGCGGCGGCCCGGCCGCACCGGCACCTGCTCGACGGCCGGCAGCTCGGGATCGGCTTCGTCGCACAACAGCACGAACTCGTGTGCGCCCGGCGCGGCAAGCATGGCCGCCACCAGCTCGCGCGTGAAGCGCCCGAAGCCGCGGCTGTTGTGCCAGGTGGAGACGTCGATGCCGATGCGCATCACTGCCACTCCTCGAGCGCATCGCGGCTCCCGAACAGCAGTCCGAGCAGCTCGCCGCAGGCCCATCCGGTCGTCAGCGCCAGGATCGCGGACCAGACCGACAGACGATGCCGTGAACGGGCCGGAATGCCGCGTCCCGCGCGCCATGCGAGGACCACCGGCAGCAGCAGGCACTTCGCTGCCGCCGCCAGCCGCGCGCCGTGTCCGAGCCGCGCGCGCAGCAGGCCGCCGTAGATCTGCCCATGGATCCGGCGCGATCCGCAGGTCGCCATGCGATCGTCGAGGCTGCTCAGCCGCGTCGCGAACCCGTGGCGGAACTCGAGCCGGTGACCGTTCGCGAGAAGGCCGGCCTGCACTTCCGTATCGATCAGCAGCTGCGCGGGGCGCGGCAGCGCGGCCCGTCGGTACAGCGTGCAGAGACCGTGCAGGCGGCGCACGGACGAGCCATCGGGCAGTCGCGTGTCGGCGTATTCGCCGTACTCGACGCAGCCGAACGCAATGCCGCGGGAGCCGAGCGAGCCGGACAGCTCGACCGGGCCGCCGACGGCGGCCAGCGTCGGCTCGGCCGCGGCCAGCGTCGCGAGCGCCGCGGCCCAGTCCCCCGCCAGGACGCAGGTGTCCTCGACCACGACCACCCACTCGCTGCTCGTCGCTGCCACGCCGACCGCGCGCCGCCGCGGCACCGGCGCTTCGCAGGCGATCTGCTGCACCTGCGCCGCGCCAGCGGCGGGCGCCGGTCCGAGCAGGCGCGGCGGCCCCACGACGACCACTTCCGACAGCGTCGCGGGCAGCGAGTCGAGACAGCGGCGCAGCGCGGGACCGCCGAGCAGCACCACGACTACGGCCGCACAAGGCGTCGGCCGCGCGGGAGTCACGCGACCATCCGTCGAGCCAGGGCATCCCGCGCGGCGTACGTGCCGCGCACCTCGGCCGGGGAAATCGGTGCCTCGGCCCCGTCCAGGACGGCCGCATAGAATGCCCGACACAGGTCGGTCAGACCCGGATAGGCATACTCGCGACGCAGCAAGCGGGCGCCGAGATTGGCGGCTGCGACGGACAACAGCGCCGAGCCGCTGCGAAACGGTCGCATCGTCTTGTCGAGCCGGCCCGGCTGCCCCTGCTGGACGACGCGGAAGCCGTGGTAGAAATCGTGGCGGATCGTGCGCGTGCCGCAATACAGCGTGCAGCGGGCCTCGGTGGGCCGCGCCGCGGTGCTGATGAAGATCGACGTCGACACGGCGCCCACGGAGCCCGTGGCGAGCAGCGTGCCGGCCGTCGGCTGCTGCACGGCCCATTCGCAGGCCGCCAGCTCGCTGCCGACCAGGCTGGCGAGCAACGCGAGCGGATGCGGCAGGATCTCCAGCAGCAGGTCTCGCGCGGAAAGGCCGCCCTGGTGCGCGAATCCGGCCGTGCAGAACGCGAACTCGACGTGCACGAGACCGCCGCTCGCGCGCAGTTCGGCGATGCTGCGACGCATCGCCGGCTGCAGCACGAACTGGTGCACCGGGCACAGCAGCCGGCGCCGCTCGGCCGCGAGATCGAGCAGTCGGCCCACTTCCGGCGCATCTGCGGCGAGCGGCTTTTCGCACAGCACGTGGAGGCCGCGATCGAGGCCCATCTCGATGATCCTGCGGTGGGCGCCGGGCGGCGCGCAGACCTGCAACAGGCACGCCGCAGGCAAGTCCGGCAGGTCCTCGAGCGAAGCGCAGACGAGCGCATCGCTGCCCGCGATGCGCCGCGCGCGCGCGAGGTCAGGGTCGACGATCGCCTGCACGCGCGCGCCGGCACGGCGAGCAGCATGGGCGTGCCACCGGCCCATCAGGCCGGCGCCGACGATCACCACGGCCGGGGCACGTTCAGCCATGGGGTTGGCCGGCTCGCCCGCCGGGGTCAGGCGACCGAGCCGCTCACCGAGACCTTCGGCAGCTTGAAATGGTCGCGCGCCGGCTCGCCGGCCCGGACTTCCTCCTGGTATTCCTGCTCGGTGTTCACGGCGAGGTGATCGACGTTCTCGCCGAGCAGCCTGCGACCGAGCAGCAAACCCATCTCGATCGAGTGATCGGCGTTGTTGTAGCGGAAGGTGCCGCCGCGGCCGACGATATGCACGCCCTGGCGAAGCGCGAGCCAGTTCTTGATGCACTCGATCTTGCCGGCGTAGGCGAGGTCGTACACCGGATAGGCATGCGGGGTACGGATGACGTTCCAGCCCTCGACCTCGCGGCGGTCGACGAACTTGAGCTTGTCGACCAGGTCATCGACGCAGCGCTGTGCGATCTGGTCGTCGCTCAGCGTCCAGATGTCGTCGCCGATCGTGCAGAAGCATTCCAGCACCAGCGAGGTGTGCTCGTCGTCGGGCACCATCGCCCGGCTCCAGTTCTTGGGTTCGTGGAGCCGGCCGAAAACGATCGAGCGGTCCTGGACGTAGAGCCAGGTGTCGCGCGACACCTGTCTGCGCCTCAGCTTGACGTTGACCGTGACGAGGTCGCGGAACGCGAGCCCGCGAGCCGCCGCGACGACGTCCGAACTGGCCTCCGGGGTGATCATCTGCGCCAGCAGGCCGAGCGGGATCGTCGAGACGACGTCGCTCGCGCGCACCGTCTGGATCCCGTCAGCGCCCTGGTAGGAAACCGACAGGTCGTTCGGCCCATGGCAGACGACGCTGGTGACCTTGCTCGAGAGCAACACCTTGCCGCCGGAAATGGTGATGTCCTCGGCCATGCGCTCCGGAATGCGCATGTAGCCGTCGCGCGGATACATGAACTCTTCCACCAGGCTCTTGACCGACGCCTTGCGGGCGGCCAGCGCCTCCTGCAGGACGGTCCAGACGTTGAGGCCCCGGCTGCGCTGCGATACCCAGTCGGCGGACAGCTCGCGACAGGGCAGACCCCAGAGCTTCTCGGTGTACTGCTCGAAGAACATCCGGTACAGCGTCGACCCGAACTGCGCCGTATAGGCGTCTTCCATGTTCTCGATCGGCCGGTTCAACGCGCCGTACCGGACTGCGGCGGCGGCGAACGCCAGGCCGGCGCCGGCGATCGTCAGCAGGCTGGTGTTCTTGACGACGTCGCCGATCTCGACCGGGTAGTTGAAGTACTTGCCGTCGTAGTAGATGCGGCTGATGCGCTCCACCATCACGATCTCGTCGCCCATCAGGCGGCGGAACCAGTTGTTCAGATGCTCGTTCTTGGTGAACCAGCGGTGGCCGCCGAGGTCGAACTTGTAGCCGCCTTCGTGCACCGTCCGGCAGAGGCCGCCGATGAAATCGTTCCTCTCGAGGACGGTGACCTGCACGCCGTGGCAGGCGAGTTCATGGCCCGTTGCGAGACCGGCGGGGCCGGCGCCGAGAATGACGACGTGCTTCTTGCGGTTTCGTTGTGTGCTCATCGGTCGATCGCTCGCCGGCGACGCGCCAGCCGGTTGTAGATCCAGGCCAGCAGCGCTGCCCCGGCGTAGATCCAGGCGAACAGCTGCGCCGCCGCGATCACGCTGCCGCCGAGGCTGACGGTGTATCCGGGCAGGTAGTGAGCGAGCAGCGCCGCATTGGTGCTCTGGTCGGCGCTGCCGCGCAGTACGAGCCAGTTGGTGAGCACGAACTGCTGCAGCGCGATCGCCGCGCCGAGACCGAGCCCCAGGCCGTTGGCCGAGATCACGAACGTGGGCGTACGCAGCGAGGAAACACCGTCGGGCGTCGCGAGCTGGCGCTCGATCCGGCTGCGCAGCGTGGCCGCGTAGGCGGAGTACATGACGGCGCTGCCGACGGCACCGAAGACGAAGCTCCAGAACAGGCCGATGAAGGCGCCGGGCCAGCTGATCGCGAATCCCGGGAGGAACGTGGCCAGCAGCGACAGGTGGGGCCCGACGCGATCCCCGCCCTGCAGCAGCAGCGCGGCCGTGGCCACCCAGACGACCAGGCCCGCGACCAGGCCCGCGCTCGCCGCGGCGATCTTCGTGTTCAACCGGACCGCCGAGCGCAGCAGCCTGTCCTCGTTCGCCGTCAACGGCATGCGCCCCGCGCGACCGCTCACAGGTCTGCTCCTGGACCGCGGCGTAACAGCGCGAGCGTCAGGAATACGAAGTGCGAGAGGTTCCAGCAGAATCCGAACGCAAATCCGATCGCGGCGCCGACGAGGCCGCCGTAGACGGTGCCGACCAGGCTGCCGGCCCAGCTCACCGTGTACCCGGGGAAATAGCCGGCCAGCAAGCCGAGGTGCGCTCCGGTATGCGCGCCGGAACCGGCGGCCTGCAGCAGCAGCGCCGCCGTCAGCAGGAACAGCAGCAGCGCACCGACCGCTGCGGTGGCGATCGCCAGCGCACGGACGTCGAATCGCGCGAACGACGTGCGGATGATGGCCTCGCTCCGGTCGACGCGGGGATCGGCCGACGTCTCATCGTGCGGCGCGACCATCATTGCAGCGTTCATCGACGGTTCTCCCGGCGGCACTGTGCCTCCAGCGGACAGTGGTGGGAGCGTATCCCCAGCGCCCGGCGCGGGGCGTGACGCAGGTCGAGGTTCGGCCTACGTGGCGCGCCCCGGAAGCTCGATCCGCCGGTGCTCGATCACACTTCTTTGTGCTGCGAACGCCACCTGCACCGCGCGCTGGCCGTCGAGGCCGGTGGCGATCGACAGCGGCTCCGGGTCGCCCGCGACCAGCCGCCGGAATTCCGTGAACTCGTCCACGAAAGCACGGATCGCCGTGTCCTGCCAGCCGCGCAGCTTTTCCCGCACGATCGTGCCGGGGTAGAACTGCGAGACACTGCGACGCACGAACCGCGGCGTGCGCTCGACCTGGACCAGCCGGAAGTACAGCGGGGCATACGAGGCGACCGCCATGCCGGACTCGCCGAACGCCTCGACCGCGAACTTGTATCCCTTCCACGCGGTCCAGCTGCTGTGCAGCGTCGCGACCACCGGTCCCGCGCCGCGCAGCTGCACGAACGCGGTCTCCTCGACCCCGACATCCCAGACCGGCGCCGACTGCACCGCGTTCACCTCGGTCGCGGGGCCCATCAGCCACTGCACCATGTCGATCAGGTGGATGCCGTTGTCCATCAACGTGCCGCCTCCCATGATGGCGCGGTCGTACATCCACGGCGAGCGCAGTTCGGTGAGGCCGGTGTGGCCCGCGTAGCCGTTGACGTAGCGCAGTGGTCCGATCTGGTTCTGCTGCACCGCGCGCTTCAGCGCCTGGAAGGCCTCGAAGTAGCGGAAATTGAAGCCGCAGGCCACCTTGACGCCCCGCTGCGCCGCCGCCGCCACGATCGCCGCGCAGCCCTCGGGGGAGTTCGCCATCGGCTTCTCGATCAGCACGTGCTTGCCGGCGCGGATGGCCGCCAGCGCGAGCCGCTCGTGCGTGTCGGGACGGGTGCTGACTATGACCGCGTCGCAGTCCGGCGCGTCGACCAGCCGCTCGAGGTCGGCCATCGGCTCCGCGTGGGCGGCGGCCGCGCGCAGGCGCTGCGGATCCGTGTCGTAAACATATTTGAGCTCACAGCCGGGCGTTCGCGCCAGCGCGCGCGCGCGGATCTCGCCGATGCCGCCGAAACCGATCAGGCCAAGTCGCAGGGTATTCATGAGGTTTGCGTCGCCCGCGGGCGCTCCAGCCACAGTTCGAACGAAGGTGACAGCTCGCGCAGCAGCGCACGGCCGAGGCCGCTGCCCTGCAGTCTTGCGTATCCTCGCATCAGCGCCCGCTCCAGCCGGCTGCGCGTCGGATCCTCGGCGACGATCCGACGCGGGTTCACCGCGCCGGCGGCAAAGCCACTGCGCCCTGCCAGCGCGCGCAGCTGCCGCCAGCTGCGCAGCTCGGCGAACTGCAACGCATCGACGCCGAGACGCCGTTGCAGCAGGCGGCGCCGCGCAGCCCCGGGAAGCCAACCCACGGCCCAGATCCCGGTGTTCAGGTCCGGCCCGGGCGAATAGCGATTGGCGGCCGTCAGCACGCAGATCCCGCGCGCGTCGAGCACGCGCCGCAGGTTCGCCAGGGCAAAGCCGGGCTCGTCGAGGTGATCGAACAGGTCCAGGGCCATCGCGCCGTCGAAGCTGCCGGGCGCGAACGGCAGACTGCGGACGTCGGCGCAGCAGAGCGGCACGTCCAGGCCCGCGTCGGCGAGACGCTTGCGGCAGATCACGAGCCAGCGCAGCGCCACGTCGACCCCCACCATCTGCAGCCCGCGGGCGGTGCCCGCGACCAGCGCGCCGCCCGTGGCGCAGCCGACGTCGAGCACCCGGGCGCCGGCCGGCAGCGCCGCGGCGAGGTCATCGACGATCGCAGCGCATCGCGCCGGAGCGGAACGCGCGGCCTGCGCATAGCGCGCGGCCAGCCTCGGCGCGACATCGTCGGTGATCGTGTAGTAGTACTCGAGCAGCTCCACGAAGCTCAGGTGCTCGGCGCGTTCGGCGAGGCGGCGCGCCTTGTCGCGCTCGGCCTCGAGCCCGAGATAGCGGTCGCCCTCGAGCCGCAGGTCCGGGATGCCGCAGATGACGGGAAAGCTCCGCCCGCAGGAGCGGCACTGCCACGCGAGCCCCGCGCTCGACAGCGGTGCCTCGCCGCAAGCCGTACAGGCCAGGTGCGGGACGCCGTCGGCGGGCATTACTCGATCCTCGCCAGCGCATCGCCCGGGCCGCGGGCGTAACCCACGGCCTCGCCCACTGCCCAGATCACGTAGAACGCCAGCAGATAGGGAATCGCGCGCCAGGCGTGCCCGGCGATCGCCGGCTTGGCGCGCACGGCCCGCAACAGCCGGTACAGCATCAGGGGCGGGATCAGCATGCAGGCCAGCGCGGCGAACGCGCGCCGGCCGAGCGCGGCGCGCGGAAAGCGGATGCCGCCGAAATAGCGCGAGTAGGTGTAGCGCTGCGCGGCGAACAGCGCGAAGGAGAAGCGCTTGCAGTGGCGTACAACGACCCGCGGGTCCTGCACGAGCGCGAACCCGGCCTGCGCGATCAGCGGGTGCACGGTGGTTTCCCAGAAGCCGCGGGTCAGGGCCGCCGCCGGCACGGCCTCGAGCGCGGCGCGGCGATAGACGACGTTCATGCCCGCCAGGCTCGCCGTCGGCCCAGTCGCGAGCGGCGGCGCGAACGCCGCGTATTCGCAGAGGAACGTGGCCCAGTCGAGCGGACGCTCGCCGACTCCGTTGACGACGCAGCCGCCGATCGCGCCCGCGTCCGGGTAGTCGGCCAGCCGCGCACGGAAGTCGGCGAGCCAGTCCGGGGTCGGCACGCAATGGTCCTCGGTGACGATCACGTACGTGCCGCGCGACAGCTGCAACGCGCGCCGGCGCATCTCCGGCAGCGTCGTCGCAGCCTCGCATCGCTCGAGCCTGGCCTCGGGGAACGCGGCCTCGATCCGCGCCGTGACCTCGTCGTCGCGTCGGTCGACGATGATGACCTCGTAAGGGCACGGCTCGCGCTGCGCGCGCAGCGCCTGCAGCGTCTCGAGGATGCGGTCGTGGTCCTCGGTGCTGACTCGCCCGATCAGGACCGAAAACGTCGGCACGCCGAGCGCTTCATCGCTCTCGGAGAGGTCACTGCGCCGCGTCATAGCGCTCGCCCATCGTGATCTCGCGTCCCTCGCGGGCCGAGTCGTACGCCGCGCGCATCAGCGCGAAGGAACGGAAATTATCCGCCGCGCTGCACGGTGGCTCCCGCCCCGACTCGAGTGCGTCGAGGAAGGCGTTCATCAGGACGCGAGTGGCGGCGGCGAACAGGTCCAGCGGGTCGGCGGCGATCTTGCGTCGACGCTCACCGGCGAACAGGAAGGCGCGGCCACCGGCGGAAACGTCGAACTCGACGTAGGGACGGCGCGTGCCGGCGCGCACGCCGAGGTGCAGTTCCACGGCGCCGCCGAGTTCGGTCTCCACGGTGCCCTGCGTACCGTCGAGCCTGCAGTCCAGGTAGCGATGGCGGCCGCGCGTCAGGCGATCGAGCGTGATGCGCGCCATCCGGCCGTCCGGGAACGCGACATCGATCAGGTTCAGCATGTCCGGTCCCGCGGATCCGGTCGCGCTGCCCATCCGCGCCTGCAGGGCCGAGGGATCGGCCGCGAAGAAATAGCGGCAGAGATCGAGCGCATGGATGCCGAACTCGGCGCAGGTACGCTCCGGCGCGACACCGCGCCAGCCCGTTTCGCTCGCGGCGCTGACGCGGAAGGTCTGGTGCATGTGCACGAATCGCAGCTCGCCGAATCCCTCCCGGCCGATCTGCGCCCGGGCGGCGGCATGACAATTCATGTAGCGGAACTCGTTGTTGACCACGAGGTGCCTTCCGGAGTCGCGCGCGGCACGAACCAGCGCAGCGCCCTCCTCCAGCGTGCTCGACAGCGGCTTCTCGAGGAACACGTGACATCCCGACTCGAGCAACTGCCGCGCCAGCGGAAAGTGCGTGGCCGGTGGCGTTGCGACGACCACGATGTCCGGCCGCGCCTCGCGCAGCAGCGTCGCGACGTCCGGGAAGCGGGCCAGGCCCGCGCAATCGCGCGGATCCGGGTCGACGCCCCCGACCAGGACCAACCGCGGGATGCGGCGCAACGCAGGCAGGTGGATGGTCCGCGACGCGGCTCCCAACCCGACCAGGGCAATTCGAATCATGTGACGCAGTTATCGTTCAGCAAGATGTCTTGACGCCGCCCGATCCTAGATGATCGCGGTTGGGCTCGTGGTCCGCGTGCGCCAAGCTGAGACGCAGATTCGGGTCTCCAGGCGCAGCGCGCGGCGGGGCGCCTCGGAATCCAATCGATGAAGCTGCTGATCAATGGCTGGCGCACGCACGGGCGGACCGGAGTACCGCGCTACCTGAACAACATCGTCCGGCATTTTTCCCGCGACCGCGTGCCCGACGTGTTCGACGATCTCCGATTCCTGATCCCTCGGCCACTGGAGCCGGACGGCGTCACGCTGCCGCCAGGCGTGGCCGCCGAGGTGGTCGGTCCCGACATGCGCGCCTTCCTCTGGGAGAACCTGCGACTGTCGCCTCGCGCCGCGGGCGGCGTGCTGTGGGGCCCGAGCTACACGCTGCCGCTGCATTGCCGGACGCCGACCGTGGTGACGATCCACGATGCCGCAAACGCGCTGCTGCCGGAGGCGACGACGCTCGCCGACCGGACGTTCTATCGCTGGCTCTACGGACACTCGGCGCGCCGCGCAACGCGGGTGATCGTCACCAGCCCGACGCTGCGCGACGAGGTGGCCGGTGCCTACGGAGTGCGGCACGACCGCATGCGGATCGTGCCACTGGCGCCCGCGGACGTGTTCCGCCGGCTCGAAGGCGGCTTCGACGCCGCAGCGGTGCGGCATGCGCACTTCGGCGCGGACCGGCCGTTCTTCCTCTGCGTCGGCACGATGAGCCGCCGGCGGAACACCCCGCTGGTGATCCGCGCGTTCGGCGAGTTCAAGCGCCGCGGTCGCACAGATCACGTGCTGGCACTGGTCGGCCGCAAGCCACCGGACCTCGACCTCGACGCGCAGGCGCGCGCGGCGGGCGTCGAGGGCAGCGTGCGGCATCTGCAGCAGGTGTTCGACGGCAAGCTGAACGAGCTCTACAACGCGGCAACGGCGCTGGTGCTCGCGCCGACCTACGATGCCGCATCGATCCCGGTCTACGAGGCGCTGCGGATCGGCCTGCCGGTGATCGCGCCGCGATCACCGGCGATGCTCGACATCACCGGCGGGCATGCGCTGCACGTCGAGGTCGTCGACGAGCGCAACCTCGCGGCGGCGATGCAGTGCCTGGTCGGCGACGCGGCGCAGTGGCAGCGCCTCGCCGCGGCGGGATACGAACGCGGCCGGATCTTCTCCTGGGAGGCGACTGCCGTGCAGACGCTCGCCGTGCTGGCCGAGGCAGCTCGCGCTGGTGCGCCGCGTGGCTAGCGACGCACAGGTCGCCGAGCCGCTGAAGCAGGTGTGGCAGCGCGCCGCGGTGCTGATCGCTTTCGACGGTGCGTCGAAGGCGCTTGCCCTGCTGGCGTCGATCTGGGTCGCGCGCGCGTTCGGCCCCGACGGCTTCGGCGCGCTGAGCGTCGCGCAGTCGGTGGCGATGGCGGCGCAGATCGTCGCGACCTGCGGCCTGGAGTCCTGGGCGGTGCGCGCCGCGGTGGCGTCGCCGCAGCGGAGCCTTCAGCTGGCGAGCACCGTGATGCGGCTGCGGCTCGCGCTGGGCGCGGTCGTGATCGCCGCGCTGCTGGGCGGGGCGGCGCTCGCCGGCCCGCGGCAGGGCATCGGCCTGCTGGTGGTCGTCTACGGGCTCTCGGCGTGGACCGGGGCGCTGTCGCTGCAGTGGCTCACGCAGAGCGGGCGCGCCACGCACGTGATGGGCGCGGCACAGGTACTGGCCCAGGGGGTGTACCTCGGATTGGTCGTGCTGCTGGCCTCGCGCACCTCGGAGCGGCTATGGGTGGTCCCGGCCGCGTTGATCGCAGGCGAACTGGTGGCGGCCGCGGTGAACTTCGGATGGGTGCGCCGCCGGCTCGGCGCACTGCCGCCCGCGGCGTCGTGGCGCGAGACGCTGGCGATGCTGCGCGAGGCGGCGCCGCTCGCCGCATCCCAGGCGTTCCGCGCCGTGGGCTTCGCGTCGGATCTGGTCATTGCGGGACTGCTGCTGCCGATCGCGGTGGCGGGTCTTTATGGCGCCGCGCTGAAGGTCTTCCAGGTCGGCATTTCGGCCGCGTCGCTGTACCTGATCGTGGCGCTGCCGCGCCTGGTACGGGTGCGCGAGAACGATCCGGCGGACCTGCCGCGTCAACTGCACCGGTCCATGGCGGTGCTGACGCTCTCGGCGCTGCCACCGTTGCTGCTGGTCGGGATCGCCGGCGAACCGATCATGGCCGCCGTCTTCGGCGCCGATTTCGCGGGGGCGATCGCGCCGCTGCGCTGGCTGCTGCTGCAGTGGCTGTTCTACGCGCTGCTGTCGCACTACCGCAATGCGCTGTTGGTGGAGGAGCGCCAGGGTCTGGACACGACGCTGGTCGGCATCGGGGCGTTCGCCCACGTCGGCCTGAAGTACCTCGGCGGCGCGAGCGCCGGGATGATCGGCATCGCGATCGGCGGCGCGCTGGCCGAGGGCCTGCTGCTGGTCGCCTATGCGCTGGTCTTCGGCCGCGTCCGGCGGCGCGCGCGTGCGCCCGCGGCCGGTCAGTCCAGCAGATGCTCGGCGGCGCCGCGGCGGGTCAGGTAGCCCGCCGCTTCGCCCGCCGACCAGGCGATCTCCGACAGCAGCACCGGCACGAAATGCCGCAGCAGCGCCGCGCGTGCCGCGGGCTTGGCGCGGGTCGCGGCCCACAGCCGTCGCAGACGCAGCAGCGGCAGCAACGGCGTCAGCAGCAGCCGCGCCCGCACGAACCTGCCGACCCTCAGCGCCGCATACTGCCTGCCGTGCGCGTGACGCCGCCGCAGGTAGTGGCCGAAGGCATAGTGCTTCAGGTACCGGACGACCGCCGCGTCGAGGCGTGCGACCGGCACGCCGGCGGCGCGCACCCGTTCGATGAAGAACGTCTTGTGGAATTCCGGCAGGCTCCGTACCGCATCGTCGACCAGGTCGCGCGTGAAGATCACGTTGTTCCCCGGGACCTCGCGGTTGGCCGCGTCGATCGGCGGCAGGAACTGCACGTATTCGCTGAGGTAGCCGACCATGCAGGCATCGGCCGCCGAGGCCTCGCAGATGACCGGTCCGAAGAACACCGGCTGCTGCGTCGCGATTGCCGCCGCAACCGCCGCCGGCCACCCGGCCTGCGGTGGGCAGCGGGCATCGAGGATCGCGAGGTAGCGGCCACGCGCGTGATCGAGGCCGGCTCGCCACTGGCGAAACACGCCGGCGGTCCCGATGGCCTGCGTCCCGGCGGTGACGATCTCCCAGCGCATGGCGCCGCGATAGGCGCCGAGGACTTCATGGAACTGTGCCAGATCGGCGCCGTGCGCCATCGCGACGATCAGCGACAGGTCCGGAGGTGCCGCAGCGACGGCGGGCGGCGGATCGCGACCCGCGCACGCGGCGATTGCCGTGGTCATCGAGCGTGGCTCCGGCGCCCGATCTCAGCCGCTCGGCGGGCGGACGCCTCGCGTCAGCAACGCGCCACTGCGGTAGATCATCCGGCCGCCGCGCGCCCGGTGCTCGGCGCAGCGCAGGTCGAATGCCTCGCGCAGGCGCCGCTGCTGCTCGGGCGTGGATTGCGCATAGCGCTTGCGCGCTCGCGTCGACAGCGTGATCTGCAGCCTCCAGAAATCGTCGCTGCTGGCGATCCGTGCCGACTGCCCCGCCCACGAGACGCGCACTGCGCGGAAATCCGCCTCACGCATCAACGCGGCGACCGGGGAATCGAATCGCGTCCTGCCGTGCGTCCACGCGGCGTCGAGCGCCGTGTCGGGCGTGCCGAGCTGCTCGTCGACCAGACGATCGAGGAAGCCTGTCGCCTCGAGCGGTCGAGGCCGGATCGCCGAACCCGCGGCGTCGGCGAGCCGTTCGAGCTGCCTGCGGACGAAGTCGGGACTCAGCAGCGGTGCGCCACTGCCGACGCCTACCACGACCTGCCCCCCGGGCCGGCAGACGCGCCGCATCTCGCGGATCGCCTGCGCGGGATCGGGAAAGTGGCGCAATGCGTACAGCGAGACGACCGCGTCGAACGACGCGTCCTCGAAGCCCAGGTGCTCGGCATCGCCCTGGACGAACTCGATCGCGCCACCGAGCCCGCGTTCGGCGGCCAGCCGGCGCGCCGTCTCCAGCATGCCTGTAGACAGGTCCACGCCGCAGATGCGACCGAGATCGCGCCGCTGTTCCGCGAGCTGTGCCGCGAGCACGCCGGTGCCGCAGCCGACGTCCAGTACGCGCATCCCCGGACGCAGCGTCACCAGGCGAAGCAGGTTGCCCGCGATCAGCGCCGTGTACTGCTGCGTCAGCGCCTCGAACGTCTCGACGACCGGATCGTAACTCGCGGCGTCACCTGCCTTGAACTGCGCAGCGGTATCGCCGTCGAGGTGATGCGGGTCGGAGATCCCGATCATGAACCGGCTCCCGAAGTGGCCTGCTGCGCACCGCTCGAGGAGCCGGCGACCGACGGTCCGGAGGCACATGGCGGCCGCTCGACCGGCGACGCCGGGTCGCGCCGGGCATAGATGCGGAACGGGCGGCGTTCATACACGAGCGCGAACGCGTCACTCGCCGGCTGCCGCAGCATCGACTCGTTCACCTGGGTGTGCGGGTCGGGACTGGCGCCGTCGTAGACATACCAGTCCACCGCCGGGAGGTGCTCGGCCTTGCCGATCGCCACGGCGTCGCGCCCGGTGAGGAAGCGGAACGCGCGCGGCTTGAAGAATGCGATTCGCGCATTCGCGGGGGCGCAGGTCGACACGAAATCGAGTGCGGCGCGAGTGGCGGGCGCGAATGGCAGCTGTTCCACGCGCGGGTCCGCAAGGCGTCGGGCGGCCGGCGCCGCGTGCCACAGCTGCAGCACGCCGACTGCGACGGCCAGGCCCAGCGCCAGCTGCGGGGCGAGGGGTGGCGGCACGGCGCCCGCAGCGCCCGCCGCGCGCAACCCGGAAGCGGTTGCGCGGTGCGCCGCCAGTGCCGCCAGTGCCTCCTGGACGCCGATCGCCACCAGCAGGAACACCGGCGCGAGCAGCGGATGATAGAAGCGCATGCCGCCATTGAACGGCACCAGCAGCAGCAGCGCGATCTGGCCGGCGAGATAGATGCACAGCACCTCGGTGTCGGCGAAACGCCGCCACGACGCATAGAGCGCGAGCGCGGCCATGGGAACCAGCACGACGAGCTTTGCGACACCCTTGAAGTATGCGAGCGGAACCCAGCCCAGTATCGCCTTCATGTAGGTGAGGCTGCGGAACGAGTCCTGCGTGTCCACCGACACATGGCGCGCCTGCGCCAAACTGCCATCGGGCCAGGCGCTGAAATAGATCCACAGCAGCGCCGCCACGAGGGTCGCGAACACGGCCATGTCGCGCACCACGGTCTGCCGTCGGGCCGGGTGCCGGAACGCGTGCAGGGCCATGGCGCAGAGGTAGGCGCACGGCAGCACCGCGCCGTTGAAGCGCACCGAGAACGCGGCGCCGCAGAGCAGCGCCAGGGCCGCCGTCACCTTCAGCTCCGGCGCGGACCCGCGGTTCAGCGTCTGTCGCTGACGCAGCATCAGCAACAGGGCAGCCGTGGCCAGCGCCGCAAACGGGATGTCGGAACCGATGACGGTCGCATCCATGATCACGTCGGGTTGCGCCACGACCGCCGCGGCAACGAGCAACGCGAGCGGCGCGGCGACACAGGCGCGGGCGAGCAGGTAGGTCATCAGGCAGAACAGCAGCAACGCAGCGCCGCCGACAAGACGTAGCGCGGCGACGTCCCAGTCCGTTGCACCACCGAGCGCCGCGAGCACGGCCGGGAATCCCCAGGGATAGGCGTCCGGTCCGAGCATCACGTCGCTGCCCTGCATCGCCACCGCATTGCGACGCACCTCGCCCAGCGTTTCGCCGGCGTCGATGGCCTTGGCCTGCAGGACGTAGCCCGCCCAGTCATCGCCCCAGCCGTGGCCGGCGCGGCTGGTCCACGTCCAGCAAGCGGCCAGTGCAACCAGCAGGGCGACGACGGCGCACAGGATCCAGGCGCTATCGTCGGGTCGCTTCGCCGTCGGAGGTGTCATGCTCGTGGAGACCCGGGAAAGACGACGACGAGTATGGGCCGCGTTCCAGGCCCGGACGCGGAGCCGTATCACACATCGAGTACAAGCAAACGTTTCCCGTCGCGGCGGCCCGGTTCGACCCCACTGGCGGGGGTGCCGGCGCCGGGCGGATCAGTCGAGCAGCTGCCGGAAGTAATGGATCGTGCGCTCCAGCCCTTGCTCGAGCTGCACCGCCGGCTGCCAGCCGATCATCTCGCGCGCCATCGTGATGTCGGGCTTGCGCTGCAGCGGGTCGTCCGCCGGCAACGGCGCATGGGTGATCGTCGAGCGCGAGCGCGTGAGCCGGATCACCTTCTCCGCCAGCTCCAGGATCGTGAACTCCGCCGGGTTGCCGAGATTCATCGGCCCCGTGACCTCGTCCGCTGTCTCCATGAACCGCAGGAACCCCTCGATCAGGTCGTCCACGTAGCAGAACGAGCGGGTCTGCTGCCCCCTGCCGTAGACCGTGATCGGCTTGCCCTGCAGGGCCTGCACGATGAAATTCGATACCACCCGCCCATCCGCCGGATGCATGTTCGGCCCGTAGGTATTGAAGATCCGCGCCACCTTGATCCGCAACGCGTGCTGCCGCCGATAGTCGAAGAACAGCGTCTCCGCACAGCGCTTGCCTTCGTCATAGCAGGAGCGGCTGCCAATCGGATTGACGTTGCCCCAGTACGACTCCACCTGCGGATGCACGGCCGGATCGCCGTAAACCTCGCTCGTCGAGGCCTGGAAGATCTTGCCCCGGACTCGTTTCGCGAGCCCCAGCATGTTGATCGCGCCGTGCACACTGGTCTTGGTGGTCTGCACCGGATCGAACAGGTAATGCACCGGTGAGGCCGGACACGCGAGGTTGTAGATCTCGTCCACTTCCACATAGAGCGGAAAGGTGACGTCGTGCCGCATCAGTTCGAAGCGGGGATTTCCCATCAGGTGCGCGACATTCGCGCGCCGCCCGGTGAAGAAGTTGTCGACACAGAGCACATCCGCGCCGCGCTCCAGCAGCCGCGCGCACAGGTGCGAGCCCAGAAACCCCGCCCCGCCGGTCACCATGACCCGCTTGGAGATCACATCGCGGACGACGACAGGGCGAACGGCGGACATCTGTCAAACATAGTCGACACTGTGCCGAACGTCCGCGCCACTTGAAGGAAATGTGATCGGCGTCGCGCCAGCGCCGCGCGGCCCGCGGCGGGAACCGGTGTCAGGGGTTCCGTAGCGCGGCATTCGTCGATGCGGTGCGCGGCGCGGACGAACAACCGCTTGAACATCGGCGTCGAATGCGCGAAACGGTAGCCGGCACGCAGCAGGCGGCGAGTCGAATCGCGGATCCGGAACAGGTGTGCGCGGCCCTTGCCCTCGCTGTCCGAGACCTCGTCGCAGTCGACCAGGATCGCGCGCACGTCGAGGCGATCATCGACGATCGCCTCGAGCACGTAATATTCGCAGCCTTCGATCTCCAGCTTCAGGAGTCGATCCGGTCGTCGCCCTGCGAGGCCATCAGCCGCGAGCGGCGATCGATCACTCCTGCTCCTCCAGGCGGGCAGGCGCGAACGGCACCTGCTCCAGTGACGGCAACCATGACGCAGCTCCATCCGTCGTCGCGTCGCAGGTCATTGTCTCGGGTCCTGCCGGTTCAGGCCGCGCGGGCGTGTCAGCCTTCGGCGTCGTCGCTGACGCTGCGGAAATCGACGCCGAGCGAGCGCAGCTTCCGGTAGAGGTGCGTGCGTTCCATGCCGACGCGCTTGGCGACCTGCCCGACCTTGCCGTGGCAGAGCAGCTGCTGCTGCTGCAGGTAGGCGAGCTCGCGCTCGATCTACTCGTGCCGGATTTCTTCCGTGCCGCCCTGCACCAGCAGACGCTGCACCAGCGTGCGCAGCTCGCGCACGTTGTCCGGCCAGGGGTAGTTGCGCAGGCGGTTCTGCGCCGCAATGCTGAACTTGCGGAACGCCAGGCCGTCGGCATCGACGAGCCGGGCGTCAGGCTCCACCATCTCCCGAGCCTGGCGCGGTCCTTCCTGCCGCGGTGGCCGGAGCGGACGTAGGACGGTGCGGACAGGGCGCCTCGCGTTCCAGCCTCCGCGCCCGGTGCTTCAGCACCTGGAAGACGTCGTCGCGCACGAACAGCCGCTTGAACATCGGCGTCGAGTGCGCGAGGCGGTAGCCGGCGCGCAGCAGGCGGCGCGTGGAATCGCGGATCCGGAACAGGTGGGCGCGGCCCTTGCCCTCGCAGTGCCAGACCTCGTCGTATTCGACCAGGATCGCCCGCACGTCGAGGCGATCCTCGACGATCGTCTCGAGCACGCGGTATTCCGCGCCCTCGATCTCGAGCTTCAGCAGGTCGATCCGGTCGTGGCCCTGCGAGCCCATCAGGCGGGAGAGCCGATCGACCGGCAGTTCGAGATAGCGGCCGGACTCCTGGAACATCGCGACCGAATGCGACGGGTAGTCGGCCCGGGTCGGCTCGTAGAAGCGCATCGTCGCGGCGCGGTCCCAGACGCCGATCTGGAGGAACTTCAGCAACCCGAGCCTTTCGGGCGCGATCCGGTAGCGGAACGGCTCGCCGTTGGTCGTCGACAGCGGTTCGCCCGCCGCGATCCGCTGCTGGACCAGCCGGAAATGCGCGCGGCCCTCGGGCGTCGGGTCGATCACGACGACCCGGCAGCCGTGGCGCTCGGCGACCTCGGTGTCGAAGCTGATGTCCTCGCCCGCGCCGACGGCATAGCAGACCGAGCCCGGCTCGAGCAGGCCGTCGGGCACGTAGTAGCCGTGGGTACGCGAGCCGACCCACTCCAGCCGCGCCAGCGGCGTCACGTCCGATTGCGGGTCGATGCCGAGCAGCCGGCGTGCCGCCTGCTTCGCCGTCGCGATCACTCCGGCGCCGCCCGCCGCCTGGTGCTGCGCGATCACATCAGGCGCTCCTGCAGTTCGAGCACCCGGCCGAGCCCGGCGAGATAACCGCGCGCCGCCAGCGCGAACCACGGATGGCCGGGCTTCCAGAACGCCTCGACGTCGTCCGCGAACAGGTCCCAGTTGGCGCCATTGAGCTGCACCTTGCCGAGCGACAGGCAGGGCTCGTGGATCCGGGTCGTGTGCCACCAGCGGGCCGGGAAGAAGATCGTCTCGCCCTGGTGGACCGTGCCGACGATCGGCTGCGCATGCGCGAACAGCGGGAACCGCGCCAGGTCCGGCGCCGTGAACTCCACCTGCGACACCTTCGGATTGTCGGGGCGCGGGTACATGTAGCGCCCCTGCTCGGGCGGATAGAGCAGGAACTCCTTGCTGCCGATGATCTGGGTGATCTGGGTGTGCAGGCACAGCGCGTCGAAGTGCACGTGCGGGAACGCGGCGCCGCGGCCGCCGAAGAACAGCTCGTACACCTCGGTGCCGCGCAGCAGCACGCGGGGCAGCATCGGATGGTTCACGCGGTCGAGACGGCCGAAGGCGAGTTCGGGCGACAGATCGGCGAGCAGTTCGGGGAAACAGGTCTCGACGTTGAGGTTGAATGGATAGGGTGCCGGGCTTTCCGGCGTGGAGGTCTGGATCAGGTCGATCGCCTCCGCGAGCGTATGGCGCCTGCCGCGCACGGTCTTCGCGAGGCTTCCGTACCGCTCGCGGAAGAATGCGAACGAGAACCGGTGCATCGCCGGCCAGTCGCGGGTCGCATCGGTGACGATCACGGGACGCTGCGGCAGCGCGTATTCCTCGATGAACTCGCGCATCGACAGCCGCGAGCGGCGATCGATCCCGCTGGCCCCTTCCGGCGGGCAGGCCCGCACGACACCTGCCCCAGTGACGGCAACCATGACGTACCTCCTCCAGTCGTCGTGTCGCAGGTCGTGGTCTCAGGCCCCGCCGATTCAGGACGGAGCGCCCTCGTTTGCGCAATCATTTACCTCTACGACGACGACGGCCGTCTGTGCACTGGATAACGCGATACGCGCAAATCGCGCGCACGCACTCGCACGCGAGCACGTCGGCGCAGCATCGGACGCGAAGGAAGAAGCGGGATCGGGCGCGGCGCGGGAGGGCGCCGCGCGGGCGTGTCAGCCCTCGGCGTCGTCGCTGACGCTGCGGAAATCGACGCCGAGCGAGCGCAGCTTGCGGTAGAGGTGCGTGCGTTCCATGCCGACGCGCTTGGCGAGCTGCCCGACCTTGCCGTGGCAGAGCAGCAGCTGCTGCTGCAGGTAGGCGCGCTCGAACTGCTCGCGCGCCTCGCGCAGGCTGAGCGCGAGCAGGTCCTGCTTGACCAGCGGCTCGTCGGCGGGCTGGGCCTGGGCGAGCTCGCGCTCGATTTCCTCGAGCCGGATTTCTTCCGTGCCGCCCTGCACCAGCAGACGCTGCACCAGCGTGCGCAGCTCGCGCACGTTGTCGGGCCAGGGGTAGTTGCGCAGGCGGTTCTGCGCCGCGACGCTGAACTTGCGGAACGCCAGGCCGTCGGCATCGACCAGCCGGTCGACGTAGTGGCGCAGCAGGTCCGGCACGTCCTCGGCGTAGTCGCGCAGCGCGGGCACGCGCACGACCAGGCCGTTCAGCTGGGCGAGCAGATCGCGACGGAACGCGCCCGCCGTGGCGCCCGCGCGGTTCTCGATGCCCGGCTGCGCCGCCGAGACGATCCGCGCGGTGAACGGGATCTGGCGCGAGTCACCGACGCGGCTGAAGGAACCGGTCTCGAGCACCCCGAGCAGCGCGCGCTGCGCGGTGGCCGGAAGGTCCTCGATCTCGCTGAGATAGAGGGTGCCGCCGGCGGCCTGCTCGAGCAGCCCGGGGCCGGTGCCTTCAGCATTTGCCCCGTTGCCGTCACCGTTGCCGTTTGCGGGCACCGGACCACTGCCAAACAGCACCAGGTCGGCGTCGGCGGTGCGCAGCGCGCTGCCGACGACCGGGACGAACGGCTGGCTGGCGCGCGGTCCGGAGTCGTGCATGAAGCGCGCGAACGCCTCGCGGCCGGAGCCGTGTTCGCCGACCAGCAGCAATGAGGTCGGCGCTGCGGCGAGCTGCTGCAGCTCGGCGCGCAGCAGCTGGATGACGCGGCTCTTGCCAACCGGCGCGACCGCCGAGGCGGCCAGCAGCTTGCCGGAGGAGCGGCGCTTGCGGCTGGCCTCGAGCGCGCGCTCGACGGTGCGCAGCAGCTTGGCCAGCGACAGCGGCTTCTCGACGAAATCGAAGGCGCCGAGGCGAGTGGCCTCGACCGCGGTCTCGACGGTGCCATGGCCGGACATCATCACGACCGCGGCGCCATCAGTGACAGTGCTGGACCACTCGCGCAGCAGGGTGATGCCGTCGGTGCCGGGCATCCAGATGTCGAGCAGCACGAGCTCCGGCACCAGGCGCGCGCGCGCCGTGCGGGCCTGGACGGCGTCGGCCGCGACCTCGACCTCGTAGCCTTCCTCGGCAAGGATTTCCTTCAGCAGGCCGCGGATCTCGGCCTCGTCGTCCACCACGAGAATGCGCGCTGCGCTCATGCCCGCTCCCTCCGCAATTCGGTCTGCCGCTCACGGACTGCGGCGGTCCGGGAGCGATCCTTGAGCGGCAACATAACACGGACTCGCGCCCCGCCCTCGGGGCGATTGTCGGCCTCGATCCGGCCGCCGTGTTCCTCGACGATTTTCTTCACGATCGCCAGCCCGAGCCCGGTCCCCTTGGGCTTGCTGGTGACGTAGGGCTCGAAAATGCGGCCCAGCAGCTCTTTCTGGAAGCCCGGCCCGTTGTCCTGGACGCTCAGCACGGCCATCGGCGTGCCGTCGGCCTCACCGAGCCCGGTCGCGAGCTCGATCCGCGCCCCCGGCACGCCCTCGAGCGCCTCGAGGGCATTGGTGACCAGGTTGTTCAGCACCTGGCGGACCCGGCCGCGGTCGGCCTCGAGGCCCTCGAGCCGCTCGTCGAGCACCGGGCGCAGCTCGACCGCGGTGTCCTGAGAGCGGTAGAGGTCGGCGACCTCAGTGACCAGCTGGTTGAGGCTGAAGGTGGCGACGTTCATCGCCGGCGCGCGCGCGTACTCGCTGAACGCATTGACCATCTGCTTCATCGCCTCGACCTGCTGCACGATCGTGTGGGTCGCGCGGTCCATCACCTTCGCGTCTTCCTCGTTCATGCTGCCGAGGAAGCGGCGGCGCATCCGCTCGGCGGAGAGCTGGATCGGCGTCAGCGGGTTCTTGATCTCGTGCGCCAGGCGCCGCGCCACCTCGCCCCAGGCCGCGTCGCGCTGCACCTGCAGCAGCTGCGTGATGTCGTCGAACACGATCACGTAATTGTGCTGGTCCGGGGCGTCCTCGCCAGCCAGCCGCACGCAGGCGCAGGCGAGCGTGCGCATCTGGCCGGGCGAGGCTCCGGCGCCCGAGGCCGTCCCGGCGCCGGCCGGCAGCTCGACCTGTTCGCGCCACTCCTCGCGGCCCGAGGCGAAGCGCGCGGCGATCTCGGCGACGAAATGGCGCAGCCGCTCGTCGCCGCCGTGCAACTGCGGCAGGGGTTCGCCCGAGTGCGCGGCGAAGTCGACGCCGAGGATGCTGCTTGCTGCCTCGTTCGCGATCAGCACCTTCAGCTGCCGGTCGACCACGATGACGCCGGTGGAGAGGCGGGCGAGGATGATCGACAGCCGTTCGCGCTCGCGCTCGACGGCCTGGCGGCTGCGCTCGGTCTCCTCGCGCGCGCGCCGCAGGCGCTTGGTCATGTCGTTGAACGACTGCACCAGGAAGCCCATCTCGTCGTGCGAGGTCAGCGGCAGGCGGGTGCCGAAATCGCCCTTGGCGACCGCGCGCGTGCCGGCCATCAGGTCCTGCACCGGCTTGAAGAGGATCTCGGCGGAGAAGATCGCGCCGTAGATCGCCGCCAGCAGCGTCACCAGCAGCACCAGCGTCAAAGTCAGGCGGAAGCTGTATTTCAGCGGCTCGCGCATCGCTGCGAGGTCGCCGTACTGGGAATAGGAGCGCTGCACCGCGTCGGTGAGCGCGGCGAGCTGGCGCGGCACTTCGTAGATCGCAAGTACGAAGCGGCCGTCGCGCCTGCGCGTGACGTCGCCGAGCGGTACCGCGATGCGGATCACGTACAGCCCATCGGCGATCGGCTCGAGGCTGACGTAGGTGCGCCCCTCGCCGACCTGGCGGGTGACGTCGCCTGCGGGGCGCGCCGGCAGCGCGTCGTGCACCGTGCGGCTGCTGGCAGCGATGATGCGCTCGTACTCGCCGTACAGCACCAACTCGACCGCGCCGGAGGCGCGCCGCTCCTCGTCGAGCGCGGCGCTCGCCTCCGACGGCGGCGCGTTGACGAGGCGCTGCGCGAAGCGCTCGGTGCGCTCGGCGTGTTCGCGCATCCTGAGGTCGAGCGCGGCGCGCGACAGCACCAGCGCGTCGCTCAGCCCCTGCTTGATCTCGACGCGGAACCAGCTGTCGATGCCGCGGTTCAGGAACTCGAGCGAGAAGAGGTACACCGTCAGCAGCGGGATCGCGACCAGCACGCCGAACACCGTCACGGTGCGCGTGGTGAGGCGCGACCCGGGCACATGGTCGCGCCAGGCGCGCACCAGCTGGATGATCTTGCGCGCCAGTATCACGCTGAGCGCGATCACGCCGAGCAGCGAGACCAGCAGGATCCAGGGCTGGAGCCGACCGAACTCCGCAGAGTTCTGCGCGGACAGCTCCAGCGTGAAGAGCGTGGCGAGGACGGCGACGCTGAAGAACGCGATCAGCGCCGGCGTTCGGTACTTCTTCAGCGAGGCAGCGACCATGAGTACCATTCGCTCTCGCGCTGCCAGCCGTCGTTCCAGAAGAGGATCACGCGCAGCGCTTCTGTGAGCTTGCCACGGCGCACGCTGGCGCGGACGCTGACGCGGTAGTCACCCTCCTTCGGCACCTGCGAGGCGACCAGGATCGGCCAGCCGTCGACGGTGCCGAGCGACTCGAGCGCGTCCTCGAGCGTCGCGAAGGAGGATTGCGCGCCACTGCGCGGGTCGCGCACCACGTAACGCTCGCTGACCGCGTGGAACATGAGCTCGCGCCGCAGCGTGACCGCGGTGATCTCGGCGTCGAGCCAGAAACGGCGCGCCCGGGCAATCTCGACGTCGAGGTCGTAGGAGAGGGACACCCCGTCGCGCAGCGCGACGGCCGTCTGCTCGTTGGCCGGGTACTTCAGACGCGCATGCAGCTGGTAGACGCCCTCGTTGAGGTTGACGAAGGCCGACTGCACCTCGAGCACCCCATCGAGCGCGTCAGCGCGCGCCGCCGCCGCGCCGGCCGCGAGGCAGAGGGCAAGGACCGTGGCGGCGAACAGCCGCACGACCCCCGGGGCCAGGCGCTCGATCCACGTGCTCATGTCAGCGGGGTCTCCTTGCCAGGCAAGCATAATAAAAGCCGTCGGTGTCCGCCTCGGCGCCCGGCAGCAGCTGCACGCCGACCTCCAGTCGTTTGGCGCCGGGCGGCAGGGGCACCGACCCTGGCCAGGACAGCGAGGCCGCCGCCGGGTCCGCCCCGAGCAGCGCGAGCACCTGCGCCTCATTCTCCTCCGGCAGCAGCGAGCAGGTCGCATAGACCAGCCGCCCGCCCGGGGCCAGCGCCGCGAACGCGGTGGCGAGGATCGCGCGCTGCTGGCGCGCGAGTGCCCGGATGTCTTCCGGCCGGCGCAGCAGCTTGATGTCCGGATGACGGCGGATCACGCCGGTGGACGAGCACGGCGCATCGACCAGGATCCGGTCGAACTGGCCCATGTCGCGCAACGCGCCCGGCCGCGCCAGGTCGGAGGCGATGCAGCGCGCGCGCCGGTCGAGACGCCGCAGCGTGTCCTCGACCAGCGCCAGGCGCTGCGGGTCGACATCGACCGCGATCAGCTCGCGCAGTTGCGGGGCATGCTCCAGCAGGTGGCCGGTCTTGCCACCCGGTGCGGCGCAGGCATCGAGCACGCGCTGGCCCGGCTGCACGTCGAGCAGCGGCGCGGCGAACTGCGCGCCCACGTCCTGCACCGAGACGCGCCCCTCGCGAAATCCCGGCAGCGCCGACACCGGCGCCGGATGCTCGAGCACGATCGCGCCGCGGCACCATTCGAGCGCACGCGCCGGGCGACCGGAGGCGGCCAGCAGCGCGAGGTAGTCGGGCACGCTGCCGCGCGTCAGGTCGACGCGCAGCGCCATCGGCGGGTGCTGGTTGCCGGCCTGCA
>Ga0163144_10004305_pt1 | contig 32116 bp, 28 predicted proteins | sample OliLak19BULKMAT1_FD_123175 | JGI IMG/M metagenome (GOLD analysis project Ga0163144, IMG submission 123175) | Freshwater microbial mat bacterial communities from Lake Vanda, McMurdo Dry Valleys, Antarctica - Oligotrophic Lake LV.19.BULKMAT1 | ecosystem: Environmental > Aquatic > Freshwater >... | reverse complement strand
CACGTTTGGCGGGGAGGAGCGCGAGGCGGACCTGGTGGTGGTGAATGCGGGTCGTGGGCTGAATGGGTCGGTGATGGGGTCGGATACGGGGCAGTGGGAGGAGATGATCCGGACGAACGTGCTGGCAGCGGCGCACCTGATCCGCGAGGCGGGTTTGCGGATGCTGAAGGCGAGCGAGGGGAAGAGTGGGCCGGGGGTGTTGGTGGGGCAGCGGGACATCGTGGTGATGGGGTCGACGGTGGGGCGGCATGTGTCTCCGTTTTCTTCGATGTATGGGTCGACGAAGTTCGCGGTGCATGGGTTGACGGAGGGGGCGCGGCGGGAACTGGGGCCCAAGGGGGTGCGGGTGTCGCTGATTGAGCCGGGCTTTGTGGTGAGCGAGTTTCAGGGGGTGGCGGGGTATGAGCCCAAGTGGTTTGATGAGGTGGTGGCGCGGATCGGGCCGGTGCTGACGCCCGCGGATGTGGCGCGGACGGTTGGGTTTATCGCGGGGCAGCCGGCGGGGGTGCATGTGGCGGACATCCTGATCCGGCCGACGCGGCAGGACTATCCGTAGCGATCGGGATGACTCATGGGGCGCGGTGACACAAGTCAGACACGGTGGCTTCGGCCCGGCCTGATGGCGGGGCTGATGGTCTTGGTACTGGCGGTGTTTTCGCCCGCGTTCTTCGCTGACTTTGTCCGCTATGACGATCCGGAACTGCTGCTCAGCAATACGAGGTACCGTGAGTTTTCAGGGGAAAGCCTGCGGTGGATGTTTACCACGACGCTGCTGGGACACTACCAGCCGCTGACGTGGCTGTCGTACGCCATTGATTACCAGGTGTGGGGGCTGGACCCGCGCGGGTTTCATGCGACCAGTGTGCTGATTCACGCGGTGAATGGGGTGCTGGTGTACCTGCTGTTTGCGCGGCTGCTGAGGGCGACGAAGGAGCGGATTGAGCCACGGGTTGTGGAGGTGTGCGCAGCGCTGGGGGCGGCGTTGTTCGCGGTGCACCCTTTGCGGGCGGAGTCGGTGGCTTGGGTGACGGAACGGCGAGATGTGCTGTCGGCGTGCTTGCTGTTGGGGGCGGCGCTGACGTACTTGAAGGCTGTGGACGGCGGGCCAAGGGATAGCCGAGAGGACGGGGCCGTGGCGCCCGCGCGCTCGTGGGCGTGGTACGTGGTGAGCGTTGGGCTGCTTGGGTTTTCGCTGTTGTCGAAGGCCTGGGGGATGAGTTTCTTCGTGCTCATGCTCGCGCTGGACTATTTCCCGCTGCGGCGATTGGCACTCTCACCAAGGGAGTGGTTCAGACGGCCGAACCTGATGGTCCTGGCGGAGAAGATTCCGTTTGCGGTGCTGGGGGTGGCGGCGGCGGTGATGGCGGGGCGGGCGCAACGGTCGGCGGGGGCGATGTGGTCGCTGGAGGAATGGGGAGTCACCGAGCGGATTGTGCAGGCGGTGTATGGCTTGTGGTTTTATGTGCTTGCGACGGTGTGGCCGGTGGGGCTCTCGCCGTTGTACGAGTTGCCGCACGGGCTGTCGCCATGGGAGGCGCGGTTTGTGGTGGCGTATGCGGCGGTGGCGGGGGCGGCGGTGTTGGTCGGGGTGTATGGGCGCAGGCTGCCTGGGCTGGTGACGGGAGCGGCGGTGTATGTGGTGCTGCTGCTGCCGGTGCTGGGACTCGCCCAGAGCGGCGATCAGTTTGTCGCGGATCGGTACTCGTACCTGGCGTGCCTTCCGATCGCGGCGCTTGTGGCGGGCGGGGTGATGCGGTGGGGGGAGCGTGCAGGTTCGATACGGTCAAAGCGTGCGCCGGTCGTGGTGGCGGCGGGTTTGGTGATCGTGGTGTTGGGCGTGTTGGGGGTGCTGACGTTTGGGCAGGCTTCGATCTGGCGGGACACGGAGGCGCTGTGGAGCCATGCGATGTCGGTGACTCCGACACCGACGGTGCGGTGTAACTATGCGATTGAACTCAACCGTCAGGGGCGAGAGCGCGAGGCGCTGGAGCACCTGGAGATTGTCGTTCAAGAGGATGCGACACAAGGGCGGGCGTGGTTCACGCTGGCGAACCTGTACGGGCGAGCGGGGAGGCTGGTGCTGGCGGAAGTTGCTTACAAGCATGCCGCGGAGAAGTTGGGGCAGCCGTACATGGCGAAGGTGAACCTGGGGAGGCTGTACCTGGCGCAGGGGCGGATGGATGAGGCGCTGCGGTGGCTGCGCGGGGCGGTGGATGAGATCGAGCGAGGCGGAGGCCGCCCGGTATCGGCGATGCCGTACCTGGCGCTGGGGGATGCGCTGCGGACAGCCGGAGATATCGAGGGCGCGCGGGAGATGTTTCGCAAGGGTCTGGAGTTTGAAGAGACGCGTGGATTGGCGGAAGAGGAGTTAAGGGCGATGGGCGGGGCGTGAGGCGGGCGGATACGCCGGCGCACGAAAAACCCCGGTCCGGGCCCGGGGTTTCGAGGTGATACGGATGCGTGCAGTATTCAGGGGAAGATGCCGCGGACGGCATAGACGGCCTGGAGGCGTTCGAGCGCGGCGATGTAGGCGGCGGTGCGGAGGTCGCACTTGTACTTCTTGCGGGCGTCGCGGACGCGCCGGGCGGCCTGGACCATGTGCTTGTTGAGTTCGCGGTCGACGGTTTCGAGTTCCCACTGGTGGCAGGTCTTGTTCTGGACCCACTCGAAGTAGGAGACCGTGACCCCACCGGCGTTGCAGAGGATGGCGGGGAGGATTTCGATGCCGCGCTGCTGGAGGATGCGCTCGCCCGCGGGGGTGGTGGGGGCGTTGGCGCCCTCTGCGACGACCTTGCAGTTAAGGATCTTGGCCTCGGGCTCCTTAATCATCTGCTCGAGGGCGGCGGGGATGAAGATATCGACCTTGGTGCGGTAGAACTCGTCCTTGTCAATGGCGGTGACGCCCTTGAAGCCCGCGACTCCGCCGGTCTTCTTGCAATGGACGGCGAGGGCGTGGGCATCGATGCCTGCTTCGTTGCGGATTCCGCCGGTGTGGTCCATGACGGCGACGACCTTGGCGCCCTTGTCCTGGATGATCTTGCCGGACCAGGAGCCGACGTTGCCGTAGCCCAGGATGCTGACCTTGCAGTGCTTGATATCGATGTTGAGCTCGGGGAGCATTTCGACGAGCGTGTCGACAACGCCCTGGCCGGTGGCCTTTTCGCGCCCCAACGAGCCGCCGTACTCGACGGGCTTGCCGGTGATGACGGCCGAGGGCTGGTGGCCGCCTACCTCGGCGAGGAAGGAGTAGGTATCGGCGATCCAGGCCATGTGCTGGGCGGTGCTGCCGACGTCGGGCGCCGGGATGTCGTGGTCAGGGCCGATGTTGTGGGCGATGGCGGTGGTGAAGCGGCGGACGATGCGCTCCATCTCGGTCTTGCTGTGCTTGTGGGGATCGACCTTGATGCCGCCTTTGCCGCCGCCGTAGGGGACGCCCACGAGCGAGCACTTCATGGTCATGAGGAAGGCGAGCGACTTTACATCGTCCAGGTGAACATCGTGGTGGAAGCGCAGGCCGCCCTTGTAGGGCCCCAGGGCGTTGTTGTGCTGAACGCGGTAGCCTTTGAAGAGGCGGTACTCGCCGTCGTCCATCATCACGGGGAAGTGGACCATGATCTCGTTCTTGGGCTGAGCGAGGATGATCTGGAGGTAGTGGGGCAGGTCCATGACATCCGCGGCGTGGAGCATGGAGCCGACGGTCTGGCGGTAGAGGTTGTTGGGGTCGGTGGGGAGGGCGAGTTCGTCGAAGATGGGGTGCTTGAGCACCTCGCCGTTGGTTTCCGGGGCCTTGGTCCCGGACTTGCCGGCTGGCTTGGAAACGGTCTTTTGAACCGATGGCTTTTTGGACTTGCCTGTGGCTGCGGCGATGCTCATTTCAATCCATCCTCTTCGGGAATGCCGGCTGCGTGATGGGGAGACGAAAAAACCCGGGGCGCAGGGCCCAACGGGGAAACGGGGTACATAGTACCGCGCACGAGGACCGCGGGGCGAGGTCGAAAAGCGGTGTTACCGTGATAGGTGAGCGAAGGGTTTGGTACTTTGGGGTTTCCGGGGGCGAACCCGGGGAAGGGGGGCATGGGCATGCTGGTGTACCTCGCGGCGGACCTGATCTGGGCAAGCAAGATCAAGGGGACGGCGGAATCCCTGGGGATCGCGTGCCGGCCGGTGCGGACCCTGGAAATGCTGGAGGCCAGGCTGGGCGATTCGCCGGTCCGGGCGTTGCTGCTGGACCTGGACAAACCGGAAGAGGCGATGGCGATGATCGCGCGGCTGCGGGGGGAGGGGGCCTCGGAGGCGGATAGGGGGGTGCGGATCTTGGCGTGGGGGCCGCACGTGGAGAAGGAACTTTTGGGGCGGGCGAAGGAGATGGGCGCGGATGAGGTGATGACGCGGGGGGCGTTTGATCACGGGATGGCAGAGATCCTGAAGCGACTGGGGGGCTGAAGAGAAGAGAACGTGGATGGGCATGTCAGTCGCGATACTCGAAACGCACCTGCGCGGGAAGGGCGTCGATGATGATCTCGCCCGCGGATGTGAGCGGGCGATCGACTCCGTTGACACGGACTCGCGAGACGTTGGAGGGCGATGGGGGCTCAAGGATGATGCCCGCGGGGGGGACCGTGGGACCGGCCTCTATGGTGAGGGTGGGGTGGCCGTCGATCAGATTGACTTCGTAGCTGAGGTTGCCGAAGTGGGTGGGCCAGCCCTTGACTTCCAGGCCATCGGCCGCGCGAAGCCAGGATTCGGGGATGCCGGCGAGCAGGATGAGGGCGCCATCGTCATCGCGCTCGTAGACGAACATGGAGCGGAAGGCGTTGAGGAAGTCGGAGCCGACCCAGGTATGGGGCATATCGCCGATGAAGCCTTGCTTGGCGGGGTTGTTCCAGACGACCTCGGCCCAGTGGTTCCAGGGCGCAGGGCGCTGGTGAGTGAGGAACCAGTCCAGCAGCGCGTGGGCGCGCTCGCGTTGTCCGAGGCGGATGAAGGCGCCGATGGCGCGGGTTTCGTAGGGGGTGTAACCGTCCCAGGGGGTTACCCCGTCGCGGCGGTTCCTAAAGAAGTCCCAGTACTTCTCGAACGTGTTGCTCAGTTGCGGCTGGGGGAGGCTGCCTTGCTCATCGCAGGGGAAGAGGGCGACGGTGGTTGAGGTTGCATCGAAGTCGCCCAGTTCCACGCAGCCGGGGATGTAGTCGATGCCCTTGAGTTGCATGGCGAGGCGCATCGAGGCGACCAATGTTTCGCGGAAAGAATCGCGGAGGGTGGCGAGGCGGGCCGCGTCGGCGGTTTCTTCCAGAACTTCTGCGATGGCCGCGGCGTCTTTGAGGCCTTTGAGTGTAAAGAGGTCGTCCCAATACGAGTGCATGGGCTTGGCGGAGTAGCCCTCGTGGCTGATGGACTCGGGGACCAGGCCGAACTTGGCGCGGTCTTCATCGCTTCCGGACTGGTACTGCGGGGTCATGCGCTCGGCCCGGATCTGCTCGAAGTAGGAAACGGCCTTGAGGATGCGCGGGTAGTGATGGCGGAGGAAGGCCCTGTCCTTGGTGAACTGGTAGTAGTTGTAGATCGCGAAGATGTACTGTCCATGGCTGTCGTGCTCGGGGACGGGGTCGGGGCCGCGGGTGTCTACACAGCAGGGGACCTTGCCGTCCTCGTACTGGAAGGGCGCGAACCAGTCGAGGAAGTCGCGGACGACATCGGCGTGGCCGAAGGACAGGAGTGCGGAGGAAGTGAGGGAGCCGTCGCGGATCCAGGTGCGCTCGTAGCAGCGCGAGCCGGGCTGGATGCCGGGGCCGTCCTTATTGATGAGGATGTAGGCGAGGTTGGAGCGGGCGATGTCGGCGAGGCGGCCGGCTTCCTTGGGGAGGCGCATGGAGGCTTTGTTGAGGGTGGCGCGCCAGGCATCGGCCCGGGCTTTGAGGCGGGCCTCGACAAGGTTCGCTGCATCGTCTGTGACAGGGAGTTCACGGCTGGGTCCAATGGCGATGTAGGTGACCTGTGAGCGGCCCGGGGCGAGGGCGAACTCATAGGAGTATGCAGCGCCGGAAACGCCGGAGAGGTCCTCCGGTCCGTTTCCGACCGGAGTCGTGCCGCGAGAAAGGTGCTCGATCATGTCATGGTCGGTGAATCGGGAGATGGATGCGCCGTCAACGGTGGAGAGAGAGGCGATGCCGCGCGAACGGTCGCGAAGTTCCTGCGTCACACCGCCCGTGATGTTGAGGTTCTGGTACGGCGGGGTGACCTGGAAAGGGCGGGTGGCGATGGAGAGCGTGCCGCGACTGGGCTTGTCCCCGGTGTTTTTCAGTTCGTAGCGGGCGAAGAGGGTGGAGTGCTCCGCGGATCGCTCGCCGGGTTGGGCTGAAGGTTCGTTGCGATCGGCGAAGGCCTTGATCGTGAGTTCGAGGCCGGGGAGAGACCAGGTCACTCTGGGAATCGGGAGGTAGCCGTCCTCCAAGCTCTGGGTGATCTTCGCATCGGCCCAGGTGAGCAGGCGATTATCGGTGTAGATGAAGGGCTCGAGAGAGGAGGAAAGGCGGTCGGTCTCGATCATGCCCTCTTCGTTGATGAGGGCCTCCCAGCGGTCGTTTTCGGTGCCGATGACGGTCCAGTAACTGGCCTCGCCGAGGAAGTACTTGGGGTACCAGCCGCGGGGGGAGTCGGCGGCGATGGCCTTGTAGAGCTCGTTGCGTGAGTCGCCGAAGCTGAGGGGTTTGAGGGCAAGGGTGCTGAGCGTGACGCCATTGGCGCCCGCGGGCTTGGTAACAGCAATGCGAATGAACCGGGCTTCGACCTCGGGCAGCCAGAGGTAGTCGAGGCCGCCATAGACATTCTGGATGGCGGCGAGGGTGCTCCAGGATTCGCCGTCGGGGGAGGCGGTGGCGGTGTACTGCCGCGCGAAGTTCTCAGTGGACCAACCGAGGATGCAGCCGCCAAACTCGTGGGGTTCACCGAAGTCGATGGTGAGGGTGGGGGCGGGATCGTCGGGAGCGCTGGACCAGTTGAGAGCCCCATCGGGGGCCAGCGACAGGGGCTTGCCGTTGGCGTTGGAGGATGCTTCGACGCGGGGCGTTCCGGAGTATTCGTGCGCCGGTGGGAGTGGTTCAAACGAGAGGTCATCAAACCAGACGGTCCCGCTGCCGCCGGTCGTGGCGGTGATGACCAGCTCGATATGTCGGGCTTCATCGAGTGGTGCGCCGGCGGATGGTCCCCACGCGAACGTGAAGTGGCGGCGCTTGAGGCTGAGGGTTTCCCAATCCTTGGGGAAGTCGAAGCTGCGCTTGTTGACCCACCAGACGTTGTCGCCGGTGGGGTCAACGAGTTTCACTTCGAGCGTGTTGGTGGGGCCCGCGCCCCGGAGGGCGAAAGAGAAGCGGTAGTTCTCGGGAAGGGGGAGGGAAATCTCCTTGCGGATGATGGCGTAGCCCGAGCCGCGGGTGAAGTCGTAGTCCAGGCGGATGGCGTTGCCATGCGGGCCCGGTTCAAGGGAGGTCTTGAGTGAGACGCCGTCGGCGGTGATGATGGACCAGGGGGTGAGGGAGTCGAAGTGGTCGAGGGCTTGGACCTGGGCGCGGCTGGTCGCGGCAACGACGGCGATCAGCATGAGCGCGGACAGGACTTGGTTTCGCATAGGGGCTCCGCGGCATGGAGGAACGGAAAACTATGGCCCGGTGGTTGTGGGCCCTTGAGTTTGCACCGGATTGGAATCGTTTTCAATGGGGACCGGCAATTCCCTGGTGGTTTGTTGGGCGGGCGGAACGGTGCGGGGTGCCTAGACTTCCCCCCTGCCGGAAAGGTGGACCGGCCCGTTTTTTCCCGCGTTCGCGGGGACGGCTGAAAAACTCCAAGCAGCCCCGATGGGGCAGGCCGCGCGATCCTCGATGAGGGTGGTGTCGGCCGCGGCGGTTTCTCCGGCATTCCACCAGCCGAACAGACCGTTGCGAAACCCGGGTGAGAGTGCACGGGGCAAAGGACAATCGATGATTGACGAAACGCTTATTGCGTCGCTGGGCCTGGCAGACGATGAAGCCAAGGCGATGCTGCGTGATGCCTATGGGTCGAAGATCGGCCAGGCGGACGCGGGCGAGTACATGGACTCGCTGCTCAAGGACCAGATCGCGGACCTCATCCCGGGCAAGCTCATCAAGGGCACGGTCATCGGCTTTGCCGGTGATGATGTGGTGATCGAGGTCGGGCTGAAGAGCGAGGGGTTGATCCCCAAGGAAGAGTTCGAGGGGATGGACATCAAGCCGGGCGACACGGTGGACGTGCTGCTCGAGGGCCTTGAGGGCGAGACGGGGCTGATCCAGCTCTCCAAGCGCAAGGCCGACCGCATGATGGCCTGGCAGCGGATCGTCGACACGACCAAGGAGGGCGATGTCGTCGAGGGGTACATCACCAAGAAGATCAAGGGCGGGTTGCTGATGGACATCGGCGTGCCGGTGTTCCTGCCCGCCTCGCAGGTGGACATCCGTCGGCCGGGCGAGATCGGCGACTTCATGGGCCGCAAGATCCGGGCCCAGATCCTCAAGATCGACCTGGAGCGACGGAACATCGTGGTCTCGCGGCGCAAGCTGATCGAGGATGAGCGCGACGCGGCCAAGCGTCGGTTGCTGGAGACGCTGCAGGAAGGCCAGATCATCACCGGAACGGTCAAGAACATCGCCGACTTCGGCGCGTTCGTGGACCTGGGCGGGATCGACGGGCTGCTGCACATCACCGACATGTCCTGGAGCCGGATCAACCATCCCAGCGAGTTGCTCAAGATCGATCAAAAGGTCGAGGTCAAGGTCCTCAACATCGACCGCGACAAGGAGAAGATTGCGCTTGGCCTCAAGCAGCGCGAGGTCAGCCCGTGGGAGGAGATCGAGAAGAAGTTCCCCGTGGGCTCGCGGGTTCGGGGCAGCGTGGTCAACATCATGTCGTACGGCGCGTTCGTGCGGCTTGATGATGGGATCGAGGGCCTGGTGCACATCTCCGAGATGTCGTGGACGCGCCGGGTCAACCACCCCAGCGAGATCGTCACGGCCAACCAGGAGGTTGATGTCGTTGTCCTGGAGATCAACAAGGACAAGCAGGAAATCAGCCTGGGCATGAAGCAGACGGAAGTGAACCCCTGGGAGCTGGTGGGCGAGAAGTACCCGCCGGGGACCATGATCGAGGGCAAGGTCCGCAACCTGGCCAACTACGGTGCGTTCGTCGAGATCGAGCCGGGGATCGACGGGCTGCTGCACATCTCTGATATGAGCTGGACCAAGAAGGTGACGCACCCCAACGAACTGCTCAAGAAGGGCGACGTGGTGAAGTGCGTGGTGCTGGAGGTCGACCGCGACAAGCAGCGCATCAGCCTGGGCCAGAAGCAACTCACCGAGGACCCGTGGCTCAACGCCATCCCCGAGCATTACAAGCCGGGCATGGTCGTCCGCGGCACGGTGACGAAGATCACCAACTTCGGCGTCTTCGTCGAGCTCGAACAGGAGCTCGAGGGCCTGCTGCACATCAGCGAGCTCGCCGACCACAAGGTCGAGAACCCGCAGGACGTGGTGAAGGCGGGCGATGAGATCGACGTCAAGATCCTCCGCGTGGACCGCGCGGACCGCAAGATCGGCCTCTCGCTCAAGCGGGCGCAGTGGGGCGATACCAGCGGTGCCGATGCGGCGGCGGCGGCCGGCGGCGATGGCAAGAAGGAGCGTGGTGAGCGCGGCCCGACCCGCGGCGGCATGGACGCTCACGACGCGATGGGGACGGACAAGATTCGGTTTCAGTAAGAAGTAGGCATTGGGTATCGGGCATCAGGCATTGGTGCCGAGGCGAATACTGAGAGCCCGGTGGACAGGGGTCCACCGGGCTTTTTGATTTGAGACCCTGGTTGGCGCGAGTTTGGACTGAAAACAAAACGCCCGGCGGAAGGAATCCGCCGGGCGTTCTCTCTTTCAGGGATGCGGCGCGGGCCGTGGGGCCGTCGCGTCGTATCGTTCCTGCGGGCGGCAGTTTTCGGACGGATGCAGGCTGGAAGCCTGCACCACAATGGGCTTAGCAGAGGGCCAGGAAGCTCAGGAGGCAGAGGATGGCGACTCGGCGGCGGGTATCAGTGACGGCTAGAAGGATCTGCATATGGACCTCATTTCTGGTTGTGCCGGAAGAAGATCAACCGGTGTGCCAATCTGCCGGTGCCGCGCTCCAAAGGCTGTGGAACACAGCCAGGGCCCGCCTCGGCGGGTTTTCAGACTCTACCACAGACTGGTTGAGCGGGGTGAAGAAAATTCACAACGGCGCGTGTTGCGTGGCGGCAACATTGGTGCTGTTGTGCGGCGCGGCGGCAGGGCGTCAGCCCGGTCATGAGCTGGCTGCTGGTGATGTGGCGCGGCAACCGGCAGGCGCGGGGCAACAAGTTATCGAGACTGGTCCGCCCCGAGCGGAGGTTGCGGTGCGGGCGTTCGGTCTCGTGGAGGGCTGGGTTCGGGCTGGCGCCATGAGTGCCGCGGCAGCGGAACCAAACCGGGCCGATGGACCGCCACCGTCGTTCCCGGGAGTGTTATTGACCCTCCGTCTTGATGGGCAGGTGTTGGGGCGGGGATTGGACCTGTCGGGGGGTGGCGATTCGTTGTGGCTCGCGACGAGCTCGGCCGTGCAGGAGGCGCAGGCGCGGATGCCGGCCGCGCGGGATGCCGTGGCGGAGCAAGAGCAGCGAAAGTCCTTTGAGCGGATGGACCTGAGCCTGGAACTGGCGGGGGCGCTGGTCCCGTTCAGCCCGATGACGTTCGGTGATGTGGATGCCCTGGTTCAGCCGGGGCTGGAGGGGGTCGCGGTGCGCTTGGGTGAGAAGTTGGTGGGCATCTTTCCAAGTTCCATGCTCATTGCCGGGATGTTGCCCAGTGATGGGCTGGCGAGCGTGATCTCCGAGGCGGCGGGAGACGCGACCTTGGCGATCAAGGCATCACCCAAGGGGCAGCCCGGCCAGATTGAGAAGGACCGCGGGGCGACGTTTTACAAGTTCGCCGTGACGCACCTGGCCCAGTTGCAGGGAAAGCGCCGGCCGGTGTTTCTGTGGCGGGGCGGGATGGTGGTGAAGCCGCAGGACTTGAGCAGTGGGGCGTTGCACCGCTTCGCGGACATGCTGGCCGGCAACCTTGTCAATCGCATGAGCCATGGCGAGGGTACATCGGGCATGGGCGGGACATACCTGCCGCTGCAAGGCCGGTATGAAACTGAATCCGCGAGCACGGTCGAGGAACTGGTGGCGGTTGTCGCGCTCGCGCGGTACTGCGTCGTTGGGGGCGGCGCATCGACGCTGGAGAAGTCCATCGAGGGAGGTTGGCAGTTGCTCGGGCATTCCGAGGCAGCGGCGGGGGAAGGGGCGGTCGAGGCCGCGGCCTGGATTGTGGCGGAGCACGAACTGGAGATTGCATCCAAGCGGTTGGACGCGGCACCCGGTGCGGGGACGGTTCGAGATGTGGATGCAGGCGTGCGCGAACGCCTGGGGGCGTTGGTCAGCGCGGCGTATGCGCCCGAAGGCGGCTGGCTTCCCCAGGTCCCTGAGTTTGGTCGCTCGCTTGTGGCGTTGGCGCTGGTGATTCGCTCCCTGGAACCGGGGCTGGAAGAAGCGCAGCGGGCTGAGCGTCGTTCCCATGCTGAGTCGGCGGTGCGGAGCCTGTACCGGGACACCCCCGCGGCGAGGCTGGTCTCGCACATGCCGTGGTTGGCGGAGGCGGAACTGGCGCTGGCGGAGGGAGAGGCGGTGGTCCCGGCGGCGGTGGCGCTGCGCGACATGCGCGACCTGGTCTGGAAGCATCAACTCACGCCGGAGGACGCGGGGAGCGAGGCCCCGGACCTGGTGGGGGGCATCGTGTTTACGGCGGCGGCGAACCCGCTGCCGACATGGCAGACGGTGCGGCCGGTGCTGGCGCTGGCGGTGCTGGCCAGAGATGCGCGGGTCACGGATGCGAAGGAGCGGTTCAGGGAAGGCTCGCGGTTGCTCGCGGCGGTACGGTTCTTGAGGCAGTTGTGCGTTGATGAGTACAGCGGGTACGGCGCGCCTGCGTTGGAGACGGCGCTGGGCGGAGTGCGGAGCAGCCTGTGGGACCAGCGGCAACCGGTGGAGGCAACGGCGCTGACGCTGGTGACGGTGTTGGAGGTCCTCGGGGCGCTCGAAGCCATGGCCGAAGGCCCGCAGGAGCCGCCGCGCCCGCCGGGGCGAGAAGTGCCGAAAAGCACTGAAAAATAAGCGGTTACAATGAACTCTGAAGGGGCGCTTTCCGGCGAAAAACACCCCTGCGTCGCCTACCATTCCCGGCTACGTTCCCACCCCCAAAGCGCGACCTCGCCGGGGCTGATTTTGCACCCGGTGATGGAGTACCGAGATGACCCGAAGCGACAGTTCCGACGCCATCCGCAGGACCCCGGAAAGCGAGACAGGCGGCGGTGGCGGGAACGGGGACGGGGATGTGGGCGCTACGGCTGGGAGCACCGGCGACGGAGCCGTGCCCCACTTTGCGGGGCGCATCGTTGAGTTGGATATTCAGCGCGAGTTGAAGGACAGCTACCTGACGTATGCGATGAGCACGATCATGGACCGGGCGCTGCCCGACGTCCGCGACGGGCTGAAGCCCAGCCAGCGGCGCATCCTGGTGGCGATGAACGACCTGAATCTGCGGCCCGGGCGCAAGCACCTCAAGTGCGCCAAGATCTGCGGCAACACCAGCGGCGACTACCACCCTCACGGTGAGAGCGTGATCTACCCCACGATGGTGAACCTGGCGCAGAAGTGGCGGACGCGGGTGCCGCTGGTGGACCCGCAGGGAAACTTCGGCTCGATCCAGGGTGATCCGCCCGCGGCGATGCGGTACACCGAGGCGCGGATGACCCACGCCGCGGTGGACATGCTGGCGGACCTCAAGCTGGGCACCGTGGACTTCCAGCCCAACTACGACGATCGGCTGCAGGAGCCGACGGTCCTGCCGGGGAAGTTCCCAAACCTGCTGGTCAACGGCGGGGTGGGGATCGCGGTGGGGATGGCGACGAGCCTGCCGCCGCACAATCCCCGCGAGGTGCTGGACTCGATCATCCGCGTGATTGAGAACCCGGGGATTCACCTGGATGAACTGATGCGGGACGAGACCGACGCTGCGGGGGCCGTGGTGCGGCACGGCATCAAGGGGCCGGACTTCCCGACCGGGGGCGTGGTTCATGGGAAGCGCGGGATTGTCGAGGCGTACCTGTCCGGGCGGGGCCGGGTCACGGTGCGGGGGACGTGCCATGTTGAGCCGCTGGGCAAGGGCGACCGGCAGCAGATCATCATCGATGAGATCCCGTTCATGCTTGGTCAGACGAACCTGGTGGAGTGGATCGTCGAGGCGGTGAACGAAGAGAAGGTGACGGAGGTTTCGGACGTGCGCGACGAGTCGGGGCGCGAGGCCCAGACGCGGATTGTGATCGAGCTCAAGCGCGGGGCCGACCCCAGGGTTGTTGAGAACCAGCTGTACGAGTTCACGCCCTTGCAGCAGACCTTCTCAATCATCAATATTTCGCTGGTGAACCGCCAGCCGCGGACGCTCTCGCTGCGGGAGACGATCAACTGCTACATCGAGCACCGGACGGACGTGATCCGCCGGCGGACCGAGCACCTGCTGCGCGAGGCCAAGAAGCGGGCCCACGTGCTGGAGGGCATGATTTATGCGGTGTGCGATATCGACGAGGTGATCCGCGAGATTCGGGCCAGTTCGACGCGGGAAGAGGCGATTGCACGCCTGATGGCCCGCCGGTTCCAGATCGCTTCGACCCATCCGTTCGCGCCGAAACTACCCTCGTCGTTGCTGGCCAAGGTGCGAATGCTGGACGCTTTGGGGGGAGTGTCGCTCACGCGGGTGCAGGCCGAGACCATCGGCGGCATGCGGCTTCTGCAGTTGGTGGGGCTGGAGATTGAGCGGCTGGTGGCGGAGTACGCCGGGGTGCTGGTTGAGATCGAGGGGTACGAGGCCATTCTGGGTGACCCCAGGCGCGTCCAGCAGATCATCAAGGACGACTGTGAGGAGATGCGGACGCGGTACACCTCGCCCCGTCAGACGCGGATCGACGATGCCGATACCGACATTAACATCGCCGAACTGATTGCGGTAGAGGATGTGGCGCTGACGATCAGCCACTCGGGCTATGTGAAGCGCGTGCCCTTGGCTACGTATCGGCAGCAGGGTCGCGGCGGCAAGGGCATCCGGGCATCGGACGCCAAGGACGACGACTTCATCGAGCACCTGTTCGTGGCCAGCACGCACGACGACCTGCTGTGCTTCACGAACACGGGTCGGGTGTTCAAGATCAAGGTGTACGAGGTTCCGGAGATGTCACGTACCAGTTCGGGCCGGGCGATCGTCAACCTGGTTGACCTCAAGGAGGGTGAGCGGACGTGCGCCTACCTCGCCGTCAAGAACTTTGAGTCGGGGAGCGACTTCCTGACCTTTGTCAGCCGTGGGGGAATCGTCAAGCGGACGGCCCTGAAGGCGTACGCGAACGTAGGGCGCTCCGGCCTGATCGCCGTCGGCCTCAAGGATGGTGACACGCTGCTGGATGTGACGCTGACCGACGGCAACGACGACCTGCTCCTGGCCACGGCCACGGGCATGGCGATCCGCTTCAGCGAGCAGGATGCTCGCGACATGGGGCGTGCCGCGGCGGGCGTGAAGGGGATTGAACTCGCGGAAGGGGACGCGGTCATCGGGGTGATTAAGGTACCGATGAAGCCCGACCCTGAGGATGCGGAGTACACGGTCACGAGCAACCCGTCGATGACGCTGCTGACCATCACGGACAAGGGCTTCGGCAAGCGCACGGGGATCGATGAGTACCGAGTGCAGCCGGTGACTGGGAAGATGAGGAGCCAGAGCCGCGGCGGCAAGGGCCGGGCGGACATCAAGCTCACCGAGAAGAACGGTACCAGCGTGGCGTCTCTGGGCGTCATGCCCACCGACGACGTGGTGGTGATCACCAAGGGCGGGCAGTTGGTCCGGGTGCCCGCGGCCGAAATCCGGGAGTGCGGCCGGGGCAGCCAGGGTGTGAAGGTGGTTGGGGTGAACGAGGGTGATGCGGTGATTGCAGCGGCCCGGGTGGCGGAAACGGAGGCCAAGGGGCCGGACGAGGCCGCGGCGGGGTGAGCGGAGCGGCTGCGGCGGCCTGCCCAGGCGGGGATTGGCACCCGGGGTGGGGCATGAGGGCGGCGGGGGATTGAACGCGGATCGGGGTAGCGTGCGGACCGGCGGGGAAGGTACACTGGATCCATGTCCACCGACTGGTCCGACAACATCGTCATCACGGAACTCACCGATGAGCCCTCGTTCTCGGAGGAGATGTCGAGCATTATCCAGCGCCTCAGCGACCACCCCGGGCATGTTCCGCATGTGGTGCTGAACTTCGCGGGGGTGAGTTACGTGAACAGTTCGAACCTGGCGCAGTTGCTGCGGCTGCGCAAGGTTCTGGCGGAGCGGAAGCGGTCGCTGAAGATTTGCTCGGTGCGGGACGAGTTGTGGTCGGTCTTCCTGGTCACGGGGCTGGATAAGGTCTTTCGGTTCGCGCCCGACCCGATGACGGCGTTGGCCGGGCTGCAAATCGAGGACTCCCAGGGCGGGAAGGGCTGAGGGCGGCATCCTTGCTTCCAGTGGGCGGCGCGGTGAGGGGAGCAAGTCGCACCGGGATTCGGGTGGGCGTCTGGCGCTGCTCCGCAACTTGGATCGATCGTGTGCGGTTTGAACACCGGGCTGTCGCCCGGTGCTATTGACGGGCGCCGCATCCGCGGCGAAGAGTGACGGGCGTCGATCGTGGCGAAGAGAACGGACAAGGGATTGCCGACGCATGACCGCAGTGGAACATTCCGGGGTGACGCCGAGCACAGTGGCAGCGCCGCCGGTGGCGGAGCTGCGCGCACTGAAGAAGGCCTACTACAAGAGCGACGGCTCGCTCATGGTGGAGGCGTTGCGGTCCATTGACCTCGCCATCGCCAGCGGCGAGTACGTTGCGATCATGGGCTCTTCGGGCTCGGGCAAGTCAACCCTGATGAACGTGCTAGGCTGCCTGGACCGGCCCACCGCGGGGCAGTACCTGCTGGACGGGCACGACGTCGTGACGATGCCGGATGAGGATCTGTCGCTCTACCGCGGGCGCAAGATCGGCTTTGTCTTCCAGGCGTTCAACCTGATCCCCGAGCTGACGGTGCTCGGCAACGTGGCGGTGCCGCTGTTCTACCAGGGCGTCCCGAAGCGCGGGCGGGAAGCGAGGGCGCGGGAGGTGCTGGCGCTGGTGGGTCTGAGTGATCGGCTGGACCATCGGCCGCGCGAGTTGTCGGGCGGGCAGCAGCAGCGGGTGGCGATTGCGCGGGCGCTGGTGACGAGCCCGGTGGTGCTGATGGCGGATGAGCCAACGGGAAACCTTGACTCGGCAACGGGCCAGTCCATCCTGGCGGTGTTTGATCGCCTCAACAGCGAGGGGATGACGATCATCATGGTGACCCACGACGACGGTGTGGCGGCGCGGTGCAGGCGCATCGTGCGGCTCAAGGATGGGAACATCGAGTTTGACCGGCGCGTGTGAACGGCTTGGGGACGGGACGGCCCGTTCATGCCGCGAGGGGCCGCTGGACAGGCCTGGAAATCGGGGTCTGCGCGGGCGAGATGGCCAGGGCGGTCACATCATCAACCTGGTGCAGAGACCCGAGTTGTTCGTCGAGCAGGTGCCCCAGTTCACCCAGGACCAGCGAGAGTGTGCTGCGCTGGTCGGTGTCGGGCGCCACCAGGTTGGCGAGTTGCTCGAGGTAGTTTCGGCCGCGGTAGAAGGGATTCTGGTGCGGAGAGAGCGGGCGAGGGAAGGCGGCCTCGAGGCCGTCGGTATAGAGCAGGAGGGTTTCCTGTGGGGCCAGGCGGAAGCTGGCCTGGGTGAAGTGGGCTTCGGGGAAGACTCCCAGCAGGGGCCCTTGCGTGACGATCTCCCGAGCCATGCCCGGCGAAAGCACCAGGGGATATGGGTGGCCCGCGCCGGCGACGTGGACCATCCCGGTTACGGCGTCCAAGACGCCATACAGCGCTGTGGCGAACCGGCCCGAGCCCAGGCAACTGTCGCACAGCCGCCGGTTGAGGCGGCTGAGGACTTCGATGGGCTCAAGCACGCGGCGGTCGGTTCCGGAGAACTCGGTCGTGATCAGGCTGTTGGTGAGCACCATCGTGAGCAGCGCCGCGGGGACGCCGTGCCCAACGGCGTCGGCGATGAAGAACGCGGCCTGGTTGTTCCCCAGGTCTTGGACGGTGTAGACATCGCCGCTCACGAAGTTCACGGGGCGGAAGAGGACCCCGATGTCCAGCCCCGGGACCTTGGGCACGGCCGAGGATGTGAACTCGCGCTGCAGGAGCGCTGCCAGGTGGAGTTCTTCGTGCAGGCGTTCCATCTCGGTGCGGATGCCGCCGTGGCAGCGCTGTGAAATGGCGATCTCGCGGGCCAGGACGCTCACAACGGACTGGCGTTCGGCGAGGGAGAAGAGCATGGCGGCCAGGACGGCGGGGTCGCGGCTCCAGCTCTCATAGAGGATGCCGTGGCGCTGGAACGGCCGCCACGCGGATGGATCTTCGAGGAGGACGACGCCGGGGAGGCTCCGGGCCAGCATGGCCTCGACGGCGCGGTCAATCGTCCTTGGGGAATCGTCTGGTCCGAAAACCAGGAGGGCGGTGGTGGGTTCGGGGGGTTGTGCGCAGGAGGTGGCCGATTCGAGGGACTCGACGAACGTGTCGAGCAACTGGGGACGCACTTCGGGGAAGTCGTCGCCGGGCCAGTGAGACTCGATCGGTCCCAGCCAGCGCGCGCGGGAAGCACCCAGGTTCCCGGACGCTGCAAAGACGACCGTGTGACGACGCATTGGGGTCTCATCCAGGTTACACCCGCCCCGGAGCATGGGCGCAGGCCTCGCTGGGAGAGATCGGCCTACTTGGCGAGCTTCTTCAACGCGGCAAGGTCTTCGAACCGGATCTTGTCGCCGTCCTTGAGCTTGAGGGTGTCCAGGGAATCGCCCTTCAGCTCGATGACCAGTTGGGCGGCGAAGCGGCTGGGGTACCTCTTGAGGCGCGATTCGTACTTCTCGTTGACGCCGTTACGGTTCAGGGCTTTTTCATCTTCCTGGCGCGGCGGCTCGACCGGGACCATCTTGTGCATGGCGACGATCCGCCCCGAGCCGTCGAGGTAAATGATGTCGATGGGGATGGGGCAGTCCCGCATGACAAACTCCTGCTTTGCGGGGCGTGGTAAGACGAAGAGCATGCCGCCATCGGCGGCGATCTCGGTTCGGCCAGAGAGGCCCTTGAAGCGGGTGTCGGGCTCGATGGCCAACTCCAGGTGAAAGACCTTGCCCGAAATGGTGACGTCTTCCATTTTTGAGACCTTCGGGGGCTCGTCCTTCTCGTCGCACGCGGCAAGCCCCAGGGGCAGGAGCGCGAGCACGCACGCGAGGACGATACCCAGCTTCATTGGGTGCATGCCGGCCGCGAAAAATGGACCACGATTCACTTGCCGCGCAATAGCCATGCCTCGTCCTCCGCGCCGTAGACCACCGGCTCTTTGCTCATGGTACGGAGGTCAAAGGCACCGCGGAACTCCTGCGGTGAGAGTGGCACGCGGGCCGCGGCCAGCCCGCACCAGTAGGCGATCAGGCCTACCACGCGCTCCACGGGCACGCCGCGGGTTCGGAAGGTATCCAGGCGGGTATCGCCATGGCGCTTGGCGAGGCGGCGGCCATCGCCGCCCTTGACCAGGGGAAGGTGCGTGTAGGTGGGTTCGGGCGCGAATGAGAGCGCTCGATAGAGGAGGAGTTGGCGCGCGGCGGAGTCGAGCAGGTCATCGCCGCGGATCACCTGGGTCACGTGCCAGCGGTGGTCGTCGACAACGACCGCGAGTTGGTAGGCGGGCTGGCCGGGGGCCGCGGGGTCGCGCCGTGTGAACACGACGAAGTCGCCGATGGTGGCGGCGGGGCGCACGCGCTGGGCACCGGCAAAGGCATCGGTGAAAGTCACGTCCACGTCCGGTGTCGCCAACCGCCAACTGGGGGCGTCGTCCGTGAAGGCGGTTGGCAATGTCGGTGGGCGCAGGGATGAGGGGAAGGCCAGTTCGTGCGCGCCCTCCTGCGGGGCGGATGCGGAGGCTTCGATCTGCGCGCGGGTCAGGTGAGATGGGTAGATGAAGCCCCGCTGCGCGAGCGTGTGCATGGCGACCAAGTGGTGGGTCAGGTCGCTGGACTGGATGAAAGGGCCGTCATCCCAGTCGATGCCCAGCCAGGCGAGCAGGTCGATGGTGAGATCAATGACCCCGGGCTTGACGCGCGGGGAGTCCAGGTCCTCGATGCGAAGGAGGATTCTCCAGTTGCGCTGGCGCGCCAGCGCCCAGTTGACGAGGAAGGTCCGAGCATTGCCCAGGTGGAGGGCGCCGGTGGGCGAAGGCGCCAGGCGGGTGGTTTGGGTTTGCGAGCCCGTGGGGGGCGATGGGGGCGATGGGCCTTGGGGGTGTTGCATCGGCGAGTGCACGATACACTGGTGCGCTGCACGCGGGGGCGGAGGGAGTAGGGATTGTGTTGGGGCTGGTGTCGGTGGACTTGCAAACCGACGAGCCCGGCACCTTGGGAGAGATCCATGGACAAGCTTTCCACAGCCCAGGTGATGGAAGCGCTCAAGGGCGTGCCGGAATGGACGCTGGTTGGCGCGGAGATTCAGAGGACGTACAAGTTCAAGGATTTTGTGCGGTCGATGCGGTTTGTAAACGCCGTGGCCGAAGCGGCGGAAGCGGACCAGCACCACCCCGATATGCTGATCCGCTACAACCGCGTGACGCTGACGCTGTCCACGCACGATGCCGGGGGCATTACCGGGAAGGACTTCGCGCTGGCCCGCACGGCGGACGAGCGTGCAGGTGAGACTCCGGAAGCAGAACCGTAAGCCGTTTCCCGCCCCGTTCCCGAAATCCACCGGACCTGATCGAGTGGTTGGACCCGGACGCGGAGCCTGAGAGGAAGGACAGCCAGGGCGCCGTTCTGGTTTCGACACTTTGCATGCTCTTGCTCGGGGCCGGGCTGCTTGCGGTGGCCGGTGGGCTCTTGTACCTGATGGTGGACACCGCGCAGCACCTTAGTTCCGCGCGGGGCGGGGGTCGGAACAGCTTCCGCATGGGAAGGCTGGCCATCCTGTGGGTTCTGATTATTCTGGGGAGCGCGGGGGGTGGCGGCTGGCTCGTTTTCTATGGGCTTAGGACCATGTACCAGTTGGTGCGGGGGGATTGGAGGAAGGGGTCCAAAGTCAAAGGTCCTGGGTCGGAAGTGAATGCTTGACGCAATCCCCTTGACAGGAAAGTTGCGTCAGGTATGATGATCGCATGGCACGCAAACGGCCCGAACTCAACAAGTCAGAAACCGTCGCCGAACTTCCCAAGGCATGCGCCAGCGAAGTTGCGGCGGTGGAGTTTTTCGAGCGCAAGCGTTGGGGCGGAACTCCCTGCTGTGTTCACTGCGGATCAGTCGGCGTCTACCAGATGACCGACCGCAAGACGGGAGAGCGGAACAAGCGGTTCCTGTGGCGTTGTCGTGACTGTGGCAAGCAGTCCACCGTCCGCACCGGAACCATCTTCGAGGAAAGCCTGATCCCCCTCCACAAGTGGGCGCGTGCGTTCTGGCAGGCAGCGAGCAACAAGAATGGCGGCAGCGCGATCGAACTCGCGCGGCAGATTCAGGTCACGCACAAGACGGCGCTGTTCATGCTGCATCGGATTCGCTGGGCAATGGCCGATGGGAACGGTCCGAAGCTTGGCGGCACCATTGAAGCCGATGAGACGTACGTAGGCGGCAAGCCCCGCAAGCGGATCAGGGGTGGCTTCGGCAACAAGGCACCAAAGGTCCCTGTGTTCGCGGTGGTGCAGCGCGGCGGCGACGTTCGCGCCTGCATCATGCCAAACGTCACTGCGTACAACGTGCGCGAGGCACTCGACGGGATTGCCGATCTTTCGGCCAAATTGATGACCGACGAAAGCCCGGTGTACCGCCGCATCGGCGAACCGTTTGCCTCACATGGTCGGGTCAATCACAGCAAGTGGGAATACGTCTCTGCCACGAACCCTGATATCCACACCAACACCATCGAAGGATTCTTCAGCCGGGTGAAGCGGCAGTTGGAGAGCACCTACTACGCCGTCAGCAAGGAACACCTGCACCGCTACATCGCGCAGGCCGCATTCCTCTACAACCCGCGCCGGATGAAAGATGGCGAGCGAATCGACCACTTGATCCGTAGGGCGGATGGCAAGCGGCTTTACTTCCGGGACGCGGTGGCGTGAAGGGGTAAAAGCGTGAACGCCGATACCCTGATAGGATCACCGTATGGCTGAAAGGCGACCAAAGCCCGAAACGACGAAAAGCGCAAAGCCTGGGCCGAAGCCCGAGCGAGTCAAGGTCAAGGGAAACTGGGAGGACGCGGTAGAGCGCGCGTTGAACGTGCGCCGCCCCGCCAGCGGATGGCCTAAACCATCTAAGGGGTCGTCGTGAGCGAAACAGAACCACAACCACCCAAACCAGATGATGCAATCCGGTTTTACTTTGAGAAGGGCAACTTCTTCCGCGTGATCCATGCCGATGGTGCTCACGGGGGTCTTACTCCTGATGGGCAGTACATCACCATGAATCTGTACAATGAGCGACAGCCGATCCCGAAGCATCAAGACTACATCCCCAGTGGCGAACGGCTTGTTGCGGTTGAGCCTCCCTACAAGAGAGACGGAATAATCAGAGAGGTTGAGGTCTCCGTCGTGATGAACCTTGAGACGGCGACGGTGCTGAACCAGTGGCTGGCCGACAAGATTCAGTCCCTCCAACACATTCAGGAAGTGATTCGTGAATCAAAGACTGCTAAAACTTCAAACGCGGAGCAAAAATGAGGTGTCCGCGAACGAATATTGGTCGTTCCACGGGATCGAACTAGAACAGTCGAAGGGGACTGAGCGACAGGCGATCTGGGCAACCCAGTATGAACACACCGGAGCAGAGGGCGTGGTGATGATGACGGTTGCGCCAAGCTTGTCAGCGACCATTGATGGGGAGGTAAGACGGTTCGAGAATATCCGCGACAAGATTGACGCGCTGGAGGAGGCTTGGCGGGCGTACAACGGTCCTAGATCCGTGATCGACTACAACCACTTTACCTATTACCAGATCATGGGCTGCGGTCTTTTTGCCGTCCCGCACCTCTTAGAAAAGGTGCGTAGCGGCTCAAACTTTTGGTACGTTGCGCTGCGTGCCATTTGTGGAGATACGGCGGACTCGCCAGAAATGCGCGGCAACCCCGAGGCTACCAGAAATGCCTGGATTCGCTGGGCCACCACCAAGACGTATCCCGCCGCCGATGTGGCTAGCACAACGGCATCGCGAAACATGGACGCACCTCCCGCGTTGGGTTCCGAGTCTAGACCTTTCTAAGGTTGACTGGTCCAACGCGAGCGATCCAACACAGAACTACAACTGTGTAGGAATGGCTACAGGGAAACACCTCTGGTGGTCGCCGTCAACAATCCCCGGGATGGAAAAAGACCCCCCAAGCTATTGGCCGCCCGGCATCGACGAAGGCGTAGACATCCATTCGTTCGTACTGGCCGTAAAGACCGAGGGCTTTGATGACTGCGCCGACGGCGAATGGGAGGACGGCTACCGAAAGATCGTGCTCACCTATCACCCAAACAGAGATGATGAGTTTGGACATGCGTGCGTGCTGGTACGGCCCGGAGTGTGGCTGAGTAAATGGGGGGAGTACTCAGATTTTGAGCACGCCCTGTCTGACCTCGATAACAGCGAGTACGGCAGCAAGTACCGATTCCTGCGAAAAAGCGTTGGTTAGCATCTTTGCGTCAAGTATTCACTTCCGTCCTGGGTCCTAGCCCTGAGTCGCTGCTTGGCGGCTTTGGTTCAGCCCAGTTCAACCGACCAGTAGGCGTGGTCGAGGAAGGCCTTCCACGAGCGGTACTTTTCGTGGCCCAACCGCAGCGCGATGAGCGGGTTGCGCTTGGGGCGCTCGGGCTTGCGGATGAGTTTCATTACGGCCTGGTCGGGGGTGCGGCCGCCCTTGCGGGCGTTGCAGCGGATGCACGAGCAGACCAGGTTCTCCCATGTATCCCCGCCGCCCTGGGCGCGTGGGAGGACGTGGTCGATGGAGAGGTCGTTGGTGGGGAAAAACCGACCGCAGTACTGGCACTTATTGCGGTCGCGCGCGAACAGGTTGCGGCGGTTGAGCTTCACCGTCTGCTCGGGGAGGCGGTCGTATCCCAGCAGGCGCACGATGCGCGGCACGGCGATCTCCATGCGCACGGTCTTGACCCAGTCGTGGCGGTCGGGCTCGAACTCACGCTGCAGGGCGGAAATCTCGACCCACGAGTCCAAGTCGTAGTTGATGTACTGCCCGTTGCCGTCGGGGCTGGTATCGACGTGGATCACTTCGGCGATGTTGCGGGCCAGCAGGCAGAACGCGCGGCGGGCCGAGACGACCCGCATGGCGGCGTAGGCCCGGTTCAAAACCAAGACCTTGGCGTTCAGGCCCTCGTTCTGGTAAACGCTGGCGAACGCCGCGGCCAGGCCCGGCGGCAGGGTGTCCTCGCCCGAGAGTTCATCGGGAGCGACCTTCGGGCGCGCGGCCGCGCGGTTTTTTCCGGTTCGACGGTGCATGACCAGTCAACTCCCGATCAAACCACTGGATTGTTAGTGTACCGCGCCTAACGAATCAACACGAGGGAAAATCGTGGATTGCGCGCTGATCGGCGGGGGGTTTGGGGTTGGCCCCGTCGCCGCTTGGATCTGTCAGGGGCCCGGAGTCAGTGCCGGAAGTGGCGGATGCCCGTGGTCAGGCACGTGACTCCCCTCGACTCGCACAGGTCGAAGGTCTCCTGATCCCGCTTGGAACCGCCGGGGTGGATGATCGTGCTGACGCCGGCGTCGATGAGGACCTGAGGTCCATCGGAGAAGGGGAAGAACGCATCGCTGAACGCGACCGTGCCCCTGGCCGAGGTGCCGGCCTTCTCGACGGCGAGGCGGCATGAGGTCACGCGGTCCATCTGGCCTGCGCCGGCGCCGAACATCCGGATTCCCTGGTTGGTCAATCCGCCGATGGCGATGGCGTTGCTGAACAGGAAGCGTGCCGTTGCCTCGAGGAACGCGCCGATGCGTAGTTGATCTGGGGTTGGCGCCGGACCGGCCTTGAGGACAAACTGGTCGCGGGCGGTGAGCTGATGGTCCCGTTCCTGGGCGAGGAGCCCGCCGCGGATGGAGCGGTACTCGGGCGATTGTGGGGTGTCTGCCTCAAGGTCGCCAACCGCCAGCAGCCGGACGCTGCTCCAGCGGGCGCGGAGTTTGTTCAAGGCCTCAACGCTGAACGCCGGCGCGACGATCACCTCGAAAAAGTTATCCTTGGTGCACAGCCGCTCGGCCGCCTCTTCATCCAGTTCGTCATTGACGGCGAGGATGCCGCCATACGCGGCGACCGGGTCGCCCGCGATGGCGTTGACGACGGCCAAGCCGCACGAAGCGGCCATGGCGGCGCCGCAGGGGTTGGTGTGCTTGATGATGCAGGCGCCGGCGCCATTCCCGGATCCCTGCACCCGGCGCAGGGCGATGGCCAGTTCGAGGGCGGCGGCGGCGTCGTTGATATTGTTGAAACTGAGTTCCTTGCCGTGGAGCTGCTCGGCGGCGGTGATCGAAGGGGTCGGCAAGGAATCGTGGTTGAAGTGGCGGTAGAGGGCGGCCCGCTGGTGGGGGTTTTCACCGTACCGCAGGTCGTCGGCCTTGACGTACCTCAGCGTCAGGAGCGAGGGGAAGAGCATGGCCGGCTGGTGCGAGAAGTAGCCGGCGATGGCGGCGTCGTAGCGGCTGGTCAGGGCGAAGACCTCGGAGGCGAGCTCGGCGCGCAGGCGGCGGGTGGTGGCACCCTGGTTGGCGGTCAGTTCGGCGATGACGCGCTCGTACTGGCCGGGGCTGGTCAGGACCGTGACCCACTCAAAGTTCTTGGCGGCCGAGCGGAGCATGGACGGCCCGCCGATATCGATGTTCTCGATGGCGTGCGCCTCGGTGCAGCCGGGGGTGGCGACGGCGTCCTCGAACGGGTAGAGGTTGACGCAGACCAGATCGATGGCCCGGATGCCGTGCCGCTCCATCTGCCGGACATGCTCAGCATCGTCGCGGACGCCCAGGAGGCCGCCGTGCACCTTGGGGTGCAGCGTCTTCACGCGCCCCCCCATGATCTCCGGGAAGCCGGTGACCTCGTCGATCTGCGTGACCTTGATGCCGGCCTTGGTCAACGCCGCGCCGGTGCCGCCGGTGGAGATGACCTCGACACCCCGCTGCACCAGTGCTCCCACGAACGGGACCAGCCCGGTCTTGTCACTGACCGAGACCAGGGCGCGCCGGATATGGACTAGGTCGGCCATGGGGTGGTCGCGCAGGGTTGCGCTTCGGCGGGTGTGCGAGAAACTCGAGAACCGCGTTACCTGGGGATGAACTTGGCGATGAGGGCGCGGTCGCTCACGGCATACAGGTTGCCATCTTCGGTGCGGTCGGTCACAACGCCAACAACACCGGGGACCTTGATCTGCGCCATGATGTCGCCGCGCTCGGGGTCGAGAATGGTGAGTGTGCCGGTGCTCCAAGCGAGCAGGCGGCCCTTCTGGGAACCGATCACCGTTCCGGTCACGCTTGGCGCGGCCCAGAGCACCTTGCCGGTGATGGCGTCAAACGCCGTCAGCCCGCTGCCGGCAATGTCGATGTATAACCGGCCGCCGAAGACCGCGGGCTGGTTGCGGAGCGGCACCGAGGTGCGGTGCCGCCACAGGGTGGCCCCGCTGGGATCAAAGGCCCAGATTGACTGGTCTGTTCCGGCGATGTAGAGGATCCCGTTGTCAGACACGGGGTTGGTTGCCAGCGGGCCGTAAACCCGGGCCCGTCCCAGCAGCGATCCATCGGCGCTGAGGAACATGACATCGCCCGCCTGGGAGACAGCCGCGACGGCGTCACCCACGCGCACGGGCGCGAAGTCAATCGAGCCGACGGTTGCAAAGCCCCAGGCTTTGACGCCGCGCCCAAGCAGGTGGGCCATGACCTCACCAACCGATGTTCCGTAGATCGCCAGCCCGCCCTGGAGCAGGGGGCTGGTGTTGACCACGCGATGGAATCGCTCGCGGCCGACCAAGTCGCCAGTGGCCAACGAGAGCCGGAACACCTCGGACTCGCTGGAAACGAGGACGCTGGCCTGCTCCTGAGGGAGGCCGGTGATACCGACGAACCTCGTCAGTGTACTGGCGGGCGTGTTGGACCAGCGGGTCTTGCCGGTTGCGACTTCGAGCGCTGCGACGGTGCTGTCCCGCAACTGGGCGATGACGACATCGCCCAACGGCTGGATGAAGGGAACCTTGGCCCCCTCGCCCGCGTTGGGGAATGGGAAGCCAACCCAGTCGAGGCGGTACCCAACCTTGGCCCAGTCGTCATGAACGACGGGGAACGCAGAGCCGACGGATGCCTTGCCTTGCTTCTGCCCAGACCCCGATCGTGTGCCGGAGGATGAGCATGCGGTTGCGACCATCGCGAGGGTGGTCAGGATGGCTGTGCAGATCATCTTGGTGCGGCTCTGGGCGCACGCGGTGGTGAAAGGCCTGAACATCCCGGGAGTTCTCCAGTACGGTGTGCGGGCAGGGTAAGCCTGGGGGCTCCCTGGGGGCGGGGCATAAGCGTAGGGTGGTCTACGGGGGGACTGGGCCGGCAGCTTGGACGGCATGGGCTGTTGAGGGGCCGTGAGGCCACGGCACCAGTATCGAGGGCGGGCTGCATCCGGTCAAATGGAGTTGGCGGATTGACCGGGCCGGGCTTTACCTTGTGGAAGAAACCTGCGACAGTCTGCGCATGTTCACCGGGCTCGTAGAGGTCGTGGGAAGGGTACAAGTCGCGTCCAGAACGGCCGCGGGGCTTGCGCTAGTGGTTGATTCCGGGTCCTGGGGCCACCGGCCGGCCGAAGGGGAGAGCATTTCGGTCCATGGCTGTTGCCTGACGGTCGCTGCGGGCTCCAAGGACCGGGCGATGGTCTTTGATGTGGTCTCCGAAACGCTCGCCAAGACGACGCTCGGGCGGTTCCAGGTTGGAACCCCGGTCAACCTGGAGCACGCGGCCACAGCCTCAACGCTGCTGGGCGGGCACGTGGTTCAGGGGCATGTGGATGGAGTGGGGGTGGTTGATAGTGTTCTTACGGGCGAAGCGTGGCGTGTACGGATTCGGCCCGATCCGGGGGTGATGGAGTACATCGCGCCGAAGGGGTCGGTCGCGGTGGATGGTGTTTCGCTGACGGTGGCGCAGGTAGACCCCGCGGCGGGGTGGTTTGAGGTTGCCCTCATTCCCACCACCCTTGCCAAGACCACGCTGGGGCGGCTGAAGGCTGGGGACCTGTGCAACATTGAAGCGGACTCGATCGCCAAGACGATTGTGCACTGGCTGAAGCACTATGGGCAAGGGCGAGCGGCGTCCGCGGGCTGAAACTACTTGACCAAGGGACGACATGCTCATCCTCGGCATTGACCCTGGGCTGCGAATAACGGGCTATGGGTGCATCCGCATCGCCGGCGGCGGGCCGGAACTGGTGGAAGCGGGCGTCTTCCGGCTTGGAAAAACCACGGCGGGGATGGCGGCGGCCACGGTCTCGGCGAGGCTGTTGGAGGTGGATGCTGACTTCCGGGCGCTTCTGGACCGGCTCAGGCCCCAGGCGGTCGCGGTTGAAGGCCTGTTTTCTCACTACAACCATCCGGCGACGGCGATCGTGATGGGGCACGCCCGCGGGGTGATGCTCCTGGCTGTGGTTCAGGCGGGCATCAAGTTGCTTGAGCTCAAGCCCACCGAGGTCAAGAAGTCGCTGACGGGCTATGGGCATGCCGACAAGTCGCAGGTGCAGCGGGCGATCCAGACGCAGTTTGGGCTTGCGGAACTGCCCAGCCCGCCCGACCTGGCGGATGCGTTGGCCATCGCGCTGTGCGCCTCGCAGCGGCTGGCGATGGGGGCGGCGGTGGGGGAGGTGGCGCGGCGGTCGCGGGTTTCGGCGCGGCGGCTGCCCAAGCACCTTTTGAGCGGGGCCTGAATTGCGGGGCGACGCTTCTTTGCGCTGGGGTGAGGTTTACAATCCTCGCCATGTCGATTGTCGATCGCGATCCACTACGTCCCGCCCCATCACCCGGCCCCTCCCCGGCGGCCCCGAACCTGGCCGCGCAGGTGCTGATTGTTGAGGATGAGCCGGAGCACGCCGATGTGATGTGCGAGGCGCTGCGGCGGCCGGGGCACGTGTGCACGGTGGTGAACACCGCGGCGGACGCGATGGAAGAGCTCCGGCTGGGCGCGTTTGACGTGATCGTGACGGACCTTCGCATGCCCAACTCGGGCGGGTTTGGCGGGCCCGGGCCGGACGCCGTCGCTCCCGATGGGGCGGATGCCGGCCTGAAAGTGCTGGAAGTGTCGCGAAGGCTCCAGCCAAGTTCGGAGACCATTCTGGTCACAGCCCACGGCGATGTGCCCACGGCCCGCGCGGCCTTCAAGCTGGGGGCGTATGACTTTATTCAGAAGCCGCTGGACCTGGAAGTTTTCCGCAACCTCGTGAACCGTGCGGCCGAGACCGTGCTCTTGCGGCACCAGAACGACCGCCTGAAGGCCGAGATTGACCAGGCGGGCTTCGAGGGTATCGTGGCCCAGAGCGACCCCATGCGGCGGATCCTGCGGATGGTCAAGACCATTTCCACCGCGACCATCCCGGTGCTTATCACGGGAGAGAGCGGGACCGGCAAGGAACTGATCGCGCTGGCGGTGCACCGCAACTCCAAGCGGTCGACGAACCGGTATGTAACGTTTAACTGTGCCGGGCAGAGCGAGACGCTGCTGGAGGACCAGCTCTTCGGGCATGTGCGCGGGGCGTTTACCGGGGCCGACAAGGACCGCTCGGGCGTCTTCGAGTACGCCGATGGGGGTACGCTTTTCCTGGATGAGATCGGGGACATGCCGGTGAACATGCAGGCGAAACTGCTGCGGGTGCTGGAATCGGGCGAGGTGGTGCGGCTGGGGTCCAACGAGGCCCGCCACGCCGATGTGCGGTTCGTGACGGCAACCAACCGCGACCTCAAGGCGATGGTCGCCTCGGGCCAGTTCCGCGAGGACCTGTACTTCCGGATCAACGGGTCGCACATCCACCTGCCGCCGCTGCGCGAGCGGCGCGAGGACATCCCGCCCCTGGTGGCGTTCGCCGTGGACCGCTTCGCGACGGAGATGGGCGCGGGTGCCGCGGATGTTGTCGTGCCGGCCGTGTCGGACGCCGCGATGATGCGACTGACGGGCTATTCGTGGCCGGGGAACGTGCGGCAACTGCTGAACGTGGTGCAGAACATGGTGGTGAGCGCGATGAGCGAGACGCGCCCGGCTGGCCAGGCCCCCAAGCTCGAACCCCGCCATATCCCGGAGGATGTGCGCAGTGATTCGAGCGGAGATGGGGACGACAACGGCGGCGCGGGCTACGCGAGCCTGGCGGGCACGAGCCTGGAGCAGATTGAGAAGCGGGCGATCCGCGAGACGCTGCGGTTGACGGGCGGCAACCGTGAGCAGGCGGCGAAACTGCTGGGGATCGGCGAGCGCACGCTGTACCGCAAGTTGAAGGAGTATGGGTTGCGGTGAGGGGTGTGGCGCTGTGGGTGGGGCTGATGGTGTTACTTCAGCCGCTTCGCGGCCCGGATCCAGCCCAGGACCATGAGGACGATTCCGCGCGCAAAGAACGAGATGATGAGCCCGGCAACCCCACCGATGAAGAGCCGTGCGAACCAGGGCATTTTGAGGCTGCCGGCCACGTCAAAGAGCCACGCGGCCGCGACCCCAATGACGCACGGCGGTTGACGCCACCAGCCGGCCATCGAGAACGCGCTGCGCACGTACGCCGCGACCGGCTCAATCCCGCCCCTGCCCGCGGCGGTTGTTGGAGAAGGCTGAAGAGTTACTAAAAATCAACTCCGTTCGCCCCGCCCGCGGAAGCACAGAAGGGAACAGGCTTACCCGTGGGCCACGCCAGGAAATCAAAGCTCGGAGAGTGCAGGTAGGTGTACGGAAGTCCGGGCCGGGCGTCCGCAGGGCGGATGGCGCGGCCGTGGCCGTCGGCGCACACGATGTTCAACGCCGAACTGTCCGGCTCATAACAAGCCCTTGAGTTGCCGTGAAACGCCGCCGTCTCGCAGAACACAACCTTCGACGAGGGAAACCACACCTCGTGGACACCGACACGCCGCGCGAACGGCTTTGGCGCCGCGCGTGCAGCCGTGGCTGCGGGGGCCCAAAGCGCAGGGTCGGTGAAGAGCGCGGCCGAGTAGTAGTAACTGGCCATTCCGCCCGTTGCGGGACTGTCCTGCATCCCCTCGATCGAGAAGCCGGCGGGCGGGTCGCGCAGCGCTTCCGGGCAGGTCCACGGACGCGGCCCTTCACCGTAGTTCCAGAGTGCGCCGATGAACGGGCCCTGCCACAGCCGAACCTGGTCCAGCGGAGAGATATCGTACATCGTCGTACCGGTGGCGAACCTTCGAATCTGATCGGGCGCGTCGAACAGGTTTGGCCAAGAGTCCCTGCGATCCCGCGCGATCAGATCGGCGGTGATAAAGATCTCCCGCTGCACCATGTGGCAACCGGCTCCGCGCGCGGTCCGCCTGGTCTTTGCGACTGCGCCCAGGGACAACGATATCAGCACGGAAATGACCGTAATGACGCACAGGACTTCCACCAGGGTGAACGCGCGACGGTCGTGTTCAGTAGTGCATGACATGCAACTCCGGGCCCTTCCTGAACATGTGGATGTTCTGCCAAGCCCCGCACGCAGGATCCCAGTACCATTTGGATTGAAGCACGTACCGTTCCCGCTTCTCTGTCTCAACGACGTTCGCCACGTCGGCGAATATCACGATTCCGTCTCGGGCCAGAACCTCCTCGGGCGTCGACATTGGTTTTCGGAAGCGCATGCCACCGTGCGTCGGGCAGGCGAACCACGCCATGTATTGATCGCGCGGCATAGCGCCCGCGAGCAGGTCAGAGTTGAACACTCCGTCGGCCCGCGTCGAACTGACGAGGATCTTGCACGATTCAGCATCGGCGCCCACGGCCGTTAGCCGGGAACCGTCCTTATCAAGAGAGAACTGGAGCAACTTGCCCAGAAGCTCCCGCGGGCTCGAGCGGTCTTGCGCATCGCCCAGCACGAACCTCGAACGGGCGTCGATCGGTCCCCATGCGCGGTCCCCGGGCTCTATCCACTTCGAGCACTGGCTGTCCGCGAAGCGCAGATATTCCGCCGAATCGGCGCTGGCACGAACGGTCAACTCCGCCGTGATTCGGGAGATTAGCGACTCGCGGAGGTTCGCGTCTAACCGCTGAGAATCTAAGGCAGTGCCGGTGGAATCAACCTCCTTCAAGCTTCCCGCCAGCACGGACTTGATGCGAGAGGTCTCCGAGGCCGCGATCGGCGTCATTGGGTACTTGTTGAGCACATCAAGACGGAGCTGGCGAAGGTCTTCCGCCTGACGAACCTCTGCGGTGGCGAACACCGAATCAGGGTTCTTTCTTCCTCTAGACACCGCCCAAGGAATGAGCAGAGTTGCCAAGGCCGCGGCCACCCCAGCCCCAATATAGAAGAACTTGGACCTGAACCGGGAAGCAGGAGCTGTCGCGGTCGGGGCCGAGCTCATGCGCACGCCCCATAGACGCAGTCATAGGAACCGCCGGTGCGGTAGCAGCAGTTGCAGCCGCCCGAAGAACTGCCGTTCGGGACGCAGGGCCCGTTGGGACAGTTACTGTCGTCGTGGAAGCGGTTCGCCGGAGTTGCTTGCGCGAACGCTTGCTGAATGGTCCCCAAGAAGAAACAGCAAGAGCAAACAACCAGTGCGCTCTTTGACTTTGACGAGAATGCTGTGACAGCTTTCACGAAGGCTAGCAGGCCGCTAAGGAACCACTCTTGAGTCTGGCGCGTAGGGTAGGGTCTTCCGACAAGGAGGCCCGACGATGCGTGGACGTGTGGACCGGCAGCAATCGATGTTCGTGGCGTTCGATTTG
>Ga0163144_10004304_pt1 | contig 32122 bp, 26 predicted proteins | sample OliLak19BULKMAT1_FD_123175 | JGI IMG/M metagenome (GOLD analysis project Ga0163144, IMG submission 123175) | Freshwater microbial mat bacterial communities from Lake Vanda, McMurdo Dry Valleys, Antarctica - Oligotrophic Lake LV.19.BULKMAT1 | ecosystem: Environmental > Aquatic > Freshwater >... | reverse complement strand
TACAATTTAAAATTAAAAACCTAATGCTCTCAAAGTGTGAATGTAACGTTTTTTGACTAATGTTAATCTGCCTCATTTTTTGCCATTTCAAGTATAAATACCTTGCATATTTACATTATTATGACAATCGCCTGCAACTTGGGTTAAGACCGAACAAAGAATATAAAATTATCTTTTTATTCAAAATAATTCTTTAACAAGCATCAAAAAGTCGAGGCAACGCTAAGATGAGTTTGAAATCTCCCTCGTTTCGTGAACGACAGGTGATACGTATTCCAAAAAATTTAATGACATTACGAGAAGGCCTACTAAGTTAAAATCGTATTTATTTCTTAAACCTACAGCACCTAGAAAACAATACCCATCTACTGAATATCCTCAGCTATCTGCATAGCCTCAAATATATATGGATCCTTTTTAAGATTTTTATACCACTCCTTTGCTCTCGTTAATTTGTCCTTATCCTTGTCCTGCTCCTTTTTGTCCTCTTCAAGGGTGGTAATAATCATCTGCTCATTTTCTTTAAATACACCCTCCAACTTTTTACTTAGATCCTTCCTTAGCTTTTCATCTTCCATATAAGTGCGTAAATTCAGACTTACAAACTTTTTGTCATCATCTGACTTTATACGTTTTGCATTTTCATCAATGAGTGTAAAAGAGGCACTCTCTTTCAATCTGTCTGAAGATTTCTTTTTAACATTTGCCAAATTAGTAAGATATTTTGAATCAATCAAATAAATAGCCGCCTTAATTTTGTCCCAAGCCATAGGGAAATCTTGCTCCGCCTCACCTGATTTCATATAGATATACGAAAAGTTATCCGGCAAAACGATATCTGATGCGACTCCCTTTAATTGTGTTGCTCCACCATCAATGCGATAAAACTTTTGAATGGTAATTTTGAGCGACCCAAAATCAGTAGCATCTTTGCTTCTCACAATTTGATCTAAATCTACAAAACGCTGCACAGTACCTTTACCGAAGGTTTGATTACCGCCAACAATAACAGCTCGTTTATAATCCTGCATGGCTGCAGCAAGTATTTCACTGGCCGAAGCACTATATTGATTAACCATCACTACCAATGGGCCATCCCACTCAATGCTTGGATCATTGTCCTCTAACATTTCAGGCTCTTCACCTCTCGTTTTTACTTGTACTATAGGGCCCCTATTAATAAACAGGCCCGACATGGTTACGACATCCTGTAATGAGCCTCCTCCATTGTTTCTAAGATCAAAAACAATACGCCCAACGCCTGCTTTTTTTAGTTTTTTTATTTCATTCTTTACATCTACCCAACTCGTTCTTCCACCTTTCCCATTCATATCAGTATAGAAAGTAGGAAGATATAAATAACCTGTTTTTTTATGATCATTATCTTCAATCACTACCGATTTTGCAAAAGTTTCATCAAGCACTACAATGTCTCTCACAATTTTAATAACCTTAGTAGAACCATCCATCTTTTTTACAGTAAGTCTAACTTCTGTTCCCTTAGGGCCACGAATCATTTTAATAGCATCATCAATTGGCATGTTTACTACGTCGACTGGTTCATTTGCGGCTTGAGCCACTTTTAGAATAATATCTCCTTCCTTTAAATCTCCCTGTAAAGCGGAAGGACTGCCTGGTACAATTCGAACAACCTTAATATATCCATCTTTTTCTTGAAGCGAAGCCCCAATGCCCTCAAGTCTTCCAGACATACTAATATCGAAATTTTCTTTATCAGCTGGAGGAAAATAATTAGTATGCGGATCAAAAACAGAGGTAATGGCATTTACATAATAGCTTTGCTTTTCAACTGGTTTCACTTTGTGCCATCTTGCGATAAAATCTTCCTGTGATTTTAAAACTCCTTTTCTTGCCCTAGCTTCAAGGGTATCAATTGGCCATACTCTAATAATGGTATCTTTTCTCTCTACCGCAGACTCTTGAATTTCAAGACTGGATGCCAAACGCGTCATTACAGCATACTTTAAGGATTTTCTTAAACGTTCCTTTAGCTCAGTATCATTTTTAGCAAAAGGTTCCTTTTCATCAATTGAATAGGTTTCTTTGGAAGTGAACTCCATTGGGCTTTTAAGAATTTCTTTGAACCATTGTTGATTCTGAGCAATACGACCCTCGTAAATCTCCATCGTTTTATCATAAAATTCATAGTTACCTTCGGCTGAAAGTTCATCAATTTTTGTTTTATAAAAAGAGAGCTTCTTTATATCATCTTCGGTAAAAAATCTTTTACCTCCATCCAACACATCGAGGAATTCGTCAAATACCTTTTTTGAGAAATTGTCATCATTTGCAGGAGGATTATAATGATAGTTTGATAAATTTTCAAGAATTGCAGGTATCAGAAAACTTTTACCTGATTCAAGGCTTTTCATATAAAAACCTGTTCCAAGAAGTGAAACAGGTATCAGTACTAATAATATTTTTTTCAAAGTCATTCTAAATTGAATAAATCAAATTTTTCAAATTTTATTGCTCAAATACAAGAAAACATGGTTACAAAACTGCTAAATCTCGATGAAACTTAGATAGGTTTTGTTTCTTCAAAATTTTCTTCCTCTGAACTGCTCTTAGTTTCTTCTTCTTCTTTGATGACTGTTTCAGGTGTGTCCATATACTCCTGATAAGTTGTTTTTGTATCAAAAGGGCGTTTTCCAATGAGTACTTCCAAGTCATGTTGAAATAAAATTTCTTTGGCTAATAAAGCCTGTGCTAATCTGTCAAGTCCCTCTGAATGTTCAATAATAAGTGCTCTTGTCCGCTCATAAGCCTCGTTTATTAACTTACGCACCTCTTCATCTATCATTTTAGAAGTTTCTTCTGAGTATGGTTTACCCATTAAACCATATTCACCTGTATCGTCTTTGAAAGAAACATGTCCAATTCGTTCACTCATACCGTAAATTGTTACCATGGCATAAGCCATTTTGGTAATTTTTTCAAGATCATTTTGAGCTCCTGTAGAAATTTTTCCAAAAAACACATCTTCTGCAACACGACCTCCAAGGGTCATACACATCATATCTATTAGTTGTTCTGAACGATAAAGATATTGCTCTTTTGGCAAATACTGAGCATATCCTAAAGCAGCCACGCCACGGGGAACAATAGATACCTTTACCAATGGGTCTGCAAATTCAAGAAACCAACCGGCTATGGCATGTCCGGCTTCATGGTAAGCAACAATTTTCTTCTCTTCTGGTGAAATAATTTTGTTCTTTTTTTCCAATCCACCGATTACTCTATCGATGGCATCCTGAAAATCACTCATATTTATTTCCGTTTTGTTACTTCTGGCAGCAATTAATGCAGCTTCATTACACACATTTGCAATTTCGGCACCTGCAAAACCGGGGGTCTGTGCTGATAATTTCTTGGGGTCAATATCATTTCCAAGCTTTAAACCTTTTAGATGTACCTTAAAAATTTCTTCTCTGCCAACAAGATCCGGTCTGTCAATGGATATTTGCCTGTCAAATCTTCCTGGTCTCAACAAAGCTGAATCTAAGATATCAGGTCTGTTGGTTGCAGCTAAAATGATAACACCTGAATCGGTTTGGAAACCATCCATTTCAGTTAAAAGTTGATTCAAAGTGTTTTCTCTCTCGTCATTTCCTCCCTGAATTGCACCTTTTCCCCTAGCTCTTCCAACGGCATCTATTTCATCGATAAAAATGATACACGGTGCTTTCTCTTTAGCTTGTCTGAATAAATCGCGCACTCGACTCGCACCAACACCAACGAACATCTCTACAAAATCAGAACCAGATAATGAGAAGAAGGGAACGTTAGCTTCTCCCGCAACTGCTTTAGCCATAAGTGTTTTACCCGTTCCAGGAGGGCCTATAAGCAAGGCTCCTTTAGGTATTTTACCACCTAAGTCGGTATATTTTTTAGGATTCTTAAGGAAATCAACAATCTCCATCACCTCTACCTTTGCCTCTTCAAGACCAGCAACATCTTTAAATGTGATATTTACTTTAGTATCTTTATCGAACAATTGGGCTTTGCTTCTTCCAATATTAAATATTTGTCCACCTGGGCCACCTCCACCACCAACTCGTCTCATCATAAAAAACCAGAATAAACCAAAAATTGAAATCATAATAATCCAAGGCATAAATTCCTGTAAATAATTATTTCTAATCTGAGGATCTATACTAACACGATTATTTTCTGGTAAATTTTCCTGTGCTTTATCAACCAAACGGCTAAAGGTTTCAAAATCACCAATATCTTCTAAAACATAATTTGGTGATTTGGAATCGCTAAATACCGACCCTTCCCCTAGGTCTTTCTTATACGCTGCTTTGCTTTTTGCAGAATCAGTTAAAAAAACTTCTGCTTTAGACCGATTAACAACTACAACTTTACTTACATCGCCTTTTGAAAGCATCTGTTTCATTTCTTTTGTAGTTATCGTTTTGGCAGAATTATTTGAAAAAAACGAAAATGCCAAGAACATAACTGCCAATATGCCATAAATCCAGTAAAAACTAAATTTAGGAGATGACGGTTTCTTATTGCGATCTAAGGGATTATTATTCTCAGGCTTATTGTTATTATCGTTTGGGGCGGGGTTGCGTTTAAAAACGATGCGGGTTTTTTGTCCCTGCTCTTTAGTTGGTTCTTCCATTTATTTTAAGTCTTCTCTCATGAAACAATTGATATGCCAAAAGGATTTCAAACATAGTTTAAAAGTTTTAAGTTTCAATACCATTGAATCATACAATTGTCGTAGGAGCAACATATCTTTGCGCAAAAGTTATCAAATTAAAGTAATTATCATATTAACATGTACGATACCCTAAAACCTGTCTTAGAAAAGGAATTGACAGACATTAAAGATGCCGGTCTTTACAAAACTGAAAGAATTATTGCATCTCCTCAAGGAGCCGATATCGTGTTGGCAGATGGGAGCAAAGTGATCAATTTCTGTGCTAACAATTATCTTGGACTTTCTTCGCATCCAAGAGTAATTGAAGCAGCAAAAAAAGCGATTGATACTCATGGATTTGGAATGAGTAGTGTAAGATTTATTTGTGGTACACAAGATATTCATAAGGTTTTAGAGAAGAAAATTTCTGAATTTTTAGGAACTGAAGATACCATTCTTTATGCTGCGGCTTTTGATGCAAATGGTGGTGTATTTGAGCCACTCTTCGACGATCGTGATGCAATTATAAGTGATGCCTTAAACCATGCTTCTATTATTGATGGCGTAAGACTTTGTAAAGCTCAACGCTTTCGCTATAACAACAATGATATGGAAAATTTAGAGCAAATTCTTCAGGAAACTCAAAATTTAAGACATCGAATCATTGTTACTGATGGCGTATTCAGTATGGATGGCACGATTGCACAATTAGATAAAATTGTAGAATTGGCGGATAAATACAATGCGCTTGTTATGATTGACGAGTGTCATGCCAGTGGATTCATAGGAAAAACCGGCCGTGGAACCCATGAGTATCGGGGTGTTATGGGCAAAATTGAGATAATTACAGGCACACTTGGTAAAGCACTAGGTGGCGCATCTGGTGGTTTTACAAGTGGTAAAAAAGAAATCATTGATTTGCTTCGTCAACGATCAAGACCTTATCTTTTTAGCAATACGCTCGCACCTTCCATTGTAGGTGCTTCCATCGCTGTATTTGAAATGTTGAGTGAAACAACAGAATTGTGCGATAAACTTGAAACAAATACTCTGTATTTTAGGGAACAAATGACCAATGCAGGTTTTGATATTAAGCCAGGTTTTCATCCAATTTGTCCAATCATGCTCTATGATGCAAAGTTGGCTCAAGATTTTGCACAACAACTTTTGGCCGAAGGGATTTATGTCATTGGATTTTATTTTCCAGTTGTGGCAAAAGGTTTGGCAAGAATCAGAGTTCAAATTTCTGCTGCCCATGAACGTCATCATTTGGATAAGGCCATTGCCGCATTTACTAAAGTTGGTAAACAATTAGGGGTCATTAAATAATGAATATTGATTTAACTGGAAAATTTGCTTTGGTATGCGGAAGTACCAGAGGTATTGGAAAATCGATTGCTGTTCAATTGGCTTTATCTGGTGCCACTCTTACGCTGCTCGCAAGAGATGAAGAAGCACTTAAAAAATCAGTTTTTGATTTGGACTCTTCAAAGGGGCAGATTCACAATTATTTGGTTTGCGATTTTTTAAAGCCACTTTTGTTACAAGAAATAGTTGAAAGCTTTATCTCGAAACAGAAAACCATTCATATTTTGGTAAACAATACTGGAGGCCCTCCTCCTGGAACAATTGAAAATGCCACTTCCGATCAATTTATAAATGCATTTAATGCCCATCTTCTTTGTAATCACATTCTGGCCCAAGCCGTTATTCAAGGAATGAAGCACGAAAAATATGGACGAATAATAAATATTATTTCTACTTCTGTAAAAATCCCTCTTAAGGGTTTGGGTGTAAGCAACACAATTAGAGGAGCAGTTGCAAATTGGAGTAAAACACTCGCAAGCGAACTCGCACCATTCGGAATTACAGTAAACAATATCTTACCAGGAGCTACAAATACTGAAAGACTGTCAGGCATCATTAAAAATAAGTCAGATAAAACAGGCCAATCAGTTGAAGATGCAGAGAAAGAAATGCTTTTAGAAATACCTGCTGGTAGATTTGGAACCCCTGAAGAATTGGCATATGCTGCCACCTTTTTAGCATCGCCATTTGCTGGTTACATTACAGGAACCAATGTTGTAGTCGACGGTGGTAGAACTGGCTGTTTATAGAATAGATTAACCTTGAATATTTACTAGAACAAATAAATCCGAAACTTACTCCTCAGCATAATTAAAAATTATATGCAAGAAGCCTCAAACAGCAATATAGGTAAATGGATTAAAGCCGCCAGACTCAGAACCTTGCCCTTGGCAGTTGGTGGGATTTTAGCAGGCTCTTTTTTGGCTGCTTACGAATATTATTTCTCATGGCCAATTTTCATGCTCGCCTTAATTACTTCAGTGCTGCTTCAAATACTATCAAATTTGGCAAACGATTACGGCGACTTTATCAAAGGAACAGATCAAGCTGCAGCCAGAAATGACAGAGCTTTAGCATCAGGGGCCATTTCTGTAAGGGTCATGAAAAATGCTTTAATCCTTCTTGTCGTCCTTACAATATTATGCGGATTGGGTTTGATAACGATGGCTTTTCAAACAATTAACCTCAATTTTATTATTTGGTTCTTAATAGGATTGATAGCCGTGGCCGCTGCTTTGAAATATACGGTTGGAAAAAGTGCTTATGGCTATAATGGTCTTGGTGATTTATTTGTATTCATTTTCTTTGGACCAATTGCTGTTGGAGGTACCTACTTTTTAATGTCTGGTCAGTTTACATCCAATATCCTCGTGCCCTCTTTCGCGTTTGGATTGCTATGTGTTGCAGTCTTAAATATTAACAACCTTCGCGATTTAATACATGATAAAGTTGCAGGAAAAAAAACGATGGTTGTAAGACTAGGCTATCAAAAATCAATTTGGTATCAGTACCTTCTCTTTGGCACGGCCATTCTATTATTTATCCTTTTTGCAAGATTAACCAAAAATGAATATGATCACCTAATTCCTGTGGTATTCGGAACTATTTATTATTTAATCACAACAAAATTGGCAAAACAATCTGAAGGTCGGGATATCTACAATCAGGCACTTAAACGGGTTTCGATAACAAATCTACTATTTGTTATCTTTCTGGGAATCTTTTGGCTATTATAAAATGCATCTCAATTATTCCGTTGAAAGCTTTAATCTCAGATTTAAAAAACCTGCCAAAACCTCACGAAATACATTTAGAGAAAAACCTCACTGGTTAATAAAGATTTGGAATTTAAATAATCCTAATTTTGTTGGAATTGGTGAAGCCGCCCCAATCGAATTTTTAAGCCCGGATTACAGGGAGGATCTTGGAAGCATCATTGAAGAAAAACTGGCACATATAGCCTCAGGAATAGGAATTGACGAACTTGATTTACATAATTTTCCATCTGTAAAATTTGCAATCGAAAGTGCACTTTTAGACCTTAGTTATGGCGGCAGACAAATCTATTTCACTTCTGATTATTTAAATGGAAAACCAATTCCAATAAATGGACTTGTTTGGATGAATGACCTTGATACCATGATGGAAGAGGCTTTTGAAAAAATTAATCAGGGATTTACTTGTCTAAAATTCAAAGTAGGCAATCATGATTTTGATGCAGAGTGCCGTTTTTTGGAAAAATTTAGAAAATCGAATTCAGGAAATTCGGTCGAAATTCGTTTGGATGCCAATGGTGCTTTCTTGGCATCAGAAGCTCTCGAGAAATTAAAAGAATTGAGCAGGTTTCATATTCACTCTATTGAACAGCCAATAAAACATGGATTATGGGATGATATGGAAAGATTGTGTAAAGATTCTAAAATGAAAATTGCTTTGGATGAAGAACTTATAGATATTCATTCTTTTGACATTGCAGGGAAAATGTTAAAACAAATAAGACCACATTACCTTATTCTTAAACCAACCTTATTAGGTGGATTAAAAGCGAGTGATGCTTGGATTTCGCTTGCCGTTAAATTTGAAATTGGTTGGTGGGCCACCTCTGCACTTGAATCAAATTATGGCTTAGATATTATATCACAATGGGTTGGTTCTAAAAACCCTACAATTCCACAAGGATTAGGCACTGGGATGCTTTATGAAAATAATTTTCAATCAAAATCAGAAATTGTAGACGGAAATCTTTTTTACTCAGTTTCTTAGAGTCTGCTATTTTTATCCTTGTTTTTAGTAATTCTTTTGTTCCGAATTAACCAATTTATGGGAGCGTTCTCAATCTCTATATCAATTGGAATGTAGGCCATATTTAAATGACGTTCAGATAATTCTGTCTTAATTCGCATCCAATCTTTTTCGGTGGTCAGTAACATTAAATCTTTTTGTTCATTAAATTTTGAAACAATATTTTCTATGTCTGAAGCAGTAAAGTTATGATGATCAGGAAAATTGAAGTGATGGAAAATATTATAACCATTCTGCTTTAAATATCCCACCAAGGGCTGAGGCTTAGCTATTCCGGTTATCAAAACTATATTTTTTGAAAAATGTCCGAATATCTGTACCAGATTATTATATACAAGCTTTGAATAATAGACAGGTATACTCCTCAGATATTCAGGCACTTTTAGATTTTTATTCTCAGGACATTTCGTAATAATTATAAGGTCAGCTCTTTTCCACCCACTTCTAAATTCTCGTAATAGGCCCGCTGGAACAACATAATCATTCCAAAAAGGGTGAGAATACTCTGTAAGTAAAATATTTATGGAAGGCCTTACATACCGATGCTGAAAGGCATCGTCGAGTAATATTAGATTTATTTCTGGATGTTCCTTTAAAACTTTTTCTATGGCTGTAACCCTTTCTTCACAAACTGCAACAACGGTAGTAACAAACTTTTGTTTGATCTGTAAAGGTTCGTCTCCAACTTCTGTCGCAAAATCATTTGGATTAACATACCTAAATCCATTTGTAGTTCGGCCATAACCTCTACTCACAACAGCAATGTTATACTCTTTGCCTAATTTAGAAATATAATATTCTATATGAGGAGTTTTTCCTGTTCCTCCTAAGGATAAGTTGCCAAGACCTATGATGGGTATGTTGAATTTTCTCTCTTTTAAAATACCCCAGTCAAATAATTTATTCCTTAGCCAAAGGATTAAACCATAAATAATTCCAAAAGGGTAAAAAATTATCAATTCTGTTTTATTTGTAAAAATTCCGGTATTACAACTATTCAACTATGCAAGTCAGCCCAAATTCAATGTTAACCATTTGAGTTAATCAATCTCTTCAATGATTCCAAATCGGTTAATTACTGCTATAGAAGGAGTATTAATTGTAATATTGCGAATATTAATATTTCTTTGCTAAGTACCAACGTTTCTATTGAACAAAAAATAAATCTTCCTGAATATTTAGAGAAGGGTGTAGAAGTTTATGTAAAACGAGATGATTTAATACATCCCTTTATATCTGGGAATAAATGGCGAAAATTAAAATACAACTATCACGCTTTTTTAGAATCTAACACGATAGGAATAGTAACTTTTGGAGGGGCTTTTTCTAACCATATTCTTGCCACTGCTGCATTCTGTGCCCATTCTGGAATACCTTCTATCGGAATAATTAGAGGTGAAGAACCGAAGGGGATTAATCATGTATTAATCCTTGCACGGTTATGGGGAATGATATTGAAATTTGTATCGAGAGAACAATATAAAGATACCGAAGAAATTTCCAATGTTTGGCAAAACAATGGATACTTTGTTATTCCGGAAGGAGGAGAAAATGAAGACGGGGTAAAAGGATGTGAAGAAATCATATACGAGTTAAATCAGAGTTATGATCATATTATATGTGCCTCAGGAACAGGTTGCACTTTTTCTGGCATCGTAAGGGCGGTTTCTAAGCAAGGTCTTTTAACAAAATGCCACAGTATAGCAGTTCTTAAGCAAGGGGAATTTTTATATGATACCGTTAGAAAATTTGTTAAAGAAGCTGCCGAATATACAGTTCATTGCAACTATCATTTTGGTGGTTATGCTAAAACAACTCCAGAATTGTTAGATTTTTTAAATTACTTTGCTGCCAATACAGGGATTCTCAGTGATCCAATTTACACCTCAAAGATGTTTTTTGCGGTAAATGATATGATTAAAAATAACCAGTTTAAGAAAGGTGAAAGAATTCTGACTATACATACAGGTGGACTTATAGGGCTGCTGTCTGAAAAAATGCTCAACGATGTACAAAATGTATTGCACAAAAAAACCCTCATCTTAAAATGATGAGGGTTGAATAACTGAAAAATTTATTTGCAATATAGTGTTAACTCATAATTACGAACCTACAACGCCCTTAATGGTTATATAGTCGGTTCCTGATTCACCGTTGTGTTTAACTGTTATTGTTTTGTTAAATACTCCTGGTTTTCCTTTGCTATCAAATGTAACCTTTATAGATGCTGACTTGCCTGGTAATATTGGTTCTTTTGGCCAAATTGGGACGGTGCAACTGCAAGGTGGTTTAACATCTGAAAGTATTAGAGGTGTTTTGCCATTATTTGTAAACTTAAATTCATAAGTAGCTTGAGTTCCTTCTACAATTTTTCCAAAATCGTGTAAAGTTGTTTCAAATTTTATTAAAGGTTGACCGGCTGCTTCAAGAGTAATAGTTTTTTTACCTGGCTGTGCATGGCTTGTATATGCTACAAAAAACAAAAACATCAGAGAAACTTTTTTAAAACTCATTCTACTCTAGAGACAAAACATATACCAAAACATTTAAACAAGCCGATTAAATAATTTTAGTTTGAAATAATTGAGCCAAACAGACATCTCAATGCATATTCGGATTGTCTTTATTCCTATTTATCAGCATTTTATGATTTTGAAAAACAGAAGCTGACTGTTTATTTTTTCGAAATTTTAGGCAAAACTTAAGTAAATGTTGCATAGCATTCACCAGGTCAAAAAGATTTTGTCTATTAAATTAGAAAATAGTGTATTGAATTAAGCATTCGAAAAATATATTAAGAATTCTGGCATTCTTCTCTTTCTTGTTATGCAACAATTTTCTAATTGAAAAGGTCAGTGTATATTAAATTAAAAAGCCGGTTGGAAACTAATCCAATCGGCTTTTTATTATTTCCGGGTAAATACTTTAGTTGTTTGGAACTGCCACTGGCGATTGAGGCGCAACTGGAGCTGTTTCAACAAAGCCTTTAATTGTTAAATAATTGGTATTTGTTTCTACTGCACCATTATATTTAACAGTTATTGTTTTTGTGAATGTACCAGGACGGCCAGAACTGTTAAAAGTAGCAATTACTTTACCTGTTTTTCCTGGTGCGATTGGTTCTTTACTCCATTCAGGTGTAGTACATCCGCAACTAGCTTGAACACTTTCCAAGATAAGGGGTGCATTTCCTGTGTTGGTGAATTTAAACTCATAAGTAGCTTGAGTTCCTTCTTTAATGTTTCCAAAATCGTGGGTTTCATCTACAAACTTGATTTTAGGCAAACCATCCGCAACAATCTCTATTTTTTCTTCTTTAACAGGAGTTGTGGTGGTAGTTGTTTTCTTGGATGAAGCTTTTTTGTCTTTTTGAGCAACAGCTACTCCTGAAACGCCAATAGCTAGGATAACGATTAATAAGATTTTTTTCATTTTCATTTATTTTTGTAGGCAAATATAATGCAATTTAAATACCAAAAAAAAAAATTAGAAATTTGGTTTTCTCTTTTCCAAGAAGGCTGTGGTACCTTCTTTAAAATCAGAAGTCTCAAATGCCCTTCCAAATTCAGAAATTTCCCTTTCAAAACCAGGGAATGTGCCTTTGAAATGATTGTTAATGCAACTGATTACCATTGCAATTGCTGAAGGCGACTTAGAAGCAAATTTTTGAATGTACTCTTTGCAGGTATCAATGAGGTTTTCCATTGGAACAACCTTAGAAATCAAGCCAATGCTGAGTGCCTCTTGTGCATTTATTAAATCGGCAGTAAGCAACATTTCGAGAGATTTACTCTTTCCAACCAATTGCACTAATCTTTGAGTTCCTCCGTATCCTGGAGGCAAACCCAAATTTACTTCTGGTTGTCCAAATTTTGCATTTTCTGACGCAATTCTGATATGGCATGCCATCGCTAATTCACAACCACCACCTAAACTAAAACCATTTACGGCAGCAATTACTGGGATTCCTGAATTTTCAATTGTATTCATTACATTGTGACCATCTTCGCTCATTTGAGTCCCTTGTTTTACATTGAAATTTGCGAATTCGGCAATATCAGCTCCTGCGGCAAATGCTTTGCTACCTGCACCAGTTAAAATAATACCACGCACTTCGACATCGTTTTGAATACTGAGAATTGCATATTTAATTTCCTGTAGCGTTTCAATATTTAACGCATTGAGCTTGCTTTCACGATTAATCGTGATGGTGAAGGTATTACCTTCCTTTACTGTAAGTATATGAGAGTATGACATAATTTAATTATTCAAAAAAAAATCAATGGAAATGAAAGAATTAGATAGCAGCGATAACCTTAAGTTCTATTCCAATTGGAGTTGGAAGACAATTGATTTCTAAAGTTGTACGGCATGGTGGGTTTTCCTTGAAATATTCCGCCCAAAGACGATTATAGATTGGAAAATCATCTTTCATGTTTGTGAGGAATACAGTAACGTCTATTATTTTGTCCCAGCTACTTCCTGCATCTTCTAAGATGAATTTAACATTCCTGAAAACAGAATGGCATTGTAATTCAATATTGTAGGATTTTATTTTTCCGAATTCATCTAATTCATTTCCCGGAATATTGTTTGATCCTTTTTCACGGGGACCAACGCCTGATAAAAAAATCAAATTACCAACCTTTCTAGCATGTGGATATAATCCTACCGGATCTGGTGCCTTTTCACTTTCAATACTATCTATTTGACTCATTTTTTAACTTCAGGTGCTTTTTTCTTTTCTTCTGAGATTTCAATCTCTGGTGTCTTTTTAATAATTTCTTTCGTTGTTCCTGATGAATTGTTTCCGGGACTTGTTGGAGTTGGTGTTGCTCCTTTTGAAGGCGTGGTACTTTTAGATTCTGGTTTTACGGGGGCTTTTGGTGGCTCTTTCTTGGCAATTTCAATTCCTGACTTTATCACTAAAACCCCACCACTTTCAAAAGAATCTATTGGATACTTCATGGCTGCAAAAATTTTAGTGTTATCATTGCTCAATGCAACACATCTAACATTTGTCCCAATATTATCGTTTGACGTGATTTTTTTTCCTAAGTCAAAATCCCATAAAATCAAGCTTCCGTCATTACTTCCAGAAATAATATATTTTCCATTTGCAGACACAGCAATGTTCATAACCTTCCAGTCATGACCAATCAATGTTTTTACTAATTTTCCGGTTTGGGTATTCCATATTTTAATTGATTTATCACTAGATGCAGAGACAAGGAATTTATTGTCCTTTGTTAAAACTATACAATTCACCTGATCAGTATGGCCTTCAAAACTTGAAATCAATTTACCTGCTAAATCATACTTTTTTATGGTGTTGGTATTATCAGAACAATAAATTGTACGTCTATCGCTGGTAAGTGCCATGCTTGAAATAGGATTTGTATTTACAATTCTTCTGTCTTTTAACTTAATTAAGTCATAGATACAAATGGTTCCATCGGTGCTACCAGAATAAACTGTTTTTCCGGATGGATCAATGATGAGTGCATTGATTGGCATTCTATGAATAGAAATTGATTTATCCTTAGAAACAATTCCTAATGAATCAATTTTATAAGTAAATACTTTGCCATCATTTCCTCCCGTTGCAAAAGTTTTATTATTGGGTGTGATAGAAATACAGTTTACAGCAGAAAAATGATCCATAAAAGTAGCAACGGGTGTGTATTGCGAATCTGTTTCGAAAAGGTTTACCATTCCATCCCATGAACCTGATAGTATATAGCTACCATTACCTGAAACGGCTAAACATTCCAAATCATCTGAATGACCTTGTAATTTAAAAAGCACCTGTTTATTAACAGGTTGGGTAAATCCTGTTAAGGAGCAAAGCAAAATAAATATTGCTAAAAACTGCTTCATTGGAATTTTTATTTAACTTTTCAATTTTAGTGTAAAGTTTAGCCAATTACAAGGTAAATAATAAATATAACATGAATTTAAACCCAACAACTATCGTTTACATTTTAAGAAGTGAAAATACAAGCAGAAAGATTACATCAAGCCCTCATCTGCAAAACTAAAATAACCATCGTAGGTAATAATGAGGTGATCCCGAATAGGAATGTCCATAATTTCACCGGCTTCTTTTAGTCTTTTGGTTAGCCCTTTGTCCGATTCACTAGGCATCAGATTTCCTGATGGGTGATTGTGAGCAAGAAGAATTGATGTTGCATTTTCTTCTAGGGCAAGTTTAAAAATCCGACGAATATCAGCAACAGTTCCTGTGATGCCGCCATCGCTTATTTGCTTATATGAAATCAGTACGTTAGCTCTGTTTAAAAAGAGAATCCAAAATTCTTCATAATTTTTATCTGCCATAAGCGGTTGGAGAATTTCGAAAGCCGATTTGCTTGATAAAACTTTTTGTCTAATGGCCTCGTTCAACTTCCTGCGGCTTCCCAATTCAACTGCAGCAATAATGGTAGTAGCTTTGGCGGCCCCAATTCCTGAAATTTTCTTGTATTCTCCAATACTATAGCGGGCTAAGGTATTTAGATCATTGCTTGCAAGTTCCATAATCTCACGACCAAGGTCAACCGCTGTTTTTGTTTTAGTACCTGTTGATAGCAAGATTCCAATTAATTCTGCATTTGTAAGACTTTCTTTTCCTCTAAGAAACATTTTTTCACGCGGTCTTTCATCTTCCGGCCATTTTGGAATTGATTTATTCATTTTTTTTATTTTTATGCAAAATAAAAGAAGCCCATAATTTAATTGATGGGCTTCTTGGAATAAAATATTCTATTCTAATTTTCTATTATCTACTTCACCTCAGGACTTTTAAAGAAATCCTCAACTTTTTTATTGGTTGGATCTAGTTCCTTAATTTTAGTAAAATAATCTTTAGAGGTAGGAATATCTTTGATTACTATGAAATAATAAGCACCTAAATATTCATACGCTTCAATTAAATCCTTTTTATTTTTCTCAAGATTTTCAGGTTTTGCCAAACATAATTCAACAACTTTTTCATAATGCGGTTTTGACAAACCTAATTTGGAATCAAGGTCTAACTGTCCATTTGACTTTGCTCTCCATTTATGAGCAAGTATTAAATCAGGGCTAACTCCTGTTACAATTTTAAACGTGCTATCGGCAAGCAAAAACTGTTTTGTTTGATAATATGATAAACCAAGATAAATATAATCATTAACAGTTGGTTTACCTGCTGCAATTTTTCTTTGATAATAGGTGATTGCATCATTATATTTCTTCGTTTTGTAGTAAGCAAATGCAATATCACTATTGAGTTCTTTTTTAGTTGTATCCAATTGTAGGGCTTTTTTAAGCTCTAATAGACTCAATGAATCCTGACCCGTTTTGGCCAATAGTTTTCCCTTTGCAGAATAATCGCTTGAAAGGTATTTAAAACCCTTTACACTTGCGGACATATCAAAAAATTTGTTTATCGAATACAAACCTTTTTTATATCCATTTGGAGGAAATTTATCTCCAACCTCAGAATAGCTATAACCCAAAACTCGGTATAAATAGAAGCTACTACTATCTGTTTTTTGAATCAATGATACTTCATTTATAGCATCTTCGTATAGCTTATTAATCCATAATATTTGGGCAAATCTATCTCTCGCTTCAATATCATTATTTAGAAGCAAATATTTTTTATATTGCTCAAGTGCGAGTTTGTTTTTCCCAGCGAGCAAATATAGCTCTCCCATTTCAAGATATGCTGGAGCAAATGTTGAATCTATATTAATAGCATCCTTATACCATTTGAGTGCTTCATTTGCATTTTTTGCCCTAAAATAAAGTTTTCCAATTCTTAAGATTGGTTTGGCATTATTTTTATTTAGCTCAGAAGCCTCAAGATATTTTTTTACAGGACCAGAGCCATTCATAGGATCTGCCTCAAGCATTGCGTCACCAATAAGAATATGAACATCAGGATTCTTTGGCTCCAATTTTAATGCTTTTGCTAATAGTTCGTTTGCCGCTTTTAGATTCTTATTTTTTGAGTTAATATAATTTTCAGCAATTTTCATTAATACAGTAGCATTTTTACTTTTAGTCATCTCAATTGCTTGTGTAAATAAAGCTTCGGCCTGATTTTGGAAATCGCGGTTCCATAAAACTTTTCCAAGACCTACAAAGTTAAGGGCGTTCAAAGGTTCAACCTCAGTTCCCTTCTTGTACATCATATTGGCTGAATCCAACAAGAATGAATCACTCTGATTCTGATTAAAATAGGTATCACCGAAATAATAATACACATTTCCATTTGTAGGATCTGTTATAGTGAGTTTTCTAAATGCTTCTTTAGCACTTTCAAACCGCTCATTTTCAGCCAATCTTATTCCTTCCTTTAAAGTTTGTCCATTGGAAAACCCAAAGAACAATAAAGAAAAAACCAATAAAATTCCTTTTTTTAAAATTCCTTTTTTAGTATTAATATACATTTTTATTCAACATTTGCATTTATATCTCTTACAAATAAATAAACTGGCACCAATCCTGATTTAGTTAGAATTAATTGGCCTTTATCTGCCTTACAAACGAAGTTTACAAATCCCGTGCCAAGACCCATTACCGTCTGTCTGTTAATTAGATAGACACTTCTAATAAAAGGGTAACTATTTTCGGCTATGTAATATTGATAAGGTCTGTAATAATTTCCGGATGTTTTTCTTCCAACCTTCATTACCTTTATAGTACTTAAAAATGCCTTTGACAGATTGCTGTAATCATCGGTAATCCAAGCTGCGCTTATTATACCAATAGCATTCTTGTTTTTTTTGACATACGTAATAACTTCTTCGTTGCTGGTTACGCCAAAACAATTTTTTTGCAAATTTTGACCTTTTAATAAAGTGTCTTTCATATAATGAAAATTTGCAGAATTTGGCTTATCAAAGACAACTACAATTTCATTATCTCCATTTTTACCAATCTCATTCCATTTTGTGATTTTCCCTGTTAGTATATTTTTAAAATCTTCGATGTCAATTAAGGAATCTGAATTTTCAGGATTTACTATTAAAGCAACTGCATCGTAAGCAAAACGAATAGATTGAGGAAAAATATTTTTAGATTCGAAAATCTTAAGTTCCTGTTTTGTTAGTTCTCTATTAAGAGCAATCACTTTACAAGAGTCGTTTAATAAGGCATTGATAGCGTCTGCTTCATTTTTTACCAAAATATCAATATGAGCCTCAGGATTTTCAGCTTGAAAAACACGTCGCAATGTTTCAAACAGAAAAGTGTACGAATCATCCATTGCAATCTTGGTTTTTCCTGAAGTTAGGGTGTCGGTTGGCTTATTAGAATGACTTCCATTACAAGAATTAAGAATGAAAAGCAGACTTAGCAAAATAGAATAGATTGTTGTTTTCATAGCTTTCATATTATTTTTTTCTTGAAGAATATATACGGAACAAGCGAACAAGTCCGTAGAAAGTTAGTATGCCGCCAAACAAGTATTTTGTTTTCCCAATTAAAATTGTGTTATTTTCAAAAGTTGAAACAAGGATATAGATTCCAAGAAGAACGAAAACCATACCAGCTATCAGTTGTAATGTGGATTTTATATTCAACGAATAGAGGCGTAAAAAATCAGTATATCAGAGTGACTGTTTTAGAATAACCTAAATCGAATCGGGATATTAAAGTAAACTGGAACAGCTTGACCATTTTGTCGACCAGGCGTCCATTTTGGCATTTTTCTTATTACCGCCATGGCAGCTTCTTCACAGCCGTATCCAACTTTATCTTTATTTTGTATTACAATATCTTTGATACTTCCATCCGCGGAAACGGTGAATTTGAGAAAAACCCTTCCTTCAATTCCAGCTTCTCTTGCTACGGAAGGATATTCTAAGTTTTCGGCAATAAATTTTAGCATTGCCGCTTCACCACCTTTAAATTCAGGCATTTGTTCTACCGATAAAAATGGTTCAACAACCTTTGGTGCTTCAATAACCTGTTCACCAGTTCCTTCCTCAGGAATAATTATCACTTCTTCTCCGGTTCCCTCTTGGGTCTTGGTTCCAGCTTCAGTTTCCTTTAACTCTTCCTGTGTAACAACTTCTTCAATAATTGGAATATCTACCACTACAGGTGGAACAAATTTTACCATTTCTTGAACAGGTGGCGGCGGTGGCGGTGGAGGTGGTGGAGGCTCAGGTTCATTTTTATCAATCGGAGGAGGCTCAAGATCGGCTAACTGAACATCGACATTACCTACTTCCTCAATTTTCGCTTTAAAGGCCGAAAGGATTTTTGGAACCCCAAAACCAACGACAGTTATTCCAACTGTAATTAATAATGCCAGGGAATAAAAACGATTGAAATTTTTTCGAAGTTGATATGCACCATACGCCTTATTGCGGCCTTCAAAAACAAGTTCGTTTCTACCATCGGATGTTACATTAATCCAACCATTGAACATTTTATCAAATTCCCCTGCCATGTTATTGTTGTGTTGCTTTTGTTAATAACTCTAATTCACTCTTCATAATATCAGTAACAGCATACTTTCCAACGTTACATATATTATATTCATCTATCAGATCAATCAGGTTTCTGTAAACTGCCTTATCATCTGCTTTTAAAACAAAGAAAGGAGCTAATTTGTCGCTTTTAGATTTAATGGCAAGTGACTTATAAACGGAATCATTTATTTCTTTGTTTAATCTTCGTTTCTTTAATTCCTTTATTTCTTTTTCAACTTTATCATTTTTATCTAAAAGAAATTTGTTTAAATCTTCACCAAACTTAAGTTCTGCTAAAGTTGTAGCAGGTAATCCATTTTTTGGAACATCTTTAAATTCTCCTTGATACCAGAATATACGGTCATCCTTGGTTAAAAGCAATGTATAACCATTTACAGGCATTACATTCTTGTCTTTTTCTATTGGATTATCGTCTGGAACCGGAAAGGTGATTTCCATGGTTTTTGGTTTACTGAAGGTTGACGTTAAAACAAAAAATGTAAGTAAAAGAAAAGCTAAATCTACCATTGGTGTCATATCAACCTTGGTACTCTGCTTCTTGGCCTTTACTTTACCACCTTTTTTGTGACTGCCACCTGAATCCGAATTTAATTCTGCCATTTTTTTAAATATTTTTAGTCGTTTGGCCCTTTTTCAAAATTGGTTAATAGATTAAATCTATAAATTTTCAAGTCAGTAAAGCATTTTATTACTTCTTTAACAATGATATAGTTAGAGTTTCCGTCTGCTTTTATTGCAAATCTTAGGGGTTCAGCTTTTACAGCTCTTCCAGCAGATTCTGCTTCATCTTTCAATTCCTTGTACTTCGTCATTCCTTCTATCCAGCCATACTGTATCCAATCTTTCAATTGATTATTTATTGAGTCCATGGGTATACCTTTAGATGGAAACTTATCTCTTCTTTGCGGCTCGGTATTTATAAACTTTCCAAGGTTTTGCATTGAAACACCAAAACTTCCCATTCTCCCAAATTCATCAACTTCTTTTTCAGTAAAATTAATTTTGTATTTAGAGGCCATTCTCTTCAAAGTTTTTTTTCTTACTTCATTACCTGAAACAGAATAAAAAACTTCCCCACTGGGTGAAATAGTGATAAGAACTGCATTTTCCGGCATTAATTTATCGGAAGTTGAACTTGGAGTTATTACCTGAATTGGTTCAGGACTTCGAAATGAGGCAGTAAGAATAAAGAAAGTAACCAAAAGGAAAGCGAGGTCAACCATTGGAGTCATATCCAATGATGGACTGTGTCGCGGCATTTTAATCTTTGGCATATTCTTTTTAGTATTTAAATGTTAATTAATAGAATAACCTACTACTTTGAGAATTGTGTAGTAGAATGATGTGATTTCAAGGTTTGCATTATGCTAAATCCTGCCTCATCCATACTGTAGGTAAGAGCGTCAATTCTAGTAGAAAATATGTTGTAAAAAATAATTGCAAAAGTAGATGAAACAATACCAAGAGCTGTATTTACTAGAGCTTCAGAGATACCAGTTGCTAAAGCAGCTGTGTCTGGTTGTCCAGCGGCAGCAAGTGCAGCAAATGCACGAATCATACCGAAAACTGTACCAATCAAACCAATTAAAGTCCCAATAGAAGCTGCAGTTGATAAGATAGGAAGGTTTTTACTTAACATTGGCAGTTCTAAAGCTGTAGCTTCTTCTAATTCCTTTTGGATAGCTGCTTCCTTTGATTCATTGTCCATCGAAGGTTCATGAGTAACAATTTTATATCTTTCTAAACCTGAACGCATTACATTAGCAAGTGAACCTTGTTGTTTGTCGCACTCTCTAATGGCATTATCAATTTGATCAGACGCAAGCATACCTTTTATTTTACGAACAAAAACTTCAATTGAGCCTTTTCCTTTAGCACGCATGATCGTCATAAAACGCTCAATGCTAATAGTTATTACGGTAATAAGTAAACCTATTAGGATTGGAACAATAAATCCGCCTTTGTACATAATACCTATAATATTTTTAGGATGTCCTTCTGCGTCGAAATTGTCCGCGGCACCTAATATTACAAGGTAGATAAAAATGCCCAGACCAAGTGCAAGAACTATTACAATTCCTGCAAAAAATCTACTTAAATTGGATGATGGTTTTTGATTACTCATGTTGTTAAAATTTGTATAATTTTATTATTTGTTTAAATTTCAGAGGGCAAAAATATAATATATCCTCTATCCTACAATTACCAAAACGTTAATTATTTTGTTTTTGTTTCTAATAGAATTTTATCAAACATATAACTAGCATATAATCAGCACTATTGATAAAACAAGCGGTATAATATTTTTTACGAACGGACAAAAAAAAATCTGCATTTTAGCAGATTTTTATTTTTTTTTAACAAAAAAACTAGCTCATAGCATTTACAAGTCTGCTTAGTTTGCTTTTTTGGTTCGCCGCCTTATTTCTGTGAATGATATTTTTTTTCACTAATTTATCAAGCATTGAAAATATTTTTGGTATAAGACTGTTCGCTTCTTTTTTATCTTGAGATTTACGAATTGCTTTGATAACAGTACGTGTTGATTTATGCTGATATCTGTTTCTCAGACGTTTTGCATTATTTGATCTGATTCTTTTTAAGGATGATTTATGATTTGCCATCTATTTTAACTAAAGGGCTGCAAAAGTATTATTTTAACTTTGATAAAACAAACTAATATTTGGAATTAATATTCAATGAAGCTTTGAATTGTTATTTTGAAATATGTAAATCACAAAAACCCCAATATAAAGGCTTAAAAAGATTTAGCTTTGCCCTTTCAAATGAACGCAGAAGAACAATTTAAAAAAATCATCTCACATTGTAAAGAATATGGCTTTATTTTTCAATCAAGCGAAATTTATGAAGGCCTTGCCGCGGTGTATGATTATGGTCAAAATGGGGTAGAATTTAAAAATAATCTTCGCCAATACTGGTGGAAGAGTATGGTTCAAATGCACCAAAATATTGTAGGAATTGATTCTGCCATTTTTATGCAACCTAAAGTTTGGAAGGCGAGCGGTCATGTTGATGGTTTCAGTGATCCAATGATAGATAACAAGGACAGTAATAAACGATACAGAGCAGATGTTTTAATTGAAGAATTTCAGGAAAAAATCAGAAATAAGATTGAGAAAGAAGTTTCGAAAGCAAGTGAACGATTCGGTGAAAGTTTTAAGATTGAAGAATTTAAAGCCACTAATGAACGTGTTATAAATTACTTGAAGGAAATAAATCGCATTGACCAGTTAACCAAAGATGCTCTTGAATCGGGTGAACTAAATAAACTAAAAAATCTAATCGAAGAACTTGAAATTGTTTGTCCGGTAAGTGGAACAAAAAACTGGACTGATGTCCGTCAATTTAACCTGATGTACAGCACACAAATGACTGCAACAGATGGAGAATCTGAGTTGTATTTGAGGCCAGAAACAGCTCAAGGGATTTTTGTTAATTTTTTGAATGTTCAAAAATCAGGAAGAATGAAGATTCCTTTTGGTATTGCTCAAACAGGAAAAGCATTTAGAAATGAAATTGTTGCTCGTCAATTCATTATGCGCATGAAAGAATTCGAACAAATGGAGATGCAATTCTTTGTGAGGCCTGGATCAGAAATGGAATGGTATAACTACTGGAAAGAAACGCGGTTAAAATGGCACAAAGCTCTTGGTACAAACCCTAAAAAATTAAGATATCACGATCATTTAAAATTAGCCCATTATGCCAATGCAGCTGTTGACATAGAATATCAGTTCCCCTTTGGGTTTAAGGAAGTTGAAGGGATTCACAGTCGTACAGATTTTGACTTGAATCGTCACCAAGAGTTCAGTGGAAAAAAACTCCAATATTTTGATTCAGAAACGAATCAAAATTATGTGCCTTACGTCATTGAAACTTCAATTGGACTTGATAGGTTGTTTTTACTTCAAATGTGTGAAAATTTGGTAGAAGAAATTTTAGAAAGCGGGGAGACACGTACCGTATTTAAAATTCACCCTGTTTTAGCTCCCTATAAAGTGGCTATTTTACCCCTTTTAAAAAAAGATGGATTGCCTGAAATTGCCGAGAAGATCTACAACGATTTGAAATTTGATTTTAATTGTTTTTATGAAGAAAAAGACACCATTGGGAAGCGATATCGCAGACAGGATGCCATTGGTACCCCGTTTTGTGTAACGATTGATTATGATAGCGTTCAGGATAATTCAGTAACGCTCAGGCGCAGAGATAGTATGGAACAAGAGCGAATTAAAATAGAGGATTTGCAGAGTATACTTTATGAGGCAACACATTGGAAGAATTTATTAACTAATTTGTAAACATGAATTTTTCAGAATTTCCGTCATCCACCAAAGCTTTATGGTTTGAACAAATAAAGAAATTAAGTAAGGGTGAGAATGTTGAAGATAAACTTATTTACAACCCTAAGGCTAATATTGCTGTTCCTGCATATTGTGGACACGAGGATATTTTTGATAAAAGCACTATTTCGGTTGAGAAATCTGAACCTTTTGAAATCTGTGTACCAATCAATCTAAAGAAAAGGAATAGTTTTTCGGTTTTAAATGAATCTATTGATTCCGTTAATTTCAAGTATGACGGTTCGTTAATTCCTGAGGAGCTTAGTAATTATAAACTGCATCTGGAAATAGATGGTTCGGATATTTTAAATATTTCTAAACTTTCTAAGCATAAAGCAGGCGGTACAATTACTATCAAAAGTAACGGCAGTCTTAATGACTTAAAAATCGAAAACTTTAGTTTGCTTAAAAGTGTCAACAACGGTTTTAAATCCTTAGGCATTGATTTAATTGTTTCTGAGTCAAAAGATGATTCAGAATTGTTGAGTCATGCAATGAAACAAGCAGATAGGTTTATCAAAGAAAAACTTAAAACGGAGAACAAGGATACCTCAGATATTTTTTTCAGACTTCCCTTAGGAACTGATTTTTATTTAAACTTAGCTAAAATAAGAGCACTAAAACAATGTTGGTATAACTTATTGGATAATTATAATTTACATTTAAGAAATCCATTTATGATTGTTGAAACACCTGATTTGTCGTTAATTGAGAATGAAACAGAACAAAATATGATTCGTGCAACTTCTATGGCATTTGCTTCGATAGCGGGTGGAGCCAATGTTTTTATTCCAAGGGGTTTGAAGGATATTGATAAACAACCAGAAAATTTTGCCTTGAGAATGGGCAGAAATATTCAGCTTTTATTGAAAGAAGAAAGTTTTACAACCCTTGTTTCAGACCCAGGCAAAGGGTCTTATTTTATTGAAAATCTTACAAAGAATATTGCAGAATTAGCTTGGAATAAATTTCTAAGTTCACCTTCAGAATAATTGAAAAATTAAGAAAATGAAACCATTCAAATATTATGAATCAAAATCGGATGATATAGATAAATCAGGGAAATCGTCTGAGCAAGAAATAAAAACGTCATTTAGTTATGAGGATATTAAGGAGCTTGGTTTAGAAAAATTTGGTGCGGGAATACCACCATTTCTAAGAGGGCCTTATGGAACCATGTATTTTCAAAATCCATGGACAATTAGACAATATGCGGGCTTTTCAACAGCAGAAGCATCAAATGCGTTTTATCGTCGAAACTTATCAGCTGGTCAAAAAGGGCTTTCAGTCGCCTTTGATTTGGCAACACATCGCGGCTATGATAGTGACCATCCAAGGGTTACGGGTGATGTTGGAATGGCAGGGGTAGCTATCGATTCAGTGGAGGATATGAAAATTCTTTTTGATCAAATACCTCTTGACAAAATGAGTGTTAGCATGACAATGAATGGCGCGGTAATCCCAATCATGGCATTTTTTATTGTTGCAGCAGAGGAACAGGGCGTAAGTGCGGAGCAACTTTCAGGAACCATACAAAATGATATTTTAAAAGAATTTATGGTTCGGAATACATTTATTTACCCACCTTCACCTTCGATGAGATTAGTGGGAGATATTTTTAAATATTCTTCTAAGAACATGCCAAAATTTAATAGTATCAGCATAAGTGGTTATCACATGCATGAGGCTGGAGCTACGGCTGAATTGGAATTAGCCTACACACTCGCTGATGGCATTGAGTATGTTAGAACAGGCATCAGTGCGGGGCTCTCTATTGATGAATTTGCACCAAGACTGTCTTTTTTTTGGGGGATAGGTATGGATATTTTTAAGGAAATTGCTAAAATGCGTGCTGGAAGATTGCTCTGGGCCAAACTCATCAAGCAATTTAATCCTGAGAATGAAAAATCTATGGCATTACGAACACATTGCCAAACATCAGGTTGGAGTTTAACAGAACAGGATCCGTATAATAATATTGCCAGAACAACCATTGAAGCGATGGCAGCTGTTTTTGGAGGAACACAGAGTTTACATACCAATGCCCTTGACGAGGCCATTGCCTTACCAACCGATTATTCGGCGAGAATTGCACGCAATACGCAAATTTATTTAGCAGGAGAAACCAATATTACTAAAGCTGTAGATCCTTGGGGTGGCTCCTACTACGTAGAATACTTAACGTCAGATTTGGCGGATAAGGCTTGGACATTGATACAGGAAATTGAAGAACTGGGAGGAATGGCAAAGGCTATTGAAACTGGATTACCCAAATTGCGAATTGAAGAGGCTGCTGCCAGAAAGCAGGCCAGAATAGATAGTGGCAGAGAAACAATTGTTGGTGTTAACAAATACCGATTAATTGATGAATCACCTCTGGAAATTCTTTCTATTGATAACAATGAAGTAAGAGAATCTCAGATTAAGAGACTCAATAAATTGAAAGCTGAAAGAGATATGAAGGCGGTTGAACGATCCTTACAACTTATAACCGAAGCGGCCACAAGCGGTATGGGAAATATTTTAGAATTAGCAATTGATGCTGCTCGAAAGAGAGCTACACTAGGTGAAATATCACTTGCATTAGAAATAGCTTACGGAAGATATCAACCTAAAATCAGAACTATTTCAGGGGTATTTAAAAATGAATCTAAAATGGATGAATATTTCATTAAAGCAATAAAGCTTTCAGATGAGTTTGCACTAAAGGATGGTCGCAGACCTAGGATAATGGTTGCTAAAATGGGACAAGACGGGCATGATCGCGGTGCCAAGGTAATTGCAACTGCTTTTGCTGATTTGGGTTTTGATGTAGATATTGGTCCTTTATTTCAAACGCCACAGGAAGTCGCAAAACAAGCAGTTGAAAATGATGTTCATTGTCTTGGGATTTCAAGTTTAGCAGGCGGACACAAAACCCTCATTCCTGAACTTATTCTTGAGTTAAAAAAATACGGACGAGATGATATGATTGTGATTGCAGGCGGTGTAATTCCCGCCAAAGATTATAATGATTTAAAAGTTGCCGGAGCCAGTTTTATCTTTGGTCCAGGAACAATTATCAGTAAGGCGGCATGTGATATACTTGAAATGATGCTGAGTAGGTAAAAAGATTCAGTTAATTTTTTTATTAAAAAAACTACCGTATAATAGTAACGGTACCTTTATCGCTATGACGAGTACCATCACAGCCTTTATATACTACCACCCAAATATAAGCATCAAGTTGGCTGTCAGAACTTTTGGTAGTGCCATCCCAAGGCGCAAAGGTATTATCCGAATCATAAACTTTTTCACCCCAGCGGTTGAATATCTTCAAGTTATATTCACTTTGTAAAACCGGCATTTCATATGGAAACACATCATTTAAACCATCTCCATTTGGTGTAAATGCGTTTGGTATATAGACTTTGTTTGGTAATAAATTCGGATTGGTGATAACAACAATTGTATCACTAGCCTTACAACCCATTTCATCGGTTACAGTAATATAATATTTGCCTGTTAATTCAACTTCTCGTATTTTTACATTAGAACCATTTTCCCAAAGATATGACGTAAAACCAGAACCTGGAGTTAATTTTATAGGAGATCGTAAGCAAATAACCGCAGTATCATTACCAATGCTTACAGTTGGCGAGATTGACATTGTGAATATAATTGTATCGGAACTTTTGCATCCAAATGAATCAGATTTTGTAACCCAGTACCTACCAGCTTTATTGATTTCTGACTTCTGAGTAACGTCTCCTGTGTTCCATGCATAAAAAGTTGGAACTCCGTTGGCAGGTGGCCCAGCATCTAAAACTGTATTTACCGAATCACAGAAGTGCTCACCAGGTCCAAGTTCAAGTATCACTTTTGAGTTTGAAATCTGCATCGTGTCATACTTAAAGCATTGCTTAAGTTGTGTACGTACCCAAAATTTACCCGGATCAGTTGTAATTAATTTTCTATTTGTGCTACCATCACTCCACAAGTAGTTAGTTCCTGGCGGTTGGGCACCTGCATCAAGCGTATGAACAAATGAATTGCAAATAAATACGTCAGCTCCAAGCAGAGGGGTTATTCTGGCTATTGTAAGGTTAACCGTATCAGTCAGCGTACAATTTGCATTATAAACTTGCACAACGTATTTTCCTTCTTTGGCTATATGAACTTTTGCTGAAGTATCAGCAAGTTGGTACCAAAGTATTTTACTTTTGGGTGAACGATTTTTTATTTCAAGGTTAACATCAACAACATCGCAAAATAAAGAATCTGGTATTGGAGTAAAAGACACAGGATTGTAGCCCAACTTAATTGTGTCACGAAGTATGCAATTTCCATATTTAGCTTCTACCCAGTAGGTTCCTGCAGCCGTAACTGAGATGAAGGAAGATTTGGATCCTGTTGACCACAAAATGGAAGAATAATCGGTGAATGCCACCGACATTACTTGTTTAATTGGTTTGCAAAAAACTACATCCTTACCCAAACTGAATCCCTTTTGTGTTCTTATTTTAACTTTAACAGAATATTCGTCTTCACAGGCTGTATTCCAGGCTTTTAATTTAACTGAGTAATCACCGTTTTTTTTATAAATATGGGAAGGATTTTTAAAAGTACTCATATTGTCTGATCCAGAAGATGGGTCACCAAAATTCCATGAATAAGTTGTAGTACCTATACTTTGATTTACAAAACTAACAGTATCCGAGCAGACTACGAGCGCTTTGAAGTTCGCTACCGCTATTGCTTGACAATCACGTACGTTAAATTGGTAATCACGCAAAGTTTCTCCAATTAAAACCCCATTTCTCCATTCTTTTACTTTTACACCAATAACAAATTGTCCTAAAAGGTCAGGTGTAACTGTTAATTCACCTGTTATTTCATCTATTTCCAAAATGGGCATACCACGCATTTGATTGGAAGTACCGAAGCCGGAAGACCAAACCACATTTTTAAAGGGAGGATTTGCAGGCGGCTCAGGTCGCGGTAAATCTTTGTCGGCGCCTGTATAAGGCTTATAAAGTTCATAACTTAATGAATCACCATCTTTATCTGTGGCTGAATGATCGAATACCAAAGGGAATCCTTTGCAAATATAAATAGGTGGGAATTTCTTAAATATTGGACTGTTGTCAGTATTGATTATATTTCTATCAGGCACATGAACCCAGTAGGTAGCGCCAGTTCCTTCAGCGTCAACTAAATTGTTTATACTTTTATTTCTGCAGCAGCGTTGAAAAGCTAAGGTATATCCACCCTGCCTTTTAGGAAGATCCAATTCAAAAACGTAATTATACTGATCTACACAAACATCACTAGGGGCAACAATACATTTGTATAGCACGCCTGAAAGGTGGATAGGTCCTGTCCTTTCAATTTCAAGATATTTAATTAGATTATTGTTTTTATCGAATATACCAAAAAATGCTGTTTGGTCTGATTCAATTGCACCCGGCATACCGTTAACACAATCAATATACAATTTCATGGTAATTCTATACCTATCACCACTTAAATATTCGTAATAAAAGTCACCTCCAACTATATGTGTAGCTCTAAGATTTGAAAATCCCAATATCAAAAACAATATTGTTATAAACTTACGCATTTTTACCTAAGACGCTAAATTTTGAATAAAAGTTATGTAAAGGAATATATTTTTTTGAATATTTACAAAAAAACTTTAGTTGCAGATAATTTCATTGAGGGAATTAAGACAAAAACCATTCCTAAAGTCCCATTGATCTAGCCTTTGCTAAATAATCATCAGCCTTTGGATTTCCTTGCTTTTTTAGTAAGTCACCCATTGCTTTGTATGAATAGGGAAAATTAGGGTCAATTTGGGTGCAGTAATTATAGTACATTAATGCAGAATCGGGATAATTAAGCATTTCGTAGGTATGAGCCAAATTGAAAAATAAATTGACACTTTGGTTACCATATTCCATTGACGTAATATATTTCTTTTTAGCTGAATAGAGGTCGTTTCGATAAGTGGCAACATTTCCCAACCCCTCCCAAGCGTAGGACATATTTATTTTATAGGCTACTGCTTTACTAAAATAATATTCGGCTGAATCATACAATTTTTGTCGCTGATAAATTTCTCCAATAAATGTATAAGAATTATAATTTTCTGGACACAAAAGAATTGATTTTCGCAAGTATGGAAGTGCCTCAGTTGGTTTGTCCTGAATCATTTTTACATATCCAATTTCCCTATATGGACCTTCACTGATTGGATTATACACCATTGCTTTTTTGTAATAAATTAGCGCTGAATCCAATTGGTTAGTATTTTTGAGTCTATGAGCTTTATAAAAGTCAAAATTAACACGTTTAACAATTGCTGCGATGGGAATTCCGTCTACCATTATCGTATGAATAGTTCCTTTGGGTGGGAAATATCCATTTACCATTTGTGTATGACTGAGGGTTCGGGTGGTAAAAATGGCATAATCCCAATAGCTTTCTTCCCATTCAAAATCACGAGTCCAAACCATTGTAATACTATCTGTCTGTTTTTCAGCATAGTAACTCATGCTGTGACTTTCGTTGTTGCTCGCCAGATAGATTCTCTTTTTCGTGTTTTTTAGATTTTCGTGTTCCAAAAGCCATTCGACTGCCTTCCTTGGACTTTGGCACCAATAATCTGTCTCATAATAACCGTAGGCACCTTTTACCCCGCCAACTGTTTCATTGTAGTAAACATATTGATAAGGATGATTTTTTACCATCCAAGCTCCAACTTTTCCAACAAAAAATAATAATATAACCAAGGGTATCCATTTAAGATTTTTTGGTTTTATAAAATGAATTATCCCTTGCCATCCAATTGCCGCCATTACAGCGATTGTTGGATACACAAATAACAAATGTCTCCAACTGCTGTATAGTGCTGACTTTTTGTAAATCACATAAAAAATAGGAAAAACCGTTGCGAATATCAATAAACCGATATGCCATACTTTTATTTTCTTAAAATTAATGGCGGATATTAATAAAGCAATCGCAAAGCCTGCAAGCACAAATAAGGGAATTGTTATAAGCATACTTTTGGGTTCATAATACCAGGGGAAATCCTTCATGTAATATTTTTTACCTTCAAAGATTTCGTATATGTGAACGAGACTGAACTTTTCAAAATTTGCTAAAGCTTTAAAAGGGTGTTTTAAAGGATCTTGAATAGCGGCCGGCCAAAAAATTACTCCTACGGTATATGCCAAGGCAAGAGGTTTAAAAAGTTTCTTGATATATAACCAAATTGCTGAAAAATCAAATAAGCCATGTTTTTTGGTGTAAACATTCCACAAATAGTGTATTCCTGAAAATAATAGGAGGTAAGCAAAAACTAGTAAGCCACCGACCCTGATACTCATCAAGATACCCATGCAAATTGCTAATTTTATCCATGTACTTCTTGAAGGTGACGGCATTTCTTCCAAAAATTTAGTGATATAATAGAGTGATGCGATATAGAATGCCAAAAACGGAATATCCTTTTGATTGTTCATTCCGTGACCAAATATTGTTGGGGTAAGTAAAATAAACACAAAAGCAATAACTGCTGTTTGCCAATTACCGAGGCGACGCGCTAAAAGTCCAGTAAAGAATAATCCAATACATAAAAATAGTGAAACGACTAAATGTCTTGTTTCATACAAACCAAAAGGTGATAAAAATTTATATGCAAACGCACTCGTTAAATTAACGAACGGTCCGTAATTAACCAAGTGGGGCAGTAACATTTTTTTTACCTCATGTCCTGGAAGTGTTCCGGCAATATCAAGACATCGCCGATCTTCGCCAAAGGAGGTATAGTATGCTAAAACTTCATTAAAATACCCAATATCCTCATATTCATCCCATGTTATTCCGTAATCGAAGCTTAACATAGGAATAAATATCAATGACAGAAATACTAAGGCTGCAAAAATAAATCTATAAAACGGGTGCTGTCCATTCCACCAGTTCTTCTTTTCTTCTGAATTGCTTAGTGAAGCAATAGGTTCCGTTATAAAAAATGTTTGTTTTTCTTTAAAAAAATTGCGGAATCGGATTTTCAAAGGCTGCTTCAGTTCCTTTACTTTGCGCACTGGTTCAGGCTTTTGTGGTATGGCTGTCTGTTGAAGTTTCTTTTTGGACATGAAGATTCAAAAATAGGAAGATTTTTAGTATTTTATTTAAATTGAAGCGTAAAAGAATCACATCTTCTACTTCTTAAATGTTATTTTGTTTTCTAAATTGTCTTTTCCATCAATAATTACAGCTAACTCCGATATAATTGGATGACTTACTAACATGATAAGTTCAAGCTCAATTCCAAATTCCCTTCTCAAAGCTGATATAATTCTTAATGCTAAAAGAGAATGACCGCCAAGCTCAAAGAAGTTGTCATTTACCCCAACGCGTTCTACACCCAATAATTT
>Ga0163144_10004302_pt1 | contig 32132 bp, 31 predicted proteins | sample OliLak19BULKMAT1_FD_123175 | JGI IMG/M metagenome (GOLD analysis project Ga0163144, IMG submission 123175) | Freshwater microbial mat bacterial communities from Lake Vanda, McMurdo Dry Valleys, Antarctica - Oligotrophic Lake LV.19.BULKMAT1 | ecosystem: Environmental > Aquatic > Freshwater >... | reverse complement strand
GGACAGCAAGCTCGTCGGCCCGAGCTTCCGAGACATCGGCAAGAAGCATGCAACCCGCAGCGACGGCGTGGATTACATGGCCGGCAAGATCCAATCCGGCGGCGCCGGGGTCTGGGGTGCCATTCCGATGCCGCCACAGTCGATTGCCGAGTCCGACGCCCGCACCATCGCTCAATGGCTGTCCCGCGGCGCCCGCAATTAGCTTTCCGGTCATCCGGATACCTCACTCAGCGTTGTCCATTACGATCCCCCGAACGATTCCCCGATCCAGGAGACCCACCATGCCCTCACGCCGTGAAATGCTTTCCCGTTCGGCCCAAGTCGCGACCCTGCTCGCGGCGGTGGGCCTGTTTCCCCAACTCGCTCACGCGCAGGCAGCGCCCGGCTTCAACGCCGAGGCGTTCGCCGCGAAGAACATGGCCGAGGTGATGAAGGCGCTCGGCGGCTCGGCACCCGTCGAGAGCAAGGACATCAGCGTGACCGGCCCGGACATCGCCGAGAACGGCGCGGTGGTGCCGATCGGCGCCTCGACCACGCTGCCGGGCGTCAAGCGCCTGCTGATCCTGGTCGAGAAGAACCCTTCGGTGCTGGCTGCGATGTTCAATGTCACCGACGCGATCGACGCCAACATCTCGACGCGGGTGAAGATGGGCCAGTCGTCCAACGTCTTCGCGATGGCGATGATGAACGACGGCAAAGTGCTGTTTGCTCAGAAGGAAGTCAAGGTCACCCTCGGTGGCTGCGGCGGCTGAACACTTCCCCAACATTCAAGGAGAAACACCATGGCTGATCCGATGCGCATTCGCGCCCAAGTTGCCGGCGACAAGGCCACCGTTCGCGTGCTGATGGCCCACGAGATGGAGTCCGGCCAGCGCAAGGACGCGGCAGGCAAGACCATCCCGGCCTGGCACATCCAGGACGTCACGGCGCAGCACAACGGCAAGACCGTGATGACTGCGCAGTGGGGCCCGGCGGTCTCGAAGAACCCGTTCCTGCAGTTCAATGTGAAGGGCGCCAAGGCGGGCGACAAGATCACCGTCTCGTGGGTCGACAACAAGGGTGACAAGCGCACCGACGAAGCGACCGTTTCCTGATGCCCGCGCGTCGAAGAAGGAGCGATATGACAAACATCCAGGGCGTCGTGCTGGCCGTCGCGGTGGTGGCGACCATGGGGGCTTCGGCCCAGCAGCGAACGGCCGCCGACGGCATTGCCGAGTACCGCAAGATGCTGGAAGACGGCAACCCGGCCGAGCTCTCCGAAGCCAAGGGCGAGGCCTTGTGGAAGCAAAAGCGCGGCCCGAAGAACGCTTCGATGGAAGCTTGCGACCTGGGCAAGGGCCCGGGCAAGGTGAAGGGCGTCTTCGTCGAGTTGCCGCGCCACTTTGCCGACACCGGCAAAGTGCAGGATCTCGAGTCGCGGCTGCTCAGCTGCATGTCGATGCTGCAGGGCTTCGACGCAGCGGAAATCGCCAAGACGCCGTTCGGCCGTGGCGAGCAGGCCAACATCGAAGGATTGGTGGCCTGGATCTCGGCCGAGTCGCGCGGCCTGAAGTTCAACCTGCCGCAGTCGCATCCGGAAGAAAAGAAGATGGCCGAACTCGGCAAGCGCGCCTTCTTCTACCGCGCCGGGCCCTACGACTTTTCGTGTGCTTCGTGCCATGGTGAGGCGGGCAAGCGGATCCGCCTGCAGGACTTGCCCGACCTGACCCAGAACCCGGGTGACGGCATCGGCTTCGCGGCCTGGCCGGCGTACCGCGTCAGCAGCGGCGACCTGTGGAGCATGCAGCGGCGCCTGAACGACTGCTACCGCCAGCAGCGCTTCCCGTTCCCGGGTTACGCATCGGACGTGACGGTCGCTCTCGGCACCTACATGGGCGTCAACGCCAAGGGGGCCGTTTCGATCGCCCCGGCCATCAAGCGTTGAACAAGGAGCTGAACATGCAAATGAAGAAGACTTGCGTCCCGCGGGTTGCCGTCACGGCCGGGGTGTTTCTGCTGGCCGGTTGCGCGAGCGTTGCGCCAGCGCCGGACTACAACGCCGAGATGGCCGCGATGATGAAGGCCTCCTTCCGCGACCAGGGCATTGCCAAGGTCGACCGGTTGCAGCAGGACGCCTCCAACGCCGAGTGCTCGGCGGCCGAAGGCAAGGCGCTGTCCGAGGCACGCAGCAGGGCCATCGAGGTGGCCAATCTGGCGACGGTCAAATTGCCCGTCGACGGCAAGTTCATCGGCGACTGGCGCGAGGGCGAGAAGCTGGCGCAGAACGGCCGCGGCATGACCTGGAGCGACGCGTCGGCCGCCACCACGGCCAACGGCGGCAACTGCTACAACTGCCACCAGATCAGCAAGGCCGAGATCTCGTACGGAACGATCGGCCCCAGCCTGTACAACTACGGCAAGTTGCGCGGCGTGTCCGACCCAGCCAGTCCCGTCTCCAAGCCGATCGTCGAATACACCTGGGGCAAGCTCTACAACGCCAAGGCGTACAACGCCTGCTCGGGGATGCCGCGCTTCGGCCATGCCGGCATGCTCGATGAAGCGCAGCTCAAGCACCTGATGGCGCTGCTGCTCGACCCGAAATCGCCGGTCAACCAGTAGCCTGCAGCGCACGCCTCGCGGCAACACGCAAGCACGCCATGAGTCTGTCCAGGCGCGAATTCGCCCAGGTCCTCGGCGCCGCTTCGGTGGCGGGCATGGGCCTGGGCCGCTATGCCGAGGCCGACGCCGCCACCGCGCAGCGCGGCCTGTACGACATCGCGCCCTTCGGCAATGTGTCGTTCCTGCACATGACCGACTGCCATGCGCAGTTGAAGCCGATCCACTTCCGCGAGCCCAGCGTGAACCTGGGTATCGGCGCGATGCAGGGCCAGCTGCCGCACCTGGTCGGCGAGTCGTTGCTCGAGCGGGCCGGCGTGCGCCCGGGCAGCGCACCCGCGCATGCCTACACCTACCTCGACTTCGAGAAGGCCGCCCGCCGCTATGGCAAGGTCGGCGGCTTTGCCCACCTGGCCACACTCGTCAAACAGCTCAAGGCCAGCCGCCCCGGTGCCTTGCTGCTCGACGGTGGCGACACCTGGCAGGGCTCGGCCACGTCGCTGTGGACCCACGGGCAGGACATGGTCGATGCCGCAAAGCTGCTCGGCGTGGACATCATGACCGGCCACTGGGAGTTCACCTACGGCATGGAGCGCGTGAAGGAGATCGTCGAGAAAGACTTTGCCGGCAGGATCGAGTTCCTGGCACAGAACATCAAGACCACCGACTTCGGCGATGCGGTCTTCAAGCCATACACGCTGCGCACGATCAATGGCGTGCCGTGCGCCATCATCGGCCAGGCCTTCCCCTACACCCCGATCGCCAACCCGCGCTACTTCGTTGCCGACTGGAGCTTCGGCATCCAGGACGAGAGCCTGCAGAAGGTGGTCGACGAAGCGCGCGCCAAAGGCGCGCAGGTCGTCGTGCTGCTGTCGCACAACGGCATGGACGTGGACCTGAAGATGGCCACTCGCGTGAGCGGCATCGATGCCATCTTCGGCGGACACACGCACGACGGCGTGCCGGTGGCGGTGCCGGTCGCGAATGGAGGTAATACGGCAGGCGGCAAGACACTGGTTACCAACGCCGGCAGCAACAGCAAGTTCCTCGGCGTGATGGACTTCGACGTGAAGGCCGGCAAGGTGGCCGACTTCCGCTACCGGCTGCTGCCTGTCTTCGCCAACCAGCTCGAACCCGACCCCGAGATGGACGCGCTGATCACGCGGGTGCGCGCTCCGTACGAGACCAAGCTGGCCGAGAAGCTGGCCGTGACCGAGGGCCTGCTGTACCGGCGCGGCAATTTCAACGGCTCGTGGGACCAGTTGATCTGCGACGCATTGATGGAAGTGCAGGGTGCCGAGATCGCCTTTTCACCCGGTTTTCGCTGGGGCACGAGCCTGCTGCCGGGCGACACCGTGACGCGCGAGCTGATGATGGACCAGCTGGCCATCACCTACCCGTACGCCACAGTCAACGAGATGACCGGCGCGACGATCAAGACGATCCTTGAAGACGTGGCTGACAACCTGTTCAACCCCGACCCGTACTACCAGCAGGGCGGCGACATGGTGCGCGTGGGCGGCCTGCAGTACACCTGCAACCCGGTCGCTCCAATGGGCAGCCGCATCAGCGAGATGCGCCTGGCCGGCAAACCCATAGAGACCGACAAGAAGTACAAGGTGGCCGGGTGGGCACCGGTGGCCGAGGAAGCGCGCACGGCGCCCGGCAGCAAGCCGGTGTGGGACGTGGTCGAGACCTGGCTGAAGTCGCAGGGCGGCCGCGTGAAGCCGCGCAGTGTCAACATGCCGCAGCTGGTGGGCATGGCCGGCAACCCGGGCATCGCCGCATAAGCTGCCCTATCGTCACACGAAGGACTCCGTCATGAAGATCAACCGTTTTGCCGCCGTCGCGCTGTTGTGCCTCTCAGCGGCCACGGTGTGGGCGCAGGAGCGCGTCGTCTACCACATCGACAATGCGTCGGCGCAAGGCCTGAAGGGCATGCGCAACGTGCGCAACCACCTCGACGTCGACCCGCAGGCCAAGATCACTGTCGTCACGCATGCCGAGGGCGTCGACATGTTGATGGAAGGGGCCAAGGCTGCCAACGGCACCGAGTACGCACCGCTGGTGTCGGCGTTGAAGAGCCGCGGCGTGGCCTTCGAGATCTGCGAGATCACGCTGAAGAACCGCGACCTGAAGAAGGAGCAGTTCATTCAGGAGGCGAGCTTCACGCCGTCGGGCGTCGTGCGCATCGCCAAGCTGCAGGCGCAGGGCGCGGCCTACATCAAACCCTGACGGACGCGAAGGACGTGCGGGCCTCGACGCCCTTCTGGCTGGCGGCCCTGGCGCTGTTGGGGCTGGCCGCGCCGACCGCCGCGCAGACCGCGCGCAGCGTCGCACCCGGTGTCTATATCGTTCAGGGTCAGGCGGCCCTCGGCTCAGCGGCCAACCGCAACTTCATCTCGAACGCCGGCTTCGTGGTGACGGACGAAGGCGTCGTGGTGGTGGACGCGCTCGGCTCGCCCGCGTTGGCCGAGGCCCTGATCGCCGAGATCCGCCGCGTCACCCCGCAGCCCATCCGTTATGCCATCGTCACGCATTACCATGCCGACCACATTTATGGGCTGCAGGTCTTGCAGGCCGCCGGTGCCACGGTCGTTGCGCATGCAGCCGGGCGCGAATACCTGACATCAGACACCGCGCGCTTGCGCCTGGAGGCCAGCCGCAACGATCTGGCGCCCTGGATCGATGCGAACACCCGCCTGGTGGCCGCCGACCGCTGGCTCGACGCAGACACCACGCTGCGCCTGGGCGGCGTCGATTTCCGCATTCGGCATGTCGGCCCAGCTCATACCTCGGAAGACCTGGTCGTGCACGTGCCACAGCGCGGCGTGTTGTTCGCCGGGGACCTGGTGTTCCAGGGGCGCATCCCCTTCGTCGGCCAGGCCGACAGCCAGCAGTGGATCGCGTCGCTGGGGCAGTTGCTGACGTTGGGTGCGAAGGTGGTCATTCCCGGTCATGGACCCGAGTCGACCGACCCCGCTGTCGACCTGGCCCTCACGCGCGACTACCTGCTGCACCTGCGCAAGACCATGGGCGACGCGGCACGCGAACTCGAACCGTTCGAAGAGGCGTACCAGAAGGCCGACTGGTCGCGCTTCGAACGCTTGCCCCTCTTCAAGGCGGCCAACCGCATGAACGCGTACAACACCTATCTTCTGATGGAGCAGCAGGGGCCGCGGTGAACTGCCGTGCCGCCCGCTGCGAACACGAGCCTCAGACCGCGAAATCCGAGATCGACTTGCCCGCCGCCAGGGCGTCGCGAAGCCACTGCGGGCGCGGTCCGCGACCGATCCAGCTGTTGCCCAACTCGTCACGGAAGCGCACCACCGACTTGCCGGCCTTCTTGATCTTCTTCTTGCCTGCGCGCTTGGCTCCCGGCTTGGGACCCCGTGTGCCACGCAGTCCCAGATCGGCGGCGGAAAGTCCGTAGGCGGCAATCGCCTCCTTGATGCGCGCGACGACGCCATCGACTTCCTTGCGCTTGAGTTTGTCAGCTTCGCGCGCCAGAGAATCGATCTGCTTCATCACTTGAGCGTAGGTCTTGGTCATGTCTCTCCTGGGGTTTGAATCGAAGACTCGAAGATCGAGTCTTGGGCTCCCGATCCTACATGCGCTTGCCGATCCGAGACTTTCCAGACTTTCGAGACTTGCATTCAGAATCACGTCATGACTTTCGAACCGGCCATTTTTCCCGCTGCCGAATCGAGCCCGCTGTGTTGGTCCTTCACATTCGTCGAAGGCCAGTTGCTGCTGGGCGAAGGCGATGAGGGCCTTGCGCCCGGTCCGCTGATCGACGCGGGCGTGCGTCATTACCTGGGCCGCCTGGGCGGGCTCGACGCGTGGGCGCAACGTGTGGAGGCCGTGCCACCCGGCTGGCGACGGGTGCCGTTGCGCGCTGCGATGATGGCGCTGCCGGCGGCCCAGATGGACGTGGCCGCGCGCGCCGCGCAAGTCATCGAGTGGGACCGCACGCACCGCTTCTGCGGCGTTTGCGGCACGGCGACCGAGCGCGTGGAACACGAACGCGCGCGCCGCTGCCCGGCTTGCGCACACGCAGCCTACCCGCGCGTCACGCCGGCGATGATGGTGCTGGTGTGGCGCGAAGGGCAGGTGCTGCTGGCCCGCGCGCCGCACTTCGCCAAGGGCATGTACAGCGCGCTCGCCGGCTTCGTCGAAGCTGGAGAGACCCTAGAGCAGTGCGTCGAACGCGAGACGGCCGAAGAGGTGAACGTTCGGATCGCCGACCTGCGCTACCGGGGCAGCCAGAGCTGGCCGTTTCCGCACAGCCTGATGCTGGCGTTCTCGGCGCGATGGACCAGCGGCGAGATCGTGCCGCAGGCCAGCGAGATCGAGGATGCGCAGTGGTTCCCGCTCGACGGCCTGCCGTCGATTCCGCCGCGGTTCAGCATCTCCGGGCACCTGATCCGCGACACCGTCGCCATCCTGAGCGAGGGGCGAACGCCCTGACGCTGCAGCGGTCGTCGGTTGCGTGCAGGGCTACAGACCGAGCACGTGCCGAGCGATGATGTCGCGCTGGATCTCGTTGCTGCCGCCGGCAATGCTGGCCGAACGGCCGATCAGGTAGCTGGCCACGTCGTCGCGGAATCCGGCTTCGCCGGGCGACGCGTCGGCCGGTTCGTAGGACAGCGCCTGAAGGCCGGCGCAGTCGACGAACAGCTCGGTCAGCCGCTGCAGCACCAGCGTGCCCTGCAGCTTCAGGATCGACGACTGCGCGCCCGGTGCCTGGCCGGCGGCGACTTCGGCCAGCGTGCGCAGCTCGGTGATCTCGAGCGCCATGAGATCCACCTCAACCTCGGCCAGCCGCGCTGCGAAGAGCGGGTCGCGCAGCAGATTGCCATGGCGGCTCGGCCGCTGAGACGCCGCGTCTTTCAGTCGCGCCAGGCGACGCAGCGAGTCGGCCACGAAGGCCAGGCCGGTGCGTTCGTGCGTCAGCAGCCCCTTCGCGCAGCGCCAACCTTCGCCCTCTTGGCCGACGCGCTGGTCGATCGGCACGTGCACGCCCTGCAAGCGCACCGCGTTCAGGGTCGAGTGCAGGCCGTCGATCGTTACGATCGGCTCCACCGTGATGCCCGGCGAGCGCATGTCGATCAGCAGGAAGCTAATCCCGTCCTGGCGCCGCGCTTCCTGCGACGTGCGAACCAGGCAGAACATCCAGTCGGCCACGTGCGCGTAACTGGTCCACAGCTTCTGCCCGTCGACGACGTAGTGCTCGCCACTGGGCACGGCACGCGTTCGCAATGCCGCGAGGTCCGATCCGGCCTCGGGTTCGCTGTAGCCCTGGCACCAGACGACGCTGTTGTCGCGAATGCCCGGCAGGAACCGCTCGCATTGCGCTGCGCTGCCGTGGGTGAAGAGCACCGGCGCCAGCATGAACATGCCCAGGCCGCCCAGGCGTGCCGGCACGCCCGCCAGGGCCGTCTCGCGCTCCCAGATATATTTCTGGGTGATGTTCCAGCCCGTGCCGCCGTGCTCCATCGGCCATTGATAGGCCGCCCAACCGCGCTGCAACAGCGCGCGCGCCCAGCGCTGCTCGTCGCTCGGGTTCCCCCCTCGCCAGCCCTTGCCGGCAGGGAAGTGCGCATCGATGAACGCGCGCACTTCGTCGCGAAAGGCGAGTTCGGCGGGCGAGAACGAAAGTTGCATGGGCCTGAACGAAGCGGCGATGCGTCTACGGCGATGGCACGGCAGCGCCAATCATTCCATAATTCAAAACTCCGTCAATAAGAACGCTCCCGATGCCTCCTGCAGCACGCGTCACCGCCTCGACCCCCTCGCGCCGCCGACAACGTCTGGCGCCCGAGGCCCGCGCCGGGCAGATCCTCGACGTGGCCGCGCGCCTTCTGATGGACGAAGGATTCACCGAGGTGTCGATGGAGCGGCTGGGCCGCGAAGCGGGCATCAGCAAGGCGCTGGTCTACAACTACTTTCCGAACCGCAACGACCTGCTGCGCGCACTGTTGGAGCGCGAGATGGGCCTGATGCGCGCCAGCCAGGCCGCGCAGGTGAAGGCCTCGGAAAGCTTCGAAGACCTGGTGTACCGCACGACGCGGCTGTACATCGAGAACATGCACCAGCGCGGCGCCCTGCTGCGCAAGCTGTGGGCCGAACCGGCCGTGGCGCGCTCGCTCACCGACGAACACCTGAGTGGCCGCGACCATGCGATGCGCTACCTGGCCCGTCGCGTCGCCAAGCAATACGGCCTGCCGCAGGACGTGGCGCTGCCCGCGGTGGACATGCAGATGGCGATGACCGAGGCCGCGGCACAGCACTTGTCCCAGTCGCACGACGACGTGGACTTCGCCACCGAGATCTGCGTCACGCTGCTGCTGGGCGGCCTGGATGCGCTGGCCAGGCAGCATGCGAAGGCGCGAGCCACGGCGGCCAAGGTGGCGAAGGGAGCGAAGGGCGTGAAGGCAGTGGCGGTGGCGGCAGGCACGCCCGTCAAGCGGGCCTCGAAAGGATGACGCGCTTCGCCAATGCCACCCGCAGCCGATCGTGGCGTGCGCCGGTCAGCGTGTAGCGCAACGCGATCAGCATCGCCACAGCGAGCACGGCACTCGGCGCCAGCGCGTACAGCACGCGCAACGACATCAAGGCTGACTCTCCCGTTTCGCCCGCTGCGCGGTAGCCCACCCATGACAGCGCGTTGAGCGACAAGCCCTGGCCGACGGCCTGGCCGAGGTTGGTGACGACGCCGGCCATCGCGAACAGCAGGCCCGCGCGCGCCTTGCGGCTGATGGCGGTGTCGACGTCGGTGGCGTCGGCCAGCATCGCCGAAGGCAGCAGATCGAGCGCGCCGAAGCAGAAGCCCTTGACGATGAACATCGTGGTGAAGAGGGCGACGTCGCCGCGGCTCAGGAAGAACAGGCCCAGGTTTGTGCCGATCGCGATCACCATGCCGTAGGCCAGCGCCTTGTGCTTGCCGGTGCGTTTTGCAACCCAGCGCCAGAACGGCACGCCGACGAAAGCGCTGATGAAGTAGTAGACGTAGACCAGGCCGAGGTTGGGCACTCCGATCACGTCGCGCGCGTAGAAGACGGTCAGCGTCTGGCGGAAGGTTTCGGCTGAGAAGCCGACGAAGAGCACCAGCAGGATGGTGCGCAGCGGGCCGTTGCGGCGCACCGCGCGCCATTGGTCACGCCAGTCCATCTTTGCGGCGCGCGTGACCGCTGCCCCGGGGCGCTCGGGTGTCAGCCACAGGTTCAGCAGCACGACCGTCGGCAGCAAGATCAGCGTCATCGTGGCCAGCGCCGACAGCACGTCGGCCGACGTGGCGCCTTTCTGCCCGAGCACGATCGCGGGCACGAGCGTCGAAACGATCAGCCCGCCGGTGGCGAAGAACTGCCGCACCGAGGAGATGTGCGTGCGCTGGTCATAGTACGGCGACATCTCGGCCCCCCAGGCGCGGTGCGGCACCTGCGCCAGCGAGAAGCCGACGTACATCACGCCGAGCCAGAAAAGGAAGTAGGTCAGTGTCACGCCCTGCGGCGGGTGAAAGAGCTTGACCATGCCGATCAGCAGCACCGCCGCGCCCGCGACGAGCCAAGGCTTGCGGCGGCCGAAGCGGGTGCGCCAGCGGTCGCTCAAGCTGCCGATGAAGGGGTCGACCACGATGTCGAGAATGCGCGCCAGCAGCATCGCGGTGCCCAGTGCCGCCAGCGACAGGCCCATCTCGCCGGCGTAGAAGGGTGCCAGGTAGATCGTCAGCGGCAGCCCGATGGTGGACAGTGGCAGCGCCACGGCGCCGAAGGCCCAGACGCTGGCACGCGAAAGCTTCTTGTCGACCGGTTCGTCCTGCATTGCTTGGTGCTCGCTGGTGGGCGGGTTACTTCGCGCTGCCGGGAGCAGAGTACAGCGCGTTGAGCATCTCGACGAAGTACGGTGAAGCATCGCCGCCGAAGACTTGCGTCATCAACACGCCGGTGATCCCGCGCTCGCGGTCGACCCAGAAGAAGGTCGACGCGGCACCGCCCCAGAACACGGTGCCGGCGGGCGCCGGAGCCGGCGCCTTGGCGCGGTCGAGCACCACCCCGATGCCCAGGCCGTAGGCCAGGCCCTGGCGGGCGAGCGTGGAGTTGTCGAGCGCCGAGGGCTGCAGCTGGTTGCGCAGCATTTCGGCCAGGCTTTGCGGCTTGACCAGGCGCGCGTTGCCTTCGAGCAGCAGCCCAGCGAAGCGCTGGTAGTCGGCGGCGGTGGACACGAGGCCCGCGCCGCCGAAGTGCATCGGCCTGGGTTGCGCGAACACGCTGGTCTCGGCGCCATCGATCGGCGTCAGCTTGGACGGCCCGAGCTCGGCCACGCGCTGGCCGTTCAGGATGCTGCCGTCGCTCTGGCGCTGGCTCGGTGCGGTGTAGGCAACCGTCATGCGCGGCGCAGCGGTGGGCGCCACCAGGAAGGTCGTGTCGACCATGCCGAGCGGCGTGAACAGGCGCTGCTGCAGGAAGGCGCCGAGCGACTGGCCCGACACCGCCTCGACCAGGCGCCCGGCCACGTCGTTAGCGCTGCCGTACACGTAGCGTTCGCCTGGCTGGTTGAGCAGCGGTATCGACGCAATGCGACGCGACAACTCGGCCGCCGAATCGATCGGCGCGCTGCCGTCACCGGGTTTGTGCTTTTCACCGCTACCGTTGTCGATGCCGCGCGCCACGTACTGCCTGAAGACCGGGTGCGGTACAGGGGCCAGGTAGGGCATACCGGCGGTGTGGCGCAGCAGGTCGCGCACGCTGAGCGGCCGGGCGAGCGGTGCCGTCTGCACCACGCCGTCCTCTTCGGTCATGAACACCGTCGCGCTGGAATACTCGGGCAAGTGCTTGGCGACCGGGTCGTCGAACGAAAGGCGGCCGTCGTCGGCCAGCATCAGCACCGCCACTGCGGTCACGGGCTTGGTCATCGAGTAGATGCGGAACAGGTCGTCTTGGCGCATCGGGCGCGCTCGCTCGGCATCGGCCTGGCCCGCGGCGGTTTGCAGCCAGGGCCTGCCGTGGCAGCGGATGTCCGCCACGACGCCGGGCGCGTGGCCACGCTGAACGATCGCAGCCACCAGGGCGCTGGCGCGCTGTTTCGCGCCCGCGTCGAGGCCGCAGTCGTCGGTGCTGCGCAGCGCTGGCGTGGCGCAGGATGCAACGAGCCAGGCCGTGGCCAGCAGGCCGAGCGTGCGGATGGGTCTGGACGAAGTGCGTTGCATCGGCGCTGAAACCCCGGTTTCAGAAGTTGGTGGTCTTGATCGTGCCGCCGTCGATGCGAAGGTTCGCACCGGTGATGTAGCCGGCCGCCGGGCTGGCCAGGAACGCGACGGCCCGCGCCACGTCGCCCGGCGTACCGAAGCGGCCCAGCGCCGACAGCTTGCTCACCACTTCGTACAGCTTGGGTTTGTGCTGGCGGTACAGGTCCCACGCACCGCCCTCGAAGTAGATCGGCCCTGGCGAAACGGTGTTCACGCGCACGCCGCGCGGGCCGTAACGCTCGGCCAACGCGCCGGCGTAGTTGACGAGGCCCGCCTTGAACGCGCCGTAGGCCACCTCTTCGGGCAGCAGTTGCGTCATCACCGCCGCGATCGAGGCGATGAAGATGAGGCACGGCTGCTGGCCCGCTTCGAGGTGCGGCAACGCCGTCTCGGCCAGGCGCACATGTTGCATCAGGTCGGCATCGAAGGCTTGGCGCCAGCGCTCTTCGCCCTTCGCGTCGGGCCGCGTCGAAACGTTGCTGACGACGATGTCAAGGCCGCCCAACCTGTCAGCCGCCCGTTGCACGAAGCCGGCGAGTGCATCGGCATCGCGCACGTCGAAGGCTTCGCCGTAGGCGTAGCCGCCGAGTGCCCTCGCGGCCGCCACGGCCTCGGCGACGCCGACTTCACCGCGCGCGCACAGCGCCACCTGCGCTCCTTCGGCCGCCAGCGCTTCGACGATCGCGCGGCCGATGCCGCGGCTGCCGCCGGTGACCAGCGCGCGCCGGCCTTTGAGTTCCAGATCCATCGGTGTTCGCCCTTTTCGGTAGAAGCGATCAGGCAGCTTTGAGCGCGCCGTCCACCGGCAGCGCGGCGCCGCTGATGAACGATGCCGCATCGCTGGCCAGGAAGCACACCGCAGTGGCGATCTCCTCGGGCTCGCCGTAGCGACCCAGCGGGATCATCCGCGTCATGGCCCGACGCACGATCTCGGGATCGGCCGGCGACTGCGTGCGTTCCATCTCGAACATCATTTCGGTGCTGGTTGGGGCCGGGCAGACGGCATTCACGCGGATGCGCAGCGGCGCCAGCTCGGCCGCCGCGAGCTTGGTCATGCCGACGACCGCATGCTTGCTCGCCGTGTAGGCCACCGTGAAGCGGCCGCCACCCAGGCCCGACACCGAAGAGAGGTTGACGATCGAGCCGCCCCCGGCTTTCATCGCGCGGGCGGCATGCTTCAGGCCGAGGTACACGCCGCGTGCATTCACGCGCATCACACTGTCGAATACGTCGTCGTCGTAGTCGACCAGCGGCCCGATCTCGCCCGAGATGCCGGCGTTGTTGACGAGGATGTCGAGACGGCCGAAACGCTCGATCGTGGCAGCCATCGCATGCTCCCAGTCCGCTGCGCTGCCCACGTCGCCTTGCAGCGGCAGCCAGTTCGCACCGGCCGAGGCTGAGGCTTCGCTCCAGTCGGCGCCGCGCAGGTCCCATCCGGCAACGCTGGCACCGCCCGCGGCCAGTTGGCGCACCACCGCCAGGCCGATACCGCGCGCCGCACCGGTGACCAGCGCGACACGGCCGCTGAAATTGAAGGGCGGGCTGGATGCAGTCATGCGGTTCCCTGGCGTTGTTCACGCGCAGCAGCAAAGCGCGCGGTGATGTCGGGCTGCGACAGTGTGGTGATCGACGCGCCGTGTCGATCGAGGTGAGCGCGGGCCAGCAACCACAACGCGTTACCTTCCGGGTCGGTGGCCGTGGCCATGCCGGTCGGCTGTGCACCGTGGGCCAGAGCACCGCCGCAGCTCGTCAGGTGCGCGCAGGCGGCATCGAGGTCGTCGACTTCGAGCGCGATGTAGGCGTGCCCGCTGGCACCCGTCGCGCGCCGCGTGCTGCACGCGGTGGTGGCCGCTGCCGCGGGCTGTGTGTAGCGGATCAGCTCGACCTGCAGGTTGCCCGCCGACACCCAGCCCATGCACAACTCCACGCCCGGCAAGGCGGCCAGACGATCGAGCCGCTCGTTGCGCGCGAAGCGCGGGCTAAGGGCCGCCTGCGTGCCGAACAACGCCGCATAGAAGACCGACTGTGCACCGAGGTCGGCGCAGGCGATATTGACGTGCGCGATCCAGGGCTGCGGCTCGTCCCACACCCGCAACACGCCTTCGAGTTCGGTGACGTTGTGCTCGGGGTCGCGTGAGTAGCTGTAGATGAAGCCAGTGCCCAGGTCCACCGGCGGCGCATGGAAGGTTGCGCCGGCGCCGGCGAAGGCTGCCAGCAGCGCATCGATTGCGGGGCTCTGCAGGCACAGGTGCGTAATGCCGGCTTCGCTGACCGGACGGTGCTGCGCCGGTGCGCCGCCGGCCAGCAGACGCAGACCGGCATTGGGGCCGGCCAGGGCCACGCCCTCGCCGGGAAGACCGACGGCGTCGAGTGCGTGCCAGGCTTGCAAGCCCGCAGCGCAGGCATGGAACCGCGCCAGCGCCGGCACATCGTGGGCGACGATGCCGATGTGGTGGATGCCGACGATCGGCGTGTGCGAATTGATCTCGGACTTGGCCATCATGCGCCTCAGATCTGCTTCTCGCGCCCGGCCCAGAAGCGCGCGCGCACCTGGGCCCGCAGCAGCTTGCCAGTGGCTGAATGCGGCAGCTCGCGCTCGAAGACCACCTCGCGCGGTCGCTTGAAGGGCGCCAGGCGCTGCGCCGCATGGGCGATCAGCGAGACGGCGAGTTCGGGCGTCGGTGCGTGGCCGGCACCGGGCACCACCACCGACACGACGCGCTCGCCCCATTCCTCGTCGGGCGCGCCGACCGTGCACACTGCGTCGACCGCAGGATGCGCGGCCAGCACGTCGTCAACTTCGCGCGGGTAGATGTTGACGCCGCCGCTGATGATGGTCTCGGCGCCGCGGCCGGCAAGGAAGAGCCAGCCTTCTTCGTCCACATAGCCGAGGTCGCCGAGCGTGAAGCGGTCGTCTCGGTAGGCTGCGGCCGTCTTTTCGGCGTCGTTGAAGTACTCGAAGCGGCCCTCGCGCGGCGCGGGAAAGTAGATGCGGCCGACTTGCCCCGGCGGCACATCTCGGCCGTTCTCGTCGAGGATGCGGTGTCCTTGCGTGACGTCGAAGCGGCCCACTGCGCCGGGCTTGCGCAGCCAGTCGGCCGAGCCGATGTGGATGCCCTCGCCACCCTCGGTGGCCGCGTAGTACTCGGTTAACACCGGACCCCACCAGTCGATCAACGCACGCTTGACCGCCACAGGGCAGGGCGCCGCGCCATGCACCACGAAGCGCAGCGCCGACAGGTCGTACTGCGCTCGATCACTCTCGGGCACGGCCAGCAGGCGCTGGAACATCGTGGGCACCATGTGGGCGTGCGTCACGCGGTGCCGCGCCATCGCTTCGAGCACCCCGTGCGCATCCCAGGACTCGACCAACACCACCGGCACGCCCGAAGCCAATGGCCAGCGCAGGTCGAACAGCAGCGGCGCCGCGTGGTATGCGGGGCCGGCGCACAGCTGCACGTCGCCGGGCTGGTAATTGGCAAAGGTTCCGGTGTACTGCGGCGCAACGAACTCCGGCGTGCGGCGCAGCACGCCCTTGGGTCGGCCGGTGGTGCCGGAGGTGTAGAGCATCAGCGCGCCGGGTACCGCCGACAACGGCTCTTGCGCCGGTCCGCCAAACAGGGCTTCGTACGCGTCCGTGCCGATGACCACGCTGCGGACACCGCCGAGCGCGGTGCCGGCCAGCCCCTCTTCAACGAAAAGCAGCCGGGCCTGGCAGTCGCGTGCGATGTAGGCCGCCTCGCCGGCTGTGAGCTGGGTGGCGATCGGCGTCAGCCGCAGACCGCTGCGCAGACAGGCCAGCAACACCTCGACGAACTCCGGCCGGTTGCGGCACATCAGCGCCACCGCATCGCCGGGCTTCAAGCCGAGTGCCTGCAAATGCCGAGCCAGCCGGCTGGCGGCAGCATCCAGTTGCGCAAAGCTGCGCGTCCCCCGCTCGGAGTGCAGCGCCACGCCGTTCGGGTGCTCGCGGGCGAAGACCGCCGACTGTGTCCAGACGCGTGCATGCTCGGCCAGCTCGTCTGAGTGGGCGCGAAAGTCGGGCGGCGGCACGGCCTGGTGGGTGTCGTTCACTATTGACGAGTTATATAACAGCCGACGACCGGACGCCTTCGGGTTTGCCCGGCATGGCTTCTTATTGACGCTTCGGGCAATAACTCTTGACAAGCTATTGGCGCACCCTCTACGCTTATTGACGACTGATGCAACAAGCTGTGGCGACGTGAAGTGCGGCCGCAGACCAACCACCGGAGACCCTCATGCCCGCTTTCCGACCCGCCTGCCGTCGCCTCGTTCGTCCCACCCTGGTGGCGCTTGCAGCCGCGGCGGCCACCACGGCATGGTCCCAGCAGGCGGTTGTGGGCCCGCGCACGGCAGACCCTGCTGCGGAGAACGGGCCGCTCGAGCGCATCGTGGTCACGGCGCGCAAGCGCGCCGAAGCGTCGCAGACGGTCCCGGTGGCCGTCAGTGCCTTCAGCGCCGACACGCTGGAGCGCTCGAAGATCGTCAACGCGCAGGACCTGCAGTTCTCGATCCCGAATGCGGTGCTGACGGGCAACGACCGCTTCACGATCCGCGGCATCGGCAACAACTCGCTGGGTGGCGACAACGGCGTCGGACTGGCCATCAATGGCGCCACGATCGCCGTGCTGCCGCAGGACGAACTGTTCGACATGGAGCGCATCGAGGTGCTGCGAGGGCCGCAGGGCACACTCTTCGGCCGCAACACCACCGGCGGGGCGCTGTCGTTGTTCACTAAGCGGCCGACCGATCGGATGGAAGCCAAGGTGTCGCTCGAGCTGGGCAACTACGCCCACAAGCGCGTCGAAGGCATGGTCAACATTCCTCTCTCGGACAATCTGCGCCAGCGCTTCGCGGGTTACGTGTTGAAGCGCGACGGGTTCACGAAGAACGAGTTCACCGGCAACAGCGTCGACGGTCGAGACCAGTACAGCCTGCGGAGCTCCACGCGTCTGTTCCTGGGCAACAGCACCGAGGCCAACCTGGTGCTCGGTGCGTACGACGAAAGCAGCTCCCGGACGCGCGAGACCAAGCGTCAATGCAAGGCCATCCCGGTGCTCGGCTGCAGCCCGAACGAGCTGGGCTTCGATTCGCCGAACTACAGCGCTACTGTCTTCGTGCCACTCGCCAACTTCTTCTTGGTGCCAGCCGGCGTGATGGCGCCCGGCAGCAACATCTATACCGGCGCACCCAACCCGACCGACCTGCGCGCCATTGCGGCCGACTTCGACGCCACGTTTCGACTGAAGAACAAATACGCGACGCTCGACGTCAGCCACGACTTCGATCCCTTCACGCTGACCTACGTGGCGGGCTATTCCGACACCGAAACCGAGCAGAACACCGACTGGGACAACGCCGCACTGCCGTTCCGCTTCGTCACGCCCCAGACCTACAACGTGTCGCGCAACCTGACGGTGACGACCGACCGCCTGCTGACCTCCGACAGCTTCACGGCCAAGAACCAGACCTGGTCGCATGAATTGCGCATCGCGTCGCGCAACACGGGCATCTTCAATTACACCACCGGCCTGTTCTACTACGACAGCAAGGGCAGCGGCGGCTTCTTCATCTGGCACCCGATCTTCGAGCTGTCGCAAAAACTGCGTGGCCGGCCGGCCGAGACCTGGTTCATCAACGGCGAGACCCAGCTGGCGACCACCAAGGCCAAGGCGTGGTTCGGCGAGAGCCAGTGGAAGCTGAACGACCAGACCCGGGCCGCGCTCGGCGCGCGATGGACCAGCGAGACGCGCGACACGCTGTCGCGCAACCTGGTGCTGGCGGCCACCGCCACGCCGTTCGTGCAGCGTCCGACGTTGAAAGAGGACTGGTGGACAGGCCGTGCTTCGCTCGACTTCACGCCCAGCAAGGACACCATGTTCTACGCCACCCTGGCCACCGGCTACAAGGGCGGCGGCTTCAATGCGGGCAATGCGACGCGGCCGACGTTCTCTCCCGAGACCGTCACGGCCTACGAGTTCGGCGTGAAAACCGAGCGCCTGGACGGCCGCCTTCGAGCGAATCTTTCGGTGTTCCACAACGACTACAAGAACATGCAGCTGACGCAGCGCATCTCGGGTTCCACCGCCACGGCCAACGTCAATGCGACGATCGCCGGCGCAGAGGCCGAGATCCAATTCGCACCCACGCGCGCCTGGCTGTTCGATGCCAACGCGTCGTTGATGGACACCTCGATCGGCGACTTCCTCACCGTCGATGCGGCCAACCCTGCACAAAGCCTCACCACCACCTCGCCGCAAGTGCCGGTGAATCTGGCCGGCAAGGCGCTTCCGCACTCGCCGACTGCCAAGTTCAAGGTCGGCGCGCAATACACCACCGGCTTCTTCGCCACCGGCTGGACGGTCACTTCGCGGCTGGACTACGTGTGGCAGAACGACTACTTCGCGCGCGAATTCAACACGCCAACCGACCTGATCAAGTCCTGGGGCGTGGCCAACCTACAGCTGCGCTTCCTGAACCCGAAGGGCAACGTCGAGGTGAAGGCGTTCGTCAAGAACCTGAGCGACGCCGACAACGTCACCAACATCATCATCGAGGACGCCTTGGTCGGCAGCTACCGCAACGTGCGCCTGCTGGACCCGCGCACTTTCGGCTTGCAGGTGCAGTACACGTTCTGACCAGCCTGCGGGTCGCGGGCTTGGATTTCGCGCTTACCGACGAGCAGCGGCTGCTCGCCGACAGTGTCCGGCGATGGGCGGCCGAGCGCTGCGGCTTCGCGGCTTGGCAGGCGGAACGCCGCGCGGGTCGCACCCTGGCCGACCAGCTCTGGCCTGAGATGGTCGAGCTCGGATGGTCTGCACTTGCGCTGCCCGAGGCCTACGGCGGCCTCGGCGCAGGACCTGTGGAGTGCGGACTGGTGGCCGAGGCGCTCGGTGCGGCCTTGGTTGCGGAGCCCTTTCTGCACAGCGCGGTGATGGGTGCGGCGCTAGTGCGTGCGCTGCCCGCGACCCCTTCAACCTCTGCGGCTTGCGACGCGGTCGCGCGTGCGATGGGGCAGGGCGCCCGCATCGCCATCGCCCACATGGAGCGTGCGCTGGCGGACGACGAGGCCGAGCCGCTACTGCGTGCGCAACGCGTGCACGGTGGATGGCGGCTCGACGGCGCCAAGACGGTGGTGTTTGGTGTTGCGGCGGCCGAGTCGATCGTGGCTTCAGCGGCCACCGACGACGGGCCGGTGCTGTTCGCGCTGCGTGGCGAGGCGCCCGGCCTCCAGCGCCGAGACTCGCGGACGCTGGATGCGCAGTCGGCCTGCGAGCTGGCGTTCGACGACTTTCGCATTGCCGACGAGGCCCGCCTGTGCGAGCCCGGCGACGCGATGCCCGTGCTGGCAGGGGTGCGCGATGCCGGCCTGGCGGCACTCGGCGCCGAGTCTGTCGGCCTGATGGATCGGCTGTTGGCCGCGACGATCGAGCACACGCGAACGCGCAAGCAGTTCGGCCAGCCGCTGGCCAGCTTCCAGGCCCTGCGCCACCGCATGGTCGACATGTTCATGGCGCTCGATGCCACGCGTTCGCTGGTGCTGCTGGCCACGCTGCGGCTGGCCGAGGGCGACGCCGATGCGCCGCGCGCGTTGGCGGCGATGAAGGTCAAGGTGGGCCAGGCCGGGCGCTTCATCGGCCAGCAGGCGATCCAGCTGCACGGCGGCATGGGCATGACCGACGACCTCTACATCGGCCATGCCTTCAAGCGCTTGATGGCCCTGGACGCGCGCCTGGGCATGCCCGACCATCACTTGCAGCGGATGGCGGCGATGAGCGCCGCGCAGGCCCGCTGAGGCGCAAGGCGGCTCAAACCGTGAACAGCCCGGCGCCGGCGCTGGCGCGGCATTCGAAGAGCAGCGCCGGCGCGCCTTCAGGCGAGCGGTAGCCGGTGTCGACAGCGTGGCGCACGGCCGCCGCGCGTTCGGTGGGCAGCAGCGCGACGACGCAACCGCCGAAGCCGCCGCCGGTCATGCGCGCCCCGCCGTCGCCGCCGATCGCTGCGTGCATCAGCGCGGCCAGGCGGTCGATCGCCGGCACCGTGATGTCGAAGTCGTCGCGCATCGACGCATGCGATTCGGCCATCAGCGCGCCCATCGCATGCAGGTCGCCGCGTGCGAGTGCGGCTGCGGCCTCGTTGGTGCGGTGGTTCTCGGTCACCACGTGGCGCACGCGGCGCAGCGTCGTCGGGTCGAGCCCGCCCTGCATCACGTCAGTCAATGCCGCGTCGCGCAACGCCGGCACACCGAGCGTCTGTTGTGCGGCTTCGCAAGTGGCGCGGCGTTCGTTGTAGGCACTGTCGACCAGGCCGCGGCGCACGCGCGAGTGCGCGATCAGCAGCGTGGTGTCGGCGGGCAGCGCGATCGGCTGAACGGCGAGCGAGCGGCAATCGATCAGCAACGCATGGTCGGCCACGCCGCGCGCCGAGACCAGCTGGTCCATGATGCCGCAGCGGCAACCGACGAACCCGTTCTCTGCGCGCTGCGCGGCCTGTGCCAGCGTCGTCGCATCGAGCGTGCGGCCGGCCGCGCCGAGCAGGGCGTGCCCCACCGCGAGCTCCAGCGCGGCCGACGACGACAGCCCGGCACCCGCCGGCACATCGCCGGCGATCGCGAGGTCTGCCCCGGTGGCGGGCAGGCCGTGGCGCAGCAGGAGTTCGCGTGCCATGCCACGCACGTACAACGCCCACGGGGGCGCGTTGTGGGCCTGGATGTCAATGTCGAGGGGGAAGCGATCGGTTTGGCCGGCGGAGTCGACCGCGACCACACGCACCTGGGCGTCGTCGCGCGCTGCCCACGCGACAACGCAGCCGCGGTCGATCGCGCACGGCAGCACGAAGCCGTCGTTGTAATCGGTGTGCTCGCCGATTAGGTTGACGCGGCCGGGCGCCTGCGCCAAGCCTTCGCTCTCGCGGCCGAAAGTCGTCAGCAGGGCCGAGCGCGCCTTGGCAGCCAGGGTCGCCAGGCTCATGTTGCGGACCTCGAGTCGCGGCCAGCTCGATAGTGCACGGCCGGTACCGCACGCAACGCCGCTGCGGCCTGCTCGGGCGTCAGGTCGCGCTGCACCTCGGCCAGCAGTTCGTAGCCGACCATGAATTTGCGCACGCTGGCCGAACGCAGCAGGGGCGGGTAGAAGTGCGCATGCACGCGCCAGGCGCCGGCCTGGCCGGTGCGCGAAGGCGCGCCATGCCAACCCATCGAGTACGGGAAGCTGCAGCTAAAAAGGTTGTCATAGCGCACAGTGAGCTCGCGCACGATCGCGGCGAGCGCGTCACGCGCAGCGTCGTCCAGCGCGTCCAGCCGCTGCCAGGGCCGGCGTGGCAGCAGCAGCGTTTCGAACGGCCAGGCGGCCCACCAGGGCACCACGGACAGCCATTCGTCGTTGACGCAAACGGTGCGCTCGCCCGATGCCAGTTCGCGCGCGGCGACGTCGTCGAGCAGCGCGCGACCGTGCTCGGCCTGCCACTGCCGCTGGTGCCGGTCTTCGGCCTCGGCCTCGTCGGGCAGGCGATCGGTGGCCCAGACCTGCCCGTGCGGGTGCGGATTCGAGCAACCCATCATCGCGCCGTTGTTCTCGAACACCTGCACCCAGGGCCAGCGCTCACCGAGCTCTCGCGTTTGCTCGCACCAGGTGTCGACGACGGCGCGCAGCGCGGGCAGCGGTAGCTCGGGCAGCGTGCGTGCGTGGTCGGGCGAGAAGCAGACAACGCGGCATTCGCCGCGCGCCGCCGCGGCGGCGAACAGCGGATCGGTTTGCTCGGCCGGGGCCGGCGTGTCCTGCTGCATCGCGGCGAAGTCGTTGCCGAAAACGAAGGGCCCCGTGTAGGCCGGGTTGTGCTCGCCGCCGGCGCGTGCGTTGCCGGGGCAGAGGAAGCACTCCGCGTCGTGGCTGGGTCGTTCGGACAGGTCGGGCGCATCCTGCTGCCCCTGCCAGGGGCGGCGCGAGCGGTGCGGCGAGACCAGCACCCATCGGCCGGCCAGCGGGTTGAAACGGCGGTGCGGGTGCTGTGCGGGGTCGAAGGGGGAGTCTGGGTTCACGAAGCCGATTCTGCGTTGTACTGCGCGATGCTCACGCCGTGCGCCGGCACGCGCGCACCGCCGACGAGCCAGCGCGCGCTGGGCACGCTGACCTCGTGGTCGGCGTCGTCGTAGTTCATCACCAACAGCATATCGCCGCGGCGGCGCAGGCGCAGGCCGTCGGGCAATCGCACAGGCGCGAGGCCGGCCTCTGTCGCTGCGGCTTCGAGCAGGCGGCGTTCGAGCGCGGCATCGACGCGCGCGGCGAGGTAGCGGGTGCGGCCCTGACGCAGCAGCGCCGGCCAGCCGTCGTCGAACCGGGCTTCGATGCGGACGCCAAGCCCCGGTTCGACGAACTCGCGCCAGCGCAGCGCAATGTGATGTTCCGACTCCCACTGCAGACCCACTCCGGTGCCGGGGCGCAACGACTCGACGCGCTGCACCCGCAGCTCGATCAGCTCGCGCAGCCGTCCGGGCGGCAGGCCCTCGGGGACAGACAGCGAATCGGTCTTGGCACCGGCGCGCGGATAGATGAAGACCTGCGTGGAGGTTTCCCGCAGTTCGCGCAGCAATGTGTCGCCGACCAGCGTCTGTGCCGGCAGCACGACGAGCACGTAGCCCTGCAGCGTGGCCTCCGGGCCCACCACGTCGATGTCCAGGCCGAGCGAGCGCAACGCGCTGTAGGCGTCGAATGCGGCGCGCAGCGGGTTCTCGTCGGCGCCTTGCGGTTGCACTTGCGCGGCCCAGAGGCTCGCGTAGTCCAACACCAGGGCCACGGGCGCGCGCTGCGCGGTCGACTCTGGAACGCACTGCAGCTCCAGGGCCACTTGGCGCGCCTCGTCGGCGCCGACGTCGAAGCGGCGGTCGGGCGTCTGCAAGCCCGCGTGCATCTGCTCCTGTGCGAATGGTGCCTGGCGCCAGCGGAAGTAGCTCACCGCCTCCGCGCCATGGGCAAAGGCCTCCCAGGTCCACAGCCGCACCATGCCGGGTGCGGGTGCCGGGTTCCAGGCGCCCCAGTTCACCGGGCCAGGCTGTTGCTCCATCACCCAGAAGGGCTGCCTCGACATGCCGCGGTAGAGGTCGTGGTGGAACGCGGCGAAATCGGGATGGCCGCTGCGCAGCCAGCGCTGTTTGGTCGGCGCGTCGAACCAGAAGTTCTCCAGCCCGCCGAGCGGATAGCTGTCCCACGAAACGAAGTCGAGATCGGCGGCGAGCGCATGGTGGTCGAACGCGGTGAAGAAGAGCATCGCGTTGTGGGTGATCGCGCGGCCCGGCGAACATTCGCGCAGGATCTCGCACTGCGCACGGTTGAAGCGAACCACCTCGTCGGAGGCAAAGCGCTGGTAGTCCAGGCGCTGGGCCGGAATGGCTTCAGTCACGGTGCCGACGGGTGCGTCGACCGCGTCGAAGCTGGCGTACGCCTGGCTCCAGAACACGGTGCCCCAGGCGGCGTTGAGTGAGTCGATGCCGCCGTACCGCGCCTGCAGCCACAAGCGGAAACGCCGCACCGCTTGCGCCGAATAGCTGAGCACCGTGTCGTGGCAGCCGTACTCGTTGTCGGTCTGCCAGGCGATCACGGCGGGGTGCCGACCGTAGCGCTCGGCCACCGCGCGCGTGATGCGGCAGGCTTCGGCCAGATAAGCGTCGCTCGAGAAATCGTAGTGCCGGCGCGAACCGAAGCCGCGCACCCAACCGTCGGCGCCGACCGGCAGCACCGATGGTTCGAGGTCGACCAGCCACTTCGGCGGCGTGGCCGTCGGCGTGCCCAGCACGATCTGCAGGCCCGCGGTGGCCAGCGTTTGCACCGCGCGGTCGAGCCAACCCCAATCGAAGCGGCCGGGCTCGGGCTCGATGCGGCTCCAGGCGAACTCGGCGATGCGCACCTGGCGAATGCCCAACGCCATCATCTGGCGCGCGTCGTCGGCCCACCAGGCCTCTGGCCACTGCTCGGGGTAATAGCAAACGCCCAGGCGCATCGTCAGTCTTCCGTCGACTTCAAAAACTCTAGCATCGCCTGGGCCACTGCAGCGGGCTCTTCGCGCGGCAACCAGTGGCCGGCGTCGGCGAACCGCAGCGTGCGCAGCCTGGGCACCCAGCGTTCGAGGCCGTCGAGGTTGGCAGGAACGAACGCGCCGTCACCTTCGCCCCAGAGCAGCAGGGTGGGGACGTCGATGCGCCAACGGGCGCCCACGAGGTTGGGCACGGCATGCGGGTCTTCGAGATCCAGCGCGCGGTACCACTGGAACATCGCGTTCAACCCGCCCGGCACCGCCCAGCCTGCAGACAGCGCGTCGAGCTCGGCGATCGGCATCTGTGGCAGCGAGCGCTGCATCATCGCCCGCAACTTCGCATGGCCTTGCGCAGCCAGCGCCACCTCGGCACCCGGCGCACGCAGGCGCTGTACGTAGGATGACGCTTCGCGTTGCGCCGGATCGGTGCGCAGCAGCTCGGCGAACCGGCACGGATGGGGTGCGTTGAAGACGACGAGCTTCTCGATGCGCTCGGGTTGCAATGCGGCGAAAGCCCAGGCCAGCATGCCGCCCCAGTCGTGGCCCGCGAGAAAGACGCGGCCATGCGACGACGCCGTCATCGCATCGACGAGCGCCAGAACGTCGGCGACGAGCGCTTCGATCGCATAGTCGGAGGTGGCCTGCGGCTTGTCAGAATGGCGGTAACCCCGCAGGTCGGGCATCCAGAGCCGGTGCCAGTCGCGCAGTGCGGGGATCAGCGGCTGCCACAGGTCGCCGTTGTCCGGGAAGCCGTGAAGCAGCAGAAGCGGCGGGCCATCGCCCGCCTCGCTCACATGGAGGTGAACGCCATCGGCGCTTCGAACTCGCATCGTCCGAAGCGGGGGCGGTGGCATCTCGAAGGGGCCATGGGGCGTCATATTGACGAATCGTACAATACGTGGTCCCGGCGATGATCGCTCGCGATCCACCGATGGAGCCTGCCTGCCCGCCATGAACGCCCGATTCTTTCGCCTCGACGGCACCGCTGACAGCCAGCTGTGGATCTCCGAGGCAAGCCGCATGCCGCGCCTGCTGCACTGGGGCGCGCAGCTGCCGGCGGGCGAGGATCTCGAGGCGCTGGCCCGTGCGCTGGAGGCGCCGATCCCGCAGGGCGGGCTCGACGTGGCGGAGTTTGTGTCGTGGCTGCCCGAGCCGGGGCGGGGCTTCGCCGACCTGCCCGGGCTGGTGTTGCGCCGCGGTGATAGTCATCTGCTGACGGCGTTCGAGCTGCGAGAGGCGGTCAGCCTGGCCGATGGCTGGCGTTTCGAGCTGGCCGATCCACCGTCAGGCGTCGCGCTCGTCCTGTGGCTCGGCCTCGATGCCGGCAGCGACACCTTCAGCCTGCGCAGCGAACTCACCAACACCGGGGCCGATGCGCTGGCGGTCGATGCAATGGCAACGGTGTGCCTGCCGCTGCCCGACGAAGCCGACGAGCGCTTGTCGATCGGCGGGACCTGGAGCCACGAGTTCAGGGAGGTGCGCGAGCCGATCGGGCAGGCCACGTGGCTGCGGGAAGCGCGCACCGGGCGGTCTTCTCATCACGCGTTCCCGGGCCTGACACTGTTGCAGCGCGGCACCGGCACGAGCCAGGGGCAGGCCTGGTCGGCACAGATCGAGTGGTCGGGCAACCACCGCACCGTGCTGCAGCGCGTGCGACTGGGCGGCGGCCAGTGGCAGCTCGGCGAGCTGCTGCTGCCCGGCGAAGTGGTTCTCGCCCCCGGCAAGCGCCACATCACGCCGGCTGTGCACCTGCGCCGCAGCGCGTGCGGCCTGCGTGCGCTCAGCGCCGGCTGGCACCGCTTCGTGCGCCGGCGTGTGTTGCCACCGCAGGCCGCCGAGCGTGCGAGAAGAGTGCAGTTCAACACCTGGGAGGCCACCTACTTCGACCACGACCCTGTTCGCTTGCGTGCGCTGGCCGATGCTGCCGCGGCGCTGGGCGTCGAGCGCTTCGTTCTCGACGACGGCTGGTTTGGCGGCCGCCGCGACGACCGTGCCGGGCTGGGCGACTGGTGGCCCGCACCGGAGCTCTACCCGCAAGGCCTCAGGCCGCTGGCAGAGCATTGCCGCCGACTGGGCATGCAGTTCGGCTTGTGGGTGGAGCCCGAAGGCGTCAACGTCGACAGCGAGCTTTACCGCGCACATCCCGATTGGGCCTTGCAGGTGGCCGGCCGCGTGCAGCCGCTCGGGCGCCACCAGTACGTGCTCGATCTCGGCCGCGCTGCCGTGCGCGAGCACCTGTTCTCGCAGCTGATTGCATTGCTGCGAGACGCGCCGATCGACTTCCTGAAGTGGGACATGAACCGCGACTTCACGCACGAGGCCGGCGCCGACGGCCGGGCCGGCGTGCGCGCGCATGTGGCCGGCCTGTACGAACTGCTGGCGCAGCTGCGCGCCGCGTTCCCGCAGCTCGAGATTGAAACCTGTGCCTCGGGCGGCGGACGGGCCGACCTCGGCATGCTTCGGCACTGCCGGCGCGTGTGGGTCTCCGACTGTAACGACCCGCTCGAGCGCCAGCGCATGCAGGCAGCCTTTCTGCACTTCCTGCCACCCGAGGTCATGGGTTCGCACGTCGGTCCGCGCGAAAGCCATACCACCGGGCGCGAATCGGCGCTTGCGCTGCGCACGCTGAACTCGCTGTTCGGCCACTTCGGCATCGAGGCCGACGTGACCGCGCTTTCGGCAGACGACGCCCGCGCGCTGCGCGCATCGATCGAGGTCTACAAGGATGCGCGAACCTGGTTGGGCAACGCGACGGTGACCGCCATCGACGTCGGCGACGCAGCCGTTGCAGCGACGCTCGCGCTCTCTGGCGACGGCACTCGAGCGTGGCTGAGCCTTGTGGCCACCGAACGCTCGCGCAGCGCTGTGCCGTCTGTGCTGCGCATTCCGGGGCTGGCCCCCGAGAGGCTGTACGACGTTCGGATGCATCCACTGTGGCCGGCACCCGCGCGCGGGCTCAAGCATGGCGGCCTGCTCGACCGTGGCGAGGCGTTCACGTTACGCGGAGCATCGTTGGTCCAGACCGGCATCCGCATGCCGGCAATGTGGCCCGGTAGCGGATGCTTGGTGGCGCTGCGGGCGCAATAAGGCCGCGGCGCTGGGTCAACGGATCACAGCGCCGCCGTGACCTCGACCAGCGTGACGGTCAGGACGGCGAGGACGAACGTGCTCGTTTCCATGAGGTGGCTTGATTGGCATGGTTGAGCGATCGGGGCAGCGTCAGGAGCCAATGCGCGACCGCACCGATGGCCTGCATCAGCACAGCGTCGAGTGCAGGCAACATGGCGATGGCTTGCGTGTCAGGCAGCTTGAAACGCGAGCGGGTCAGCAAGCTTCGGCGGCGTGACGTCACTCAAGCACCTCGGCGGCGGGCCGCAGCCATCACCAGCGCTTCCGCGTCGGACAGATGCCGGTCTGCCTCGGCCGCGGCCGAGGCCGAGGCCAGGCGCAACTCCTCTCACTGCGCAGGGTCGTCGACCTCGGCCAGCAGCGACGCCAAAGTCGATGCTGCCGAACATCGACGCATTGCCGTGGGCGCTCATCAGCAGGTCTTCGCACAGGGTGTGGACCCCGGTGGATCGGTCGCTCGCCTGCTCGGAGCCCACGGCGCGGTGTCAGTGCATTGTTGCTCACAACAGCATATCGCCGCGGCGACGCAGCCGCACGAGGATCGCTGTCATTGCACCGGGATGGGCACCGCGCGGTCCACCGGCACCGCCGTCACGCTGTTCTGCGGCGAGCCCTCGATGACGCGGTCGGAGTAGGTCAGATAGACCAGCGTGTTGCACCCCGCGTCGACCATGCACACCACCCGCAAGCGCTTGAAGATCAGCGAAATGCGTTCGCTGAACATCTCTTCCTGCCGCTTACGACGATCTTGTGGTCGGGGCCGATCAGCTTGAACACGGTGTCGACTTCACCCACCGGTTCGGCGCGCGCGGCGGCCGCGATGCCCGGCAGGTCCAGGAATAAAAAGCGCTGCATGACCACAATGTCACGTCAGCGCATTCCTGCACCGACTCGGGGATTGAGTTTGCCCCTTCCCGCGACGACCATGCAGTCTTGCGGGGCGACTCGGCGCGATCGAAAGAGCGTGTCGGCTCGAGAGCACTCAACGGCTCCCCCCGCGCCAATCAAGGAGCTCACGATGCAAGTGCTCGGATCGCTGGCGTTCGGTGTCATCACCGTCATCAACCTGGTCGTCTTGGCGATGGTCGTGACAGGATTGTTCAGACGGCCACGCTGAGAGTTCGGGACGTCGAAAAGGGCGTCGAGGCGCGGTTGAATGCCGGTCAGCGAGACTGCCCCCCCCGACTGCCTGGCGCTGCAGGCAAGGTACCGAAGACCCATTCGCTGTACTTGCCGCGCTCAGCAAGGTGTTGCATCCCGGACTCGAACCCTGCCTGCTTGATAGGCGCCGCGCCCGACAGGCTGTGAACGGCGACGATGCCCCCGTCGGGGCCACGGACGAGCCCCCATCGCGCTGCGCCCGTGACGGGATCGACGTAGACGCGCCGCAGGTGCCTCCACACCCCAGGCTGGCGAGGATCCCGAAGCAGGTCTTCGAGCGTCTTCGGGGTTCGCGGAGCGCCGGCTGGCGCTGCCGCTGCATAGCTGGCGAGTCCACGCTGGAACTCCATCCCCACAAACAACAATTCCTGCTCGGCAGCGCGGCGCTGCATGAGGGCGCCGACCTGCACGCCGCTGGCGCCCACGATGCCCAGAACGGCAATCAGGATCAGCAGGGCGAGCAAACCGAAGCCACCGCTGCTTGCCAGATGCAGGCGGCAGCGCTGGCGCTGGCGCGTGGGGGAGCGGTGTGCCATGCGCTTGCCGCGAGACCTACAGTTCGTTGAGAGGCCTGCGATCGCGTGCGACGCCCTGTGCGCCGCTCTTGATGTCCATGACGCCCTCTGCACCGCCATCTGGCGCGACGAGTCGCCAGGTCGCAGAGCTTTCGGTGAATGGATCGACGGGCGCTGCGCGCAAGTATTTGCGGGCGACGAGTTCGTCCAGGTCTTTCGGGTAGCGGCCGGTGTCGCCGTGGAACTGGTCGATCGTCGTTCGCACCGTCTTCAAGCTGTCGATCAACACGGTTTCCCTGGCGACCTCGATGCTGCCGAAATAGCGCGGGGCTGCGATCGTCAGCAGCAACGCGACGATGGCCAGTACCACCAGCAACTCGATCAGTGTGAACCCGCTTCTGGCAGCGCGCTGCATGCCGCGCCCTACCACTGTGCGAACGCAATGCCGTTCAGTCCCACGCCGCTCGAACTCGAACGCACGTCGTAGACGTCGTCGCCGGCTTGCGGGTCCGTGGGTTCGCTGGCGTAACTGCGCAGGCGCCACGTTCTGGTCGCTTCCACGGCGACATCCGTGAACATCGGATCCCGGGGCAATCGACGCATGAAGTAGATCAGTCGTCGCTTGGGGTCGCGCAGATCCGGCTCGCCGTCGACCAGAATTTCGAGCGATCTCGGATAGCCCGTTTCGCCCACATTGCGCCGGATGCGCCCTTCGTCCGATGCGCGCTTGTACGTGTCGATGGCCTCGCGGATCGTACGGAGCGAGAGGCGCAGTTCCTGCTCCTTCTGGCGTTGCACCAACACTTGCGCGGCCGGTACGGCCATCGTCGCGAGCACGGCCAACACGGCCAGGACGACCAGCAACTCGATCAGCGTGAAGCCGCCATTTCGGGGCTTCTTCATGGCACGACCGTCAGGCTGTGGGGCAAGGGCAGTGCGACGTTGACCCACTGGCCGTCCGAGGCAGGCGTCGCCGTGAGTACTTGAACACTCCCGCTCGAACCTGCTTGTCCGACGGCCCGAAAGTTGACGGTGGCCAGGGTCCCCGTGCCGGAAGCGCCTGGCCCGGTGTTGCGTGTTGCCGAAATGGCAATCTGCCCGCGCGCATCGACGCGGCTGGTGACAAGCGCCGACGCTCCGCCCTGTTGCAGGAACTCACCTTCGACGACGCCGACGACCTGCAAGAACTGCGGATCGAAGCCCAGCACAAACTGCGCGCTGTTCAGTGGCTGAGTCGACTGCAATCGAAGCTGAAGTGGGAACGTCTGTCCGCTGCGCACTTGGGACGGCCCCTGCCATTGGAGCGCGACAATGGTCGGAACGGATGACTGGGACGCGGCAGCGGGCGTGCTCACCGGCGCGGCCGACAGGCTTCCCGCGCGCTGCCCCAGGTTGCTCTCGGTACCCGAATCGAACTCGAGTTCCGAGGCCTCGCGGCGAGGGATGTTGCGCAGCACACGCGGGGTGATCGACAGCACGATCTCGGTCTTGATGTTGTCGTCGGCCTGGCTGCCGAACAGTCGACCAATGACGGGCATCTCGCCGAGCCCCGGCACTTTGTTGGCATTGCGCCGGTCTTCGTCGCTGATCAGGCCGGCAAGCACCTGGGTTTCGCCATCGCGTACGCGCAGCACACTGGTGGCCGTTCGGGTGCCGATCTGGTAGGCCAGGGTGCCCGACTTGGTCTGGACCTGGCTCACGAGGTTGCTGACTTCGAGCGACATCTTGAGCACGACCTCTCCATCGGGGTAGACGATCGGCTCGACGTCGAGCTTCAGGCCGACGTCGACATAAGTCACCGACTCGGAGACGAAGCCGGTCGACGTGGATGTCGTCGTGATGTTGGGTACGCGCTCGCCGATCAGAATCTTGGCCTTCTCGCGGTTGCGTGCGCGAATGCGCGGGTTGGCCAGGATGTTGGCATCGGTGTCCTGCTTGCGCGCATTGATCGTCAAGGGCCCGACGCTGGCGCCCACCGCGCTGCTGTTCAGATTGCGCAGGTCAGCCAAGGTCAGGGCGGCGCCGGTCGACAAGGGCAGCGGCGTCAACGCGACCTGCTCGGGCCAGCGCACACCCAGATCGAGCAGCCGCGAGCGTTTGACCTCGAGGACTTCAACCTCGAGCATCACCTCGGGCTCCGGCAGGTCGTGCACCGCGACGAGCTTTTCAGCCAGACGAATCGCTTCCGGGCTGTCGCGCACGACGACGGCGTTGAGTTTTTCGTCGATGACCACGTCGCGCGTCTTGAGGATCGTCTTGATCGTATTGGCGACTGTCTTGGCGTCGGCGTTGGCCAGATAGAAGGCGCGCACGGTCAGCGGCTGGTAGTCCTTCAGCTTGGCCGGGGTGTTCGGATAGATCAAGATCGAGTTGCCGTCGAGGACGCGCTGTTCCAGCTGATTGGTCAGCAGGACGAGTTGGATCGCCGACTCGACCGTCGTATTGCGCAGGTAGATGGTCGTCTTCTGGTCGGCGCGCACATCCTTGTCGAAAACGAAGTTCAGTCCGGACGTGCGCGAGATCACTTCGAAAACCGTGCGCAAGGGGACATCGCGGAACTCGATGGTGATCGGTTTGCGGAACGCTGCGGTCAGCTGGCCCTCAGGGGCGGGTTTTGCGCTCTTCTCGTCGATCTCGCGCTTCAGAGCCAGGGCTTTCGCTTGGTTCGGCGACTCGAGCAGCACAGCGCGTACTGCCGTGCCGGCCGCTGCCGCATCGCCGCGACGCCAGGCCTCGTCAGCGCCTCGAAGCCGGGCATCCTGCCGGCGCTGCTGATCGACGTAGCGAAGCAAGTTCAAAGCGGCGTCGTTGCTGCCATCGATGGCCAGGGCCCGCTTGGCCTGCTGTTCCGCGCCATCGGGCTTGCCCTGCGCGAGCTGGCGCTGCGCCTCCTCGAGCGCCAGCGCCACGGCGCGCTCGCGGGCGCGCCGGAAGGCCAACCGGTACTCCACCGATCGGGGATCGAGAGACATCGCCTCCTGCAGCTTGGCCATGCCCTCCTGTGCCTGGCCGCGCAAGACCAGGTCTTGCCCTTCACGGAACGCGCTCTGTGCAGCGCAACCTGCCAAGAGTGTTGCGGCGAGCAGGGTTGCCAGACATCTGCGCATCAGTCGGCGCCTCCGATCGAAAGCGTTTGGGACCGCGCCAGCGGCAGGTAAGTCAGGGTCAGCGTGGGTGGAGCGATCGCGTCGATGCGGTATGAACTTTCGATGGTCGCTCCTTCCCGCACAATGAAGGTGTGGTCGCCCCGACCGAGAAATACATCCCAGCCGCTGCCGTCGTGCCGCTTGCCGAGGAACGTGAAAGGCACGGGCGGCGCCTGCGGGGAAGGCGGCAACGTTGCCGCGACGGGTTTGGGCGCCGGCGTCCACGAGTGCGCGGAAAAGATATCGCGCACTGCGGCACGGGCCTGCGGCGACTGCCACAGCGTTTCGCGCGGG
>Ga0163144_10004300_pt1 | contig 32138 bp, 27 predicted proteins | sample OliLak19BULKMAT1_FD_123175 | JGI IMG/M metagenome (GOLD analysis project Ga0163144, IMG submission 123175) | Freshwater microbial mat bacterial communities from Lake Vanda, McMurdo Dry Valleys, Antarctica - Oligotrophic Lake LV.19.BULKMAT1 | ecosystem: Environmental > Aquatic > Freshwater >... | reverse complement strand
GAGCAGATGATACAGGCTCGGTCCCACCGTCCGGCCAGTCGTAGCCAGGCGGGTCGGATGGACGAGGACCCCGGTCTTTACGCCCACTTCGACGGCGACCGCCTTCAGGGTCGTTTCGAGCGTAACGGCGTCAAAGGCGGTGAGCGACGCGAATGCATCGCGCAGTCTTTGGATGCGCGGCTTGGCTTCGGAGACGAAATCCTTCGCCGCTCCAGCCGCATCAAACTCGGTGACTTCCTTGAAATAGAACCCGCCGAACAAAGGCAATTCGGAGAAGTGTTTGATCTTCTCCTGACAGGATTTGAGCGCGCCACCGATGTAGCCCGGCGCAAAGCCGTCGAGGCTGATGCCAGCTTTGCCGAGCGCAGCCCGGGCCAAAGTTTCGAAGCGGTCGGGAGCCATCAGGCGGATATATTCGCCATTGACCCAATGGAGCTTGTCGAGATCGAAGCCGGCGTTGTGGCGGATGATCTGGGGAAGGTCGAAGAGCTGGACCACTTCCTGAAGCGGAACGATCTCGCGATTGCCCTTGGGCGACCAACCAAGGAGGTAGAGGTAATTCAACACGGCTTCCGGCGCGTAGCCTTCGTCCATGTAGTTGGTCAACGACGCGCCGGTGTCGCGCTTGCTCATCTTGGACTTGTCCTTGTTCAGGATGAGCGGGATGTGCGCGTATTTCGGCGGCTCAACACCGAAGGCTTTGAAGAGTGCGATGTGTTTGGCGGTGTTGCTGAGATGGTCTTCGCCACGGATGACGTGGGTGATCTTCATCTCAAGGTCGTCGATGACGTTGACCAGATGGAAGACGGGCACGCCGTCGCTCCGGACGATGACAAAGTCGGGGTCCATCTTCTCGCGGTCGGTCAGTTCACGGGTAACGTTGCCGACGACGAGATCGGGGATCAGCACAGGTTCGCGCTGCATCTTGAACTTCACCGCGCCCTCGTGGTCGTAGGCGAATCCTTTGTCCTTCAGTTCCTGGATGCGCTTCTTGTAAATCTCACCGCGGGCGGACTGGAAGTAAGGGCCGTAGTCGCCCTTGCTGGGACCATCGACCGAGCCGGTGGTCGGGCCTTCATCCCAATCGAGGCCAAGCCAGCGGAGGCCATTCAGGATCACGTCCACGGCTTCCTGCGAGTTCCGCGCCTGATCGGTGTCCTCAATGCGAAGAACGAACGTGCCGCCCATGTGGCGGGCGTAGAGCCAGTTGAAAAGGGCGGTGCGGGCGCCTCCGATGTGGAGATAGCCGGTGGGACTGGGGGCGAAACGGACGCGAACGCTCATAGTGTTTCTGATTTCAGGAGGCGACACCCTAGCGATGACGATAGTCGAGGCAAGCCCGAGGCCGATGCTCACTTCCTACCAATAGACTGAAGCGCCTGGAGCTCGGCCTTGCTGAACCCGGAATTCGACAGCGATTCCGACAACTGCACCTGCTCGGCGACCTTTCCGTTGAGTCGGTAGACCGTCATGACCACTGCGCGCCAGCGCGCCGGCAGCAGACTCGGAGCAACAGGAAGGCTTTGGATCAGCTTGAGCCCTTCCGGCGCATTACCCATTCTGCAATGGGCAAGCGCGGCCATGATCCGAAAGTCCCAGCGATCGGGAGTCACCTTAACTTCTCGAAGGCATTCCTCCAGCGTCAGCCGGGACTGAAGGTCTAGCAGGAGGTTCAGGTAAAAAAGATCTGCCTTAACTCTCTGATCAACTCGGGTCCCTTGAACCATTCTGGAGAGAGCTTCGTGAGCCAACCTAAGTTCTCCTAATCCCATCTGAATACGTGCTGTTTGTTTGTTGGCTTCATATGCAACGGCCGGCGACCCGCTAATCAGCAAATGGGGTGCAAAGACCCGAAGGGCAATGTCGTTCCGTCCGATTCGTTCAGCCAGCGAAGCAAGGGTGAGAGCTTTCCTGAAATTGTTCGTCGTCTCGAGAATCGCAGACGACCACAAAGCCCGCTCACCCATTGCATCGCCGCGCAGGGATTTGATGAATGCGGCCATACCGAGACGGAACATTGGCTCGACCGGAACATTGGTTGACTGCAGGAATGACTCTGCTTCATCCCAGCGCTTCATCCCCGAGAGAGCCTCCAAACGCATGGTAAAAAGTGGCACATTCGTCCCTACCCGAATCGCAGGGACGACCATCAGGGTTGAATCGAACGCTTTCCGCGAGTTGAGCCAAACTGCGAGTTCATTCAAGGCCACATCGTCGGCAACCGCTGTTCGGTTGATCGTTTCGGCAATGAGGGCGTCCCGACGTGACTGGACGGCGCTATCGGACGGCCAACGAAGATCGGCCCTCAGGACGGCATTGGATAAGCCGGAGGAGCTAGCCTCAACCCAGTTGATCAACTGTCGTGATTCGGCCGGCTTTAGATCGGAAAGACCTGCCAGTCTTCGCCAGGCGTCGACTTGAGATCGCCCCGGGCGACCGGCTAGTTCCAACAGCAGTCGACGGCCTTCCTGCTTTTGCTCCTGCGAATCCAAGGCCAACAAGATCGAGCCATACAAGAATTGGAATCGATCGTCGTTTGGCTCTGCTACGAAAGCCGCTCGCGCAGCGCTCGAAGCTTGGACCAAATCCCCTTGGATGCGGAAAAATTCAGCCGCCAAAAAAAGACTTCGCGCCTCAGGCGGCCGGCGCACCATCAGCCGCTTGATTTGTTGTCCCGCCACTTCAATCAGACCTACCTTTAGTGCAAATTCAGTGAAGTCTTGCCGTTCCTCGTCCGTCACGTCAGGGAGACGCAAGATTTCAACCCACGACTTCAGTGCCTGATCAGTGCCGATTTGCTCAGAAGCACGGGCCATCGCTCCGCGAAATCGTGTTTGATCCGAATCCATCTGCATCGCCAACTCGAACCGATCGAGGGCGTTGGTCCACTTACCTTGCTCTAAATAAACCTTGCCGCTTTGGAAGAACGACTCTGCCCTCATCCCCTTGAGACGCCCGTAAACCGGTGGCATCGCAAACCACGCCAATACGACTGCCAAAATGCCGAGGCCGGAAAAGATCAGTTTCTTCTTCAATGATGAAACCTTCCTGGAGAGCGCTCGATCCTGGGTAATCTGAATTGAATCATCCATGGTCACTTAGCAGGAGTCTGCCCTCGATACTGGACCAGGTTGTTCATCAATTCCGTCATCGTCTTGAGATCAGGTGGGGTGCCTTCATACGGAATATTTATGGAAACAAGTTCGGTCGCTGAACCCCGTTTTCCCGCCATTTCCAACCATGACACGGCTGCGGCCGAGTCCAAATCACGGTAGTTGACCTGCACCGGCTTACCGTTTCTCCAGATTCCCCAAAGTTGAACGGCCTTCTGCTCGCCCCGCTTCCACATGAACTTGTAGAAGTCCATTTCCTTGCCCGAAATCGGAAGTTTCACGGACTCAAAGTCCCCGTCCTTTCTCCATCCCACGCCGGCCATACAGACATCCGGGCGGTGGCCAAGCAGGTAGACGTTGGCCGCATTCGGGACCCAAAAGAAATAGTAGCCACCGATCTCCCGGTCTCCAACCGACGCCGATCGAAAGAATACGTTGTGCCCAATCTCAGGATTCGGTTGGAGAATCTTCAAGGTCGCTTCGGAAACCGCTTCCTTTTTGACAGAATCACGAACGAGAAAGTTCGGCTGCGTCTGCTCTGGAACCTTGAGTGCCTGATACCAAAACCAGCCGTTGGTCCCCATGAAGCCCAACAAGAGAACGACTACCGAGAATCCTACTAGGCCTACCCTCGCAACCGGCCGGGCGACAGCACCCAAGGTCGTTTTGCGGGCAGCACCCATCGCGATCTCCTCCTTTCTCAGCAACCACGCCGCACCGAAAAGCATCATCGGCAAAACCATGGACATTGCTCCACCCACAGGGTCGTGAATTTTTGCCAAGATATCCAAGCCCTTCGAGTCGACCTGCCAACAGAGGATGAACGTCCGGCAAACGTTGAGAAACACGGCGAATGCGAACGCAGCGACGAACATCAGCAATCGGCGTGGGATCGAAAGCAGGAACAATTCGCCCAGAGCGACTCCATACATTAACCCCGATTGAAGCGAACGAATTCCGGAGCACGCCTCATCGACGCCGACCGGACCTGGCTTCATCGTGATCGTGACTCCGTTGCGCTTCGCGTGGATTCCAAGCCAATGCATTATCTCAGTGATGGTCGCCGATACCTTCTCGGCAAGCCCCGCCGTCACTGGTTGCTCGATCGCTGTCACCCATGGAGCTGCCATGAGGAAAAATAGGGTCGGAAACAGCATCTCCCTTCGAAGTTTTCGCCCGCCCATCCATCCTAGGCAAAGCATCGTAACGACAACCGCGTTGACCCCGATTAGGATAACCAACGACCTCGATAGAGGGCTCCTCTGCCGCGCATACTCAAGCGGGACCACACAGGCGGCGAGAAGGATCAGGAGAAGCGCCCCTTTCAGGTTGTCCCGGGGTCGCGTAGCGATTGGTGCCAGTCCATTTTTTTGGGAATAAATCCCCAATCGCCGCCAGAAAAAGAACCCTCCAAGGAACGGAACCAACCAGCCGTAGGCATACTGCTCGAAGTAGATCCAGTATTGGGCAAACGCATTGAACGCCAACAGCCACGAAAGAACGATCATGGCTGCCGCCGGCCAAGCCAACTTGATTGGCCCAGATACCTCATCCGGCCCCGCTGTTGTCGCTCCTGTTTTGCTCATGAACGCCGCCGATTTTATTGCTGGCTAGGCGCTTGGCAACCAGCCAAGTGCCTTGTTGGATTCTTTTTCCATCGGGTGACCGACTTCAAGGCCTAAGCGTATTCAGCCCTCGATCACCGCTACGGCTGCCGAATGGACTGATGTATGAGTCATGCTCAAGTGGACTCGTTGACCCCCTCGGCTCTTCAACAGTTCAATTCCAACCCCTCGCATTTCCACCACTGGCTGCCCAGAAGCGAGTCGGACGACTTCGATGTCCTTCCAGCCAAGATCGGCTCCAATTCCCGTGCCGAACGCTTTGGCCACGGCTTCCTTGGCCGCGAACCGTGACGCGACGGTCTCTGCCGGAGCTGTCTGCGACTGGCAATAGACTAGTTCGTTTACGCAAAGGATCCGTTCGAGGAACCGCGGGCCGAATCGCTCCAATGCCCTTTCGATTCGCGCCACTTCCACCAGATCGATGCCGAGGCCGAGGATCATCTCAACCGGGGTATCCTTTCATCACTTCCAGCATGTCCTTCACTGCGCGTTCCAATCCGACAAACACTGCCCGGCTTACCAAGCTGTGCCCGATGTTCAACTCGACCATATGGGGAACGACATGCAGCAACGGAAGGTTCTCGAGATTCAAGCCGTGGCCCGCGTTCACCAGGAGCCCCAACTCGTGCGCCTGCTTGGCACCAGCCACCAGACGTTCGATCTCGCCGTTCCGCTCTCGTTTCTGAGGAAAGTGTTCTGAATAGGCGCCGGTATGCAGTTCGATGAACTTGGCTCCTACCCTCGCCGAAGCCGCGATCTGCGCAGAATCCGGCGCGATGAAAAGGCTCACCTCAATTCCGGCGTCCCGGAATCGCGAGCAGACATTCTTCAAGTCCGATTCCTGTCCGATCACGTCAAGGCCGCCTTCGGTCGTCAGTTCCTGTCGTTTCTCCGGCACCAAACACACGATGTCGGGCTTCAGATCCAACGCAAATGCGACGATTTCCGGCGCGATCGCCATCTCAAGATTGAGCCGTGTGGAAATGCGTTCGCGAAGCTCGCGGACGTCGCGGTCCAGAATGTGGCGGCGGTCTTCGCGAAGATGCGCTGTAATCCCATGGGCGCCCGCCCGTTCACAGACCATCGCCGCCTCGACCGGACTCGGTTCACCGCGGGACTGACCTCGGTAACGCGCCTCACGGAGAGTCGCGAAATGGTCGATGTTGACGCCGAGCTTAAGCATGGATTCTCCAGGAGCAGTTCAAGGATTCCCCGGCTTCGGAGCCACTCCCGGAACGGGAGCCACCGCCGGGGATCCCGCGGGAATCGTCAATGGACTCAGCGAGGACGGCGAGTCCGCCAACCAACGCCCCAAGTGAACCAGTTCGAAGCCGCTCAATCCGAGGTGGGATTTGCGAGTCACCGAAAACTCCTTCGGTCCCGCCGACTTCGCCTCGGTAACAGTGTTGCCAAGTTGCGGCGCGATCCCGTCGAGAAATCTTTCCGTAGTTGAAAAAAGCCGTCGTTGCTCGCGGATATCAACCCCGGCAACCTTGCGACCGAACACCGGCGCGATCTGGCCCATCACCCGCCAGAATCCCACCCGTTCCTGGCTGATCTCCCAGTCGTAGTAGACAAGGTCCTTCCGGTTTTGGAATTCATCCATCAGCTCCTTCGGTGCCGGCTGACGGTTGGGGACGAACGGGAAAAAGCCGCCGGTGATCCAGCCTCCCGTCGCATCGTTTGTCGCGAGGACAAACGGAGCCAGCAGTGCCCCGCCCTTCATCTGGAGCTGCGTCTTGTTCGAGTTCCAACCGAACTCACCCGAGTTGGAGGCCTTGAGGATCGGATTCCAGGCCAGTGGAATGGCGGCGCCCAACCGGTCCATTTCCGCTCTGGGCGACCCCGAGGCCATTGCGAAGTAGTATTGGAAGGGGACCTGGGAAAGAGTCCAAAGGTAAGTTTGGGACTGGTTCATCTGCCGACCGATCACCGAGTCGAACATGGAACCAGGCAGCAAAAACGCCCCGAGCGATCGGATCGCCGTGAAATTCACCAACGGATCCCGCAACAGGTTGGTTGGAGCGTTCCACACTTCCTGGCCCACGACGATTGTCTCCGGGAAAGTAACCTTCGCGGTCGTCTTCAGGTTCTCACCCTGGGGCGAAATCGTCAGGGCGATCGCTCCCAAACGAACCGGGGAATCCTGCCAACCGAAGAACACCGAAAGCTTTGGAAGGTCGGCCTCGAGGGAAACCACCGTTCCGGCATCCAGCTTCCAGGGCCGTCCCGAAGACGCGATCGCCGACTTCGTTTCGCTCAACGGAACCAAGCCTTTCGAACCGACCCCGACGATCAGCCAATCACCCGCAGACTCCAACGAAATTGTCCGACCCAGCGACGCGGCCACGGTCTTGAACTTGCCTTCCAGACCGGGACGACCCGTCGCAGCCGCCTTGATCGCGACGGTGGCTTCCCATGATCCGGCGCCCTGTCGCAGCTCGAACGCGGCGTCGGCGGAAACCAGTTCGTTTACCAGATCGGACAACCCGTCCACCGCTGCGCCGTCCGCTTTGCCGACGCCAGCCACCAGCCACTTCGCAAATCGCTCCGATACCAGCTTGCGGAACGCGACCGCGTTGGTGGACGAAAGCAGCTCGACCGCCTTGGGCGTTTTGGCGAGAGAGGCAACGGCCTGAGCACCGACGAATTGGTGCCGGAAGACGATGGGAGGCCGTTGGGCGCCAGTTGCTTCCTTTGAGCAACCCGCAGCCATCAGGGCAAACGCCAGGCAGAGCACGATTTTACTAAGTTTAATCATGGTTCACGACCGACAGAGTTATCCGCGAGACCCGCGCGTTGGCAAACGAACTTTGGACGGTTGATGAACATGAAGCCCGTTGACTCCGTCAGACCCAGCCGAAATCTTCCGCTTACTACGCACATGAAAACACTCTTTACTCTCATCATCGCCATCGGCATGGCCGCCACCACCTCGATCCACGCCGCCACGCCGGCAGTTGGCGACAAGGCGCCCGCCTTCGTCGGCAAGGACCAGGATGGCAAGACCCACAAGCTTGCCGACTATCTCGGCAAGAAGAGCGTGATTCTTTACTTCTATCCGAAGGACAATACCCCCGGCTGCACCAAGCAGGCCTGCACCCTTCGCGATCGTCTGGGCGATCTGAACAAGGGCGGCGTCGAAGTCCTCGGCGTGAGCATGGACACGGCGGACAGCCACAAGAAGTTCATCGCCGACCACAACCTCAACTTCCCACTCTTGAGCGACGTCGACGGCAAACTCGCCGCGCAGTTCAGCACCCAGATGGAAGGCAAGAAGATGAGCCGCCGCGTCAGCTTCCTGATCAACAAGGAAGGCAAGATTGTCCACGTGACCGACACCGGCTCCGCCGACATCCACCTCAAGGAAATGCAGGAAGCCGTCGCCAAGCTGGGCAAGTAATCCCTGGCTTTCTCAACCATTCCAAAAGCAAAGGGCGGCCAATTTTGGCCGCCCTTTTCACTTCGTTCGAACTGGTTCAGGCGACATCGCAGATGCCTACGCCCTGCTTGAGCGAGGTCAGCGGGTCGCGCTTGGGGATGAACTCCTGCGCGACGTGCCCCTTGAAGCCGGTCGCCACGATGGCCTTCATGATCGCCGGGTAATACAGCTCCTGTGAGTCGTCAATCTCGTTGCGGCCGGGAACGCCACCGGTGTGGTAGTGGGCGAAGTATTGGTGGCTGCGCTTGATGGTGGCGATGACGTCGCCCTCCATGATCTGCATGTGGTAGATATCGTAGAGCAGCTTGAAACGCTCGGAGCCGATGCGTTTGCAGAGTTCGACGCCCCAGGCGCTCTTGTCGCACTGGTAGTCCTTGTGGTCGACACGGCTGTTCAGCAGCTCCATGACGAGCGTGATCTTCTTCTCCTCGCAAAACTTCATCAGCCGCTTCAGGCCGATGGCGCAGTTCTCAATGCCTTTCTCGTCGTCCAATCCGGCGCGGTTGCCGGAGAAGCAGATGACATTCTCCAGTCCGGCGGCGGACGCCTTGCTGATCAGGTCCTCGTAGACGGTGACGAGCTTGTCGTGGTGTTCGACGCGGTTGAAGGCCTTGTTAATGCCGCCCAATCCATCGACGGTCGGGTTGCTGACCATGGCGCAAGTGAGGCCGTGTGCCTTGAGCACGGGCCATTCAGCGGGTCCAAGCAGTTCGACGGATTGGAGACCCATTTCCTTGGCCGCCTTGGAGAACTCCTCGAGCGGGATTTTGCCGTAGCACCACTTGCAGACGGAGTGGTTGATCTTGCCCTTGAGACCGGCGGCATCGGCGGCGGCGACCGTTTGGCGCAGGGCGGAGAAAAGTCCAGCGGTGCCGGCGGCAAGGCCGAGCTGTTTGATGGCGGAACGGCGGTTGAGCGGGGTTTTCATAGGAGGTGATACCGGATTCATCCCAGTCCGGGGACGGCACGTCAATGCAACCGACGGGAGGAAGGACGGAGCCTCGGGGTAGCTCCAACGGGCGTTTGACGGCTTCCGCCAAGTTGGCACTCTCAACCCATGTCCCGAGTCGTTCTCCTGCTGGTCCTGGGTCTGGCGCTGGCCCGCGGCGTGACCGCCCAGCCATTGATCGGCATCACGGACAGTTGGGCCTACTCTGTCGGCGTGGCGGAACCGTCCCCGTCCGATCCGCCGGCATGGCAGCGGGTCGGCTTCGATGATTCAAGCTGGCCGCGGGGGCCGATGGGCTTCTCCGCCGGCGTGCACAACGAGGCGACGCCGCTCTTCGGCATGGCGGGATCCTACAACTCCGTGTTCCTTCGCCGGCAGTTCGTCGTCACGAATCGGGCGGACATCGCATGGCTATACCTGCGGCTCGATATCGAAGACGGTGCGGTCGTCTACCTCAATGGAACCGAAGTCCATCGCCTCGGCCTTGCGGGAAACCCCGGGACAGGGGTGCCGTTCAACGCCGCCGCAGCCAACCGGGATCGAACGGGACCCGATGACATCGATGTTTCCGCGTCTCTGCCCCAACTGGTCAACGGCACCAACGTGCTGGCCATCCAGGTCCATTCCAGCGGCCCGTTCGACGCGAACCTTGCCTGCATCGCCGAACTGCTCGCGAACTTCACGCGCGGCCCGATCGTCCAGAGCGTCACGACGAACTCGGCCAAGGTGCTCTGGAAAACGGGCTCCAACCTGACCGGCCGTGTCGAGTTCGGGCTCGCTGCCACGACGGAACGGTCCACATCCCTTCCGGCCGACGCCCCTCTCCAGATCGCGGCCCTCACCGGACTCCTGCCGGGCACGAACTACGTCTACCGGGTCGTCGTCTCCGACGGCGTGCGAACCGGCCGGTCCATGATCTCGACCTTGCCGACCGCCCCCACCAATGGGGTGACGCGCTTCAGCGTGCTCGGCGATTCTGGGAACGGCGGCCTCGCGCAATACGCCGTCGCCGCGTCGTTGCGAACCTGGAATCCCGACCCCGTGCTCCATATGGGCGACGTGATCTATCCGGCATTCTCGAACAGCCTGGCCGACATCCGTTGCCTCTCGGTCTACCAGCGGCAAATGGCCTCGACGCCCTACTACTTCACGTTTGGCAACCACGACCTGTATTCCAATGACGACGCGCCCTACCTGAATTCGTTCGCCCTTCCGACCAACTCGGCCAGCGGCACGTCGCACTACTATTCCTTCGACCACGGGGACGTCCACTTCGTGTCCGTCTTCCTCCCGACGCTCACTCCCTTCAGCCAGCAGGCGACCTACGGTCTTTCCGATGGCTCGGCCCAATACAACTGGCTGACCAACGACCTCGCCACCACGTCGCGTCGGTGGAAGGCGCTCTTCTTCCATGCGCCCATGAACACGTCGTCCGCACACCGCTACGATGATCTGAACGGCAACGGGACCTACGACCGGTTCGAGATCTCGACGATTCTGGATCCGGTCTGCGAGCGTTACGGCGTGCAGCTCGTGGTCAACGGACACGACCACAACTACGAGAGGTTCCGTCCCAAGGGCGGGCTCACGAGGATCGTCTCGGGAGGCGGTGGTTATGCGCTCTACGGGATGGTCGAGCGCGATCCGGAAAGCGTCTGGTTCCAGAGCATGCACCATCATCTCCGCGTCACGGTTGAAGGCGATTGGATGAAGACCGAGGCGGTAGCGACGGACGGAACGGTGATCGATTCAACCACGATTCCGCGCGTGCCGCCGGCTCCAGGAGTCGACTCCGACAACGACGGGCTCACCGACGAGCAGGAGCTGGCCGCCGGAACGGATCCGCGCGACGCGACGTCTATGGTCAAACTGCAGCTGACCAATCAGCCGACCGGTCCACTGCTGTGGTGGAAGTCCATTCCCGGCCGCCGCTACGACCTGCAAGTGGCGGCCGATTCCCCCACCAACTTTAGCCGCATTGCTCCGTCCTTCCCGCGCACGGCCCAGGGAACGAACGAGACGTTCTCCGATACGGAAGCGGCCACCACGCCGCGCTTCTATCGCCTCAATGTCGGTCCCTGATCAGTCTCAGCGCGCGCATGGCACCTGAGAACCATTGCCCCGAACCATCTCCGGTCTACGGTCGCGCCATGCTTCGTCGCTCTGTTGTCCGACTCCTATGCCTGCTCGCAGCCGTTTTGGTTGCGGCCCGCTCGACGCCGGCGGCGGAAGCGGCCAGACCATCCGCGAACGGCCATTCGACCAACAGCGCGCCGATCACCACGGACGCCGCCGAAGCGGCCATCAAGAAATTCACCGTCGCGCCCGGCATAAAGGTCGACCTCTTCGCGTCGGAACCGCAGCTGGAGAATCCCGTGGCCATCAGCGTGGATGAACGCGGCCGTGTCTTCGTGGCGGAGACACATCGCTATCGCAACGCCGTCTTCGACGTGACGGTGAAGACCAACTGGCTGCTGCCCGATCTTTCCTTCCGCACCATCGGCGACCGCGATGCGTTTCTCCGCGAAACCTTCGCCACGAACCTCGCGATACTCACGCAGGACTCCGAGATGATCCGCCTTGTCGAGGACCGCAACGGCGATGGCAAGGCGGATACTTCGTCGGTCTTCGCCCAAGGCTACAACGAACCCGTTTCCGGCGTCGGCGCCGGTGTGCTCGCGCGCAACGGCCAGGTCTGGTTCACGTGCATACCGGACTTCTGGCAGATCACGGAAACCACCGGCCCTTCGGACAAACCGCCCGAAGCCGTCCGGAAGAAGATCGCTTTCGGCTTCGGCGTCCACACGGGCGTGAGCGGCCACGACCTGCACGGGCTCACGCAGGGACCGGACGGCCGGATCTATTTCAGCAGCGGCGACCGTGGCTTTGTGGTCACCAACCTTGAGGGCAAGGTTCTCAGCCTGCCCGACGAAGGCGGCGTGCTCCGCTGCGAACCCGATGGCACAAAGCTGGAGATATTCGCGCGTGGGCTGCGCAATCCGCAGGAACTCGCCTTTAATCATCTCGGCGATCTCTTCACGGACGACAACGACACGGCCGGGCCGGACGACTCGCGCGTCATCAACGTCGTCGAACGCGGCGACTACGGCTGGCGGGCCTCGTATCAATTCGCGCCAAGCTTCGGCCCTTGGATCACGGAGAACGTCTGGCGCGGCGGCATCGACGGCACTCTGCCCTACGCGGGACTCGCCGCCCAGGGACCAAGCGGATTGGCGTTCAATCCGGGCGCCGGACTGGGCGAAAGATGGAGGGACCATTTCTTCGTGTGCGATTTTCCAGGCGGAGTCTGGGCGTTCTCGGTTGAGCGAAGTGGCGCGAGCTACAAGGTCTCCAAGCGGGAGAAATTCCTCTGGAACCTATGGCCGACCGACGTCGATTTCATGCCGGACGGATCGTTGCTGGTCGCCGATTGGGTGGGCGGCTGGGGCCAACCGCAGAAGGGTCGGCTTTACACACTGCGATCGAGCGAACGGGCCACCACCAACGACACGGCCGCGCTGCTGTCTTCGCTTGGCCAGAAATCGATGCGAGAGCTGATCGGGTTGCTCGGACACGACGACTACCGTGTTCGTTTGGCAGCGCAGCTGAAGGCCGAACGTGGATCAAAGCGGGACGGCATCGCGATCTTCGAAAACGTCACCGCGGAGCAGATGCTTCTCGAAGTTGCCGCTTCGGCCACGAATCGCCTTGCGCGCATCCATTCCATATGGGCGCTGGGAAACATCGCCCGCCGTGGCTTCCACCAGCAGGCGGCCAAACTGATCGGGCTGGGACTGCGCCACGATTCGGATCCGGAGATCCGCGCACAATATGGCCGAACCCTCGGAGACTCCTGCGCGCTCGAGCCCGCATGGCGCGAGGCCGCCGAGCTTGCCAGGGACCCGGAGCCGCGCGTTAAAATGCTGGCTTTGCTCAGCCTTGCCCGCCTCGGCCGCGCGCTCGGCAAGCCGCCGATCGATCCAACCGACCTTCTGGTCTCGCTGGCCCGTGAGAACAACGACGCGGATCCCTTTGTCACCCATGCCCTCGTCGATGCGGTCGTGCCGCATGCAGCCACCCCGGGCCTGCTCGCCAAACTTGAAGGTGATTCCCAACCGGCCGTCCGCCGCATCGCCCTGCTCACCCAACGCCGCATGGGACAGCCGGAAATCGCCCGATTTCTCGCCGACGCCGATCCGCGGCTCGCGACCGAAGCAGCGCGAGCCATCAACGACGTTCCGATCCCCGGGGCGATGAACGCCCTCGCCCAACTGCTCACATCGGACAACTGCCCGACGAACGCAGTCACCCGCGCCATCAACGCAAACTTCCGTCTGGGCGGACCTGAGCCCGCACGGACCGTCGCAACCTACGCGGCCCGAAAAGACGCCCCGCCAGCCCTTCGAGTGGAGGCGCTGAATGCGCTGAGCGATTGGAACAAACCGAGTCCGCTGGATCGCGTCATGGGTCTTTGGCGTCCGATTGCCCCCTGATTCCAGCTGTTCCAAACGCACGGCAAAACTCCCACTTCGCACCCAGATCTCGATCGTCCCCAACGTGGACATCGAAAACTCGTTACCGTTAATCCGAGAACATCAGCCACCCAAAGGGTTCCGTTGCGGGTCATCACCCAGCTCCTCAGGCCTTCACGTTGATTCCACATTGCAGACACGAGATTAGCCGCAACGCCACAGCGCCCGGCCAATGAACCGTGGGGCTAATACATGAACGAACGTCTAGGCAAGCAGGCTGCACCTGTTAGGCTTAACCCTCACTTGTTCGTTGACCGCGCTCCGGTGCCGCAAGGTGGAGGACGGGTCAGCCCTCGGTCAGGCAACGATTGAGCCGATAGAGGAAGGAACGAATCGAGAGATATGAGCAACGACAGTGCAGAGAGTGTGGGCAGCGCCAACGTGGGGTTCGTCGAAGAACTCTACGAGCGATGGGTGGGCAACCCCGCCTCGGTGGCCGCGGAGTGGCAGGAAAAATTTGCCAACGGGTTCATGCGCGACGGCGATGAGCCAACCCCGCGATTCGGACCCTCGTTCGAGGCCAAGAGCCTTTTCGCCTGCGGACCCGCGCCAGCCACCGCACCCGAGATGCGCGCCACCGCGGCCTTGCAGGACAAGGTCGACCAACTGGTGCGCGCCTTCCGTTTCCGCGGGCACATGGCGGCGCAGCTGGATCCCCTCGACCAGCCGCGCACGGCCGTTCCCGAGCTGGACCCGGCGTTCTATGGATTGACCGAGGCCGATCTGGAAAAGGAGTTCTCCGTCCAGGGCGTCGGGCCCAAGGACCGGCCGGTGATGAAGCTCCGCGAGATCGTGGAGAACCTCCGCAACACCTACTGCCGCTCAATCGGCGTCGAATACATGCACATCGACGACGTGACCATGCGCCGGTGGCTGCAGGTGAGGATGGAACCATGCGAGAACCACATCGATCTCAAACGCGAACAACAGGTCCGCATCCTCACCCGTCTTACAGATGCGGTGATGTTCGAGGAGTTCATCCGGAAGAAGTTCATCGGGGCGAAAAGCTTCTCCCTCGAAGGTTCCGAGAGTCTGATCCCCCTGCTCGACCTCGCCGTCGAGAAGGCCGCCGAGCAGGGAGTCACGGAGATCGACATGGGCATGGCCCACCGGGGCCGCCTCAACGTGCTCGCCAACATCATGGGCAAACATCCCAAGATCATCTTCCGCGAGTTCGCTGATCTGGAGCCCGAGAAGTATCGCGGCGGCGGCGACGTGAAATACCACCTCGGCTACAGCCGCAAGGTGAAGACGGCCTCCGGCAAGCAGGTCCACATCTCGCTTTGCTTCAACCCGAGCCACCTCGAATACGTCAACCCCGTCGTGCTCGGCCGAGCCCGCGCCAACAGCGACCGCCTCGGCGATACCGAACGCCGCAAGACGCTCGCGCTGCTCATCCATGGCGACGCGGCTTTCGCCGGACAGGGCGTTTCGCAGGAGATCCTCAACCTTAGCCAACTCCCGAACTACCGCACCGGCGGAACGCTCCACGTCGTCGTCAACAACCAGGTCGGCTTCACCACCTCGCCCGAGGAAGCCCGTTCGACGATTTACTGCACCGACGTGGCGAAGATGCTCCAGGTCCCGATCTTCCACGTGAACGGCGAAGACCCCGAAGCCGTCGCCCAGGTCGTCAGCCTTGCGATGGATTTCCGCGCCACGTTCCAGCGCGACGTGATCATCGACATCTACGGCTACCGGCGCCTCGGCCATAACGAGGCCGACGAGCCGGCCTTCACCCAGCCCCTGCTCTACAAGCTCATCGAGAAACGTAAGCCGGTCCGAGAGGGCTACCTCGACCACCTCCTTCAACTCGGCGGCATCACCCGCGACGAGGCGGACAAGATCGCGGAAGAAAGCCGGCTGGCCCTGGAGGAATCGCTCGCCGAGTCCAAGCGCACCAAGCTGCCCAGCGAATCCGCCACCGGCATCTGGGCCAACTACACCGGCGGCCTCGACACCAGCGTGGCGGAAGCGGACACCGCGCTGCCAATGGAGCGCCTTTCCGCCCTGCTCGTGAAGGCCGGCGAAGTTCCCGGCGGCTTCACCCCGCATCCCAAGATCGCCAAACTCCTCGAAGGCCGCCGTGAAATGGCCGCCGGCAAGGCGCCGCTCGACTGGGCCTGCGGCGAAGCGCTGGCCTTCGCCTCCCTCGCGACCGACGGCTTCCGCGTCCGCCTTACCGGCCAGGACTCCGGCCGTGGCACCTTCAGCCATCGCCACGCCGCGTTGCACGATTTCAACACCGGCAAGATCCACGTCCCTCTCCAACATCTCGCGCCGAACCAGGCTTCCGTCGAAGTGCTCAACAGTCCCCTCAGCGAGATCGCCGTGCTCGGCTTCGAGTATGGCTACAGCCTGGAATGGCCGGACGGGCTCGTCATGTGGGAGGCGCAGTTCGGCGATTTCGTGAACGTCGCCCAGGTGATCTACGACCAGTTCATCAGCAGCGCGGAGAAGAAGTGGAAACGCCTCAGCGGCGTCGTGATGATGCTGCCCCATGGCTACGAAGGCCAAGGACCGGAACACTCCAGCGCCCGCCTGGAACGGTTCCTTGCCACATGCGCCGAGGACAACGTGCAGGTCGTCCAACCGACGACGCCCGCGCAGTTGTTCCATCTCCTGCGCCGCCAAGTTCTCAGGAAGATCCGCAAGCCGCTCGTCGTCATGACGCCCAAGAGCCTGCTGCGTCATCCGAAGGTGGTTTCGTCCTTCGACGAGTTTTCCAAAGGCGGCTGGCAGCACATCATCCCCGATGCCGCCGTCGACCCGAAGGCCGTGCGCCACGTGCTCCTTTGCTCCGGCAAGATCTTCTACGAACTCGACGCGCAGCGTGAGAAGCTCGGCCGTCGCGACATCGCCCTCCTCCGCGTCGAACAGCTCTACCCGCTCGCCGAGCAGACGCTCTTGAATGCGCTCGCGCCTTTCGGACCCGCGGTGCCCGTCACCTGGGTGCAGGACGAACCCGAGAACATGGGCGCGTGGTATTCCATCCGCCTCCGCTTCGGAGACCTTCTTTCACGCACGCGCGTCTTCGGATGCGTCTCGCGACCGGCCTCGGCCAGTCCGGCCACCGGCTCGCACAACAGCCACAAGCAGGAACAGGAACACCTGATCGCCGCGGCGTTTGCCACCCCTCTCCCGCTCGGCGGCGAAATCCCAAACCAGGAAAACGGAACACATGGCCATAGAACTGAAAGTGCCCGCGGTGGGCGAATCCATCAGCGAGGTTGAAATCGGCAACTGGCTCAAGACGGAGGGCCAGGCGGTGAAGGAAGGCGAAACGATCGTCGTCATCGAAACCGAGAAGGCGACCGTCGACCTCCCCTCGCCCGCCACCGGCGTGCTCGGAAAGATCCTCAAACCCACCGGCCAGGTCGCGGCCGTCGGCGAAGTCATCGCCAGCATCGAAGCCGGGGCAGCCGCGGCCGTCTCGGTTGCTCCAGTGACCCAACCGGCGTCCGTCCCAAAGGCTGCAGCGCCTGTTGAATCCAAGGTCATGCCCGCCGCCGAACGTGTCTTGGCCGAAGCCAAGATCGCTTCCTCCGCCGTGGCCGGCACCGGTCCTGGCGGACGCGTGCTCAAGGAAGACGCCTTGAAAGCCGTCGAAGCCAAACACGCTCCAACCACCCCGTCGGCACAGCCCTCCCCGACCAAAACGGCCCCAGCCCCAAAAGCCGCCGCCCAAGTTTCAGGCGAAGCCAACCGTCAGGAAGAGACCGTGCGAATGAGCAAACTACGCCGCACCGTCGTCTCCCGGCTCGTCTCCGCCCAACAGCAGATGGCCATGCTCACGACCTTCAACGAGGTCGACATGTCCGCCATCATGGCCTTCCGCAAGGAACACGGCGAAGCCTTCCAGCAGCGCCACGGCGCCAAGCTCGGCTTCATGTCCTTTTTCGTGAAGGCGGTCATCGACGGCCTGAAGCTCGTTCCCCAGCTCAACGCCGAGATCCGCGGCGACGACGTGGTCTACAAGAACTACCACGACATCGGCGTCGCCATCGGCGGCGGGAAGGGACTCCTCGTCCCCGTCATCCGCAACGCCGAGCGCATGAGCTTCGCCGAGATCGAGAAGGCCATCGTCGCCTTCGCCGTCCGCGCCAAGGACGGCAAGATCATGCCGGACGAACTCGAAGGCGGCACCTTCACCATCAGCAACGGCGGCGTCTACGGCTCGATGCTCTCGACCCCGATCATCAACCCGCCGCAGTCCGGCGTGCTCGGCCTGCACAACATCATCGAGCGCCCCGTGGCCCTGAACGGCCAGGTCGTCATCCGCCCGATCATGTATCTCGCGCTGACCTACGACCACCGCATCGTCGACGGCAAGGAAGCGGTCACGTTCCTCAAGCGCGTGAAGGAATGCGTGGAGAATCCGGCTCGGATGCTGTTGGAGGTGTGAGGCTGATCGTTCTCGATCTCCTCCTCTTTCTCGGCCTCGATTCCAGAGATGAACCCCTACTTCGCCCACGAGCGGCTTGAAGTCTATCAAGCCGCTCTACAATTCATCTCCTGGAATGCCCGACTGACGCCCGATCTCGCGCCGCCACCAAAGATACGAATCGCCGAAGTTACCGATCAACTCGACCGGGCCAGCCTCTCGGTTTTGTTGAATATCGCCGAAGGAAACGGAAGAAGGAGGCGGCCCATCCGGGCAAAATTCTTCGACGATGCAAGGGGTTCGGCCACCGAATGCGCCGCTTGCTTGGACGCTCTTGTGGCGAAGGGGGCGGTGGCCGATCTACGAATCGACGAAGGAAAGGCCCTGTTGGCCAGAATCACCGCGATGTTGAGCAAGCTGGTCGCGATGTTTGAAGAAGAAGGACTGAAGGAGGACCCCGTGGAATACCGGGTTGGTGGAGGTTTCGAGAACGAGAAGGAGAGCGAGTAAGAGAATGAGCACTTTCGATTTGATCATCATCGGCGGCGGTCCCGGCGGTTACGTCGCCGCCATCCGCGGCGCGCAGCTCGGCCTCGCGGTCGCCTGTGTCGAAAAGGAGTCCGCCCTCGGCGGCACCTGCCTGCGCATCGGCTGCATTCCCAGCAAGGCCCTGCTCGAATCCAGCGAGCTCTACTCCGAAGCCAAACACGGCTTCGACAAACACGGCTTCAAGGTCGGCGAAGTCACCCTCGACCTCGCCACCATGCTCAAGCGCAAGACCGACGTCGTCTCGCAGATGACCAAGGGCGTCGAATTCCTGCTGAAGAAAAACAAAGTCACCCGTCTCTTGGGCCACGGACGCCTTCTCGGCAATGGCCGGGTCGAAGTCGCCTCCGCCGACGGCAAGGCCGAGACCGTTTCGGCGAAGCACATCATTCTCGCCACCGGCAGCAAACCCGCCGTCCTGCCCGGCATCGAGCTCGATGGCCAGATCGTCGGCACCAGCACCGAGGCGCTCACCTACGACACGGTGCCGCACCATCTCGTCGTCATCGGCGCCGGCTACATCGGCCTCGAACTCGGCTCCGTCTGGCAACGCCTCGGGGCCAAGGTCACCGTGGTTGAATACATGGACCGCATCGCGCCCGGCATGGACCGTGAACTGGCCGACGAAGCGCAGAAGATCTTCGCCAAGCAGGGCCTCGAATTCCGCCTCAAACACAAGGTGCTTTCCGCGAGAGCCGAGAACGGCAAGGGCGTCGTTGTCTGCGAAGGCCAGGAACCGATCGTCGCCGACAAGGTGCTCGTCGCCGTCGGGCGTGTGCCGAACACGGACAAGCTCGGCCTCGACGTCGCCGGTGTCGCCACCGACAAACGCGGTCGCGTCGAAGTGAACGACCGTTTCGCCACCAACATCCCCGGCATCTACGCCATCGGCGATGTGATCAAGGGCCCCATGCTCGCGCACAAGGCCGAGGAGGAAGGAATGGCTTGCGCCGAGTTCATCGCCGGCAAACACGGCCACGTGGACTACAACTCCATTCCCGGCGTCTGCTACACCCATCCCGAGATCGGCAGCGTGGGCCAGACCGAGGAACAGTTGATCGAAGCCAAGGTCGAATATCGGAAAGGTGTCTTCCCCTTCAAAGCCAACGGCCGCGCCCACGCGCTCGCCCAGACCGATGGCAAGGTGAAGATCCTCGCCGACAAAAAGACCGACCGCATCCTTGGCGTCCACATCCTCGGCCCGCGCGCTGGCGACCTCATCGCCGAAGCCGCCGTGGCCATGGCCTTCAAAGCCTCCGCCGAAGACCTCGCGATGGCCTCCCACGCGCACCCCACGTTGGCCGAAGTCATCAAAGAGGCCGCCCTGGCCGTCGATGGCCGGGCGATCCATATCTGACGCTCAGTCCAGGACCCGCACAACGCAACCTTCTGAAGCCGCACCCCGCCGCGTGAGGGCACACGGCCAACAAAAAAGCTCGGGAATCACCTTGGTCTTGTAGGCCCGGTCCCCTGACCGGGCGTTCTTTGACGGGCTGTTAGGGCAGGGTGGAGACAGGCACACCGGGAGGCGATGCCACTCGTCACTTTCCCGCGACCTTGAAGGCGACGGCCACTGCTCCGGCTGCGCCCTTGGACCAGTTCGGACGCTTTCCTTCCGGATTGAACAGTTCCTCGGCGCGGTCCCGCCACTTTTGATCCGGCGCACAGCCTAAGGCCTTTTTGAGGCTTTGGGGCGCAACCTTGATGACCCGGTAACCACCCTGGGTCGCCGCGAGTTCCACCATGGCTTCGCCCTTGATTGCTTCCAGACAGGAGCCAAACCGACCGGAGGAGCATTTCAACAACGCAATGAGGGAACCGGCGCCTTTCCTCTTGCCGTCAAAGATGGTGCCGAGGGTTTTCAGCAGCTCGACCAGATCCTGGCCCGAGCGGGTTTGGAACGGAACCGGTCGAATCGCCGTGGGCACAAACTTGCCTCCGGCACGTTTGCTCTCCGCAATGACCACTGAGGACTTCGTTGAACTCACGCCGAATATCATGCGGGCAGAAGCGTGAAGGAATTGTCGGGGAGGTCGTGGCGTGTGCGTGGGCCGACGGCTGGCCATACGGGCGTCGCGACAGGCATCCTGCCTGGGCGGGTTGCGCAACGGTTCGTCGATCAGCGTCCGCGTCTGCTGTAGAAGAAGCCGCCGCCGCCCAACAAGAGCACAAGCACCACGACGATAAGGAGTGTTTCGGTAGACATAGGTGCGGACCATCGGCCGGGCCACGCCTTCGCGAAATGGGGTGTTCACCCCAAGAACCGCTTCGGACAAGGAAGGCATCACCAAATCACGGAGGAATGGTCCCAGCCGGCGTCACGGTGGCTGCGCCTGTGCGGCTCGGTGGCGAGAGGACGACGGCGTCGGGCGTCGGAGGGTAGGGCAACACCTCCCGGCGAGCCGCCCGTGGCGCGAACGGATGGTAAACAAGCACACTGGCGACTCCGGAACGCCTCGGAGTTGACGGTGGGCCGTGCTTGTTGTGAGGAGATCGCCGGGCGGCTCGCCGGGAGCCTTCGCCCTACCCGCCAACCTTCAGCGAAAAGACCGCGCCGTTTTCGGTGGTGAACGTGCCGTCGGGATGGACCGTCACCGCGACGACGTGTTCTTCGGTCGTCGTCGCATCGTCGAAGTCGCGCTCGCCGTCGATGAACTCTTGGAGCCGCGTCATCATGAAGTCCGCGATGTCCAACTGCGCTTCCCGCTCCGTCGCGAAGACGACGTAGAATCCGTCGTTGCTCAGGCTCGGAACCCGACCTTGGAAGATCGTGTTCATGAAGACGCAGAACCCGTGTTGAGGCTCCGTGGTCGCCTTGTCAGTCATCGCTGGGCCTCCAGTTGGGCATGGAGCTTGCGGAGGATCGCACGATAGCGGACGGCGATGGCATCGGCCTCAGTTGCGTCGCTGCACTCTTCGATGAGGAAAAATTCCCCGTCTGGAAACTTTTCCGTGCGGAGATAGTCGGCGGTGCGTTCCCAAACGACAGCGCGTTGCTCCAAGCCATCCAACACTTGGCCGAATTCGTGGTCGTCCAGTTCGAGGCAATAGGTCGTAGCCATGATCTGGCATGACTACCTGGCCAGGAACGGCACCTACTGCAAGCAGGGATTGGCCAACTCCTTTCGCTCTCATTTTTCGGAAGGCTTGCCGTAGCTGACGAAGTGAGGCCAAGTCTCGCCGGACAAACTCATGGCGGAAGATTGGTCACGTGAAGAAGTTGAAGCCGCAGTTGCGGACTATTTCGCCATGCTTGGATTGGAGCTTACCGGTCAGCCTTTCAACAAAGCAGAGCACAACCGCCAGCTTCAGCGGCTTCTTAACAAACGACCGAAGGGTTCAAGGGTTCAATTGAGAGAAAGCACCAAAACATCAGCGCGATCTTGATCGAGTTGGGCTACCCCTACATCGACGGTTACAAACCGCTCAGCAACTATCAGCAACTCCTTCGTTCCGTCGTTGAGGACAAGTTGTCGTCCGCAGAATCTCTGAATCGATCTATCGCCGCGGTTGTCGAGTCGACGGTAAATTCTATCTCGACACTCAGAGACATCCTCCCAGTTCAAGTGGCGGCTCCCAGCCGGGATCGGGCCGAGCCGAAGCTCTATGATCGAGTAAGCCTTTCGCCAGCCATAGTCAGGAAGAACTACCTTGAAATCGAAGCGAGAAATCAATCACTTGGTCTTGCTGGCGAAGAGATGGTTTTAAGGTTCGAACACGAACGTCTGTGGCGGTCAGGACAGAGAGCCCTGGCAGATCAGATTGAGCATGTGTCTCGAACGAAGGGAGACCACCTCGGGTTCGACATTCATTCCTTTGAAACTGACGGACGAGACCGGCTTATAGAGGTCAAAACCACTCGCTTTGGCGCATTGACGCCATTTTTCACTTCACGAAATGAGGTTCAAGTGTCGAAGACTCGGGAACGCGAGTATCAACTTTACCGGCTGTTTAAGTTCTGCGAGCAGCCAAAGCTATTCGTGTTGGGTGGATCGCTTCGCGAAACCTGCGAGCTAGAGCCCATCAGTTTTTCCACGCTTCCGAAATAAGCCTTCGTTCTTATCTGACCAGAGAGCCTTTGCGAGGGTGTCGTGGATGATGGTGAAGGCCCGGCTATTGTCGTGGCGGCGGCGGTTCTTCACGTTTTCCAGCACGAAGGCGGCGGGGTTGTGGTAGTCGAGGATTTCCGTGACGGAGAAGAAGAGGTTGCCCTGCTTCTCGTCCTGGAAGCCATGTTTGCGGCCGAGGCTGTTCTTCTTGGAAACGCCCGCGATGCTGAAGGGTTGGCAGGGGAAACCGCCGCAGAGGATGTCGTGCGACGGGATTTCGGCCACGGCCACGCTGTGGATGTCGCCGTGGGGTTCCTCGCCGAAGTTGGCCTTGTAGGTCTGGCGGGAATACTTGTCCCAATCGCTGGAGAAGACGCATTTCCCTCCGGCCTTCTCGAAGGCGAAACGGAAGCCGCCGATGCCGCAGAAGAGGTCGATGAAACGGAAGGGAGCCACCTCTTCCGTGCCCTCTCCCCCAAGCGGAGAGGGAGAAGAAGCGGTGCGATACGGCGGGGCATCTTCCTTGAACTTGGCAGGGCGATGCTGCCGCGCCGCCCCACCTTTACGTCCGTCGCCTACGGCGACAGACGGGAGGTCAGGGCTGCGGGGCACCACAGCCCCACCGGGTTTTGACGGGCCGCTCACGCGTCGACCCCTTCGCAGAGCCGGGCGGTGGTCAGGCCGAGGGCCTTGGCCAGCCGGGCGACGTTCCTGATGCCGGGATTCCGCAGCCCGCGTTCAATCCCGGAGATGTAGGTGGGATCCAACCCGGCCTTCTCGGCCAGCTTTTCCTGGGTCAGCTCGCGGGCTTCGCGGCGTTGGCGGACGTTCAGCCCGAGGGCGGCGAGAACGGGGTCACGTTTCGGCATGACTCATAGTCCATGCGGAAACGGGCGGGAACTCTATGGACGATCAGCCTGGACGAAGACGAAGGGGGCGCGGAACGCTCAAGGAGCCCCGTGCAACGCCGGACGGTCCGGGACAGGACCCAGGGTGGTCCAATAAACCCACGCGATGAACACGATCTGGAACGGGAGCCGCGCCCAGAGAATCCACGGCGGAATCGACCCGGCGCCATGGACGGCGGCGTAGATGTTGGCGGGGAACACGGCGATGAGGAGAGCGATCAAACCCCATCCCGCCGGCTTCCGCGTGGATGGAACCAGAACACCGAGGCCACCGAGGATTTCCGCCACCCCGCTGATGTGGACGAGAGCCAGCGGCCACGGCAGGGCGGGCGGCATGATGGCGAGATAGAATCGCGGCGCGACGAAATGATTGATTCCGGCCGCCACGAAGTCCACGCCCAGTAGCCAACGCAGGATGGTTCGTGTCCGGCGAAATCTCATTTGAGCCAGTGAATGGCGATCTCCTTCTCCAGGGCCTTGAACTCCGCGTCGCCGGTGACGAGTTCGGTCTTCTTCTCTTTGGCCAACGCAGCGGCGAAGGCTTCGGCCAGGGAACAGTTGGCGGTGGCGTAAGTTGATTCGCTCATAGGCCGATCGGTCGGACGCGGTGGACGAGGGTGTAGTAACCGAGCTTCAGGTATTCGTTCCAGATGTAGTTGGCCGACGCATGGTATCCACGCAGGCCGGAAGTCACGGGCAGGGAAACAAATTCAAGGTCGGGAGCCGCATCGCGGAAGCACGCCTGGGCGCGTCGGGAATGATACCACGAGGTGACAAGGATGACCTTCTTGGCCCCGGCCTTGCGAAGTTCCACGACGCTGAACCGGGCGTTCTCCAACGTGTTCTTCGATTCGCACTCGCGCCGGATTGCATCCCGGGGAACACCGGCGTTGACCAACTGCCGGACGTTCTCCGCGCAATCCCCGTAGCCGGTCACGAGGATCTGCGGAGCCGCGCCTTCACGGAACAGTTCCGCGGCGCGTTGCACGCGGATGCGAGGTTCGCCACCAAGGACCACGATGACGTCGGCTTTCGTTCTTGGACCTTCGACCTGCAGGAACCACTCGGGAAACGCGACGGCGATGATGGCGACAACAACCGCCAACCCGAAACCCCAGCCCGCGATCTTGAGCAGCCTGCGGGCCCAGCGCTTCATGTCAGAGGATGCCGGAGCGGGGATCCTCGGCCGCTTGGACCAGTTGCGACGCGTCGACTTCGACGGGTGTCTGGCGCCCGAGGAATTCGAGGAGCACGGCGACCCGTTGCCGCGACGGCATGATTTTGGTCACGACAGCCGTAAGCCCGTCAAAGGCACCGCCGGATACTTTGACTTCGTCGCCTGGAACGAACTCGCCGGACATTTCATAGAGCTCGGCATCGCCGGCCAATGATCGCAGGCCGACCATGTCACAGTCGGGCACGACAGGCCATTGGCTGCCGAAGTGGATGATGGTGCTGACGCCCCGACTGTGCATCACGTCCGAGAGGCTCTTCATCCAGTCGAAGCGCGCGAAGAGGTAGTTCGGAAAAAGCGCCTCCGTGAACCAGACCGGCCCACGACGGGTCGCCCGCTTGAACCGGATCCGCGGGAGGAACACCTCGACGCCCATGCCCCGGAGGTGGGCGGCGGCGATGTGTTCGTGTTTGGGTTGGGAACGGACGCAGAACCAATGCACGCCTTCGTGCGGGCGTGACGGAAGGTTTTCAGACGGCTCAGGCATTTGACCGGGCCAACAAACGGGACCACCGGTCCATCCGTCAAACTCTTTGTCGCCCCGGGACAGAACTGTCCCGAAACATTTCCACCCGAAGACTGTCCAAAGGTGGATTCTCAGCCGGCCGATCGGGAACGGAACTTGCCACCTTCCTCTAAACTGCTACCTGAAGCTTATGACCCTCCGAAGGAATCTTTTTACTGGCTGGTGCTGCCTTGCCGCCGTCTTCCTTGCCGCACCGGAGAATCCCCTAACCGCGAAAGCCGCAGCTGCGGCCGGGCCGCCAGCCGTCTCGATCACGGCGAGCAACACGCAGCGGGTCCTCAAATGGACGCCGTATCCGTCCGCGCAGAGCTACAAACTCTGGCGATCCCCGGCTCTCGGGCAGGCTTGGACCGAGGAGACCAACGGAACCCGCTCAGGCTTCCAACTGATCACCCCGGGAACCAACTCCTCGGGCTTCTACCGCGTCGAAGTCCAACCGCTCAGCTCCAACGCGCTGTTGTCGGCGTCCATCCTAAACCGTCTTGCCTACGGGCCCACTCCGGATGAACTGGAACGAGTCGCGAGCATCGGTCCCCAGGCCTACATCGACGAGCAACTCGCTCCCGAGGCGATCACAGAGACGTTTGATTCTGGCCTGTCGTCGACCAACGGCGGCTCAGTCTGGCTCTACGGATCGGCCATCGGCACCTACTCCGCGAACAGCCTCTACATCTATCTCTCTTCGGCGGGCACTTCCTATTTGGACGATGTTCGCCTCGTGGCGGGCAGCGATCCCACGACCGGCGTGAACCTGATCTCCAACGGGGATTTCGAGGCCGGATTCCCCACAGCGAACTGGATCGTCGGCACCAACGCGACCGCTTCGGCGGCCACCACGGAGACCGCGAAATCCGGAACCTCCAGTTTGAAGATGGTCTTCAGCAGTGGCGGGTCGACGTTCTACAATGCCATCCAGTTCACGAACATCACCGGCCTGACCAATGGTCAGACGTGCTCCATTGGCTTCTGGTATGTCCCGGCGACAAACTCGTCCCTAACGGTCCGCCTATCGGGTTCCGGCGTGCAGGCGACGCCCGACACCGGCATCCCCGGGATCACTTTCAAACTGAACAACCGTGCCGCCGCCATCGGAGACCTCCGCGCGTGGCACATCCAGCGGGCCGTCCGTGCCAAGCGCCAGTTGCTCGAGACCCAGCTCCAGTTCTGGGAGAACCACTTCGTCACGCAATACTCCAAGAGCCGGGACTATTTCGACCGCTTCTACGACGACGGGAATGTCATGGGCTGGCTCGCCACTGACTTGGAGCTGCGTGAAAACCAGCTCTGGCGGAACGCGCTGCTCAATCCCAATGCGACCTTCCTCGATCTCCTCCGAATCAGCGCCGAGAGCCCGGCAATGATCATCTTCCTCGACACCGTCGACAGCCGGGGTGATGGCTCGAATGTCCCGAACGAAAACTTCGCCCGCGAAATCCTTGAGCTCTTCACCTTCGGCGTGGACAACGGCTACGACCAGAACGACATCATCCAAATGTCCCGCGTCTGGTCCGGCTGGACGGTTCGCATCAAGGATGCCGACAAGCTGAACGATCCTTTCGCCGTCCAGACCACCAACCAGATTGTCGCCGGCATCGGATCGACCAACTCGGCGGTCTCCAACCTCTTCGGAGTCTGGGGTATGGCCTTCCGGCCGGAACGACACTTCACCAACTCGACGACCACCTTCACCACGGCCAAGAGCCTCTTCTACAACTGGACGACCAACCCGGTCACCCGCGTCCTGACCCGTGGCACGGGCAAGACGACCCCGGCCCGCTTCGGACCGCCCTGGGCCGGTAGCGACTACTCGTGGGCGGCTCCCCTCGGCAACGGCACCAACGCGATCAACGAAGGCTATGCGGTCGTCACCCATCTGGCCAACCAGCCCTTCACCGAAGAATTCATCAGCGTGAAGCTCTGCCGCCTGTTCGTTCACGACAACTTCGCCATCGGCTACGATTTCACGGACGGAGCCACATCTCCGGAAGAGGAGCTCGTAAAAGCCTGCATGCTCACGTGGGAAAACAGCACCCCGAAGGGCAACATCCGGACCGTCCTTTCGACGATCTTCAGCTCCGATCTGTTCCGCGGAAACGACGGATCGATGCAGAAGGTCCGGACACCCCTTGAATACGGAGTGGCCGCGATCCGCTCGCTGCGGGGCATCGACCTCAACGGCCGTCCCACCGCCGATACCGACGGATACAACATCGCAACGATGATCGGACGCGCCGGAGCCATGAGCCTGTTCGACCGCGCGGAGCCGGACGGATTCCCGGAAGCCGGCCCGCTGTGGATCAGCGCGGGCACGCTCGCCGAACGCATCCGGTTTGCCCAGGACATGCTCCTCTCGTCGGGCAAGGAATACACGGCGACGACCTCCGATCCCGTCGCGCTCATCAAGAAGAAGCTCCCGCTCCCGAGCCAGACCGATGCGGCCGCAGTCGTGGACTACTTCCTCGCCATTCTGTTCCCCGGCGAGGGTGCCGGAAACCTGGAGTCCTACCGCACACAGGGGATCAACTTCCTTAACACGGCTGACGATGGAACCACTGCGAGTCTGTTCTCCGCCTTGACCACAAACAACGCCAACTACGATCCCCGAGTCCGCGGCATGGTCGCCATGCTGATGACATTCCCCCGCTTCCAGGAGCAATGACCCATGAACTCATCGATCAACCTCCTCTCCCGACGCTCGTTTTTTGACCGAAGCCTGAAGGTCGGACTCGGTGTCGCGCTCTCCACCCTCGTCGACATCCCGTTCGTCATGAAACGGGCCCTCGCCGAAGGCACGATGGGCCTGAACGGAAAGAAACTCCTGTTCATCTTCCTGCGCGGAGCGAATGACGGCCTCAACTCCGTCATTCCCATCGGCGATCCCTCATACGTCAGTCTGACTCCCGGCGGAACTTATGGCACCAGCAGCATCCGGCCGAACATCGTCATCCCGCCGGATCCATTGACCGACTACACGGCCTTGGGCGGATGCGATTCGCCGGTGGCGGGCCCGAACCAGTCGACCTACTTTTATGACAAGGCGATCCGCGTTGGAAACGGATTCACTGCGATCCATCCGTCGCTGAAGTTCCTCGCGCCAGTTTACAACGCCGGCGACCTCGCGTTGATCCATCGTGTCGGCTACCCGAAGCAGTCGCGCTCCCATTTCGACTCGCAGAACTACTGGGAGACGGGGAACCCGAACAACAAACTGATCAAGGACGGCATCTTCTACCGAACGATGGTGGAGTCAGGCCTCGCCCAGACGAACGCCCTTACCGGCGTCTCGGTCCAGTCGTCCTTGCCGTTGATTCTCCGTGGCTCCCAGGCCGCAATGACCAATCTCAGCGATCCGAGCCGATACAACCTGAAGGGCATTCCCAACACGACCCAGGGCAACGCCAAGGCCGACGCAGCCATCCGGGCCGCGCTGGGATCCCCGGCGGCGGCCAAGATCAACCGCGACCTGCTCCGTCTCCAATATGAGAACATGAGCAACACGCTCCAAACCTTTGAGCAGCTCGACTGGTCGGAAAACGGGAACACCTTTCGCGATACGGCCGTGACCGACGACGACACGGGCTACGCGCAATCGGGAACCGGCGGCTACTATCTATTCCCGACAACAAACACCAAGAACGGCGGCTACAGCCGGACGGGCGGAACCACGGACACGTCCCGCTATGCTGTGTCGACCGGTTCCTATGGGTTTTTCAACCAACTCAAGTCGGCGGCCATGATCCTGAACAACACCGACGCCGTCATCGCCGGCACGGAGTTGGGCGGATTCGACACGCACAACATCCAGGGATCGTCCACCGGCGCGCACGCCAATCTTCAACGGACGATCGGCTGGTCCATCTACGCTCTCCGGAAATACTTCAGCCAATACGCGAACAAGGTGGATTGGAACAATGTCGTGGTCGTCACACTTTCCGAATTCGGCCGCACGACCAAGCAGAACACCACCACCGGCACTGACCATGCCGAAGCCGGACCGATGTTCGTCGCGGGCGGTGCCATCAAAGGATACGGCAAACCGAGCGGCCGCGGAGTCTTCGGATGCCATCCGACGGCCGATTCCGTCCCTTGGATCACAGGCCCAGCCAACCAGGCCGGCGGCGTGGACGGAACCATGTTCGGCATTTCCGACAGCTACCTCAAACGGTCCGTCGACTACCGGTCCGTGCTCGGCAAACTCATCCGCGATCATCTTGGAGCCACCCAGAACCAGCTCAACCGGATCATCCCCGGCTACACCAACGCCGGGGAACAACTGCAGACCGGCGGAACGTCGACGATCGACAACACCGCCATCATCGGCGAGCCGGCCTTGGTCTGATCGGTCCAATCTTCGCCAGGCCCCGGCTTCACCAGCCGGGGCTTTTCTTTTGCGGACGGTTGATCGGTTGACTCTTCGCCTCGCGGTGTGAACCTCCGGGCAAATCACCGCCATGCACGAATACGTCGAACGCGTCGTCAACCTTCTCGATCCGTCGCTGAACCGCCTCCACGGCATCTCCGGCGCGGAGGCCCACAAACGCCTCAAAGCAGGCGATACCGACGGCGTCCGGCAGATCGACGGTTCGTTCGCGATGCTCGTCCATGAGGGCAAGCTTGTCCGCATGGCCCGCTCGCTGGACCGCCCGATGCGCTACTTCCTCGCCAAACGCGCCGCCGGTCCTGCCCTGTTCGTCGCGGACCGCATGGACACGATCCACCGCGCGCTCCAAGCCGAAGGACTGGCCGATCAGTTTCATCCGAGCTATACCCGCATGGTCCCCGCGCACTACATCGTCGACATCCAGCTCGTCGGCTGCCCGGACCCGGACCCGGTCTACACCCGTTTCTTCACCCCTCACCGCAACGCCCTTGGCAATGACCTAGACCTGGTCGGGTCGCTCTACGTGGGAGCCCTTGCCGCGGAGATCACCCGCTGGCTGCGCTCGATTCCGGACCGTGAGCCGGTCGGCGTCTGTTTCTCCGGCGGCATCGACAGCGGATCGGTCTTCGTCCTCACGTATCACCTGATGCGAAAACTGGGGATGAACCTTTCACGCCTGAAGGCTTTCACCCTTTCTATCGGCGATGGCCCGGACCTCGAACAAGCCCGGCGCTTCCTGCGCAAACTCGATCTCGAACTTTTCCTGGAACCCATCGAAGCCGAAGTAGCCTCGCTTGATCCATCGGAGACGATCCGGATCGTCGAAGACTACAAGGCTCTCGACATCGAGGCGGCCACCATGCTGATCGCACTTCTCAAGGGCATCCGCAGCCGGTATCCCGACTGGAAGTTCCTCATGGACGGCGACGGCGGCGACGAGAACCTCAAGGACTATCCCATCGAGGAAAACCCGGAGCTCACCATCCGCAGCGTCGTCCACAACCTCATGCTTTACCAGGAAGGCTGGGGCGTCGGACGAATCAAACACTCGCTGACCTATAGCGGCGGCCTCAGCCGGAGCTACACCCGCACCTACGCCCCCGCTCGAGCGTTTGGCTTCGAGGGCTTTAGTCCCTTCACCAAACCGAACGTCATCGAAGTGGCGGAAGGCATCCCCTACATCGGCCTGACGAACTACGACGTGCCCACGCTCTACTCGCTCAAGGGCGAGATCGTCTCGCGCGGCATCCGCGCCGTCACGGGCATGGACATGCCGGTCTTCGAGAAGCGCCGCTTCCAGCATGGGGCCGTCTCTAAGGAAACGCTCCGCACCCGGCTTCCTTCCCAGGAAGTCGCCTATCGCCGCCAGTTCCTCTCGATCTACCAATAGCCCGTCGCCTCCAGTGGACGCCTTTCCGGATTCACCTTCCGCGCGCGACGCATGGATTGTTGGAAGGCGCGGACCACGCAACCGTCTCGATCCATCCAAAGCCTATGCCCAGTTCATCGAGATCGAACCCGACGAGCTCGGCTCGCCAACAGAAATAGCCACCGTCTTCCTGACGAACAAGGAGTGCCCTTGGCGCTGCCTGATGTGTGATCTGTGGCGGAACACTCTGGAGATTTCGGTTCCTCCCGGCGCCGTCCCGGGTCAGATCTCGAAGGCTATTCAGGATCTCGGACCAACCGGTGCCCGTCCGAAGACGAAGCGTTTTCTGAAGCTCTACAACGCCGGGAGCTTCTTCGATCCGCACGCGATTCCGACGGAGGACTACCCGGCGATCGCTGCCCTGTGCGCTCCGTTCGAGCGCGTCATCGTCGAATCGCACCCTGCGCTCATCAACGCCCGGTTCGACGAGTTCCATCCCCTGGTTCGAAGCCACCGCGAAACAAAAAGCCAAGGCCCCGCACTAGAAGTGGCGCTCGGGCTGGAAACTGTCCATCCCGTCGCCCGCGAACGTCTCAACAAACGGGTCACGTTGGAACAGTTCCGGACGGCGGCCTCAAGTATCGTCGTCAGCGGAGCCGCCTTGCGCTGCTTTGTCCTCGTGGCTCCACCATTCCTTGGCGGAAACGATCCGGTCGCGTCAGCCGTGGACACCGCCAAGTTCGCCTTCGACTGCGGGGCTTCCGTCGTGGCTCTCATTCCGACGCGTGGTGGTAACGGCGCAATGGAGCAACTGCTCAGGTCGGGCGACTGGACTCCACCGACGTTGGCCCAGTTGGAGCGCACGTTCGATCTCACCTTGGATATCCGGAAGACGACTGCATCAGGCGACCGGGTTTTCGTCGACACGTGGGATCTCGAGCGTTTCTCCGATTGCACCGCCTGTGTCCCCGCGCGCAAGGCTCGGTTGGGGCGGATGAACCTTTATCAGCGGGCCGAAGCCCCTCTGCCTTGCGTCCGGTGCGGGCGCTGATCCGGGAGGAATGGTCGGCTACTCCTTCT
>Ga0163144_10004299_pt1 | contig 32143 bp, 26 predicted proteins | sample OliLak19BULKMAT1_FD_123175 | JGI IMG/M metagenome (GOLD analysis project Ga0163144, IMG submission 123175) | Freshwater microbial mat bacterial communities from Lake Vanda, McMurdo Dry Valleys, Antarctica - Oligotrophic Lake LV.19.BULKMAT1 | ecosystem: Environmental > Aquatic > Freshwater >... | reverse complement strand
GGAGCGGAGCTGGTCGTCGTGATGATTCCGGCGCGCGCGGGCCAGGCATTCCGCGATGCGCCGTTCATCGAGACGACCCTGACGCAAGCGTGTGCGCGGCACTCGATTGCGGTCCACAGCCTGACCGATGCGTTCGCGGACGCCGGGGATGCGCTGTACGAAGCCGCGCACTGGAACGCGGCAGGGCACGCGGTCGCGGCGACGTCGCTCGCGGGCAGTGGCGTGCTCGCGGCGGACTAGTACCTCGACACAGGCAAAGTGACGGGCCGTAACACCGCCCTGGCCGCGCCTCGCTGGGTTGCCGTTCCTTGGGCGTTGCGCCCGCAAGGGGCGTTGCGCCCGCAAGGATCACCGCGTCAGGCGGTCGCGCACGGCGTCGTTCCCTTGCTAGGCTTTTTCGGCATGGGCCTGCTCGCGGCGATCTTCGATCTGAACGGCACGCTGGTCGACGACATCGCGTACCACTACCAGGCGTGGTGCTCGCTCGCGGATCGCCACGACTTCGCGATGAGCGCGGCGATCTTCCAGTCGTTCAACGGCCAGAAGAACGAGGACATCTTTCCGAAGCTGCTGGGCGGCAGCACGGATGCCGCCCGAATGGAGGCGCTCGCCCGCGAGAAGGAGGAGCTGTACCGCGAGCTCTATCGCCCGCACCTCGCACCCGCGCAGGGCATCGAGCCGCTGCTGCAGCGACTGCGCGCGCGTGGTGTCGCGCTCGCGGTCGCGAGCTCGGCGCCCATCGAGAACCGCGACATGGTGATCGATGGGCTCGGCTGGCGCGCGACGTTCGACCTCGTGGTCGCGAACGAAGGTCTGCGCGGCAAGCCGGCGCCGGACATCTTCCGGGCGGCGAGCGAGAAGCTTCGCGTGCCGCCGCGATCGTGCCTGGTGTTCGAGGACGCGGAAAACGGCGTGCTCGCGGCGAGGGCGGGGGGGTTCGCGTGCGTCGGCGTGACGACGAATGTCGACGCGCAGGTGCTGCGCGGAGCGGGGGCGGTGATCACCGTTCCGCACTTCGACGCGCTGCCCGACGATCTCGACGCGCTTGTCGGCTAGTGTGGCGTCGATGTCAGGCATGACCTACCCCGCGTCAGCGGCAATCGGCCGACATGCGATCGTTCGCGCGCTCGCCTCCACACCCGAGCAGGGCCTCGAACAGATCACGCTCGAGTCGCAGTCACCGCCCGATCCGGCGGAGCTCGGCGACGACGAGGTCGTCATCGCAGTGCGTAGCGCGAACGTCGGCTGGGTCGACGTGCTGATGACGAGCGGGCAGTACCAGCACGTGCCCGAGCCGCCTTACACGCCCGGGCTCGAGCTCGCGGGCGAGATCGTGTGGCGCGGCGCCAACGTGACGAGTGTCGAGATCGGCGCGAAGGTGATCGCCGACGGCCTCGAGACCGGGCCGCGATCGCTCGGTGCTCATCGGCGTTGGGGCGGCTTCGCGAGCTGGGCCGTCGCGCCGGCGCACGCAGTGATTCCGCTGCCGACGGGCTTCTCGTTCGACGAGGGTGCGTGTCTGCTCGGCGGCGCGGAGACGGCCTTTCACGCGCTCGTGTACCGCGGCAACGTGCGCCCGGGCGAGACGGTCCTCGTGCTCGGCGCGACGGGATCGACCGGGCTCGCCGCGTGTGCGATGGCGAAGCTTCTCGGCGCGCGGGTGATCGCAGTCGGGCGTTCGCCGGCGAAGCTCGAGCGTGCGACGAAAGTCGGTGCGCACGACGTGATCGCGGTGACGGGCGACATCCGCCTGCGCGACGAGGTCAAGCGACTCACCGATGGCCACGGTGCCGACGTGATCTACGATCCGATCGGCGGCGAGGCATCGATCGCAGCGCTTCGCGCCGCAGCATTCGGCGCGCGCTTCGTCGTCGTCGGCTGGTCGAGCACGCCGCTGGTCGCCCGCGGTGGTCGCGACGCGAACACACTGCCGACGAACCTCATCCTGATGAAGAGCATCGACGTGCTCGGCTCGCCGGCGGTGATCGCCGTGCATCGCGATCGATCGATTCGCACCGAGCGACTGGCGCGGATCCTCGCGTGGGCGGACGCGGGCGAGCTGCGGCCACAGATCGGCGCGACGTTCGAGCTCGAGGATCTACGCGAGGCGCTGCGCGCGAAGTGGGAGTCGCGCTTCGCAGGCAACGTCGTCGTGCGACCTCGGGATCAGTGATCGCAGCACGGGCCCGGACAGCACGGGCCGTCGGGGCAGCACGAGCCGCCCATCTTGTCGGCGGCGTACGCGACGGCGGGCATGGTGAGGATCCCGAGGATGATCAAGATGCGGCGGAGCGGGCTCATGCGCGAAAGATATCCTGCGGACCGGTGACGATCAAACCCATTCGCCGGACACGTACAGCGTCGGGCGGCCGCAGTGGGAGGACCTCCGCGATCGCTCGGCAAGCGAGCCTCAGTTGTTCGGTGCGCCCGCGGCGATCCATGCCGCGAGCGTGTCGCGCTGCTCGGCGCTCAGCTCCCACGGCTCGCCCGGCGGTGGCATCGGCTGCGAGTCCGGAGGCACGCCGCACTCGCCGTAGTCGGCGTCGATCTTGCGGAAGATGAAGCTGCCAGCGACGTCGCCAGGGATCACGTACGGATACGCGGGCTCGCCCTGCTCCGGTGCGCACTGCCACGCGACCATGAACAATCGATCGTACAGCGGATAGTCGGGGCAGCCTGTCGGCGTGCCCGCGACGTCGTCGGGTGCATAGAGCTGCGAACCGAGCGGAGCGTCCTCGAACGCGAGCCATCCGCGACAGTCGAAGTCTGCGCTCGCGGCGTAGGCGTTGCGCGAGTGACATGCACCATCGTTCGCGCCGCACGAGTCGACGAGGATCGGCACGATGTCCTGCGCGAAGCTGGGAATGACCGGGTCGCCGGTGTCGCCGGTCGGGTCACTCGGATCGCTCGGATCGCTCGGATCACTCGTCGGAGCGCTCGAATCCTGCGTCGCGCTCGAGCTGCCCTCCGCGCCCGGCTCGCACGAGCACACGCCGTAGCCGAAGCCGTCGGGCTCGCACACCTGCGCGCCCGACTCGTCGTCGCACTCGCACGCGCGACTCTGGCCCGGCACGCACGGCTCGTTCGAATCGCTCGCGGCCGGACCGCTGCACGCGGCGAGGATCAGAAAAACGATCGATGTTCGCATGCTCATGGTGCCACCACCTCGATCTGGATCGAGTCCTGCGCCGTGTTGCCGTCGCTATCGCTGACCACGAGCGTGATCGCCGTCACCGCCGATCAACCGGCAATGCGCGATCGCCCAGCGCGAGCTCGAAGTGCCGCCCGTTCGCGACGTCGGTGGCATCGGCATCAGCGGCGGCTTCGGCAGCCGGCGTGGGCGCATCGTCCCACTGCGCACGATCGATCTGAACGCGTTGATGCGATCGCACGCGATCGCGGCGCTCGACGCGTGTGCGGCCCCGACCGGCACCGCGGATCTCGTGCTCGAGACGACGATCGCCGAGATCGTCGACGTCGGCCCGCTGAAGGTCGGTGGCGATGCAGTGGTCGAGGACTGCGTGCGCGAGCAACTGTGGCGCGTCACGCTCGAAGTTCAATTCGCCGGCGAGTTCGCGCGTTGGGAAGTCCAGGTGTCGAGGTAGCGATCACCCGATCGGCGTGATCTCTTCGCACGTCCGTTCCTGCTCGAACCCGGCGATTGAGTGCACCGCCACCGGGAACCTCCGCCGCGCGCAGGACACATACCCGCGCCGATGTCCCGTCCGAAGCATCCCGTCGTCGCGACCGCGCTCGCCCTCGCTGTGACCGGCTGTGCCCCACCGCGGCCGACGACGCCACCGGTCGCAGCGACGCGCGCGGTCGAAGTCCCACCGCCGACGCCGTCCGTGACTGCGCCGACGTTCGACGATCTCGGCCCGACCGATCAGGTCGATTCGCCGCCCACCGATGCGAAAGGCCCCGAGTTCGCGTTCGTCGACGACGGCCCCGAGCGGATCTTCGGCACGCGCGGTGACGGCCGCCGCCGACCGAATGCGCCGGGTCGTGGCGGCAAGCTGCACGTCGCGATCGACACGCCGTACCAGCTCTACGGTCGTGCCAGCACGTACGTGCACGTCGCCGCATGGCGCACCGACGGCAAGCCGGCTGCGAATGCGCGCGTGTTCGTCGGACGTCGTGCCGTCGGCCGCACCGACACCGACGGCACGCTCGTCTTCCGCTATCGCAAGCCCAACACCAAGCCCGACGATGACTTCGACATGTCACCGATCTTCGTGATGGACGGCAGTCGCTGCGGTGCCGCCGACTTCTCGCCGTACCAGCGCACGCCGACGTTCGCGAGCGATCAGCTCTACGTCTACACCGACCGCGGCGTCTATCGCCCCGGCGAGACGGTTCGGGTGCGTGCGATCGGCTGGCGGCTCGAGTCCGACTACGTGCCGATCGACGGTGGCGAGGTCGAGCTCGTGCTGCGCGACGGCACGGGTCACTCGATCGCGGCCGCGACGATCCACACCGACGAGTTCGGCGCGGGCACGGCCGATCTGCGCGTGCCACTGACGGCGGACACCGGCGACTACGATCTCGAGATCGCGTACGGCGGCGCGCGCGAGTCGACCGACGTGCAGATCCGCCGATTCGAAGCGCCGCAGATCAGGATCGATCACACGCTGCCGCGGCACATCACGACGAGCCGCGAGACGCTCGCGTTCACCGTCGACGCGCGACCGGCCTCCGGCGGTACGCTCGGCAAGGCGCGGATCGAGATCGAGGTGCAGGGTCACGGCGGACGCGCGGTGAAGCTCGGCCGCGACGTCACCGGCGAAGGTCCGCACGCGTTCGAGCTGAGCGCCGCGCAGCTCGACAAGGTCCGCGAGGGGATCTCCGACGGCGCGTCGGTGCGCGCCGCGATCACGGTCGTGGACGTCCGTGGTCGCGAGGACAGCATGCTGCGGTACATCGCGGTGTCCGACAACCCGTACGTCGCGGTGCTCGAGCCGGACAAGGACGCCTATGCGACGGGTGACGAGGTCGTCGTCATCGCACGCGTGTCGGACGTCGACGACGTCGCGGTCAGGAATCGCACGCTCGAGCTCGTGCTCGGCGGCAAGACGCGGATCACCGCGAAGACCGACGCAGGCGGCATCGCGACGTTCCGCTTCGCGATGCCCGACAAGGCCCAGGACATCGCGCTGCACGCCGCCGACGTGAAGCTGCCGATCGCGAGCTCGAGCCTCGGATGGACCGAGCCGCTCGCGATGACGACGACGCTGTCGGATCCGGTCGTCCGCGAGCGCACGAAGGTGAAGCTCGCAGCGACGTTCCCGCGCGGACACGAGCCGGTCGATCGGCGCGTACACGTCGACATCACCGACACCTCGGGTGCGATCGTCGGCGCGACGATCCTGCGCGCGACCAAAGAGCACGGCGGCTGGATCGCGCGCGGTGAGATCGTCGCCCCGACCTGGGGATCTTCGCTGTTCACGTTCTTCGCGCTCGGCCGCGGTGCGCTCGATCCGCGCGACAAAGGCGACGCGACGAGCGCCGGCCGGAGCAAGCTCGGCCTGCTCGTGGCGGGTCAGGAGATCGCGGTCGTGCCCGATCGTGAGCTGCAGATCGAGCTGCACGGCGTGCCCGATCGCGCAGCGCCGGGTGCTGCGCTCGAGATCGCCGCAGTCGTCCGCGATCGTCACGGGCGCGCCGTCGACTTCGCGGCGTCGGCGGCGATCGTCGACTCGGCCGTGCTCGCGCTCAACGATCCGCTCGAGGTCACGCCGATGGATCGCTTCTACGATCCGGGGCTGCGCACGCTCGGCACGACCGGCGCGCAGATGCTGACGTGGCCCGTCGTCACGCGTAACTGGGGTGCGCCTCGCTGGGACGTCGCGCTGCCGCCGTTCGCGTTCCTCGGCCCCGGCGACGCCGAGTCGTGCCGCTCGCACTGGGACGCCGAGGACATCCGCGCGTTCGACCCGACCGTGGGCGGGCTCGGCCTCAGCGGCACCGGCTCGGGCGGCGGCGGTACCGGCTCGGGTTCGATCGGCTTGGGCTCGGTCGGCACGATCGGTCACGGCAGCGGCGGCGGCCTGCCGACGATCACGGTGCGCAAGCGGTTCGGCGACACGTCGCTGTGGGAGGGCAACCTCCGCGGTCACGGCAAGGCGAAGGTGCACGCGACGTTGCCGGATACGATCGGCGAGCAGGAGGTCGTCGTCGTCGCGAGCGATCGCAAAGGTGGTGTCGGCATCGCGCGCAAGCGCGTGCTCGTCGAGCAGGACCTGTTCGTGCAAGCGGATCTGCCCGATGTCTCGATCGCGGGCGAGACGGTCGAGATCCCGATCGTCGTGCACAACCGCAGCAAGAAGACCCAGCAGATCTCCATCGCGCTGCAGCGCGAGCGCACGCAGATGAAGCTCGCCAGCGGGGTCGAAGGCTCGACACGGCTACCGCTGGGCGCGCTGCCTGCCGGCAAGCAGAAGGTCACCGTGCAAGCGACCTTCGAGGGCACTCACATCGACAGAGTCGAGCGCGACGTGATCGTGAATCCGGCCGGCGTCCCGACGACGAGCGTGCGCACCGCGATCGCGAGCGCGGACAAGCCGGCGGCGCTCGAGCTCACGGGTGGCGACGGCACGACCGCGCACCTGCGCATCGAGGTGCCGGCGGTGACGGCTGCGTTCCTCGGGCTCGATGAGATGCTCACGACGATCGCCGACGATCCATGGGCGCTCGCGGGTGATCTTTCCGCCGCCGCGATCCTGCTGCAGCTCGCCGATCGCCACGGTCTGCGCAGCGCTCGGCTCGCCGATCTGCGTGGTCAGCTCGTCGCCGCCGTCGCGATGACCGCCCGCGTGCAGCGACAAGGCGGCGCATTCGCGTACTGGCGCAACGGCGAGGCGAGCCCATACGTCACCGCGATGGTGCTCGACGGATTGCTCGACGCGCGCGAGGCGGGCGTTCGCGTGCCGGCGAAGGTGACGACCGCGGCCGCGGGCTTCATCGCCGAGCGCATGCCGGCCGGCGAGCTGAAGACGCTGCACGACATCGGCTGGTGGGAAGGCGACGACGATGCGACGCGACGCGCGATCGAGTCGGAGATCTTTGCAGTCCTCGCCCGCCTCGACGGCAAGGAGCGCACGGGCGCCGTCGGCAAGGTGATCGACGCGATGGCGACGCGCGCCACGACGACGATCGACGAGACCACCGACGTCCGCGCGCTCGCGAGCGCGACGATGGGCCTCGTGCGCCTCGGCAAGCTCGACGGTGCGCGCGTCGTCGCCGTCGCGAAGCGCCTCGTCGCCGCCCGCGACCACGGTCACTGGGAGCCGACGTGGTTCTCCGCGTGGGGCGGCACGATCGAGGCGACCAGCGCTGCGCTCCTTGTCCTCGCAGCGACGAGCGACACGCAGTTTTCGATCGAGAAGCGCGACGCGCTGCGCTGGCTGCTCGCGACGCGGGCGAGCTGGGGCACGTGGCACAACGAGCGCGGCACGGTCGCGGCCCTGCGCGCGATTGCTGCCGTCGCCGCCCCGCGCATCGAGGGTCCGATGGAGATCGTCGTGCGTATCGACGGCGAGGTCGTCAAGCGTGCGCGGCTCGAGGCCGAGGATCCGCTCGCCGGTGCGCTCGCGCTCGCCCACATCGATCTGCCGACGGCATCCATCGCGGGCAAGCACGCGATCGTCGTCGAGACCACCGGCGCGCTGTCGCCGAGCATTGCGCTGGTCGAGACACGGTGGCGCACCGGCAAGGCCGCGCGAGCGACCGGCAAGGGTGTCGTGCTCGAGGCGAGCGCCGTGGCGAAGCTCGCCGTCGGTGACACGGGCGCGCTCGAGATCCGCGCGAAGGGCCGGCGGCTCGGCGGCGCGACGCTGCGGATCGGCACCAGCGGCCTGGTCGATCTCGACGCCGGTGCGCTCGCGGATCAGCTCGGTCGCGGCGGTGCGGTCGCGGAGATCCGCGTGCTCGCCGATGCGATCGAGCTCCGCCTCGCACCGACGGCGACCGACCTCGACGTGCGCGTGCCGGTGCTCGCACATCGACGCGGCGCGGGTCGGTGGCCGGCGGTCGCGCTCGTGCCGGTCGGCAAGGGCGGCGCGACGTCGCCGCTGGTCGTGGATCCCGGTGTGCTCGCGGTGGAGTGACAGTCACGTACCGCGGATCAACTGACGTTCAGCGACGGCGACGCACGCCGAGGCCGAGCAAGCCGACGAGCATCCATAGCCCCCGCGCGGGACGATCGTCGGTGGCGCAGCCGCAGCCGCCGAGCTCGTCGTCGATGTCCGGAGTGCCGGTCGATTCCGATCCACTCGCGTCGGTTCGGTGTCGTCCATGTTCGCGTCGTCGCACGCCTCGACTCCGTTCTGCAGGAAGCCGTCGCCACACACTGGCAGGATGCAGCCGTTGAGGCAGTCGTCGGCGTTGTTGTCGTTGCCGTCGTCGCACGGCTCGAAGCCCGCGTATACGTAGCCGTCGCCGCACGGGCGCCTGCTGGGTCGCGGTCCACTCGATCGCGCGCATGAACATCTCGGTCGCGTCGGGGAGCGAGCCGTCATGCAACGTCTGGATCAGGTACGCCTGGTACTCGGCGGTGAACAAAGGCCCGAGCGACGCGACCCGTCCGGCGCCGAACTCCATCACGGCGCTGTCGATCACCCCGCCGGTACGGCTGAGCTCGATGGCACCGAGATCGATAGGACCGTTGTTGGAATCGTACGACGGGTTGTTCCAGTCGCCGAGCCCGTCGACGACGTTTGGCAAAAACCTCGCGCGGCGTCAAGCGAAACGGGTGGGCATTTGTCGATCGCTCGTCACGCCGACCGTGGCTGTCCCGTCTATGCTGCCGGCGGTCACACAGCAGGAGCAGACGGCGTGACGATCGATCCCACCGGCGACGAGTTCGAGCGCCATCGCGCGCGATTGCAGGCGATCGCGTACCGCATGCTCGGCAGCGCCGCCGAGGCCCAGGACGCGGTGCAGGACACCTTCTTGCGCTGGCGCCGCTTTATCACCACTCGCGGCGACGCCGACGTGCGCTCGACCGAGGCGTTCCTCACCACGATCGTCACGCGGCTTTGTCTCGATCGGCTCGACTCCGCGCGTGCGCGTCGCGAGACGTACACGGGGCCGTGGCTGCCGGAGCCGATCGTGACCGACGAGCACGAGGTCGACGCGCACAGCGTATCGATGGCATTTTTGTTGCTGCTCGAGCGGCTGTCACCGATCGAGCGTGCGACGTATCTACTGCACGCCGTGTTCGACAACGATCACGCGCAGGTCGCCGAGATCCTCGGCAAGAGCGAAGCCGCGGTGCGCCAGGCGTTTCATCGCGCGAAGGCCCATCTGAGCGAGGGCAAGCCGCGCTTCGCTCCGAGCAAGCAGCGGCACGGCGAGCTGCTGCTCGCGTTCGTGTCCGCCTGTCAGGCGTTCGACACCGCGGGTCTCACCGCGCTGCTCGCCGCCGATGCGCAAGCATGGTCGGACGGTGGCGGTGCTGCGAAGGCGGCGCGCAAGGTCGTCCACGGTGCGGATCACTGCGCGCGACTGTTCGTCGGACTGACGAAGAAGGGCGCTGGCGGCCCGGACGTGCGTCCGACGATCGCCGAGCTCAACGGCTGGCCGTGCCTCGTGCTCTACCGCGGCGACACGCTCGCGAGCATCATCGGCATCGAGACCGACGGCGTGCTGATCCACGCGGTGCACGTGGTCACGAATCCGAACAAGCTTGCCGCGGTCGCAACCGAGCTCGCGCGGCGCAATTGAATCAGCGCAGCACGTCGGCGATCGCGATGGTCGCGTCCGAGAGCCGCGGGGCGCGAAGCACATCGCCCCGACGCAGCGTCACGAGACGTGCGTAGCCCTCGGCTGCGGGCTCCGTTCGAACTTCGACGGTGCGGTGGACGAGATCGACGATCCAGTACTCCTCGACGTTCGCGCGCGCATACACGAGCGCCTTCGCGTTGCGATCGCGCGCGAGGGACGAGTCGGCGACCTCGACGACGAGCCAGGCGACGCTCGGATGCGCCGCCCGATAGTCGCCCGCGGGGACGACGGCCAGATCCGGCTCGGGCTGGGCGTGCTCACCGGCGTCGAACGTGCACTGCACGCGCACCTCCGCCGTGTCGGCGTACGCCGCGGCCAGTCGCTTGCCCAGCAGGTGAAGCGTGCCGTCGTGCTCGGGACCATGCGGCCCTGGCAGCCGGACGATCACTCCTTCGATGAGCTCGATGGCCTCGTCGTCGAACACGCCCGTCGCGACGAACTGCGCGTACTCGTCGCGCGAGATCGGCCGCAGCGTCGCAGCGGTGTCGGACAACAGCTGCACTGCGACGAGCATAGCACGCGGCGACACCGGCTCACGGACACGCCGCGGCGTCGGCTGGATGCGCGAGGATCACCGCCTCGACCGTCGCCTCGATGAGCGCCGTCGCGTCGGCAACGGGCAGGCCGAACCCGACGTGGATGTGCCCGGCCGCGAGCGCGTGCTTCGCATGCAGCTGGTAGTAGACGCCGTGCAGGCCGAGGAAGCCGGACAGGAAGTTGCCGCTCGTGCCGTTTTCGATCACCACCGAGGTGACGGCGAGCGCGTCGGTCGCGTCGAAGATCGCATCCAGCGGTAGCGCGCTCGGCACGGTCATGCCTTGGCGATGCGTCGAGATCGCGTCCCACGATCGCGGATCGATCGTCGCCTCGGTCGGCTGCTGCACCGCCCCGTGCTGATCGCTCGCCCAGTCGAGCGATGGATCACTGGGATTCTTCGATCCGTGGCCACCCTCGATCGCCTCGATCTCCCAGCCGATGTCGCCGCCCCTACTCGTCGTCACGAGGATGATCGGATCCAGCTCGTCGACGATCCGCCAGAAGTCGGCGCTCGTCGCCTGGTAGTCGACGCGTAGATCGAAGTCCGGCGATCCGACGGCACCGTCTTGGCCGATCTCGTCGTTGGTCGGATCACCATCGGGCGGGAACTCGGGGAAGAACGACAGCACGTCGTACCCGTGCCCGCGCCAGTCCTCGCCGGCCCAGCCGTCGGGGTTCTGCTCGGCGTTTGTGCTCCACTGCCGCAACATCTCGTTGGTCGGCGGCCAGTACCCCATCACGACGACGCGCTTGTCGCACGTCTGCGCGGTGGTGCTCGACTCGTCGGATGATGTGGATGTCGACGTCGATGTCGTCGTGGAGCTCGTCGTGACCGTGGTCGACGCCTCCGACGCGCTGAGCGGATCGTCGCCCTTGGTCACACTCTCGGTCGCCGACGGCGTCGGCTCCTCAGCCGCATCGCCGCAACCACCGAGCACGAGCACGAACGAGAAAATCAACCGAGTCATGGAGCCGGCGCTCAGCGTACAGCCCGCACGGGCCTCGCGTCACCGAGCTGCTAGGATTCGCCCCGCGTGAGCACGGATGGCCTCGCGAGCTCGGGCTCGACCGCCGAAACCCAGGACGGCGCCCAATCCGGGGTCAAGCCCGGCGGCCGCCCGCGCGACGCGACGAGCCCCGTGCAGCTCACGCCCGGGACGTGCGTCGGCCGCTACGTGATCCAGCGCGTGCTCGGCATCGGCGGCATGGGCATCGTCTACGCGGCGCGCGACCCCGGCCTCGATCGCTCGATCGCGCTCAAGGTGTTGCGCCCCCGCAGTGACCGCGACGGCGCCACCGGACAACGCCGACTCGTGCGCGAGGCCCAGGCGCTCGCGAAGCTCTCGCACGAGAACGTCGTGATCGTGTTCGACGTCGGCGTGCACGACGGCTCGGTCTTCGTCGCGATGGAGCACCTGCGCGGCTCGACGCTCACCGCATGGCTGCGCGCGGATCGATCAGTCTCCGAGATCCTCCACGCATTCGCCGGTGCCGGTCGCGGTCTCGCGGCGGCGCACGACGTCGGCCTGGTGCACCGCGACTTCAAGCCCGACAACGTTTTCGTCTGCGACGATGCTCGGGTGTGCGTGACCGACTTCGGTCTCGCGCGCAGGACCACCGACGACAGCCTCGAGCGCGGCACGACCGAGATGATGCCGGCGCTCGGCCACCCGATGCAGACCGACGGCGTCGCGGGGACGCCGGCGTACATGGCCCCGGAGCAGCACAGCGGTCTCGACACGCACGCGCAGGCCGATCAGTTCGGGTTCTGCGTCGCGCTCTACGAGGCGCTGTTCCATCAGCGTCCGTTCGCGGGCGAGACGGCGACACGTCTCGCCGTCGAGGTGATCGAAGGCCGCGTCCGCCCGCCGCCGCGCACGGCCGGAGTCTCGCGCGCGGTCGCGAATGCCGTGCTCCGCGGGCTGCGCTCCGATCCGCAGGAGCGCTGGCCGAGCATGGCCGCGTTGCTCGACGCGCTGCGCCCCGCGCGAGCGCGTCGCATGTGGATCGGCGCGGGTGGTCTGGTGCTGGCGGCGACGACGTTCGCGATCGTTCGCATGCCCGAGCCGCAGCGCTGCACCATGGCCGACGATGGGATCGATCGCATCTGGACGCCGACGCGTGCAGGTGAGATCGCCGACGCGTTCGCGAAGGTCGGGCCCGCCGGCGCCGAGGCGTTCGCGGCGATCGAAGGCAGCCTCGGCGCGCACGCCGATCGCTTGCGTACGGCGGCGATGCTCGCGTGCACGGAGCACCGCGAGCTGCCGACGTTCGATGCCGAGCGCGCGTGCCTCGATGCGCACACCGCCGCGTTCGACGGCCTGCTCGGCGCGCTCGCACAGGTCGATGCGAAGGCGATGGACCGCGCCGCGCACGTCGTCGCCGAGCTCGCCGATCCGAGCACGTGCGCGGACGCGGAGCACCTCGCGCTCGAGCTCGCACCGCCCACCGGATCGGCGGTCGCGATCGCCGACGTGCGTGCGCGCCTCGCCGCCGCGCGCACGCAGTTCGACATGGGCCACTGGGAGGAAGCGATCGCGCTCGGTCGACCGCTGCTCGGCGAAGCGGAGGCGATCGGTTGGGATCCACTGATCGCCGAGGTTGCGCAGCCGCTCGCGCGCGCGATGGGCACCGGCTCCGATCACGCCGAAGCCGAGCGATTGATGGCGCAGGCGTACTGGACCGCGTCGTCGAGCCGCCACGATCGCATCGCCGCCGTCGCCGCGACCGAGATGATGTACATGGTCGGCGTCCGGGCGGGCCGACACGACGACGCGATCGTCTGGGAAGAACAGGCTGCGGCCGCGGTCGCGCGCCTCGGTGAAGGCACCGCCGAAGAAGCGACGCTGCACGCGGATCGTTCGGTGCTCGAGCAGGCCCGCGGCAACCTCGACGTCGCGTATGCGCTCGCCGAGCGGGCGCTCGAGATCCGCAAGCGCGTCAAAGGTGCGGAGCACGTCTCGGTCGGCGCCGTGCAGCAGAACATGGGCGCGATTCGCCTGAAGCAGGGTCGCCTCGAGGAGGCGCGCGACCTGCTCGAAGGTGCGCGGGTGATCATGGCGCGCTCGCTCGGCGACGCGCATCCGAGTGTCGGCCGCATCGAGATGAACCTCGGCGCGCTCGCGATCAAGTCCGGCGATTTCGAGCGCGCCGCTGCTCACCTCGAGCGGACGGTCGAGCTGTTCGGCTCGCGCGATGCGCCGAATGATCTATATCAGGCGCTCGTGAATCTCTCGCTCGTGCAGCGCAAGCGCGGCGATCTGCCCGGCGCGACGGCGAGCCTCGATCGGGCGCTCGTTGCGGTCGAGCGCGCACACGGCAAGCGCCACTCCGGCTATGCGACGGTGTTGACGAGCCTCGCGAACGTCGCGTCCGCGCGCGGCGAGCACGAACGCGCGCTCGAGCTCGACCGCGAGGCGCTCGAGATCCGCGAGGCGCTGCTCGGCGCCGACCACGAAGAGATCGCCTATCCGCTCGGCGGCATCGCGAACGAGCTCGCGGCGCTCGGACGCAACGCCGAGGCGCTACCGATCTATCGCCGCCAGCTCGGGATCGTGACGCGTGCGCTCGGTGAGCAGCACGCCCGCACCGCGCTCGTGCATCTCAACCTCGGCAAGGCGCTCCACGGTCTCGACCTTCGCACCGAGTCGGTGGCCGAGGTCGAGCGCGCGGTCGCGATCTATCGCGCGGTGCTACCTGCAGATCACCCGGAGACCGCTGCGGCGCTCGTCGAGCTGTCGCGCGCGCGACTCGATGCGACCCGCGTGGCCGACGCGATCGACGTCGCGACGCAAACGGAGGCGATGCTGCTTCGCACGCCCGGCGAGCCTCCGGCGCTCGCGCTCGCACGCTTCGCGCTCGCACGGGCGCTGTGGGTGCGTGACGGCGCAGGTGATCGCGCGCGCGCGGACGCACTGCTCCGTGCGGCGAAGGACGAGATCGCGAAGACGGCGGACCCGCGGATGTATCTCGGGGCGATCGACGCATGGCGCACGAGTCGCGGTTGAGCGGTGATACCCTCCCGCCGACCTTCCCGTCCCATCGCCATCTCGAGGCCACGCATGTCCGCCACCAAAGACGCCAAGACCGCAACGCTGACCCTTCCCGATGGACGACAGACGGCACTGCCCGTCGTCGTCGGCAGCGAGAACGAGCATGCGGTCGACATCCGCGCGCTCCGTCAAGAGACCGGCTACGTCACGCTCGACACCGGATACATGAACACCGGCGCGACGACGAGCGCCATCACGTACCTCGACGGCGAGCAGGGCATCTTGCGCTACCGCGGCTATCCGATCGAGCAGCTCGCCGAGCACTCGAACTTCGTCGAGGTCAGCTACCTGCTGATCTACGGCCGGCTGCCGACCGAGACCGAGCTCACCGAGTTCCGCCGCCAGCTCACCCGGCACAGCCTCATCCACGAGGACATGCTCAACTTCTTCGGCGGCTTCCCGCCGACCGCTCACCCGATGGCGGTGCTGTCGGCGATGGTGACGTCGCTGTCGGCGTACTACCCGGACTCGCTGAACCCGAAGCTGCTCGATCTCCACATCACGCGGCTGCTGTCGAAGGTGCGGACCCTCGCCGCGTTCTCGTACAAGAAGTCGATCGGTCAGCCGATCGTCTACCCGAAGAACTCGCACCGCTACTGCGGCAACTTCTTGCACATGATGTTCGCGGTGCCGTCGGAGGAGTACGAGCTGTCGCCCGTGCTCGAGAAGGCGCTGAACCAGCTGCTGATCCTCCACGCCGATCACGAGCAAAACTGCTCGACATCGACGGTGCGCATGATCGGTAGCTCGGGCGCAAACCCCTACGCAGCGGTCGCCGGCGGCATCCTGGCGCTGTGGGGCCCGCTGCACGGCGGCGCCAACCAAGAGGTCATCGAGATGCTCGAGGGTATCCGCGACGACGGCGGCGACTATCAGAAATTCCTCGACGACGTGAAGAACAAGCGCGGCAACCGGCGGCTGATGGGCTTCGGTCACCGCGTGTACAAGAACTACGATCCGCGCGCGAAGATCCTCAAGGAGATGGCCGACGAGGTTCTCGAGCACCTCGGTGTCGACGATCCATTGCTCGATCTCGCGAAGGAGATCGAGGCCGTCGCACTGCGCGAGGACTACTTCATCTCGAAGAAGCTCTACCCGAACGTCGACTTCTACAGCGGCATCCTCTACCGCGCGATGGGCATCCCGACGAACATGTTCACGGTGATGTTTGCGATCGGCCGGTTGCCGGGCTGGATCGCTCACTGGCGCGAGATGGTCCAGGACTCGGGGACAAAGATCGGCCGCCCGCGGCAGATCTACACCGGCGAAGGGGCACGCGAGTACACGCCGATCTCGACGCGGTGAGCGTCACTCCACGCCGAGCGTGACGAGGTCGTGCATGTCCTTGCCGCGCTCGAGCGTGACGACCTTCTCCTCTACGCGCTCCGTCTTGCGGCCGAAGTCGCGGGTGATCGTCGCGTAGACCTTCGTGCGCGCGCTCGCGCGGTTGCTGTCCGAGGCGTAGTACTTCGCGCGGATCTGGTACTTGCCGGTCGGTGCCTTCTCGAGCACGTACATCTCCGGGCCGTAGCCCTGCGTCACGTCGCGGGTGATGCGACCGCCGCTCGTCGTGCGGGGGTTGCTGAAGAAGCACTCCTCGCCGTTGGGCTCGAGCACGTGGAGATCGACGTCGGTGTTGTCGGTGTTCCACGTGATCGTGATGACGATGTCGGCTTCGGTGATGCCGACGTCCTTGCGGACCTCGGCGAGTCGCGTGCGCGCGTAGCCGCCGACGAGCGCGTCCATCTTGCCGCTCGCCGGTCCGGAGAGAAATCGCAGGTAGTCCTGCAGCAGGATCTGGCGGAACTCGCCGAACCGCGGATCCCACTTGCCCGCGAGCGCGACCTCGAACAGCGCGAGTGCGAGCTCGCCCTTGCCGCTCGCCGCAGCGGACAACGCCATCGCGCGATACGTCTGCGGCTCCCACGGTCGCGCCTTCGCGACGCGATCGAACAGCGAGTACGCCTGCGCGTCCTTGCCCCACTGCATCGCGGAGAACCCGACGTCGCGCGCGAGCACGCCGTCACCCGGTGACGCCTCGACGAGCGAGCTGAGCGCCTCGAGTGCATCGTCGGCGCCGTACGTCGTGAGCCGGCGCTCGGCCTCGGCGACGAAGACGTCGTACTCCGGCTTCTGCGTCGCGAGCTGCGTGAGCACGTCCTTGGGGATCCCTTCGGCCACCTGACTCTTCGGGTGCAGCGGCTCGATCGGCACCGCGAACGCGGTGGACGGCAGACCGCGGAGCATCTCGAGCAGCGCCGGCGGGATCGTCACCTCCACACCGGGCGTGCGCTCGAGGCCCGCGAGCCTCGCGAGGAACGCCGCCTTCGGATCACCGAGCTCGGTCGCGAGCTGCGCGAGCGCGCGGGCGACCAGCGGTGCGACCTCGCGCTCCTTCACCGCCGTCGCGTCGTCCTCGGGCACGATGCCGTAGCGATCGTAGTCGGCGTCCGACTCGAGCATCAGCAGCGATGTCGTCTCGCCGGTGACGCGGAAGTGTCGTGCGTACGCGGTCGCGACCGAGGCGGTCGCTTCGGCGAAATCCTCGAGCTGCACGACCGCCTGCTGGCCGTACGTGCGCGCGGTGAGATCCGAGTCGATCTGCACGGTCACCGGCGCCTTCACCACCTGCGCGCGACCGTCCTGCGACAGCCGCAGCGTCACGATCGAGCCCTTCGCCGGCGCGCCACGACCACTGACGAGCAATCGCTGACCGGCGAACACCGCACGCGGCCGACCGCCGACGAGCACGTCGGTCGTGCCGGCCAAGTCGACGCCGTCGAGCGTCCACGGCCGAGTGTTGTGCGCGGTCGATGCCGCGGTGACCTCGGTCTCGCCGGTCACCGAGAACACCGCACCACCGCGCTCGCGTGCGAGGTGCTCGAGCATCGCAGTGTCGCTGCCGGCGAGCCCGGTGCGATAAGCGAACAGCGCGCCCGACTTCGTCGCGGCCAGCCGCGCCGAGATCGCGTGACGATCCGACTCGCCCCACGTGATGCCACCGTCGGAGAGCACGAACAGATCGAAGGCCGTGCCGTCCGTCATCCACCCCGGCTTGCTCGCCTCGCCGAGCGCCGCGGACAGATCGGTCGCGCCCTCGAGCACCAGCGTGTTCGCATGGGCGAGCACCACATCGACGTTGGCGGGCGTGTTCGCGGACAGCTCGGTCTTCCACCACGTCGCATCGGTGTCGAAGAACAGCACCGCGAAGCCGTCGATGTGCTTGCGGTTGTTGTCGAGCAGCGCGCGCAGCAGCTGCAGCCAGATCACGAATCCGTCCGGGTTCGAGCTCATCGACGTGTCGACGACGAACACGGCCTTTGTCGCACCGGCCGTCGACGGTGCGGCCGGCAGCTCGGGCGCGATCGAAGCGGCGAAGAACGGTCCGGCCTTCGGATCGTCGCCGACGAGCATCACGTTCTTCGCGTTCTTCAGCCGCACGCCGAGGGTCTTGCCGCTGGTGTCCTCGATGCGGTGATACGAGCGACCATCGATCACCTCGCTCGTGCCCTCGGGCAGCACGGTCAAGTCGATGCCCTTGGGCACCGCGATGTTCAGATCGACAGCGGAGCTCGGCAGGCCTTCGGGGATCGGGATCTGCAGGTCGAGGTCGTCGCCGATCGCGGTGAGATCCATGTCGTACGCGACGACGATGCGATGCAGCTTCTGCGGCATGATCGGGAACACGCGCGCATTGAAGATGCCGGTGCCCGCCCATTCCATGAGCGCCGGATCGACCTGCCGCCGCACAGTGTCGGTGTACGCGTACGCGGCCTGCTCCTTCGGCACCATCCTCGCGATCTTCGGCTTGATCCACTTTGCCTCGCGCGCACGGGTGATCGCCTCGACCTCGTAGCCCTGCTTGCGCGAGTCCTTTGCATCGTCGTAGCTCGGCGTGTCGAACGCGGCCGTCGGTGCCGCCTGCACGCTCTCGCCGAACCCGAAGAACAGCGGCGACGCACCATCGGGCAGCCGCAGCTTGAACGTGCCCTCGTACTGGCGGTCGGACGGGTTGAAGAAGAAGAAGTCGATCAACACGCGCGCACGGAAGCCGTCGATCTGCGAGCGGAGCTGCATGCCCTTGATCGGCAGCGTCTCGGTGTCACCGATGAAGATCTGCGAGGTGTTCGCGACGGCGACCGAGCGCTTCCACGTGGTCGCGGCGCCGGCTTTGCCACCGCCGCTGTCCTTGCCGTCCTTCTCCTTGTCGTCCATCTTCGCGGCGTCGGCGGGCGCGGCCGCGCTCGGCTCGCCGCCGCGCGCGTCGTCGGACCGCGACTCCGACTCCGACTCCGACTTCGACTCGCGCTGCGTGGATTTCTCGGCGCTCGCGGGGGTGGTCTCGGGCTTGGACGAGCACGCGAGGAAGAGCCATGTGGCCAACAGCGCGAGGAATGGATGTCGCGAGAATCGGGCCACGGGCTCTCAACGTACCACCCGGCGCCGACGATTTCGGCGGACTGTCACGGAACGAGCACGACTTTGCCGACGACCTCGCGTCGTTCGAGTCGGCCGAGTGCCTGGGCGGCACGGGCGAGCGGCACCGCGGCGTCGATGTGGGGCCGCACGCGACCTTCGGCGATCCATGCCATGAGCGTCGCCACATGCTCGCGATTTTTCGCCGGCTCGCGCTGCGTGAATGCGCCCCAGAACACGCCGACGAGCTGGCAGTTCTTGAGCAGCATCAGGTTGGTCGGGACCTTCGGGATCGTGCCACTCGCGAAGCCGACCACGAGCAAACGCCCTTCCCAGCCGAGCGATCGGATCGCGGCCTCGGTCATGTCGCCGCCGACCGGGTCGTACACGACGTCGACGCCGCTCGGCGCGAGGGCCTTCGCGCGGGTCTTCAGATCCTCGCGGACGTAGTCGATCGTCGCGTCGGCACCGCGCGAGCGACAGCGCTCGAGCTTCGCCTCCGACGACGCGGCCGCGATCACGCGCGCCCCGAGGCACTTGCCGAGCTCGACGGCTGCGAGCCCGACACCACCACCGGCACCGAGCACGAGCAACGTCTCGCCCTCGCGCAGCCGCGCGCGATCGACGAGCGCATGCATCGTCGTCGCGTAGGCGACGAGCGTCGCGGCACCGATGTCGAAGTCGACGGCATCGGGTAGCGGGAACACGTTGCTCGCGGGCACGACGACGCGCTCGGCGAACCCACCGAACACCATCATCGCCGCGACGCGATCACCGGGCGCGATGCCGACGACACCCTCGCCGACCTCGCGCACGACGCCCGCGACCTCACCTCCGGGGATGAACGGCGGCACCGGCTTGAACTGATACTTGCCGTGCGTCAGCAGCACGTCGGGGAAATTCACGCCCGCGGCGCGCACGTCGATCGAAACCTGACCGGCCTCGGGCACAGGTGCGTCGATCTCGTCGATGCGCAGCGCAGCGGGACCGGTGAGCTCGTGACAACGAACGGCGCGCATACGGCAGAGCATACGGCAGCGTCGCGAGCGACGACATTGGGTACGCGACTCTAGTCTCGGGGCCGACGACATCAACAAAAATGCGACTGGAAGCCGCGGAAGTATGCGGACGTTCGAACGGCGTCCCACAGTCACCCGACACCAACGTCAGTCACCACCTTCCCCCCCACCACCACGCGCGTGCACGCCTTACCGTGCCCGAGCGCGTACTTCAACGTCGGATACAACTGCGCCCCCATGATCGCAAAGCTCAGCGACAGCACCGCCCGCGCCCCCCACCTCCGCGAAATCTCCTCCCGGCAAACATCCGCCTCCGCATCGTGCCCGATCACCGCCCGCGCAAACCGAACCGCGAGCGCAACCTCCTCCGGCATCGCCCCCATTTCGCCCGCGACGACCGCCGCCGTCACCGACGCCTCGACACCTTCCGCGAGCGCGAACTGCACGCCGAGCTGCGTACACGGCCCGCAGTCCGCGTGTATCGACGACGTCAGCGCCGCCGCGAAGTACGCGTCACGCGGCACGTCCTTGCGGTATCCGCCGAGCCCCGTCGCGAAGCCGAACCTCATGAAGGCGCCCGTGTCGGTTTCGAGCAGCTCGTGCAGGTATGACGCGTCGTAGTCGTGCTGGCGCTCGAACGCGCGAAGCTTGCGGTGGAACAGCCACTTGAGCATGGGACCTCTCTTCGTCGGCTCGACGGGACAGCCCGGCCCGCCGTGACACCTCGACGAAGAAATCCGCCACGCCGCACCGTCGCCGATCGTACCCTCGCCGCCCACGTGCCCGACGAGCGCGATCCATTGCATTCGATCGACGTCGGCGAGTCTGCCGCGGTGCCGACCGGCGCGCGGCATGTGTTCGTCGTCTCGTCGCGGCGCACGTTCGTCGTCCAGGTGTACTCCGACGGCGGCGACGTTGCGCACGACCTGTCCGTCGACCTCGACGTGCCGGGATCGAATCGGTCGTCGCGGTTCACCGACACCGAGGGGCGCGCGTCGTTCGTGATCCCCGGTGGTGCGCGCCTCGGTGTCGTCACGCTGCCGAACGTGCCGCCTGGCGAGGGCGAGGCGCGGCCACCGACAGTCGCCGGTGCGGTGCGCTGGCAAGGCGTGCCGATCGAGAACGACATGCGGGCCGAGCTACTCGTGCAGCTCCCGCCGCGCGTCGTGCGGGCGCGACTCACCGGCATCCTGTTCGACACGAGCAAGTGCTTCATCTTGCCGAGCGCACTCGATGGGATCCGTCGACTCGGCGCGTACTACGAGCGCTGGGGTGGCGTGCACGTGCTGGTCGTCGGCCACACCGACACGGTCGGTCCGCAGAGCTACAACCAACCGCTGTCGTGCGAGCGCGCGGAGTCGGTCGCGGCGTATCTGTGCGACGACGTCGACGCCTGGCTCGCGTGGTACGAGGCCGACAAGCCTTACGAAAAGCGCTGGGGCACGCTCGAGGATCAGCACATGCTCTCGCACGTGCAGGACGACACGGGCGCGCCATTTTGGACCGGTGCGTGCGACGGCAATGCGTACAGCCCCGGCTACAGCGATGCGGTCGCGCGATTTCAGCAGTGGGCGAACGATACTCACGGCGCGGGGCTCACTGTCGACGGCGCGATGGGTCCCGCGTCGCGACGTCCGCTCGTCACCGAGTACATGGCGGAAGACGGCACGACGCTGCCCGCGGACATCACGCTTTGGACCCACGGCTGCGGCGAGAGTCATCCGGTGATCCCGACCGGCGACGAGGTCGAGGAGGATCGCAATCGGCGCGTCGAGATCTTCGTGTTCGAGCACGAGATCGTGCCGCCGGTGCCGCAGGGCGGCGGTGACGACGGCTGCAGCGAATACCCGGCTTGGGTGGCGCAGATCGTCCATCACCTCGATCTCGACGAAGAACCGCTGCGTCTGGTCTCGGCGGATTGGGAGACGTAGCACATGAGCGACGACATCGGACCTCGGAAGGCGTGGATCGGTGGGCCGATCGATCTCGTCGGCCACTACGTGCCGGCGGACAAGCCGGCCGAGATCCGCTTCCGTGTGACGACGCCCGCCGCCGATCCGGAGGGCAACAGGATCGCGTTCGAGGACGTGCTGCCGGAAAATGCGGTCTCCACCCCGTCCTCGCCGGCGCGACGGCCGTGGGTGGTGACGACGCCGAAGAACGTCGTGCCCTCGGAGCTCGTCTACTACTGCACGCTGAAGTCCGAGATCGATCACATGATCCTCTCGCATCCGCTCGTGGTGACGGCCGGCCCACCGATCTCGATCTGGTCGACGTTCGGCCTGCAGATGAAAGAGGCGACGACGCCGGATGGCAAGGCGCAGATCGACATGCTGCTCGCGGCGTCGCGCGTGCCGAAGGCGGCCGAGTACGAGGCGCGGCAGGCCTGTCGCGACGTCAGCCTGATCGCGACGGTCGCACCGGTGAAGGGCGGCGGCGCGGACTGGGATCGCCTCACGTACAGCTGGATGACGAAGAAGCAGGACGAGCGGCGCATCAACAACTACGCGAAGCTGATCGAGATGTGCCACGCCGAGAGCCCGCCGGTGAAGATCCTCGCTGGCTACGAGGTGACCGACGAGCGCACCGAGAAGCGCGACGCGTTCATGGCGCTTCTCGCCGACGCGACCAAGAACGGCTTCGACAGCCCTGATCGCGCCGTCGTCGCGGCGCACGTCGCTGCAATCGTGAAGGTGCTCGACCTCGGGCGCTTGAAGTGGGACGGCATCAACCTCGACATCGAGATCGGCGCGATGAAGCGCCATCACTTCCCGGTGATGAAGATGTTCATGGACGAGCTGTCGAAGCACCTCGGCATCGTCGGCTTCGCGAGCTACGGCTATACCGGCAAGCACAAGGGCATGGACGGCTACGACGTCGGTGGGAAGCTCGACTTCTTCAACGCGCAGCCGTTCGAGTGCTGCCAGGGCAATCCGAAGATCGTGACGCGGCCGATGACGTACGACGGCAAGAAGCCCGACAAGAAGTACGTCGACGACATGTGCAAGTGGGCGTTCGAAGATCTCGGGCTCGAGAAGCACCAGCTGCAGATCGGGCTACAGGTCGATCCGCAGGTGCACGGCGGCAAGAACAAGCCGGGGGCGATCAGCGACGCGCAGCTCGATGCGCTCGTGCGGGACGCGTGTCGCGCGAACGAGGTCGGCATCATCATGTGGGGGCTGTTCCGTGCGCAGGCGCCGATGATGAAGCGGCTCGCGCGCATCGACGGCGAATACCGCAAGAAGCCATGAATTCGCGGGTTCTGCGGTGATTCTGCAGGGTCGAACGTCACACGGCGGCGCCCGGTCCCTCCACCAGGTGTGCGAGACGAAGCGACGGACGGGATGCGCGTGGTGACCAGCACTGGTGGTGCGGTGCTGCTCGCGGATGCGTGGGCGCTCGGCGAGCGCGTCGCGATGCGGGCCGACGACGCGGTGCAGTGGTGGATGCGGCACGGTGGCGGACGCGAGCGCGGCGACGACGGTGAGATCCTCGACACGACGATCGAGCGGTTGAGCATGGGGTTGGATGCGCTCGTGCTCGACGACACGCTGCCGGGCAACGGCGGCGATGGGCCGGTGCAGTACTCGCCGATCGAGGAGATCGCGACGGACCTGAAGGATCTCGTCGACACGAGCATGCCTTCGCTGACATTTCTGGAGATCGTGCTGCGCGACGACGACGGGTATCCGATCGGCGACGAGGCGTTCGAGGTGGATCTCCCGGATGGTCGCGTGTGGAGCGGGAAGCTGGACACGGCTGGTTGCGCGCGCGTGGATGGGATCCCGCGCGGGCACTGCGTGGTGCGGTTTCCGATGCTGGTTCCAGCCCCGCCGTGATCCGTCTCGTGGTCCGGGCGCTATTCTCCTGGGGAGTTTCTCCGCCTTGCGCGTCCCGGCTCTTCTCTTGCTCGCCATACTCGCCGCCTGCGGGACCACGACAACCAATGCCGAGGTCACCTCCACGGACGCGACGTGCTCGTCGTCCGACCTCGAGTGAGGCAGACCATGGCAGACGAACGACGACAGCCGCCGACGATCGAGCTCGACGGCGCGCGCCTGCGCCCCCTGCGTACGGACGACGCCGACGCGCTGTTCGCCTATCTGCAGGATCCCGTCGTCACGCAGCTGACGAGCTATCCCGTCGCATCGCTCGCGATGGTCGAAGGCATGATCGAGAAGTATCGGAGCCGCTGGGCAGCGGGCGAACTGTCGAAGTGGGGCGTCGCTCTGCACGACGATGATCGACTCGTCGGCGTCTGCGGATTCAACGAACACTCCCCGGTACACCGGTGGGCGGAGCTCGCGTTCGACTCGGCGCGGCCGCAGTGGGGCAAGGGACTGATGCGCCAGGCCGTCGCGGCGGTGCTCGAGCACACGTTCCGCGAGGATCGGATCGATCGCGTGCACGCGTTCGTCAGGGTCGACAACACGCGATCGGAGCGCTTGCTCGTGCGCAGTGGATTCGTGCGCGAGGGTTGCCTGCGAAGCTATCGCGTGTGTCGTGGACAGCCCCACGACTTTTTCATCTATGCGCTGTTGCGGGCGGATCGGCGGGGCTAGACGGCACAGCTCGCGAACCCGCGGACGAGCGCGGCGCGGTCCAGCGCGAAGCCGACGACGACGAGTCGACTGCGGCGCGGTGCGTCCGCCCAAGGCTCGCCGAATGTGATCTCGACCGAGTCCGCGACGCCCTGCAAGATCATGCGTTCGTCGACGCCGGCCACCGCGAGGATTCCCTTGGTGCGGAACAAGCGTCCGGCAAACGGCGCGACCTCGGACTCGACGAACTCGGCGAAGCGATCGCCGTCGACCTCGCCGTCGATCGACATCGACACCGAGTCGTACACGTGGGTCGCCTGCACCGCTGGCAGGACGCGCGGCGCAGCGAGATCCGAGCGGCGCAGCGCGAGCAGTTCGTCGAGTGACGCGGCCGCGGACACGATCCCGCGCGCGCCTTCGGCCAGCACCGCGGCGCCGTTGTGCAGCGCGATCATGTCCGTCGCGTGCGCGATGACGGCGCGATCACACGCACTCGCACGCGAGAGTACCACGACGTCAGCATAGCCGATCTGCTCGAGCGCGAGGTCGTGCTTGCACACCGCATCGACGCGCGTGGCATCGACGACCGTGATCACACCATCGAGAGCGAACGCGCCGTCGCGCCCGCCAGTCGAGATCGCCCGCAGCACGCCGGCCGGCGATGCGGCACCCGACGTCTCCACCAGGACGCGCTTGGGCGGCACCGGTGCGCCCGCGAGATCGTCGAGCGCGCGCACGAGCTCGGCCTGTGTCGCACAGCAAACGCAGCCGCCGGTGATTTCGACGACGGTGCGCGCGCGAGCGGCGAGCAGCTCGCCGTCGATCCCGACGTCACCGATCTCGTTGACGATCACCGCGATGTCGCCACGCGTCACACCTGTGAGCCAGCGGTTCACGAGCGTCGTCTTGCCCGCGCCGAGAAAGCCGGTCACGACCGTCACCGACAGCGGCGCGAGCACGCTGCAGCGTAGCTCACGGCGTCGGTCCGCACACCCCGCAGTCCGGCACCTGGTCGCGCTCCGATACGGCGCGGAACCGCGTTCTGAGATTACGCTACAATTTCATCCTTCGGTTCCATTGCAACCCGTCCGTCGCAGCGCATCGTCTCGCTGGTGCTCGCTGATTTCGTCATCGCGAACCGTGACACGATCATCGCCGCCACCCGAGCACGCGTCGCCGCGAGAAAGCGCCCGGAGCCGAGCGACATCGAGCTGAAGCCCGGGATCCCCGCCTTCTTGGACGAGCTGGCCGTCGCGCTGCGACTTGCGGAATCGAGCGACCTGATCGACCACGAGCAGATCGAGCGCAGCGCCGATCGACATGGCCTCGATCTACTGCGCCTGGGCCTCACCGTCGGGCAGGTCGTGCATGAGTACGGCGATGTCTGCCAGGTGCTCACCGAGCTCGCGCTAGAACACGAGACCCCGATCTCCACGGATGAGTTCAAGACGCTCAACCTCTGCCTCGACCATGCAATCGCGGAGGCCGTGACCTCCTACTCGCTCCGTCGCGAACGCACCATCGAAGATCGAGGGACCGAGCGCCTCGGCGTGCTCGCGCACGAGATGCGCAACTTGCTGAACACGGCGTCGCTCGCGTTGGAGACCATCAAGCTCGGTACGGTCTCCGTGGGCGGCAGCACCGGACAGGTACTCAACCGCAGCCTGACAGCCCTACGCGACCTCATCGATCGCTCGCTCGCCGACGTGCGACTCGATGCCGGGGTCGGCCGGCTCGAGTCGATCTCGGTCGCGGGGTTCGTCGAGGAGGTCGAGATCGCCGCGTCGATCCAAGCCAAGTCGAAGGGATTTCATCTCACGGTGAGGTCGGTCGATGCGGATGTGTTCATCGAAGGTGATCGACAGGTGCTCGCGGCCGCGATCGCCAATCTGTTGCACAACGCGTTCAAGTTCACGCGGTTCCACGGCAACATCTGTCTGAGCGCTCGGGCGACCGTCGACCGAGTGCTCTTCGAGGTGCAAGACGAGTGCGGGGGTCTACCGCCGGGCAAAGTCGAGGACTTGTTCCGTCCGTTCGAGCAACGCGGTGCCGACCGCAGCGGGCTCGGACTCGGGCTGTCGATCTGTCTTCGGGCCGCGGAGGCAAACCGAGGTCAGATGCGGGTCCGCGACATCCCCGGCAGCGGCTGCGTCTTCACCCTCGATCTGCCGCGGAGCTCGACGCCGCCGCTCGCAGGCGAGAGCCTCGGCTCCGCCGAGTATCCTCGCCCGTGACCATGCACCGGGGATCCTGCCTCTGCGGCGCTGTCCGCTTCGACGTCGCGACCGTGCTGCCACCGCCCGACGCATGCCACTGCACGAAGTGCCGCAAGTCGTCGGGGCACTTCTTCCGACGCCCTGCGGCCACACGACCACATGCATGCCCACGCGAGCACCGTCGATGGGTCGGCGCGCCGCCGCAGATCGGGGCGTGAGCACCACCGCAGGCTGCACACGAGCAACAAGCCGCTCGCGTCTTGCCGCTCGCGTCGTGCGGCTGTTATCACTGACGAATGACGCGTGGGCGCAATGATGGCGCGATCGATCGAATGTCGACCACCGCCGCCGTGTGCGCCGGGTGGGCGACGCTGAGCTTCGTTGTTGCCGGATGCTTCGGCGAAGCGCCCACGACGGACGAGACGACGATGGGCTCGACAACATCCTCGGGGTCGACCGACGCCATGACGAGCACCACCGACCCCACCGCCACCACGACGACGGTCGGCACGGTCACATCGGTCGGCACCGACACCGAGACGACGACGGTCGACCCGACGCTCGCAGACTCGTCCAGCACGACCACCTCCTCCGAGAGCAGCAGCGCCGGCACCGAGACCGAAGGCGAAGCGCCGACGTTCTTCGACGACTTCGAGCGCGACAACTCGCAGCTGCTCGGCAACGACTGGGTCGAGAAGCTGCCGTCGGTGTTCTCGATCGACGAAGGCGTGGTCGCGGCGGAGAGCAACGATCTGCAGGATTACTTCGATCAGGTCGTCCATCAGCAAGACAACGTGGTCGCCGACATCGAGCTGCGCGTCGAGTTCCGCATCGACAGCATGGACGAACTCAACGAGCCCCACCTCGTCGCGCGCCAGCAGGAAGACGCGTTGACGGAGGGCCAGCACAACCACTGCTACATCCTCGTGCCGCAGCTCAGCCTGGATCGACTGGCCTTGATGCGATTCGACAGCCTTGACGCAATCGGCGACGTGCAGTGGACCGACTGGCCGAACGCCGATCTCGTCGCCGGTGAGTGGTATCGCCTCGTGATGACGATCGAGGGCGCTGCGCCGGTCATGATGACGGGCCGGCTCGAGCGCTCGACCAACGAAGGGTGGATCGAGGTCGTCGCGGTCGGGTGGGTCGACAACACGCCGAACCAGATCGTGGAGCCCGGCGTCTGGGGCTTCTCGGGCGGCACGACCGGCACCTTCTACAACAACTTCGTGTTCGACAACTTCAGCGCGTACTACCGATGATGGAGCTGGTGTTGATCGGCGCCGGCGATGCATCGACGGCGCATCGGCGTCCGCGTTAGGATGTCGCCGTGGCATCACGCTGCCGGTTCGGTCGACTCATCCTCTTGCACGCGGGCGTCGTCGCGTGCTCGTTCGACACATCCGGCGTCAGCGCGAGCGCGGGCGTGAGCATCGGCGAGGTCGGCACTGCGCCGACGGACACCGGCGATCCGGAGACGGGCTCCGTCGAGTCGAGCGTGACCGAGTCCGATCCCGCGACGGGCGATGTGTCGAGCGGCGAGTCGTCGTCGGATTGCGCCGACGGCGGGACCTGTGCCGCGACGGCGCCGGGCGGTTGGGTCGGTCCGTTCGCGGTGAACACCGCATCGCCGCCGAACGGATCGCAGCAGTGCCCGCAGGGCTGGACCGAGCACGGATCGGGGTTCGTCGATCTCGTCGCCCAGCCCGCGACCTGCGACTGCAACTGCGTGCCATCGGCGGCGACGTGCACGGTCGACGCGACCTACTACTCGGACTCGGCATGCACGATGCCGAACGAGGTGGGCTCGTCGTCGGGCGGCTGCGACAACCTGGCGACCCAGACGAACCACGACTACGTGCAGGTGAGCGGAGAATCTGCCGGAGTCGGCTGCTCACCGGCGGAGCAGTACGTCGTACCGCCGACCGCGTGGAACGAAGCGTCGGTCATGTGCTCACCGCCGCAGATGCCTGTGTGCGACCAGGGCGTGTGCCTGCCGGTCGCACCGCCGGGGTTCGAAGATCGCTGGTGTGTGATGGCCGACGGCGAGCAACAGTGTCCTGCTGGTCCGTACTCGGCGCAGCGGCTCCGCTACCGCAGCCTGACGGACACGCGCGACTGCACGCCGTGCGGATGCAGCGTGCTGGGCACGCCGACGTGCCCCGGACCGTTTCGCGAGTACACGCTGTTTTGTTCGGTGCAGCTCGACGAGCTGCCGATCGACGGCGCGTGTCACCCATCGTTGGCCGGCGCCATCAATGGGTGGAGCGTGCGTTACGACGGCCCCGGCGCGGCGTTCGCATGCGCGAACAATGCCCCGACGCCGGTCGGCGAGGCGGTCGCGACCGATCCGATCACGATCTGCTGCACCGAGTGACTCGCGGGGCTATGCGCCCGTCGAGATCACCGGCTGCGCGTCGCTGTCCGAGCACAGCACGACGAGCAGATTGCTGACCAGCGCCGCGGTGCGCTGCGGGTCGAGCTCGACGACCTTCTGCTCGCGCAGGTTGTCGAGGGCCATCTTCACCATCGTGACCGCGCCTTCGACGATGCGCTGGCGCGCGTCGATGATCGCCTCGGCCTGCTGGCGGCGGAGCATGACGCCGGCGATCTCGGGCGCATACGCGAGATGACTGAGGCGGACCTCGATGACCTCGACGCCGGCATGCGACAGCCGATCGCGGAGCTGCGCCATGAGCTCGACGTTGACCTCGGACGAGTCACCACGCAGCGACACCTGGCCGGGCTGCGCCGTGTCATAGGGATGCTTCGCCGCGGTGGTGCGGATCGCCGACTCGGTCTGCACGGCGACATACGACTCGTAATGCTCGACGTCGAACGTCGCCATCGCGGTGTCGCGGACGCGCCACACCACGACCGCACCGATCTCGATCGGGTTGCCGCGCAGATCGTTGACCTTGAGCTTCGCGCTGTCGAAGTTGCGCACGCGCAGCGAGACGGCCGTGCGCGCGGTGAACGGATTGATCCAGTAGAATCCCGGACGCCGCAGCGTGCCCTTGTACTTACCGAAGAGCAGCACGACCTTGCTCTGGTTCGGCTCGACGAGCACGAGCCCGCGCAGCAGCAGGATGCCGAGGCCGAACACCAACAGCAGCGGCAGCCCGAGCAGCAGCATCAAGATGCCGGGCAGCTTCAGGCCGCTGTAGTCGTGCTCGGTCGTCGCCAGCATCGTCGCGGGAGCGGGGACTGCGATCTCGGTGCCATGCTCGTCGCGATACGTCACCACTGGCGTGTACCCCGGGCACACATGAGAGTCCAGGACGCTCGCGGCGCTGCGAGCCGACGCGACGCTCGCTGTCGAGGTGTGGACGATCGTGTGCTCGCGCTCGCGTTTCTTCCGCGGACGCCCGCGACTGGGCCGTGGTAGCTTCGGGGACGATCTTGCTACGAGAAGGAATACTACGAACGTATGGGGCCTGGCTTGCGCGTCTCATGGCGGTGGTGGTGCTCGGCACTGCCTGCAGTGGGAAGGGTGACGCGAAGCTGCACGTCCTCGCGGCCGCGAGCCTCACCGACGTGCTGCCGAAGGTTGCCGAGACGTGGTCCGACGGCGCCATGCCGATCGAGTACGTGTTCGACGGCACGTCGCGCCTCGCCGCGCAGATCGAGTCCGGCGCACCGGCCGACGTGTTCTTCGCGGCCGATCGCGAGTGGATGGATAGGCTCGACGGCGAGGGCTTCGTGCTCGCAGACACGCGGCACGATCTCCTCGGCAATCGCCTCGTCGTGGTCGTGCCGAACGACGCCGCGAATCCACTCACCGACGTGCGAGGCCTGCGATCGATCGGTCGCCTCGCGCTCGCCGGCGCGTCGGTCCCGGCAGGCAGGTACGCCCGCGCCGCGATCGCGTCGCTCGGGCTGGATCTCGAGGCGAAGATCGTCGAGGGTGACAACGTCCGCACCGTGCTCGCGTGGGTCGCCAAGGGTGAGGCCGACGCGGCGATCGTCTACGCGACCGACGCGAAGATCGAGCCGGAGGTGAAGGTCGTGCTCGAGCTGCCCACCGCGAGCCACCCACCGATCGTCTATCCCATCGCGGCGCTCGCAAACGGCGCGCACACGGACGCCGCGAAGCGCTTCGTCGAGCACGTGCGCTCCGACGCAGCGCAGGCGATCTTCCTCGAGGCCGGCTTCGCGCCGCCGCCATGACGCCGTTCGATCCGCTCGCGACGATCCGCCTCTCGCTCGTCGTCGCGCTCCTGTGCACCGTGATCGCGCTGCCGATCGCCATCTTGCTCGGGTGGGTGCTCGCGCGAAAGCAGTTCTTCGGCAAGACGCTCGTCACCTCCGTCGTGATGGTGCCGATGGTGCTGCCCCCGGTCGTCACCGGCCTGCTGCTACTCGGTGCATTCGGTCGCCGCGGATGGTTCGGGCCGCTGCTCGCCGCACTCGGGATCGAGGTGTCGTTCACGCTGTTCGGCGCCGTGCTGGCCGCGACCGTCGTCGGCCTGCCGCTGTTCGTGATGTCCGCGCGCGCGGCATTCGAGGCGATCGATCCCGAGTACGAGGATCTCTCGGCGACGCTCGGCGACACGCCATGGCGCACGTTCCGATGCGTGACGCTACCGCTCGCGCTGCCGGGCATCGCCGGCGGTGCGGTGCTCGCGTTCGCACGATCGCTCGGCGAGTTCGGCGCGACGATCGTGCTCGCCGGCAACACCGACGCGACGCGCACGATCTCGATCGCGATCTATGCGCTGCTCGATCGCCCCGACGCGCACGCCGAGGTGATCTGGCTGTCGGTCGCGAGCGTCGCACTGTCGCTCGGCGCGCTCGTCGGCTACGAGCTGCTCGTGCGGCGACAGCGACGGCGACTGGAGGTCGATCGTGGCCGGTGACGCGCCGTGGCTCGAGCTCGATCTCCTGTTGCCGATCTCGGCGCGGCGCATCGCGGTGACGCCGATCGCCCGCCGCCTCGGCTTGGTCGGACCATCGGGCGTCGGCAAGTCGACGCTGTTGCGCGCCATCGCGGGCGTCGATCGCCGCGTGACCGGTCGCGTCGCCTTCGAGCGCACGCGCTGGCAGGACTCGAGCGACGCGACGTGGGTTCCGCCGTGGGCCCGCGGCGTCGGCTGGGTTGCCCAGGACGCGCGGCTTTTCCCCCACGTCGACGTCGCGCGCAACGTCGCGTGGCGGGGCGGCAAACCGTGGCAGGCGCACGCTGCTGCGCTCGGCGTCGACGGACTGCTCGATCGGATGCCGCGAAATCTCTCGGGCGGCGAGCGTCAGCGGGTCGCGCTGCTCCGCGCGATCGCGAGCGGGCCGCGTCTGCTCGTGCTCGACGAGCCGTTCTCCGCGCTCGACCGCCCGATGCGCGAACGCACGATCGCGTGGCTCGGCGAGCACTGCGATGTGCAGGGGATCCCGATCGTGATCGTCTCGCACGACGAGCGCGATCTCGTGGGTCTCGGTGCGGAGATCGTCGAGCTCTGAAGCACGCCTACCTCCGAGCACATCGGTCGCGATGGGATCGCGACCCGCCCCGCTTGCCCTACGCGGTTCGACTTGGGCAAGCGCTGGAGCGAGTCGGGCAACCGGGCGTCAGCGGACCGACGGCG
>Ga0163144_10004298_pt1 | contig 32143 bp, 20 predicted proteins | sample OliLak19BULKMAT1_FD_123175 | JGI IMG/M metagenome (GOLD analysis project Ga0163144, IMG submission 123175) | Freshwater microbial mat bacterial communities from Lake Vanda, McMurdo Dry Valleys, Antarctica - Oligotrophic Lake LV.19.BULKMAT1 | ecosystem: Environmental > Aquatic > Freshwater >... | reverse complement strand
TCAAAATCGCTTCTACACAAAATCGCCCGGCGAGGTCGCCGAGTGGGGTCAGGATGATAGCAGCGTACCCGCAGGAAGCAAGCCAATCCGCCCGCTAACTGCACTTCGCCGCGACGGTCAGACACCAAATAAACCTAGATGCTACTCAGGCGGATGCGTCCAAATCGCTTCTGGAGTGTGTCTCCCCCGGGAAACCCACGAACTAAGCCCGAATATGCCACAAAATACTAACAGTACCTGCTTCAGTCCTTTAGCCTTCGGAACGGTTCACTATTGAAGCCACTCGGTCTTGACCACTTTACCCGCCGTCTTTGCTCCTCCTCGCCCCTTCTTCTTGCCCGCTAGCTCGTCAAAATCGGCCTGGTCAAGGCGGATCGCGGCGACGATCAGCAGATCGCGTTCCTGTTCCGCTGCGGCTTCGGCCCGATAGGGCACCTTCTCAACTTCGTCGCCAGCCGCTGCGGGCGTGGCGCGCCTCGCGCTGGGCGCGGCTTGGGAGGTTTGGCTGGGGGGTGGCGATGACGCGAGCAAATGCTCGATCTCAGTCTGCGCCGTTTCTTCCGCCGCTCTCAGGCTGTCGGCGTAAAGCAAGACGTGCGCATAGTGCTGCACAAACTCAGGCACGGGTTTTCGCTGCGGTGTGCCCCCGCTCATCGGGCCGCTTGGTGTTTTAATATCCTCGGTGGTCAGGGGGGGCGCATCTGCTCGCGGGGCAACATTACTATCAACCCGCACGATGATCCGCCAAGGGGTTACTCCTAAGGGTTCTCCCTCTTCGTCGATGTTTGTCTCGGGATCGATGTTAAGCACCAGATTCCACCGTTCGCGCAGCCGTTCAACGATCTCCTCAGCACCGAGTAAATCCGGGTGTTCGGGCCGTACCAACAACACGCTGCGATGCTCATGGCTTGCCGCGTCAGATCCCGCCGACTCCTCCACCTCGGCTAATCCGAAGGCTTTCAGTACGCGTTCGATCCGATCTTTCATCCCGGGGTCGACCCGGATAGTTACAATCTTGTGCTCGTCGATGAACATGTAAAGAAATGGTTCTTCGCACATCGCTCCGAAGCCGCACATGCCATCCTCGAAGAAAAAATCTCGAAACCGCCTGATCCCATCCGTAAACATGTCCAGCGGGACGAGCTCATAAGCCATGTACGGATCGACTTCCCGAAACGCGTCATGCCCCAGAAAATCCACGATCGGAAAGATTCGCGATGGGAGCATTGAGAACAAGAGCCGGCAGAGCGGCTCTAGTCGTTCGGTCGAAACCACGATATCGAAGACGTATCGATCTGGCCACGCCTCCCACTCTTCCGGGTTGTTATCGCTATCCGCGGGCTCAAAGTGCAGCGTGTAACCAGCGACCGGCGTCATGGTCTCAATCGGATAAGCCCCGAGTGGAAACTTGAAATCTCCGACTTCTTTCCGAGTCAGTTTGGGGTCAAGGGCGCAGCCAATCATCGTGTTGAGGGTAGCTCGTTGCCATCGATTCGCAAACTTCGGTTTGCTCGGGCTGCTCGTTCGATCGGCCCGGCATGCACCGTCAGTCGCTGCGATGCGCCTAGACGCGGCATTTGGGCGTACGCTGTAGATTCACCGCTTCGCTTGAGCAACTCTAGTTTGCCGCTTCGGACCTGCACCCATTACCATCTGGCCCCATGCTTCCCGACCTCCACTCGTTGATCACCGATGTTCCGAACCATCCCAAGCCGGGCGTCCTCTTCAAGGATTTCACGCCGCTCTTGGCCGACCCGCGCGGCCTTGCGCTCGCGGTTGAACTCATGGCCAACCCATTTCGAACCTCCAGGGTTGACGTCGTCCTCGGTGCTGAGTCTCGGGGGTTTATTTTCGGGATCGCCATCGCACAGTCACTCTCCGCGGGCTTTGTTCCGGTTCGCAAAGCTGGCAAACTTCCCCGCAAAGTCCGCGGCGTGACGTACGCACTCGAGTACGGAACTGATCGGCTTGAAATGCACGAAGACGCGGTAAAGCCCGGAACCCGTGTGCTCATCGTGGACGACCTCTTAGCCACCGGGGGCACGCTGGTAGCATGCGCTCAACTGGCGAAGGAGAGCGGCGCAGTGATCGCCGGACTGTCAGTTTTAATTGAATTATTATCGCTCAATGGCGCAGCCCGGTTGGGCGGTTACGGCGCGGTACACTCGGTGTTGAAGTATTAATTATTTTCGCCTCACCAGCCCGGTGGCACTGCGCGCTCGCATCGCGGCCCCCGAGGCGCTGAGTGCCGGAGGCGTTGAGCGCCCGAGGCAAATGGCGAGCCACTACCGGCAACGCCCTATAACTCGCTGCGCTTCTCGCGTACATCACCCAAGGGGTCGCCCCGCCCTACAAGCCGTTGTGGCTACACAATACCGAGCGTATCGAAAATAATTATAAATAAGCCAGCTTCCGCAGAAAAAGAACTTAGGAGTGCAAGCAACGTTCGGGGGTTAACGAAATTATGTCGATATGAGTGACGGGAAACGTGAACCGTCCGCACCGAGCGAAACCAGGAGTATTCCACATGCAGTCCTTGCTCATCCCGGCCTTGTTCGTAATAATTATAATGGTTGCTGTGGTTTCAATCCTTGTAGGGACATTCTCGTACTTTGCCCGCAAAAATCGCGGCCAGAGTTCAGACCCGAGCGGGATCGGTGCCACGCCCGGCCATCGAGTCGATCATGGTTATCATAACTCCTCTGGCCTACTGCCTGGATTCATGATCGGGTCGATGGCAAGCTCGTCACCTTCTGAACGCTCCGATCATCCCCAGCACACCGAGTCAGGACAGTCTGGGGCGAGCTACGGACAAACCGGCAACAGTGGTTATAGTGATTACGGCTCTTCTTCAGGGAGCGACTCCGGTTCCTCCGACAGTGGCGGCAGCGGTGGCGATAGTGGAGGCGGGGGTGACGGAGGAGGGGGCGGGGGCGATTAACTCAGAATTGCCGGGCACCTACGAAAGCTGGGCAATCGCCGCGTCCACATCTTTAACTTCGATCAACTCGGCCAAGCCGCTTAAGCTGGCACGCTCGCGAGCGAGAAGCCGCGGAATGATCATCCGCTTGTATCCTAACCTCGCGGCCTCGCGAATGCGCTGCTCAAGCTGCGGCACCGACCGCACCTCTCCGCCGAGCCCTACTTCGCCCACCGCCGCGGTCGCGACATCAAGAGACTTTCGGTAGTGGGCGCCGGCAATCGCGAGCAAAAGAGCAAGGTCGCTCGCGGGTTCGTGAACCTTAATTCCCCCCACGCTGCTCGCGAAGACATCACGGTCGGCCAGCCGCAGCCCGCCGTGCTGTTCCAGAACCGCAATTAACATCGCGAGGCGATTGGCATCCAGCCCCGAACTCTTTCGTTTGGCCGCGCCCAAAAAGCCTGTCGCCGTCAGGGCCTGAACTTCAAGAACGATACAGCGCGTGCCAGTAAGCAGCGGGCACACCACACTTCCCGCCCGCGGCTGCTGGCTCGAAGCTGGCACTCCCGCCCCCTCGGGCACCTGGCGGAGGCCCTGTCCGGTCATTTCAAAGAGCCCAATCTCGAGCGTCGTTCCGTAACGATTCTTTGCCGCGCGAAGGATCCGGTAGCTGTGATAGCGATCGCCCTCAAACGAAAGCACGCAATCAACCAGATGCTCGAGGAGCCGCGGGCCCGCGAGCGTTCCCTCCTTGGTAACGTGCCCCACCAGCACCACCGCGACGCCGCTCGCCTTCGCCAGGTACACGAGGTCGGCGCAGCACCGGCGGAGTTGGGTTACGCTCCCCGGCGCAGCGCTGATATCGGACTTGTAGATCATCTGAACTGAGTCGATAATAATTACTTCGGGCCGAAGCTTCCGGGCCTGCTCGAAGATCCGCGCGAGATTGGTCTCGGCGAGTATATATAATGATTCAGGCAGCACCGGCGCACACGAAGCCGTTCCGCTCCCCCCAGCCCCAGCCGCCGCAAGCCTCCCCGCCCGCATGGCCACCTGCTGGGCCGATTCTTCACTCGATACGTACAGCACACGCCTTCCGCCGCCGCTCCGCGCCCAGGCAAACGCGGATTGTAACAAAATCGTGCTCTTGCCAATCCCCGGTTCACCACCAATTAACACCGCGCTGCCTATCACCAGCCCTCCGCCCAGCACCCGATCCAGCTCGCGAATGTCGCTGCTTATTCGCGAACCACCGCCTGCTCCCTCTCCACCAGCGCCCTGTGCAGCCAACAGCGCGATTGAAACAGCACCTGTTGTCCCCGCCTCCGCGCCACCGCCCTCAGGCCCCTCCGCGCCCTGCGCCCATCCCAGCGCGATCTCTCGCTGCGCATCGTTCGCCCCAGTCGGCTCAACCGTGGTCTCTTCGAGGCTATCCCACGCACTGCAATCTGGGCATTTTCCCAGCCAGCGGGACTGAGCACTCCCACATGATCGGCACACAAAGATTCGCCTCACCTTCGCCATGGACCCACTGTAGAGGCGAACCAAACTACAAATATCTACCAAACGGGAAAGGGCGGGGCGCGACTGTCATCCGCCATATAGTTTTCACTGGCGGGTGCTGAAGGATGTTAACGGTCTTCTCTGCACCAACCAAACTTCAGCAGTTGCCGAGAGCTGCCCCTTCCTGACTCCCTTGGTACGCCAGTTTTTGATGAGCATCGAAGACCCCAACACGCCTCTCCCACCTCCGCCCGAGACGGGGCATGTCGTTCAGCCGCCCGGGGTCCACTCACCCGCCCAGTCAGCCCCTCCCTCTTCCCCCCGCTTGCGCCGAAGAAGAAGGTGGTGGTGGGCCGGTGGAAGTTTGATCTTCCTGCTCGCCGCCACTTACGTTGTCCTAACCCATCCGTTGGTGATGGGCCAGTTGGTGCTTTGGCAGTTGGGTAGCATCGCTGGCGGCAAAGTCGTCGCTGAAAACGCTAGCGTGTCACGCGGCGGCCGCGTCGTTCTCAAGAACGCCACGCTACGCGTGCCCGAGATTAAGGGAAAGGCCGGGTCAATTTTCGAGAGCGAGCGGATCGAGGCCCGGGTGGATTTCTCCGCGTTGCTCTTTGGTGGCCGAGTTGTAGATTCAATTGAAGTCATTCATCCGGTCATCCGTCTGAGTCAAAACGTAGACACCGGAAAAGTTAATGTGACATCGCTGGATCCTCGCACCCGCTCAACCAAAAAACCCGGCAAGCCTGCGGCCGCACCACTGGCCCCGCAGGTGAAAGTCACCGAAGGCGTGATCGAGATCGGCGAGCACACCTCCACCCCTGGCAGCGAAACATTCACACTTCTCAAGCGCGTGGACTTTGAGGGTGAAGTCATCTCCGCTTTGGATAACTCAGGCGACAGCATCATTTTGTTCCGGCAGCCGCAGACCCCCGGCCAGCCCCCGCGCAGCGACGCCATCACGATCCGCGGCACCGCAGGGAATAACGAAATTAAGCTTAAGATATCGGGCCTGAGCCTGGCCGAATACCCGGCGGAGGCGCTCCCAACACCTCTCCGCGAGCCCTATAGAAATCTTAATCTCCGCGGCGATATCGCGTCGGGCGAGCTTACCTATCGCTTGGCCCCCGCGCCGGGCCTCGAAGCCACTATCGAGCTTGTCGACGTCGGTCTAGACCTCCCCCTCTCCCCGCGGCCCGGCGTGGACAAGGACGACCGTGTCATACCCGTTCCTGAAGAGCTCAAAGACCGGCGACTGCACATGCGCAAAACCAAGGGGAAGTTAACAATAACCGATAAGGGCATGAGGGGCGAGCTTGACGGCCTTCTCGAGGAACTTCCATATAACATAATATTTGATATCGACGGACGCGATGAGAACTCCGCCTTCACCGCGCACCTCAAAAGCACCGGCTTTGAACTCACCGAAAGCCCCGGCATCGCGATCTTCGCCCCCGGGGTGGTCCGCCGTCGGCTCGAGCAGTTCTCCAACCCCACCGGCACCGTCGACGCAGATGTTATCATCACCCGAGGCCAGCCCAACGAAAGTATCGCGGCCCAGGTCGCCGTTAACGGAACGCTCAAACTAAGGAACGGGTCGGCAGCGTTCGAGCGCTTTCCCTACCGCTTTTATAACCTCTCCGTCGACGCTGTTTTTAACGATTCTAAGTTACTACTCAATAATATGCGGGGCGACACGCCCGACGGCGCCACCGTACTCGCCTCCGCCGTGATTTCACCGCTGACCGACGATGCGGGCGTCGTCGTCGATGTCACAGTCAAGGGCCTTCCGGTCAACGCAACTCTCGCCGCGGCGATGAAGCAGCGCGGCGCAATCATCGACGTACTTTTCAATGATGCCCATTACAAACGATTGCTTGAACAGGGCTTGGTGCGTGCCCCCGGGAGTGTCAGCCAAGATGCATCGATCCCGGAGTTTGTTCCGGGCGGAGCCGCAAACGTCGTGGTGAAAGTCACGCGGGTCGAGGGCAGTGAATCCATCTGGAACGATATCGTCGATATTCACTTTGAGCGCGTCGGGCTGCTCCCTGAAGCCTTCCCATATCCCATGCTCGCTGAGGATATCCGCATCCTCAAAGTTGATTATGATGCCACCGTCTCCGGCGGCATTTACCGCGGGCTTCGCGGGGGCGAAGCCACACTCTCCGCGAAGTGCGACCTTGAGCAGCTCGATAAGCCGGGCGCCCCATTCGTCCCGATCCTCGACATTACCTCTAAGGGCATTCCCGCCGACAATCTCCTTCGGTTTGCACTCCCCGAAGCGGCATCGCTCTCCCCGGATGGAAGACCCCTCCGCGATCTCATTCACGACTTATATCTCTCGGGAACGGGCGACGCGACCATCAAAATCTGGCAGCTCTACGGCGATGACGCTGACAGTTACGGTACGACCGGTTATGACATCGCCGTGGCGGTCGATGGCATGGGCGCGCGGCCTCAGCGCTCCGGACCCATCGGTACGCCCCGTGCCGCTTCCGGCTTGTCCCTCTCCGGTATTACCGGCCGGCTGGAGATTAAGCACAGCAGCTTGGCGATTGCGATCGATGGAACCGTCAGTGCGCCTTCAAGTGCGCCGGTGCAGCGGGCCTCCCCTTTCGGCCTTCGCGCGAGGATGAGCTATGCTCCCAGGTCCACCTCGGCACGCGGAGAAGTCGATATCGATGTATCAGTTGCAGACGCCGACGTCACGCTCCCGGCCCAAGAGATCCTCTCGCTGGTCGCCCCTGATGTCAGCGCCGATTATATTTTGTTACGATCACAGTTGAACCCCTCCGGCCGCGTCGATTTTTCATCGCGCATCACTCGGCAACCCACCCCTACCGCTGACGTTACTCCCCCCACCGCGGCTCTCCCTGCCAGTCCGCAGCAGATGATCGCCACCACCCGCCTCTCTCGCCCCATGTCGTTGGCCTTTGATTTACAGGGTTCGCGCGCGATCATTAGTTCAACGGACGTAACTCAACCGTGCAGCGTCATCATTCATCACTCCGGCACGCCCCCCGCGCGTGAGGAGCCGCCGACGCAAGTCGGTCTAACTTCTCAACCTCGCGCCCAGTTGGAGTTTGACAAAGCCGCCCTGCATGTCGAGAGCCTCGATGGCCCCGTCGGTAACTTCGTAATTTCAGGAATTCTCCCCCTCTCACTCCTCCCCCATTCCAACCAGCCGCTTTCGGTGGCAGGAACTGATGTACGACTTGAGTCCTCGCTCGTCCGTGCGCTTGTGCGCAGTTGCACCTCTGACGGGCTGGCAGATTACATTTCCAACTCCCAACTCTCCGGGCTGCTCCAGTTTCAGATTACGGCTGGCTCGCGTGCGGCGATGGCACCCGGAACCGCAGCACCTCTGAGTGCAACCCCAGAATCCTGGCTCGTTCGGGGCGAGCTCATCCCCAGCCAGCTCGGCGTGGTATTGGCCGCTACTCCGATTGCACTCCCGCAAACCAAGGGTTCGGTTACTTTCACAGAGCGGTCTGGCGTGATGAACGGACTTGAGGTCTTCGCCCCCTCGTGGAAGGCCACGATCAATGGCACATGGGATCGCCCCGCCGATGGCTCCCTCTCCACCGATCATCTGCTAAGCCTACAAGCCGCTTCCCTCTCACCCGATCTCGTCGCCGTCTTCCCCGAAGACCTGCGAAAAGTGTTCACCGATCTCGCGTTAAAGATCGATGGCCCGCTTTCCACGAACAACATCAGTTTACAGCTTACTTACGATGCCCAGAGCGTGCTGCAAAGCTTTAAGACGTCAGGCCAGATTCTCGCCAGCGAACTCTCGCTCGATGCGGGTGTGAAGGTAACCCACGCCGCGCTCAAACTGGATTTCGAAGCCTCACGCTCAACTCCCGCGGTGCCGGACACTTACAACGCATGGGCTTGGTGCGAGTCGCTGCGCGCAGCCGATATTCACATCACCAACGGTAAATTACGGTTAACCAGCGGCGAAGGTACGCAGGCTGGGGCACTGATCATCCCCCACTTCTCTGGCGATTGTCATGGCGGGCGGCTCTCTGGCGATGCCATCGCTCACGCGGCCCCCTCCGGCGAGAACGGCACCTTTGACGCGCGCGCCCAAGGGTCTAGCTTACGCTTCGCATCCGTCCTCGCCGATTTCCGCGCGAAAAGCGACCTTGTTCCCAATCAACCCGACGAGCCCGACACCACCCCCGATGGTTCGCGCGGGCTCTTGGATTTCGGAGTTACACTTACTGGCACCTCCGGCGATACCGCCTCCCGCCGCGGCCGGGGCACAGCCAGCGTCACCGGCGGTAAAGTGCTGTCGCTCCCGCTGGTTGTTCCTCTAGTCCGGATGACCAACTTACAACTCCCTGTCTCTGAAAAACTCTCTTACGCCCAAGCCGACTTCTTTCTGCAAGGCGATACGCTCCAGTTCGAGCAAGCCTGGATCTCCTCGCCGGGGGTTGACCTCATCGGTTACGGCACGATGGAACTGCCCACCTTAACCGTTGATGCCCGCGTTCGCGGGAAATCTAAATTCCGCATTCCCGTTATCTCCAAGGTGATGGATAGCCTCCGCGATGAGCTCTTCACCGCCCGAATTACGGGTCCCGCCTCAAACCTTACATTCGGCTTTGAATCTTTTAGCGGTGCCTCGCGATTGATCGATCGGCTGATCGGCACGACGCCCAGCGAAGCCGACGAAAAACTTAGATTTATCGAGAAGAACGCCGACCTTTCTCCCAAGCGCCCTCGCGAAGTACTGGTCGAGGCGGCGGAGCCCACTCAACAGCCGCCGGGCCGGTAAAACCCGCAGTTCACAAAGCGCGATTCACCCCACAGACTTACGACTCATCATCAACCGCGTCGTTACGCAATGTTAAGATATCCCGCAGTTGGTCGGTGTTCAGCTCGCTGATCCATTGCTCGCCGCTGCCGATAATATTCTCCGCAAGCTCCATTTTGCTCTCGATCATCTGATCGATGCGCTCTTCAAGCGTCCCCCGCACCACGAACTTATGCACCTGCACCGTCCGAGTTTGGCCGATGCGATACGCCCGATCCGTTGCCTGGTTCTCAACCGCAGGGTTCCACCACCGGTCAAAGTGGAAGACATGCGTCGCCGCAGTAAGGTTAAGACCCACACCGCCCGCACGCAAGCTAAGCAAGAGCACCGGGCAGGTGCCATCGGCCTTCTGGAACCGCTCAATAATCGCCTGCCGCTGCGGCTGTGTCGTGCCCCCGTGGATAAACAGCACATCCTTGCCAAAGCGGTGCGCGATCATGGTCTCAAGCAGTTTGCCCATCTCGCGGAACTGCGTGAACACCAGCGATTGATCACCTTCAGCGATCACTTCATCGAGCATCTCAAGAAGCCGCGTGCACTTGCCCGACCGTGTGGGATCAACCACCAACCGCGAGGATTCATCCTTGCCCTTAAGAGCCTGCAACGGATGGTTGCAGATCTGCTTGAGCTTAATTAATGTCGCTAGCACCAGCCCACGCCGCTGCATGCCCTCGGCTTCATCCACTTCATTAAGCATCCGCTTGACACAGCTCTCGTAGAGCGCAGCCTGCTCGCTGGTAAGATAACTATATTCCTTGGTTTCCACCTTCTGCGGAAGGTCCGCCACCACCGTCGGGTCCGTCTTAAGCCTTCGCAAAACGAACGGACGGATCAATCCGCGGAGCTGTTCGCCACGCAGCTTATCATGGTACCGCTCGATAGGAACGGCGAACTTGCTTCTAAACCCGTTCGAGGAACCTAAGTATCCCGGATTAAGGAAATCCATGATCGACCAAAGCTCGGTTAAGCGATTCTCAACCGGCGTTCCAGTCAACGCAACGCGTTGAATCGCATCAAAGCTCCGGACCGCCTGGCTCTGCTTGGCCAGTGGGTTCTTAATGTACTGCGCTTCATCCAGCACAATCCGCCCCCACCTAATCCGCGAAATCATCTCCTTGTCCCGATTCGCAAGAGCGTAAGTCGTCACCACAAGGTCGGTCTGCCCGACCCTCTCAAGAAACGCGTCACCCACCAGCCGCGTGGCACCATGATGAATCAGTACCCTCAAATGCGGGCAAAACCGCTTCGTCTCGTGCATCCAATTGCCCACCACCGACATCGGTACCAACAAAAGCGTGGGCGGCACCTGATGTCCCACCACCTGCGCCTCACCATCACCGGCAAGTTCGGTCGTACTTAACTCCGGCGTGCTTACTTCTCGTTCCCAGGCTAACAGCGCCAGCAGCTGCACCGTTTTACCCAAACCCATATCGTCGGCCAGACAAATTCCAAAGCCAAGCTGCTCTTGGAACGCCATCCAAGAGACCCCGCGGCTCTGGTAAGGACGTAATGTTCCATTGAACCGCCGCGGGGTTGGCAACACCGCCAACTGCTTGCTGGATGAATCACTATTCAAGAACGCGTTGAGCCACCCGCTCGCCTCCATCCCAACTACGGGTATGCCCGCTTCACGTAGGTCAACCGAGTATGCCATCTTTAGCGCATCGGCCAACTTAACTTGGCCCCCAGGATGCTCGCGAATAAACTTCACCGCAGCGTGAACATCCTCGGGTCGAATCTCCACCCATCGGCCGTTGACACGCACCAACGGCGTCCGCTTGGCGGCCAACTGCTCAAACTCGTGAAGCGAGAGCGTCGTATCGCCCACCGCAATCTCCCACTGATAGCCCACCAGCGACGAAAGCCCCAACTGCGATTTCGCGGCGTTAGTCAGCCCGGATCGATTGACATCGAACGGATTCTCCGCGTCGCTCTCCAGCCGCAATTTGGCGCCGACCCGCGCAGATGGTGAGTCCCACCAGTCGGGGGCCTGCACGGCGAAGCCCTGCTCGGTAAGCACTGTCCGCACTTCGCGCAAGAACTCGTACGCCTGCTTGGTTGTAAGTAATAACTTAGTGGGCTCAACCTGCTCGAGTGCTTCTTCCAGCCGTCTGTAAAAACGCGATGCCCGCCCAAGCTCGCCCAGCAGGAGCTCGTGGGGACGATCGATCCGCCTGCCCATGATCGTGGCCGAATCACCGCTGATCATCCACACATCGCTGCCATCCAGCACCAGCGACGGATTTTCAACCGATTGTAAGTGAAACGTAACCGGCCACGACGCCAGCGTGGGGTCCGGTGATGCATTGGGCGCGAGGCCCGCCATCGCCGGCTCGCTCACCCTAAGCAGCAACCGCCACACCGAACTCGCGCCCCGCTCCTCCAGAACGCCGATCCATCCACGCACCCGCTTGATCATCTCCTGCCGCGCCGCCGATCCCGCATTTACACTATTCTCCCCCCGAAGCAGGCCCCCAAGCCAAGCGACATGCAGATCCTTCACCGGGTCACGGTCTTCGATCGAATCGCGGAAGTTCTCCCGCACCAGCACATTTCTTACACTCGCATCCACGCCCGCATGGATGTAATCTTCGGTGATCGCCGCGGCGTTGTGCTTGAAATGATCTGCGGCGCACCGCGCGCTCGGCGGGCACGCCGCCACCAGCAAAGTCATGCGCCGAGCCGTGGCTTCATCGCTCATCCACCCCTGCCATGAACCACGCAGCTCTCCCGTGCTCGCCTGCAGAAGCGACGGCACAAACCGCTGCTGCACAAGCAAATATCTGGCCAGACGCGAAGATTGGGAGAAGTACTCAAGTGATGCCCCAACCAACATCGGCGGTTCGCTCTCGCCCGTTAGTTCGCCATCACCACCAACATAAGTCGCACGCTCAGTTAATGTCTGCGCCACGATGCTCGCCAGACCCATCGCTTGCAATGGCGAAAGCGCCAGCGTGGGCACCAATACGGTCTGAACGCTCGCGACCGCTGCCAGCGCCCGCCCTTCATTGCTTCTATTTGGGTCCTCGTCCGCGATTTCCTCGGTAACCCCACCCGCCCCCGGATCGGTCTCCTCGCCCCCGTCTCCTCCGCCCCCGACATCGCTTGATCCTTCCAGCTCGCCGATTGCGTCGTCGTCGCCTATCGAGTCCTCCCCATCTGTTTCGTTGGAGTCTAACCCGGCCGGTCCGCCGTCTTTCCCCGCACCCCCAACTGCGACCATACTTCTAGCACCGACGGCCCGCACGAGCGTTGCCGACGGCATCGGAACGCCGTTCACGCAGGGCAAACGTAAGTGAAGTACACTCTGTTCGCCGATAACTATCGCCCGCTCGGCTTCTAACGCCACTCCCCCGCTACCACCCCCACCGGCTTCTGCCTGCTCGCCACCGACTTGGCCCACCCCTTCAAGAAATGCCTCTACTGCCCGCGCTCCGATCAGCGCCGACAAATCGATAGAGGATTCCGCGAACGCATGTCGCACCGGCTCGGTGGAGGCTCCTACTGCCCCAGACTGAAACTTCCCGGGCTGAAAATCCCCAGGCTGAAAATCCCCAGGCTGAAAATCCCCAGGCTGAAAATCAAGATACGCCGACCCCGACTCCATCCACAAATGCAGCATTCCACCAGACCAGTTTGCGTGCAGAACGTTGGTATGCTTGGCCACGTAGTCAGTTCCTCGCGGCTCGCCGCCGCCCCTTGCTTCGCCGTCACACGGTCCCAACCGCAAAGCTCGCGCTTTACAGCTTCCTTGCTCCGCAATTTTGCAAAATCACCCTGCCTCCCGACGCGCACTGCCCCGGTCCACAGACTCGTCGGTCCCCCGAAAAAAAGTTACACCGACAACGCGGGCGGGCGAAGTTATTGCCCCATCGGCCCGCTACATGAAAATGAGGACGCAGGGAGTCGAACCCTGGACCAACGGATTAAAAGTCCGATGCTCTACCAACTGAGCTACGTCCTCCAAACCAGCAGAAACACGCTCTCCCCCGGTGAAACTCGCTTCGACACCATGGTACGCCGCCTCAAACAACGCTTCTTGTGAACAGTTCTCCATGAACGCAGCTAATTCACCCGCAAGTCGCGCTCATGCCGGGGTCCCTGTTCCATCACAACAGCCGAGCATCCTACCACTAAGTTAACAGCTGCATCTGTGAGTAATCCGCCAACTATCAGGTTCGGCTACACCCTTCCGCAGGATGCAAAAAAACCCGGCGCTGTCGTCGGGTAATGCACAGATTATCTCAGAACCCCACCACTCAAACCTAGGACCGCCGACGCCGACCGGCGATCAGCCCGCCCGCACCCAGCAACGCCAAGCTACCCGGCGCGGGTACCACGCCCTGGCATGCATCAAAGTAATACGTGCGGCCGTCAAGATAATCTACGCCGCTGGTGGCCGGCGGATTAGCCCCACCACCACCGTAATCATTGCCCGCGTGATCAAACCGCCCAATCTGATCGAACCGGATGCCATCACCTGCATTAATGCCAACTGTGGCGGGCACCCCGCCAAACCCATTCACACCACCCGAAGCACTGCCCGTCGTCCACCCCATGTTTCCATACGAGAACGCCGCGTTCAGATCAGTGCCGAACTCGTCATCATTGGCCGCCAAGAGTAACTGAAAAGTGTTGCGCACACTGTTGTTGTTGCTGTAAACTCCCACCGAGTCCCAAGTCACTACGAAAATCGGATCGCCGCTGGACCCAGTAATCGTCTTGTGCCACACGAGATTCGTATCCGCGTCGGTGCGGTTGCGAGTATCCACGTCGCCCCAAAACGGCGCGATCATGTCAAACGAGGAGCTTGGAAATCCCGAGGGACTAAAAGTCGAGTAGGGGCCGCTGAACGATACATTACCATTGTTGTTCACATACAAGCTCGGCCGGTCTTCTTCATAGAAACAAAAGTCAAATCCCAGCTGAATGAGCGACGAGCTTCCGTCGTCGTTGGGCGCCATCGTCTGGGTCCAGCCCGCCGTGTTGTTACTATCAAACGGCACCAGCAGGTTCATCGCGCTGGGGTCTGCCAAGGCCGTCCCCGCCGCGGCGGCAATGAAACTTGCAACGAGTAAACTACGGCTCTTCAGTTGATTACCAGTCATCTCTTGCTCCCTTAGTAGTAAAAAGTCGGTCAACAGAACTGAGCTTGTCGCAAGGCGGACTTGCGCTCGCTCTCGTCATATAGGAAAGAGCGATTCGGCCTAACGCCAACGTGCTCTCGTTTCCTTTTCCTGAGTCGTCCGCATCAGCCTGACTCTCCCAGACTATAGACGACCAAATGCAGCGGGGCAACCCTTCAGTACCGGATTGCATGAGTTCACGCTGGCGAATGCCGTTCAGGCCGTAAGGCCGTCGCAAATCGCCTCTTGACGCCCGCTCACGCACAAATTTTCAGAATCTCCCCCCCAGTCTGTGCCCACCGCCGTTAGGGTGTTGTATCATCACTCGCCCCCACACCTTCACGCTCCGGAGAACCGAACATGGACTACGCCCAACTCCTTAAACTCTTTTCACCCCTCATTGCTCTGGTCTGCACCCCGATGACGCTCGCGAACTTAACCCCCCCGCCCGCTCCCTCTCAATACAAACTTCCGCCGGCGGCGATCGTCGCCGCTCTTAACGCGCCTCCGCTCCCGTCTGTCTCGCTCGACCCCACCCGCACGACCCTAGTGCTGATGGAGCGGATCTCGCTCCCGCCGCTCACCGATCTTGCAAAACCGATGTTGCGTCTAGCCGGCGGTCGTTATCACGCCGCGAGCAACGGGCCCCACAGCCCACGCCGGCTCGTCGGTTACACAATCAAATCCATAGCCGACGGTGTTGAACGAAAGGTCACGCTTCCTGAAAACGCCGACCTGTCAAGTCCCCGCTGGTCGCCCGATGGTTCGCAGTTCGCCTTCACCCTCACTCGCGACGATTCGATCGAGCTCTGGATCGTCGATGTCAAGTCGGCTCAGGCCCGCCGACTGGCGCAGGGTCTCAACGCTGCCTCCGGCGATCCCATAGATTGGATGCCCGATGGCAAACGCCTGATTGTTAGGTTCGTGCCCAAGGGCCGCCCCCCGATGCCTATGCAAGCCCCTGCACCAGATGGACCGGTGATCCAGGAGACATTCGGGGTGACCGCGCAGATTCGTACCTTCCAAGACTTACTTCAAAACGCTTATGACGAATCGGTCTTCACCTGGCTCATGCAGACCCAGCTCGCATATGTTAACTCCGCGACTGGGCTTCGCCAGGACATCGGTCCTGTTGCTAACTATTCGCTTGTAGATGCTTCACCCGATGGTAAGTATTTGCTTGTTTCTCGCACGACGACCCCTTACTCATACCTGGTCACCTCCGATCTATTTCCTCAGACCAACCAGCTATGGGACGCGCAGACCGCCGCGGTTGTAAAAGAACTAAGCTCCGATCCCCTCCGTGAAAACATCCCGATTCAAGGGGTGCAAGTCGGCTCGCGCTCCCATCGCTGGCGAGATACCTCGCCCTCCACGCTAATCTGGGTTGAAGCCTTGGACGGCGGAGACCCAAAGAACAAAGTCCCGCACCGTGATCGCCTTCTCACGCTCAACGCTCCATTTACATCAGAACCCACCGAATGGCTTAAGACCGAGCACCGCTTTACATCGCTCTCCTGGCTCGCTGATCCCTCCTCCGGGTTCGCGCTCGTCAGCGAATACGACCGCGACCGACGTTGGACTCGCTCCTGGATGTATGCCGCTGACAATGACACGCCTCCGCGCGTTGTCTTTGATCGCAGCCTTCAGGATCAATATAACAACCCCGGTTCCCCTCTCTACTCGCGCCTCCCCAGCGGCCGACGCGCCATCCGAGTAGACGGAAACCTTGCCGACGGCACCGCCGCCATTTATCTCTCCGGCCAAGGCGCGAGCCCCGAAGGCGATCGGCCATTTCTTGATTCAATGACGCTCGCCGACCTCAAGCCCACGCGCCTCTGGCGTAACGCCGGCGACGGCTACGAAAGCGTGATCGATCTCCTCGCCGGAGGCATCGCACTCACCGCCGCCGAGACGCAGACCCAAGTTCCCAACTATTTCCTCCGAGATCTCAAGGCCGGTACGACCACCGCGATCACCGCCTTCGTTGATCCCGTGCCAGAACTCCGACGCGTCCGAAAGGAAATGGTAAAATATAAACGTGCCGATGGTATTGATCTTTCAGCGACACTCTACCTTCCCGCCGACTACATAGATGGAACTCGCCTGCCCCTATTAGTCTGGGCATACCCGCAAGAGTTTAACGACGCAAGCACCGCAGGCCAAGTCTCCGGAACCTCACGCCGATTCACCGGAATCGGCGGTATCTCACACCTCTTCCTTCTCACCCAGGGTTACGCGGTTCTGGACAACGCCACCATGCCCGTAATCGGCGACCCCGAAACCGTAAACGATACCTTCATCGAGCAGATAACCCAGGCCGCCGCCGCCGCAATCGACTTCGCCGTATCACGCGGCGTCGCCGACCCCGCGCGCGTTGCCGTCGGCGGTCACTCCTATGGCGCCTTTATGACTGCCAACCTCCTCGCCCACACCAACCTCTTTAAGGCTGGCATCGCGCGAAGCGGCGCATACAACCGCACCCTTACTCCCTTCGGATTCCAAGGCGAGCGGCGAACCTACTGGGAAGCGGTCGATACCTACACCAAGATGTCGCCCTTTACTTTCGCCAACAAAATCAAAGCCCCGCTCCTGATGACCCACGGACAAATCGATAGCAATCCGGGCACCTTCCCCGTGCAATCCGAACGCTTGTTCGCGGCGATCAAAGGTAACGGCGGAACAGCTCGGCTCGTCGTCCTTCCATACGAAGACCACGGCTACAGCGCAAAGGAAAGCGTGATGCACGTACAGGCCGAAATGGTTCAGTGGCTTGACACCCACGTGAAGAACGCCTCAACTACATCCGAAACGACCAACCCAGCCCCTGCGAAGACTCCCGATTAAGGCCGCCGTGCCGCTTGCTTCTCTTTGATCTTCTCTGATTCTTTACTTACAGTTATGGCTTACACTTTCCACCACGCAACACTCGCAAACGGCCTCACCGTTATCGCCGAAGTCGATCAGGCCGCCCACTCCGCCGCTGCTGGCTTCTTTGTGAAAACCGGCGCGCGAGACGAAGAGCGCGCCGATATGGGCGTCAGCCATTTTCTCGAACATATGATGTTCAAGGGCACCGCAACGCTCAGCGCGGAAGACCTCAATAAAGCCTTTGATAAAATTGGGGCGAAGAATAACGCATTCACGAGTAACGAGTTAACCTGCTTCTACGCACACACCCTCCCCGAGGCGCTCCCCCGCGCGCTTGACTTACTCGGAACCATGATGCGCCCCGCCCTTAACGATGCCGACTTCGGCACCGAGAAGGGAGTCATCCTCGAAGAAATCGCGATGTATAAGGATAATCCGTTCTGGGTCCTCTATGAAGCGGCTACCGAACGGCACTTCGGCGAGCACCCGTTGTCCCATCGCGTGCTAGGCACCACCGAAACTATTACCGCGCTCCCCCAATCCAGAATGAAACGCTACTTCGATCAGCGTTACTCAGCAGATAACACAGTCGTCTCGCTCGCCGGTCGACTCGACTTTAACTCCTGCGTAGAGCTAATCGAGAAACGCTGCGGTACTTGGCAAACAACCCGGGTCGCCCGCGACACCTCGCGCCCTGGCCTCGCTGGCGGCGAGTTCACCCTCCATGATGAAAAGGTAAATCGCGGCTATGTTCTCGCCCTCTGCGATGGCCCCTCCATCGACGATGAACGCAAATACGCCGCAGGCATTCTCGCGCAGATTCTCGGAATGCCCGACAACAGCAGACTCCACTGGGCCCTGATCGAAACCGGTATCGCCGAAGACGCACAAACCAGCTTCGATGCCCACGACGGCTTCGGCGAGTACTCCTTTTTCGCAACCGGCGAGCCCGAGCGAATCGACGAAATCTGGTCGATACTCAAACTTCAGTTAGACGGCCTAAGCGATTCGCTGGTGCAGGACGATATTGATCGCCTGCTCAACAAGTTCATCACCGCCGCGACCACCGGTGGCGAGCGCCCCCACGACCGAATGCACCGGTTGGGCATGCTCTGGACCTACCTCGGCAAGTACTTACCACTCGAAGCCGAGCTCGACCGCCTCGCGAAGGTAACTTTAAGTGACCTGCGCGATGTCGCCCGCGATTTTCCCCTCCGGCCGGTTACCATCGGGCGGTTGATGCCCAAGGCAACTTAATCGCTTTACTCGGTCACGTCGATTCCTGGCCCCCCGCCGCGAACTCGACATACTTCCCCAGCGCGTTCGCCTCAGTCGCGAATACATGCCGATAATAAGCCGTCAACAGTTGAAGCGTCCGAAGTAATGTTACATCATCGGAGGGCGTCTCCATCGCACGCAGCGCGGCCAGCGTCCCCGCTCGCACGCGCCAGAACTCGCCCCGGGTGTTATCACCGATCCCTCCACTAAACCCTCCCAAGCCCGGATAAAAATTAAACACACGCGGCGGCCCCACACCGCTTACCCCCGCCTCGCCCTCGCTCGCGGCTCCAACCTCCAGCGGAACGCCGCTCAGGATGTCAGTGTTTACATCCGGCCGATACCCGGTTTCACTCAACGTAGCCCAAAGCAGTCTAGTTATCGCTCCCCGATGCTCTGATCCTCCGCTCAGCTCTCGCAAAATGCTGACGGCAGCGTCAAACAACGCCGGGTGCGGGTCCGCTGGCTGCATGGCATGTTGTAAGATATCCAGCAAGGCCATCCCAGCATAAAAACCCGCAAGCGTCCGGCGCGTGCCCGCGAACGTCTCTTGTAAGTCCCACGCGGTGAGCGTCGAAAGCGCATCCGAGTTCTTCAGGCTTGCCACCACTTCGCCGCGGGTCATGAGCTCAATTCCGCCCGAGAAATCCGACTTCTCTCGCTTGGAACCCTTGGCAACACCGCGGATGATTCCGTGCTCCCGAGAAAAGAGCGACACCGTCTGGCTGGTCTCAGACCAATCCCAATGACGGATGCAAATCGCTTGATCTTGGATCAGGGGCACCCTCGCAGCGTAGGTGAAGCGCGGTATCCATCGGCCCCTCCCGTGCCTCTAAGCGCAATACGGCGAGTGATTTGAGAACGTCCCTACTGCCGCAGCTTATCCAGGTGAAATTCTCGGAAAAGTCATAGTTTGGCTTGTGGGGGGTGGATACCCTCCGTGAGGGTGACGGAGTTGATCTGCACCCGAAGGGTCTTCGCGGCTCGTCCTCGGCGGTTCTCGTCGAGGCGATTAATACCGATCACTATCGGAGGTCTCTCATGCGTTCCGGCTTATCTTCCAAGAACAAGGCTTCGCGGCTCGTAATATTACGTTCGCTCTCCGGCTTCACGCTTATCGAGCTTCTGGTGGTCATCGCGATTATCGCGCTGCTCATAGGGATTCTCCTTCCCGCACTAAGCAAGGCCAAGCAGGTTGCCAAGTCCGTTGAGGAACTCGCCGCGATCTCACAGACCAGCGAGATCCACGCTTCGTATTCCCTTGATTACAAAGACGAGCTTATCCCCGCCCGAATCCCAAAGTGGTGGATCTGGTGGCAACCTTGCGACAGCAACTTGTATCCCGCTGATCCGCTTGATTTCAAGCGTAGCCGCGTCACGCGCGAGGCGATGCGATCTTGGGTGCTGCGGCTCATCTCCTATTCGGGGACGCCCATCGAACGTGGCTGGATTATTGATAAGAATGAGTTTAATGCACTGCGCGCTAAAGGCAACGCCGATCGCAACACCGAGTCCAACGGGTTGGTTTCATACGGCGACACCACTCAAATTGGCGGCATCTCGGTTCATCCCAGCTTCGGCATGAACAGTATTTTCGTCGGCGGCGATACCAATCATTCCGCCTTTAAAGCTCACGGCATCTCAAAGTGCGGAACTGATTCGATCCTTTCCAACGCCAACCCCAAAAGCCAAGGCGGAAAGTTCTACCTCACCAGGAGCAGCGATGCCCGATTCCCCTCCGAGTTAATTGTGTTCGCAGCTTCGCGCGCGGGTGATGTAAGCGGCACCAGTTACTTCGGCAACGGTCGCAACACCGCCGACAGCACCACCGCCCAGCGCGATGGTTATTATAAAGTCCTCCCCCCGGCCAACATTCCTAACAGCGACCCCGACCACGCTTATGGTTATGATCTCACCCAAGGGTGGACGGTTAACGCCCCAACCGTCTTCAACAAACGTCTTCCGCAAAGCACTTGGGGTTATCTCAACGCCCGCTACTTCGGCACTGTTGCGGTCACCCGTTTCGACGGGAGCGCGAGCCGTATGAAACTTCAGGATCTTAAGAATATGCGTTTGTGGGATAACTACTCCGCCGAGAACACGACCTCGTCCGGAATCTACAACTGGGCTCCTCGCAAGTAGTCTATTAAACTCAGCCGTCTTTCGTTCCGACCTTCACTCGCCCCCGTCCACTTAAGTTGCTAGCACGCTCGTCCAATAATTAACGCAATGCACTTCTGTCTCATCGACCGAGTTTTGGAACGCACCCCGGTCGATTCGGCAAATGGCCAAGGCCCGCCGGTGGGTGCGAGTATCGTCACGCTTAAACTTATCTCAATGGCCGAGGAGTACCTGCTGGACCACTTCCCCGGTTTTCCCGTGCTCCCAGGCGTGCTTATGGTTGAAGCAATGGTGCATGCCGCGCGCGAACTGGTCCGGCCAGCCCACAGCGTAACTGAATTCCAAGGTCCGCCGCTGGTGCTCTCGCGGGTCCGGGCGGTGAAGTACGGCGCGATGATGGAGCCGGGTACCTCATTGCAAGTTACAGTTACGTTTCTCGGCATGAACGAAGACGGCTCACTCGAGTTTAAGGGCGAGGGAATCAAGCTGGTTCCCGGTCTGCCCGCAGCAGCCCAATCCGACGAAGGTTCTTCGCTCCCCGCTCCCCTGCAAGTCGAGGCAGCCAAAGCCGCCGTATCAGGAAAGTTTACGCTGCGGGCCCTCAAGCTGCCCAGCTTCGCTGGCCCAGCGCGGCCGGTCGTCGCCCCAGTCTCTTGATGTAATATGATCGTCCGGGCGGGGCTCTTGGCTCGCAAACCGTGGAGCTCGCCCCACCCCCGCCAGCCTAAGCGGCTTCGAGCAGCGCTAACTTACGTTTGCGTTCCACCCGCCACTGAGTGTGCAAAATCACCCCGGCACCACCCACAGCCACAATCCCATAAAACCACTGCCACCGGTTGAGCAACTCGCCGAACAAGAACATCGATCCGATGGAAACTGTAATTGGTTGCACCTGAACCACCGAGTTGGCCACAGCCAGCCCCAACCGTTGAATGGCCAGGAAGTAGAACGTGTGCCCTATTCCGATGCCAATCACGGCCGACAGCAGCAGCAGCACGAACTTTGCCCCGGGAAGGCCCAGCCACCCCGTCTGATCCGGCGCGGCCTTCAGCAGCTCAAGCGCTTGAAGCCCATGATCCTTGCCGAAAAGTAACATAAGTGTCACGAGCGCGAGCGCGGTGTACTGGCTTACCGCCGCGAACGCGATCAGCGGGTTCATCCCCACCATGTACTTGCGGACGCACAGCGCGTACGCCGCGTAGGCCGCGCCCGCGATGAGAGCGAGCAGCGCCCCCTCGCCGGTGGTGCCCTTGATCCCCCCCTCCCGAAGCAGCAACGTAAGCCCCGTCCCCACCAACACCATCGTCAGCCCGATGATGTAACCCGGCATGCGGATGACCCGGCGCTCCAAGGGAAACATAATCGCCGCGCCGATCGTAACAAAGATCAACTGCCCGCGCAGCGAGAAGACCATCAGCCCCGGGTCCATCTTGTATGGCGCAACGCCGAAGCAATGCTGCCCAACCGCGTTAAAGATCGAGGGGAGCAGAGCGGCCTTCCATAGACCCTTGGGAATCGTCCCTCTGTAGTAAGCCACCGCCAGCGGCACCATCCACAGGATTGCCGAAAACCCGTACCGCCAACCGTTGGCGTTGTAGTAGTCTATATCCTTGGAGAAGAACTTGAGAAACAACGGAATACTCGTCCAGCCGATCAGCGTGCAGACAATAGTTATGATTCCGATTGCAACCCCGCCGCTGGGCTGCCCCGCGCTATTCAGCGAGTCCGGTTTGACAATCTGGGTCATGTTGTCCCCGCGACCGGCGCGTTCGCTCCACTCTCAAGAAAACGCCGCTCGACGAACCACCCCGCCGCCCCCGCACGACCTACCCAAGTCGCCCGATTAAACGGTTGCAAGCCCCACGTCCGCAGGGCTTCGCTTTCACTCTTAACTTTAAAAATAAAACTTATGTTTCGATGGCGACTGCGCAACACACTTAAGCCTTTGTGAAAGAACCGCGAGGTAATAACTAATCCGTAATTGGCGGCTCTATCGCCCTCTATGGACCCATTATAAGCCGACGAATCAAGCCCGGTCGCCCCCACCGCAACCAACGCTCCTCCCCGCATCCAGAAGCCCCTTTGAAGCCCCAAACACATCGCCCTTGTCACGAACTTACCCGCCGCCCGCTCCTCGCTTGCTTGCGCCTGCTGCGGCCCCGCCGCGTACTATCAAGACGCATGCATCCACAAGATTGCCAGCCCCGTTTTGCACAATCGTTGAAGAGCCAACGGTTCCCTTGCGCCGGGGGGAGCTTGCGGTACGGCCTTGCCCTCTCTCCAAGGCCAGCGGCGTCAGGACTTATGATCAGCCATGCTGCGGCTGGGTTAATTTTGATGGCCTTGCTCGTAGGCGGCTGCACCACCGGCAATGAGCGTGATTCCCTCGGTAACTTTACTCCCGGCAATAGTGTTAAGTTGCACGAGTATGTGGACCGCGGTGAGCCACCACCGCCCAAGTCCGACGCCGTTTCAACCACCTCGCTCTCGCGCGAGAGCTGGAAGGTAACCACTGTGCTCGTGCCCGTCGACGGCCTGGCTTCGCGACCGACTTACGCTAGAACTTACATCTGGACCGACGAGACCACACGCCAGCGACGAGAACAGCCCAGCGCACTGACCGCGCTCGAGCTTGATGGCAGCACGCGATGGCAGCAGGTAGGGGAAGCCGCGGCGAGTGCCCCGCTTGCTGTGTGGGACGGAGTTCGGATGGTGGCTTGGGATTTCTTGGCCAATCCGTTCTGGCGCGAGAAGATCCGCCCAACGCTTCAGCCCTACGCCCGGGCCGACCCCGCCACGCCGCGGCTCTCGTGGCTTCCGGCCGTCCAGCCCGCCGAGGAACTCTACCCTGTGCCTTCGCCGCCAGTTTCAAAGATTACCTCATCCGACCCTTCAGACTCTGCGATGCCAGCCTCCGGCAAACTGGCAAAGCCTACCACGGTTCCCCCTGCCGCTGAACGTAACCTTGATCGTACGCCGCAGGCGCCTCAGAATCTTCAGCCCGGCCAGCCCGAAGCGGGGAAACCCATCGTGCCGATCGAAGGCCCGAAGAAGGAACCACAAGAGGCATTTGACGAACCCAAAGGTACCTAATGGACGTAACTAAAAACTCTGGATCGCCCGCCGGGCACGGCAAGCAGCCCTCGCTCGATGAACGCGGCTTACCTCAGGGGTACGCTTACAAACCAGAGTATGAGCTCACCCCCCGCGATGTAATAGCCAGAATAAGAGCAGATCCGGCAGCAGTCCTGCTCGTCGATTGCCGCACCCAGGTAGAGTGGGACCTAGTTCATATCGCTGGCGCGGTTCATATTCCGCTTGACGAAATAGAAAGGCGGGCCGACGAAATTGAACCCGCTCCGGGCCAGGCGGTCACGGTGATCTGTCACCACGGCGTCCGATCGCTTACCGCTGCGTTGGCGCTACGCCAGCTGGGATTCCCGCAGGCAACATCTGTCGCTGGGGGTATCGAACTCTGGTCGCTCGCGGCGGATACGAGCATCCCCAGATACCAGCGCCAAGGCGGGCGATGTTGGAAGGTATAGCTTAACTGGCGGGCCAGGGCTTTTACTACCGCGCAAAGCCTATTACACTCTGGGAAATCCCATTTTCGCACGCGTCAGCATAGTTACGCCCCACAACATAACAATACTCGCGCGGTGGTGAAACCATTCTACCGCACCTTTGCTTGCGCTACTGCGCGGAGTGCCGCTGCACCGCCCGGGAGAGAGCCCCGGAGCCGCGTCTCCGCTGGCTATACATCCTCATGCGGATGGCTACGGGTACCATCCGTGAGGCCCGCCATTGATTATGTTGAACGCCGCAACTGGGTGAGCATCGCGAAAAACGCCTTGGCAAAGCGAGGCCCATCGCACAAGGGCGAGCTTGCCATCCGTTGCCTCAGCGTGGCTCGCAGACCAGCGAGCCTGCCCCGATCGTTGGCCAACGCCACCGCCGCTGCGATGTAATCTTGGATGCTGGACGTAGTAAGTTCTTGCAGCCCCACTGCCGCGTTCAAGGATGAACCAACTCTCCCCCGGTGGGCATCGCCCCTGAGCGTTATTACCGGTACGCCCATCCACATTGCTTCGCAGGTCGTCGTGGTTCCGTTGTAGGGAAAGGCATCCATCGCGATGTCGATCTGATTATAGAGTTCCAGGTGATCGCTCGCCAGCGGAACGAAGTCACTTAAGATGATTCGCTCGCGTGCGATTCCCAGCGCGACGAACCGGCCGACTGCAAGCGAACGTAACTCTTCGCTCATCATCCTTGACTTGATCATCATCTTACTGCCCGGCACGGCCGTCAGCACATCGCACCAGGCCTTTAAGGTTTGCTCGGTGATTTTCTCCAGGCGATTGAACGAACCGAAAACGATCGGCGCGGTCGGGGGCCGCTCCCGAACCTGCGGGGCTCGCCGATTGGGCGAGAAGCAGACGAAGCAGTCGGGCAGCCTCGCGGGGAGTTCGGTCAGATGATCGTTATTTTCGGGCGGATCGGTGATCGCGTCGACGATCCGGTAGTCCATCGTAACAAGCCCGGTCGTGTTCGGGTATCCTAAGTAAGTACACTGCACCGGGGCTAATCTTGGGTTCAGCGCGGTCAGCCGGTTGCCGTCAAAGTGCCCGCTGCAATCGATCAATACATCCAGATCATCCCCTCGCACCGCCGCGGCGAGCGAAGAATCGTCCATACTCGCGACGATCCTGAAGGTAGACGCCGAACGAAAAAAGGCAGTGGTGGCGTCGTTGATCGTGTGGGTGTAGTAGCAATAGCGGTCGATCGGTTCCTGTGTTCCATCAGCTGCCGCCGTAAAAAGGCAGCGGAGAAAGATCGCGCAGGCATGCTCGCGGAAATCTCCCGAAAGAAAGCCCACCCTCAGCCGCTCCCTCACTGGGGGCTTCTTTCCGCCAGCGTCGAAAGTTAAGTTCCACTGTGGCTTCGGGGGCGCCTGGGGCGGAGTAATTTCCTCCATATACTGCCGGTGCTGCCGCTTGTGTTCTACCGGATCGACGAAACTGATGAAGTTGCTGTTCTGGACGATGAATGCGAGTAGACCGGTGGCGGTCGGCAGCCTCGCATACCCTTGTTTAACGATGTCCATCCCTTCGCTCACGTAGCCGATGGTCGCCAGCAAGGTCGCGTAAAAGCCGTACGAGTTAGCATCATCGGGCGCTACCGCGATCCCCTCTTCCATCACGGCCCTCGCATCCGCGAGCCGCCCGAGGCTTATGAAACACTGGGCCAACGCACTGCGGCTTGAGATATCCGTGGGGTATGCGGCAACATAAGGTTTGAGGGCCTGAATCGCTCCTTCGTACTTCTTGAGCGCAATCAGCACATTGCCCAGCATGAACCGCGCTTCCATATCTTTGGAGTTCGCGGCGATGGCCCGCTGCAAACATAACGCGGCGGGACCAAACTCATCATGTTCGCCATGGATGATGGCCCGCAGCTTATTCGCGCCGAAATCCATCGGCGACTTATGTAGAATCTTGGCGAGAACGGCTATCGCCGCAGGCTCATTGCCCGAGTGCAGCCACGAGTGCGCCTCTTGAAGAATATTGGAGTTGTTCGACATAGAACTCTGCGGCGATTGTTGGCACAGGCCGCCGGCCGCCACCGCCCGCCGGGACTCTTACGTTCGATGCACATTCAACCACTGCCCCGCCTCACCAACTGATCATTGCCGAGTGGCAGCGGCTACATTCCAAACTTAAGCCCTACCGCAAGCCGCTCGACTTCCTCTCTCGTTGGCAGACTTGGAATCGCCCCCGACTTGGTCGCCGCGAGAGCGCCCGCGGCGGAAGCCAGGAGGAGCGCGTGCTCAAGATGGCGGAACTCATCGTGCGCCTTTACGCGGGTCGCTTCATGGACTACCGGCCAGAGCGCGGCGAGCGCGCCCACAAAGGCATCGCCCGCGGCCACAGCGTCGATCGCGACTACCGACGGAGTGGGAACCCGGCGCGGCCGGGCGCGATGCGAGACAATGCTGCCCTGCGAGCCTAAAGTTAATATAATCGTCGGTGGGCCCAGCTCCGGTAGTCGCAGCGTCATCCGGCCTGGGTCGGCGGTCGCTTCCATGCCCAAGAGCGTGGCGGCCTCTACGCGATTTACGATTAGTACATCGGCCATCCGCACAAGTTCCAACGGCACGCTGCGGGCCGGGGCCGCGTTGAGCATAACGCAAACACCCGCCGCTTTGGCCAGCCGGGCGGCTTCCATGATCACCGACGTTGGAATCTCCAGTTGTAGAAGTAGAACGTGGGCGCTTGTCACAGCGTCTGAAGCGGTCGCGAGATCAGCCGATGAAACGGTCGCGTTCGCCCCCGGCGATACCACGATCATGTTCTCCCCGCCATCGGCAACCGTAATTAATCCCAGCCCGGTCATCTCTTGGGCGCGGGTCAAAAGATGCCGCAGGTCAATCCCCTCGGCTTCGAGGGCCGATCGCACCTTAACCCCGTGCGGATCATCTCCCACGGCGCCTACAAACGTAACTAATGCGCCCATCCTCGCCGCCGCGACCGCCTGGTTGGCTCCCTTGCCGCCGGGATACGTTCGGTAGGAACCTCCCGAGACGGTCTCGCCCGGGCTGGGCAGCCTCGGTACGCGAATAACCAGATCCATGTTTAAGGATCCGACAACGCAGACACGGGTTTGGACTATCGGAGTGTCGGACACACGTGCAGGGTAGCGACAAGAAGGTCGGGGCAGCGCACCGGTGATTCCGGGCAGTCTGGGCCGAACAGGTAGCAGCGAGATGCCCCCATTTGTCCCGATCACTTTGCATCCGGCGATTTGAGGCGTAAACTCCGCCCTATGCGCCAGTTTGACCTATGTGTAATTGGCTCGGGTGCGGCGGGCCAGAAGGCCGCGATCCAAGCTGCTAAGCTCGGAAAAAGCGTCGCGGTCGTCGAAGCTCGCGAGGTTGTAGGCGGCGCGGCGGTGAACACTGGCACCATCCCGAGTAAGGCTTTGCGCGAAGCAATCATGAACTTGGGAGGCTCTCCGTCACACAATGCTTCCACGGCTGACTTTGCCGCTGCGGCGAAAAAGTCCACCCTCGCCAACATCTGGGCGACCTGTTCTCGTGTCATCAACGCCGAAATCCAGATGGTTCGGACGCACTTTGCCAGCAACGGAATCGTGCTCATCACCGGGCGGGGCCGATTCAGGGACGCGAACACCATCGAGGTCGTCGGCCAGCACGTCAACGAACTTATCTCTGCGAAGCACGTCTTGATCGCAGTGGGCACCAAGCCAGGACGACCGAGCAATATCAAGTTTGATGAGATTGACATAATTACGTCGGATGAACTAGTAAGGCTCCAGTCGCTCCCCCACTCCATGCTCGTGGTTGGCGGCGGCGTGATCGGGACCGAGTACGCCTCGATGCTTGCGGCGTTAGGTGTGAAAGTTACTTTGATTGAGGGGCGTAACCGGCTTCTGGACTTTGTCGACGCGGAAATCACCGAGGCTCTGCAATATCACCTCCGGCAGCGGGGCGTGACGCTCCGGCTGGGTGAAAAAGTTGTGAGCATCAAGCACCTGGAGGCCCCGGCGGGCGCGAGATCAGATAATAATATTATGGTGGAGGCCCAGCTGGAGAGCGGTAAGGTTCTTCGCGGCGACTGCCTGCTCTACTGCATCGGACGACAGGGCTCAACGGAGGGACTCGACCTCGACGCGGCGGGCCTCGCCGCCGATGAACGGGGCCGGATCAAAGTTAACGAGAACTATCAGACACAAGTGCCGCATATCTACGCCTGCGGCGACGTTATCGGCTTTCCAGCATTGGCCAGCACGAGTATGGAACAGGGGCGCCTCGCGGCGTGCCACATGTTTGATATTCGATCCGACTCGCTGGAGAACCTGTTGCCCTACGGGATCTACGCGATCCCCGAGATCTCAATGGTCGGCTGGACGGAAGAGAAGCTGACGGCGGAGGGCATTCCGTACGAAGCCGGGGTTGCGCTCTATAGCGAAACCGCCCGCGGCCAGTTGCTTGGCGATGAGATCGGGATGCTCAAGCTGCTGATCCACCAGGAAAGCCACACGATTCTCGGCGTGCACATCATCGGTAGCCAAGCGACAGAACTCGTGCATATCGGGCAGACGGCGATCGCCTTCAAGGCTACCGCTGAGTACTTTATTAATGCGGTCTTTAACTACCCTACTCTCGCCGAATGTTACAAGGTCGCGGCGATGAATGGGCTCAACAAGCTTCGTAACATTTAGCGGTTGTCCGCGCCATCGGGCCTTGAGCGGGTTCGATTGGACGCGTCTGTCCGCCCTTCAGGAGTAATTGATTGTGAACAATGCACCCTTCAGCCTCGCCCAGATGCTTGGAAAAGCTTGCCCGACGATAGATATCGTTGATGTGGGGGCGATGGCCTTGGATTCTGAGCCCGAGTACGCTCCGATCTTAAGATCCGCGCCCACCAGGCTCGTGGGGTTTGAGCCGGTGCAGAAGGAGTGCGATAAGCTCAACGCGGGTAAGCATAAGAATCGTACCTACTTGCCTTACTTCATCGGCGATGGGCGCGACCGTACGTTCCACCTCACCAACTTCTCCATGACCTCCTCGCTGTACGAGCCGGACACGCGGCTCCTGCAGCGATTTAACAACCTGGAAGAGCTTACTCGTGTTGTTGAAACGACCCCCGTGAAGACGACCCGGCTTGACGACGTTCCCGAGATCACTAATATTGATTTGCTTAAGATCGATATTCAAGGGGCCGAGCTTGACTGCTTCCAAGGCGCACCCCGGCTGCTTGCAAACTGCCTGATGGTCTGGACCGAGGTCGAGTTCATTCCGATGTACAAGGGCCAGCCGCTCTTTGGCGATGTCGACACCGAGCTTCGTAAGCACGGGCTGCTGCTCCACTGCTTCGAGAGCCTTTCGGGCCGAACCTTCAAGCCGCTCGTCGTCGGGAGTAACCTAAACGGCGTCATGCGGCAGATCATCTGGACCGATGCGACTTATGTTCGTAACTTTATGAACTTTGATGCGCTGACCGAGGCCCAGATGCTCAAGCTCGCCGTGATGCTCCACGAGCTGGTCGGCTCGTACGACATGTGCCAACTGTTGCTGCAACACTACGATCGTAAGTTTAAGAAACACCTGTGGAAGGGGTACATGCAGCGTCTGACGAACGAAATGCCCGACGAGAAGCCGCTGGACACGTGGGAGCCCAACGGGCACCCCTGATCCCGAGCGATTTATGACTGCTCTTAAGCTACTTTCCTGATCAACTTTCTTTGAACTGCCCCACGCCTTCCCATCTGCATTATCATTTAACTCGCTCCCGTCTCGCCCGCAGGAAAACTTATGCTTCTTGATGATGCCCTCGTCGCCGCGGCCGATGCCACGCCTGCCTCCTCCCCTCGTGGGTTTACCGGGACGCTTCAGCAGTTCGCCGATGAAGTTGTGAAGACAGTCGGAAGGTTTACGCCCAGCGTCGTCGGCGCGCTCCTCTTCTTTCTGGCCGCGTGGATCGTCTCGGGCACGCTCTCCAGGTTCCTGCTCAAATCACTCCTGAAAGCGCGCGTTGAAGTTACGATCGCCAAGTTTCTAGCAACTTTATTGCGTTGGACTCTGATCGCTCTCTCGGCGGTTGCTTGCCTGGGAATGTTCGGGGTGAACATCGCGGCTTTTGCCGCCATGCTGGGGGCGATCGGGCTGGCCATCGGATTGGCCTTGCAGGGCTCACTCTCTAACATGGCCGCGGGTGTCATGCTCCTGCTCTTTCGCCCTTTCCGGGTGGGAGATGCGATCGTGGTCGCGGGGCAGGCCGGGGTGGTTGACGAAATTGAACTTTTCTCGACGCGCCTTGACACGGCGGACAATCGCCGAATTATCATCCCCAACTCCGCCGCGTTTAATGCGATCGTCGAGAACACTTCACACCACGACCTCCGGAGGGTCGACATCACGGTGGGTGTTGATTACGGTGGCGATATCGCCGCGACCCGCCAAGCACTCACCGCCGCCATCGACTCCGTGCCCGAAGTCATCGATCAGCCGCCCTCGGTGGTGGTCCAAGTGCGGTTTGGCAAGAGTGCGGTGGAATGGCAGCTATGCGCGTGGTGCAAGAAAGAGGACTACTTCGCCGTGCAGCAAGCATTGATGCAGGCCACACAGGATCAACTGGCCAGGGTCGAGATCAAACTCGTGCCGATGCTCTAAACCTCCACGGACTGTTATGTTCGTGCAGAGTGCGGCGCGCCGGTAAGCATGTGGCGGACTTGCCGCTGCTGGCCGTCGGGTGCCCCCCACTTTATTACATTATCGAATCGTTCCAGGCACCAGCCCAAACTTGTCCAACGGGTCGAATCAGGGGTCATTTGATGGGCCAAAGTACGCCGTTATCCTTTCCCACAAATGGCGCCTTCAATGAAGTCGCGAAAAGCCGGTTTAATTGTCATGAGTTTTCCCCGTAAGGTCAAATTATGATTGCACTCGAACACACAAAGTGAGCCCTAGGCTCGCGCCGTCGAGATCAGCAGCCGCTCCCCCACCGCACGAAGAACTCATCCACATCCGACCCATCGATCCCGCCATCAAAGTTAATGTCTGCCGATGAATCGGCGGTTTCCCACATCTCGAAGAACGCGCTGACATCGGCACCGTCGATACCGCCGTCCATGTTGAAGTCCGCCGGACAACTGACCTCGATGATCGCAGGCACCGTCGTCGTGATACCGCAGGCGTTCGTGATCGTAAGCACATACGAACCTGACTGCGTTGGGTCATTGGCGTTGATGGTCAACGTGGGCGTGAAGACACCTGAGTAGAAGGCATTGTTGAAGAGACTTATGCCGTCCTTCCTCCAGCGGTAGGAGGTGGGACCCGAAGTGCTCGTTGTGGCAATCAGCGTGATGGCCTGGCCACCTACGTACAACCCACCAGCGGGTTGCTCTGAAACAAAAGCCTTGCAGGACAAGTTCGCGACCTCGCTCGTAAGCGTGTCGCACGTGCCCATTGCCACACAGTCAAAATTGCCCTGATCGCTGCTCTGCACTCCAGTGATCGTGAGCATCGAACTCAGCGCCCCGCTGACGCGGCCTCCATTGATCAGGCCAACCCCATTCCTCCGCCATTGGTAGGTCACCGGCTGCCCTCCAACAACGAATCTGAAACTCACCGTACTTCCAAGTACGAATGTTTGCGACTCTGGCTGGCTTATCACAACCGGTGCATCCGAGAGCACCCACGCATCCGCGAATCGCGTGCTGCCGGTACCAGCGCCACCAGTAATGACCATTTGCCGCGAAGAAGCATCAAAGCTCATCGCATGGGTCCAGCGGGCCGTCGGGGCACCTGTAACTACTGCCGGTTGCCAACTCGTCCCGGTCCAAAGGTGTGAATCTGCAAGCAACGTCGCGCCATTTCCGCCAGTCAGCACTACGCCGCCCATCGCCGGGTTAAAGTCCGCCGCGGCATAATACCTTGCCGAAGGACCGCTCGTAGACACCTGCGCCCACGTGATTCCATTCCAT
>Ga0163144_10004297_pt1 | contig 32147 bp, 26 predicted proteins | sample OliLak19BULKMAT1_FD_123175 | JGI IMG/M metagenome (GOLD analysis project Ga0163144, IMG submission 123175) | Freshwater microbial mat bacterial communities from Lake Vanda, McMurdo Dry Valleys, Antarctica - Oligotrophic Lake LV.19.BULKMAT1 | ecosystem: Environmental > Aquatic > Freshwater >... | reverse complement strand
CAAACCCGATAAGACCGCGAGCAGCGTGGATTTGCCGCTGCCGGACGGCCCCATCAACAACACGATCTGTCCTGGATAGGCTTCCAGGCTCACGTCGCGGAGGGCGTAAGTGAGCGTCTCGCCGGTGCCGAACGTGCGGTTGAGGCCCCAGGACTTCAGGGTTGGCTCAGTCATGGATCCTTCTTTGTACATGCGTGCGCTTCCCTCGGATAGAGTCTTTGGGACATTCATTGTAACCGAGCCAGACCCCGCGGTCCCAACTTTTTTCCCTGACATGTTTGATGTTAGGTCGAGTGTGCCGTGCATATTCGTTAGAGCTTCCCAAATCAGCGGCGGGTTCACGCGTTCGTTTGCAAGTTCAACGATCCAGACTCCGCCGCCAATTTTACCCGTTTGCCTTCGGTTCCGTTTCGACGCCGTCTTCGCGATTAACGCAACAAACTGACCGGCTCCACCAGCCGCAGGCTGCGAAGTGCCCATAATCCGGATACCAACGCCATGCTCATCGTCACCACTACCGCGCCCACCAGCAACCACCAGGGCAGAAGCACCTTCGCCCCCGCCCCGCTGCCCGCCGCCGCGAGTATGAAAATCATGGGGATGGCAATCGCCACGCCCGCCATGCCCACCCAAAACGACTGCGCGAGCACGGAAAACGCCATCCGCCAACGCGGAATTCCCATCGCTCTCAGCACCGCATATTCCTTAAGCTGCGACACCGTGGCCGCGTAGAGCGTCTGGCTCGTGACCACCGCTCCCACCAAAAGGCCCAGCATCGCCGCCAGTCCGAGCGCCACGCCCGCCTTGGTTTTGAACAGCCAATGCAGCCGGCTTCGCAACGAAAAATCCTCCGACGTGAACGCGGCGATCTTCCGGGGATACGCTTTTAGATGCTCAACGACGCGCTTGGCGGCCTCCTTGGACTTCGTCTTCGCCAACAGAAACGTCACTTGATCGGGCGGCGGCCTCAATAACGACTTCGCCGTCTCGAGCGAACAAAACACATAAGGCCCCGCCAAGCTCTTGAGCCCCGAAACCGTGCCCACGATCGACACGCGTCGGCCGGCCACCTCGGCGGTGTCCCCAATCTTGGTAATGCCCAAGCGGCCAAACTCTCCTTCATCGACCACGATCGCGCCCAACTGCGCCAGTGCCATGCGATTTTCCAGGCTGAGTTGCTTGATCGCTCCCAAGGCATTCGGATTCATGCGCGACCCGATGATGACGCACAACTCCATGCCCCCCGTCGGTTTGTCCCAATAACCGAACCCTTCGATAAACGGCTCGACCTGCTCCACTTCCTCCATCGGAAAATATGACATCCACGACTCGGGGATCGGTCGGCCCAGGTCGACGCTGGGCACCTCGGGATGCCCCACCCACACGTCCGCGTTGGACATGTCGATGGGGATCGACGTGATCGAAAAAAGCCCCAAGAGCAATCCGCACTGCAAGGCGATCAGAAGCGCGCTGAACGCCACCGCCAAAATGCCCGGCAAAAAGCGTTGCCGTTCGTACCAGAGCGTGATGAGGGAATACGACATCCTGTTTCCTTGGGTTCCTATCCAGGTTGGCTTCGGAATTCTTGCGGGGAGGGTGAATCGTTATGCCTGCTGATACAACTTCTTGACCCGGCGGGCGATCAGCCAATCGGTCAGGCGGGGGAAGATCTTGTTGAATCGCAGCATCCATTTCGCGTCGCTGCCGATCACGGTTTCCGTCTTGTTTTTCTTGATCGCCCACAGGATCGTGCGGGCCACGTCCTCCGGCGCCATGGCTTTGGAATAATCGATGGGGTAACGACCTTCGCTTTTGAGCAGGTTTTGGGACAAACCGCTCTTGGTCAGCCCGGGCAAAATCAAGAGGATGTCGATATCGAACCGGGCCAGTTCGCCGCGCAGTGCTTCGGTCAGGCCGCACAACGCATGTTTGCTCGCCGAGTATTCGGACCAGGCGGGCATGCCCTTGCGGCCGCACATGGAGGAGACATTGACGACTGCGGGTTCGACGCCGTTGACCAGCAGGGGGATGGCGAGGCGGATCAACTCGGCGGGCGCGAAGAAATTCACTTCCATGATTTGCCGCATGACGTCTTCGGTCGAATCCGCGAAGTGTGCCCAGGAACCGATGCCGGCATTATTGATGAGGATGTCCAGTCCGCCCAGTTGTTGGTTGGCCTCGTCGATCAGCCGAATCCGATCTTCCTCGCGGGCAAGATCCGCGGGCAGGACGATGGCGTCTCCTCCCGACGCATTCACGTTTTGGGCGAGTTCCGTGAGTTTGTTTTCGTTTCGGCCGGCCAGGGCAAGCCGAGCGCCTTCCTTGGCCAGCTGCAAGGCGAGCGCCCGTCCGATGCCGCTGGAGGCGCCCGTGAGCAAGATTCGGCGTCCCTGGAGTTCGCGTCGCATGGCCGTGGTTCCAAAATGAAATCTGGGGTAAAAAGCCGGCGGCGAAGTCCGGCGTGTCTTATCCAACTTTCCCAATTTTACCCAGATCGCGGGCGTGAACGAATTGCAACTGGAATGAAACCGACTCAGTTTCCGGAAGTCATTGTGTTGCATCACCTACGGATGTCACAACCTCTACAATTCGCGTATTCGACGTCCGCCAATCAACCCGCAAGGTTTCCCACTCGCAGCTGGAAGTAAGACGATTAAAATGGCCAACATTATTTTATGGAAGAAAGCGGCAATGGCGAAGGGGGATCCCCGTTTCGCGCTCGCAAGAAAATGTCATTCGCGTTGTCGCTTACCGGCCCAGGCGATTGGCGCGATGCTAAAGCAGGGATGGCGCGAGCGCGAAACGGGGAAAGGGTCAAGGTAACCAACCATCGTAGGGGACGACGAAATCCCATGCCTGTTCCGGTAGCCCGAGCTTGAGGGGATTTTCACGAATGTATCTGATCGTTCGGAGAAAATCTTCCGCCGTGTTCAAGAAGACTTTCCAGCCTTTCCCGCCCCATACCGGATGCGTGACACTCCTCAAACCGGCATCGATTACAGCTTGACGGCTGGCGTGTTGAAACTTCTCGATCATCGTTTCCGCGAAATCGCGATGACGGCGCAGCAGCAAGTGAACGTGATCGGGCATGACGGCGCAGGCGTGGCAAACATAGCTGTTTTCTTTTGTCACGGCCGCGAAGGACTCCGCGATCAAAGCCATTCCGTCCGAATCGAACGTCAATAACGGGTGCGCCAACAGATCTTTGGCCGTTTCGTAAAACTCGGAGATTATCTACCCGCCGGGTTGAACCGGTTTTCGGCCAAGATGAGGTGTGCCAAGAGGCTCCAATCGTTCGACGCGAATCTGCGCGGAGTTGCTGCCGCGTGGATCATTCGCAAGCCACCACCCGTATGCGGTCCAGATGAGGTGGTATCCGGCAACCATTTTGTGATTCCACCCTTTCCCCGTTTCGCGCTCGCGTTGAATCATCGTTCGCGTCGCGGGTACACCTAAATTGTGATTGGGACAACGGTATCGCGGGGATGGAGCGAGCGCGAAACAAATACAGATGGCTCACTCTTCCTCCTTCTCCGGCAGGGCGATCCAACGATCATGCCCCACGCCGCCGCGCAACGGCACATTGCTGGGGCGGATTGGTTGAATCTCGCCGATTTCCTCTTCCTCGTCTTCATCGGACTTCGGCTTCTCGATCGGAATCATTTCTTTGAGCGACAAACTGATGCGGCGTTGCTCGGGATCGATCGACAGCACTTTGACCGTCACCTCTTGGCCCGGCTTGACGATGTCCGTGACGCGCCAGGTTCGTTGGCGCGCGAGTTCAGAAATGTGAACGAGACCTTCCAGTCCCGGCTCCAGTTCGACGAACGCCCCGAAATCCATCGTGCGCGTGACCGTGCCGTTGACGGTCTGACCCGTGTGGAAGCGTTCGGCCATGTTGTCCCAAGGGCTCGCCTGCAATTGCTTGAGGCCCAGGCCGACCTTTTTCTTTTCGCGGTCGATCTTGAGCACTTGCACCTTGACGGCTTGTCCCGGCTGCAGGAGCTTGGTCGGATCGCTCACGCGCTGCCAGCTCATTTCGCTGACATGCAAGAGTCCATCGACGCCGCCGATATCGACGAAGGCGCCGAAATCCCGCACCGAGCGGACGATGCCGTCGCGGATCTGCCCCTCAGCCAATTCGGCCCAAGTCTTTTCCTTCTGTTCCTCGCGCTCCTTCTCCAGAAGGTCACGTCGGCTGACGACGAGATTGCGTTCCTCCGGACTCACTTCCATGACGACGCAGCGGAGCTTTTGATTGACGAATTGCTCGGTCTGCTCCACGCGATAGAGGTCGATCTGGCTGATCGGCATGAAGCCGCGGATGCCGTTGACGTCGACCGCCAGTCCGCCCTTGTTGGTTTCCAAAACGCGTGCCTCGACGACCATGCCGGGCGCGACCGTGGACCAATCCGCGATGACCGTGGCTCCAAGGCGGGTGCAAATCACCAACCCGTTGGCGGGATCGTAGCCTTCGATATCCACTTCGACGATCGTGCCCGGTTCGGGAGGCCCCTCCGGAAACTGAAGTGCCGACATGACGCCCTGGCTTCGCCCGCCGGGAATATCGACGAAAACGTCCGCGCCCCGCACGGACAACACTTTTGCTTGCTTGCGCTTGGGCGCTCCGCCCTCCTGTTTCGGGCCGCTTTCCGCTTTCTCCGCGATGAGCAGTTCTTTCCCGGAGAACCCGCTCATCGCCGCTTCCAGCTCCGACTCGATCTCGTCATCGAGATCCTTCATGCGCGGTCCGCTGGTGAACCGGTCCATCTCTTCCTGGGAGGGCAGCGGATCGAGAATCCGCCGCCGCGGCATGCCCATGGGCTTTTTGGGGCCCTTGTTTTCGCGGCCGCCGCGCGCGGGCGGCGGTGGTGCTTCCGGCGCCTTGGGAGTTGCCGACACTTCGCCGACCGGGGCCGCGGCTTCCGACGCTTGCGCATCCGGGGCTTTGGCGACGGGAGCAGTCTCCGGCGCGGAGGTCTCGGGGCCGGCGGCGGGCGTTTCGGGTTTTTCGCTATCGGTCATGGCGCGGGTTCCTGGAGAGACTTCAATCCCTTGATTCTACAAGATCCGCGCCCCTCGTTAAAGGGGAGCGCCGCGCGACTCTGGGGGTAAGGCGGCAACACTATCGATTGGGGAAAGAAAACGGGGATGTTGGAGGTTAAAAAAGCGCCCGCTTGCGAAGTCCGGCCTCATTCTTGCCCGATCCGGCCCGCATATTTGTCAAACTCGGATTATGAGTTATACTTCCCGCAGGATATGTCGCATCACTGCGCCTGGAGGCGTTTCTTTCTTATTCCTGTTGCCTTATCCTGAATCGTCATCCCAGGCAAATTGACTGGTTTTCCCGGAGTATCTCCCCAATGAGCACCGCTGAGAACGCCCAAGCCGACTTTTGCGTCACCGATCGTAGAGCGATCGATCGCCGCAAACGCAATGTCCCCGTCGCGATGGAGCGGCGCGCGGGCACCGACCGTCGGCAGCAAGGCGAGCGTCGACGCCAAATCGATCCCACCACCTGTGAACGCGATTACAACAACGAGGAAATCGATTTCATGAAGGCGATGGATCAATATAAGCGCGACAATCGCCGACCCTTCCCCACCTGGAGTGAAGTCCTCGAAGTTCTTCGCGCCCTCGGCTACCGCAAGGTCGCGGACCTCTCCCTGATGCCCGGCCTCGGCAACGCCATGCCCCCCGTCTCCGGCAATTCTTAGTGCAAACTACCTCTCAGACGAGCCGGACGTGTAAGCGACGGAATTTTTTTAAGAAGCGAAGGTCTCAAATACCGTCGCTAACGCGTCCGGCTCGTACTTAATCGCGGTGAACGGCTTAAATCGACCTTGTGTCATTTGCCTGTTTTGGGCATTTTCGAGCCTGGCTGATTCTTCGTCTTTCCGGCAAGGACGCTTATGCGCATCTTCATCAGCGCGGGGGAGCCCAGCGGCGACATTCACGGCTCCAACCTCGTGCGCCACCTGACCCGACTGCATCCCGGCGCCGAGTGCGTGGGCTTCGGCGGCCCGCACATGCGCGCGGCCGGCGCCAATCTCCTCTATCCGCTCACCGATCTCGCCGTCATGTTCTTCGCGCGCGTACTCGCCAACGCCGTGACCTTCTTGGATTTGATCTCCCGCGCCGACCGCTACTTCCGCCATCATCGCCCCGACGCCGTCGTTCTCATCGACTATCCCGGCTTCAATTGGTGGATCGCCCGCCGCGCCAAGGCGCATGGCATCCCGGTCTTTTATTTCGTCCCGCCGCAGTTGTGGGCCTGGGCCGGCTGGCGCGTCAAGAAAATGCAACGCTTCGTCGACCACGTCCTGTGCAGCCTGCCCTTTGAACCGGAATGGTACAAGCAACGCGGCGTCCACGCCCATTATGTCGGGCATCCCTTCTTCGACGAAGTGCCCGAGCAACTTCTCGACCCGGCATTCCTCGATGAACAGCGCCGCCCAGGCCAACCCATCGTCGGCATCCTCCCCGGCTCGCGCACCCAGGAAATCGAACGCAATCTTTCCACGCAAATCCACGCCGCCTCGTTGATAAACAAGGCGCGTCCGGAGGCGCGCTTCCTCGCCGCTTGCTATCGTCCCGCCCACAAGGAAATGGTCGACGCCTACCTAAGACAACATCCCGCTTTGCCCGTCACCACTTACTTGGGCCGCACCCCGGAAATCATCGAACTCGCCGACGCGATTCTATCGGTGTCCGGTTCGGTATCGCTGGAACTGCTATACCGCGAAAAGCCCAGCGCCATTGTCTACCGGGTTCGCAAGATCGATTTGAAGGTCGCGAATTGGCTGCTCAAGGCCAAGTACATCACGCTCGTCAATCTGCTCGCCGACCAAATGGTCTTTCCCGAATACCTGTCGGATCGCGACGAGAGCATGGCCATTTCCCAGGATATTTTGCGCTGGCTCGAATCCCCGGCCGAACGCCAAGCCGTCATCGACACGCTCAGGAACCTAAAAGCCGAGCACGGTCAAGGAGGCGCCTGCGAACGGGTCGCCCGCTACGTTCTCGACCACGCCCGCTGCCGCTTGCGCCTTAGCGCCTAATACCGCACCCCCAAATGAACCAACAGATTGACGTCCTGCACGTCGCTGACCTGTTGCAGGACGTCGCTCCAGGTATACGCCCACTCCGTCCGCAGACCCAGCACGAATATGCAAGGCAACGGCTCGCACGGCGAGCGGCCGTTGCATCCCCCGGTCGTGCCGCAGCCGGCGCCGTCGCCGCATGACGCGCAGGGCAGGAAACTCGCCATCGGCATTTCCATGTCGGCTTGCAAACCCACGTAGATGCCGCCGATGACGTCGCTGCGATGCTTCACGGTCGTGAAAGTCGCGCTGGCGCTGCCCCAGCGTCCGCCTGCGTCGGCGCTCACGCGCAGATTTGGCCCCGCGTCGCGCCCGTCTCCCATCAAATACCACTGCCGACCCAAACCCAGGCCGACGAAGGTGCGGTTGTAGCCTTGTACGACGGTCGTTTGGCCCGCGACGAAAACCGGCCGGCCGGGCGCCTGGTCATTGGTCCACGAGGAGATATTCGCGAGGCTCACGTCGACATACCAGGCGCGAACATACGAATCATCGAAGAACAGACTTTTGCCGCCGCCCTGAATCATCCAACCCGCATTCAAGATGTCGCCGAAAATGTGGCCGCCGAAGGAAAACGCGGCGCCCGAGCGGAGATAGATCTCCGTCTGAACCGCGGGGTCCGAGCCGTGTTGGCTGCATCCGGGCCGCCGGTACGTGATCCAATCGGAGAGGCCGCTGCGCTCCTGGCCGTTGGTGAGATGTATTTCCGTGGGAACGTCGCGTGTCGCCTTGCCCAATGGGGACGGAATGGGCACGCCGCCGAGATTGTCCCCGATCGGCGCCGGATAGGGCGCCCCCTGGCTCCATGCGAGGCCGCCCCCATTCACCAGGGCGAGAAGAGCAAACAAAATTGCCGTTCGCGTACGCATAGTGTTCCTCACAGGATCCGAGATGTCCAACTTCGTGGTGCCGGTTTGTTACCGGCATGTGCGACTACCACGTAGGCCAGGCTTCCAGCCTGTCCACAATGCCGGTTTGCACCGGCACGCGCGGCTTTCGGACAGGCTGGAAGCCTGTCCTACGGTCCGGTTATTCATCGGCTAGGGATTGTGCGGACTGAAATGAAAATGCCGGTCAGGCGGAAATTGTGGATTGGACAATATACCAAGCCTGCGAACGGGGCGGGTTTCAGCGAACCTATTCCTTCTCCGTCGACTCCGCGGCAACGGGTTCCGCTTTCGTCTTGCCACCGGAAAGCAAGGCGGCTCGGGACAACGGCGTGCAACAGGACGGGCAATCTTCCACGGCGGCAGCCTTCTTTGCGGTTTTCTCCGTCGGCGCCTCGCCGCTGGGCGAGGTTTTTTCCTCTTGGACGCAACCCGCCAAGCCGAACCCGCACAGAACAACGAACCCCGTCGTCGCAATTCGGCCTAAAAAATTCATGTCTTGCTCCAATTCCGTGTCCAGACGAACTCGGCGCCACGTATCCAAAAACAACCCATCCTTACACTACCGCGAAGCGGCCGCCGAGCCAACAAAAAAACGCTGCGCACGCTCTACTTGGATCCCGCGTAGCGGCCCGAAGCGACGATATCCCGCCGGCGTCGTTGACATCAACGAAATAGACCGCATTGCTTTCCTGCCAGAGATGACGCGTGGCGCCGGCGTTCGTCTTTTGCGGCACCGCCCGGCGCCGTTCGGAACGCGGCGGCAAACTGGGCTGGCATGAATCGGGCGACAGGATACCATGGAAATAGACGCTGCCCCGGCGGAACTACTTCGCTCGTGGGCCTCCAGGGAAGGAATGTTCGTCCTCTCTCGCCACATTTCCCAAACCTTAACGGCTGAGGAGCGTCATGGATGCCATCCAAGGAAACTCCGCGCCGGCCCGCTTGAGCCTTTGGGATGCCGTCAGCATCATCCTCGGCATCATTATCGGCGTGGGGATTTTCGAAATCCCGTCGAAGGTGTTCGAGAAAGCGCCGACGCCTCAATGGGCGCTGGCCGTTTGGCTCATCGGCGGACTTCTCGCCCTGGCCGGCGCCCTCTGCTTTGCCGAACTCGCCTCGACCTACCCGCGTTCCGGCGGCGAATATGTCTATCTCACCCGTTCCTTCGGCTCGCTCGTCGGATACATGTTCGCTTGGGCGCAGCTTGCCGTCATCCGGCCCGGCAGCATCGGCGCGATGGCATACATCTTCGCCGACTATGCCGCGGAACTTTGGGATTTTGACGCCGTCTCCGCGGTCTGGATCTCAGTGATCGCAGTCCTATCGCTGACCTTGATCAACATTCTCGGCGTCAACTTGGGAACCACCACCCAAAACCTGTTGACGGTCGCCAAGGTGATCGGTCTCTTGGGCATCATCGTCGCCGGGTTGATCGCGGCGCCGGGCATCCCCGATGTGGTCAGCGATGCGCTCGCACCGGCCGCGCAGGCGGATCCCCAACAAGGTTGGTTCGCGGTTGCGATGATTTTCGTGCTTTGGACCTATGCGGGCTGGCATGAAGCGGCCTATATCGCTTCCGAGGTCAAGGACCGCCAGCGCAATCTGCCCCGTGCCCTCATCCTCGGCGCCGCCGGTGTCACGGTTATCTACCTGCTGTTCAACTTCGCGGTCTGGCAAGCCCTCGGCTTCGAGGGCGCCCGCGCCAAAGTCGGCATCTCCGAAGTGATCGGCGGGATCTTTCCCGGTTTTGGGCCCGAGGCGTTTCGCATCCTCGTTATGGTCTCCGCGCTGGGGGCCGTCAACGGCATCATCTTCACCACCGCGCGCATCTACTCGGAATTTGGCGCCGACCACCGCCTGTTCCAACCCCTTTCCCACTGGAGTCGGCGCATGGGCACACCGGTGCGCGCCCTCATGACGCAGGGCATGATCGCGGTGGCCCTCATCCTGTTAATCGCATTTCTCGGGAAGAAACGCGACGGTTTCGATGAAATGGTCGAAGTCACCGCCGCCGTCTTTTGGATGTTCTTCTTTCTCACCGGCCTCTCGCTCTTCGTCCTGCGCCGCAAGGATCCCGATTTGCATCGCCCCTTCCGCGTGCCGCTTTATCCCTGGCTGCCGATCGTGTTCTGTTCCTGGTGCGTCTACATGATGTATGGCGCCGTCCGCTATAGCCCCTGGCTGTCGCTGATGAGCCTGGCCCTGCTCGCCGCCGGACTTCCCTTCTATTATTGGCCTAAGAAAAAACGCCGCCGCCCGGAAATCGCCCCATCGCCCGAGCCCGTCGTCCACGCCTAATTCCGCCGCGACGAGCCGGACGCGTTAGCGGATGGTACTGGTTAGCACGACGCGCAAGCGAGTGAATTCACTCGCTTGCGCGTCGTGCTAACAGTTGCGCGTTTTGAAGTTCCTCTCGCCACGCCCATACCTTCCCGATCACCCGGACGACTTGCACCACGCCCGGTTCTCCTTCCAATAGAATCGGATGATGCAGCACCACGCACCCCTCGTGCGCCCGTTGCGCCTCCGACAACGGGTCGCCCGCGCGAAATCGGCGCGGGGATCGTCCCACATGCAGGGCGCTGAAGCCCTCATCCAGCGCGATTCCCTCCGCGCGGAGCGCTTTGACCAGCAGCGAACGATCCAGGCCAAACGCTGTCGCGTCGAACTGCATTCCCACCTTGTAAAACGCGGGCAGATCCGCGCCCGCGTCGGCCGCCAACAAGCGTAGGCCGGGTATATCACGCAATCCTTGCCGCAATAAGGCGACGCTTTCACGTCGCCGGGCATTGCGCCCATCCAGTTTTCCAAGCTGGGGCAAAAGCACCGCCGCCTGCAATTCCGCAAGGGGGCACACCACATTGCCCCGAATCTGATACGCCCGCGCCCGCTGCCAAACCTCCTCGTCGCGAAAGAGCAGGGCGCCGCCGCGCCCCGCCGTCAAAAGTTTCGAACCGCCGAAACTCAAGACGCCGACGTCGCCCCACGTCCCCGCCTTTCGGCCGTCCACGACCGCCCCCGGACACTGTGCCGCATCCTCGACGACCGTGAGCCCCCGCCGTCGCGCCAGGTCCATGAGTTGGCGCATCGGTATCAGCCCGCCGTGAAGATGCGATGCGATGATCGTCTTACACTGGGGGCCCGTCGCTCTTTCCGCACTCGCGAGGCTCAGCTGCCAATGTTTGGGGTCCAGATCGGCCAGAACCGGCATTGCCCCGACCGCGTGGACGGCGAAGAAGTTGCCGGGATAGTCATAGCCGGCCAACAAAACTTCGTCGCCCGCGCCGACTTTCAAAGCCCGCAGCGCCAACTCAACCGCGAAGGTGCCGCTGCCGCAGGTCAGGACGTGGTCGACATGGTGATACTCGCGCAGTGCCGCTTCGAGCGCGGGGAGCGCGGCGCCGTGGTACTTTCCCCAGTCGCCGCACTGAAAAGCCTCGTCGAGGGCGGCGCGCACGTCGGCATCGGCGCCCGGCCAATCGGGCGGACCTTCCGGACGCACGGGCGACCCGCCCAAGAGAGCGGGGCGTTGCGAAGAGAAATCCTTTTGTGTCAACAACTTAGCCTCGAAGTTTCCGCTGGCGTCCATCGCTCAAACCAATTACCATCAAGGTTCGTCTAGTAGTGCAGACTCGCCGCGCCGGATTGCCAACCGGTTGCCGGTTTTTTTTCAAGCAACGAATCCGTGCTTCTTCGGAAAGGACATACCATGTTACGTGTGCGGTTTTTGGTGGGCCTTTGTTCCACCTTGGCCTTGGCCGTCTTGGCCAACCCCCTTCAGGCTGCCTGCTGCTATTTCTCCGCCAAAAACGCGGACATCCTTCAGCCGGCGCAGAAAGTCTTCCTGACCTACGACCCCGCCGAGAAGGTCGAAACCTTCACCGTGCAACCCAAGTTTGAAGGCAACGCCCTCGACTTCGGCATGGTCATCCCCACGCCCACTCGGCCCAAGCTGCACGAGATGCCCAAGGAATTCTTCAAGCACCTTGCCTACTATACCATCCTCAAGAAACGCGAGTTTCCCCACAGCAAATTGCTTTATTCCAATTTGCGATTCCAACGCGCCGCATTGGCGAACGATCGCAACCGCGAGCAACAAGCCGGCGAGTACAAAGCGCGCAAGGAGAGAAAGACCGTCGTCGTCCTGGAAGCAGGCGTCGTCGGTTCGCTCGACTACAAAATCATTTCCGCCGAACGGGCCGACGATCTCTTTCAATGGCTCAAAGACAACAAATACACCTACTCCGGCGACGAGGCGACTCTCGATCATTACGTGAAGAAGAATTGGCTCTTCACCGTCATGAAGATCGACACGGCCGCCATGAAGAAGAACAAGGACGGTTCCTACGCTGGCGAAGTCACGCCCACGCGCTTCCAGTTCGCCAGCGACAAGATGGTCTATCCGCTCAAGATCACGCAAATTTCCGTCAAGGATAAAACCGAAGCCCTCTTCTATGTCCAGGCGCCCCATAAGGTCGATCTGCCCGGCGACTGGACCTATCAGTACACCTGGATCCCCATGCTGCAAGCCGCCACCGGTTGCACCCCCGGCGGCATCCAAGGCGGCGGCGAGCAATGGGTCAAAAACCTCGGCGGCCAGGTTCCCGTGCTGCTCAATCGCGCTCGTGAACTCGGCTTCAACTTCATCGCTGGCCAACGTCCCAATCCCAACGCCAAGGGGCACATCCCGACCACGATGGAATGGGCCCGCAAGTTGACCGCGGGCGACATCCAGATCTTGAAGGGCGAGGCGCCTTTCAGCGAGAAGGTTCCCAACGTCGACGAAGGCTTCACCGAAGCCGACATGAAGGACACCAAGAAGGCCGAAGCCATCCGTATGGTCATCCAGGCCCGTCTCGACAAGGCCCGTAAGGAACGTCCCTTCGGCTATGCCGTCCGCGAAGTTCCCGCCGAAGAGCTCAAGGGCCTCACGCAACTCGCGGGCCACATGCAAGAAGATCTGTTCATCACGAAGTTCCGCAAGATCTTCGCGCGGGACGAAATGAATGACGACATCGTCTTCGAGCGCGCCCGCCAGGGCGAGCAAGAGGACACGTCGGAGTATCAGGAAATCCTACCGACGTCACCCCCGTGATCCGCCGCTTGCGGCTTAGCGCAACCAACAAAAGCCCAGGGACAGCCGTCCCTGGGCTTTCTTTTTTTATCCCACCACCGCGCGAATGGGCGCGCCGTCGCGCACGATCGGCGTCGGCTGTCCGTTCGGGGCCGGATAGTGCTGGTGCGGGTCGATGCCCAGGAGCGAATAAATCGTGCAAGCGAAGTCGGCCGGGCTATGGCTGGCATCCGTCACGAACGCGCCGTTGCGATCCGTGGCCCCATGCACGAGTCCGCCCGGAACGCCGCCGCCGGCGAGGACGATCGACATCGCCTGGGGCCAATGGTCGCGGCCGGCTTGATTATTGATCTTGGGCGTGCGTCCAAACTCGCCGAACATCATGACGAGCGTGTCTTCCAGCATCCCGCGCGCGTGCAAATCCTCAATCAGGGCGCTGTAAGCCCGGTCGACGACCGGCAGATTCTCGCGCATCCGGCCGAAGTTATTGGCGTGGGTGTCCCAGCCGACGGGCTCGCTGATCGTAACGAAGCGAACGCCCGCTTCGATGAGGCGGCGCGACAGCAACATACGTTGTCCCAGCTTGGTGCGTCCGTAACGGTCGCGCATGCTCGCTGACTCGTCGTTCATGTCGAATGCGCGGCGCGTCGCCGACGAGAGGACGATGCGTTGCGCTTCCTGCTGGAAGGTGTCGAGGCCGCGAAGCAGATCGGGGCGGTCGCGATTCAGGACGTCGAAATAGCGGTTGGTGTCTTCCAGCAATTGTCGACGCCGCTCGAATCGGCTCTCGTCGATGCCCGGCGCGGCGGCCAGGCCGCGCACGCGGAAGTCGGCGTCGTTGGGATCGGCCTGCGTGAAAAACGACTGATAGGCCGCGCCCAAGAAGCCAGGACCGGGGCCTTCCGTCGGTTCCGTCGGGATCGCGACGGTGGTCGGCACGCCCGGCCGGGTCGGCATTTCCTTCTTCACCACCGCGGACCACGTCGGATGAAAGATCGTCGGGTTGGGCGGATTGCCGCTGCCGAGCATGAACATGCTGCCCGGATTGTGGTCGGCGATGCTGTGATTGACGCCGCGCAGGATGGTGAGCTTGTCGATCATCCGCGAAATCCGCGGCAACAACTCGCACACCGTGTAACCCGGCAGATTCGTCCGCATCGGGCTGAACTCGCTGGCCGAGTCCGACGGCGCCAGCGGCTTCATGTCGAAGGTGTCTTGATGCGGCGGCCCGCCTTGCTGCCAGATGAAGATGACGTTCTTCGCCCGCGCCGCGCCGAGGCCGGCTTGGGCGCGCAGCAGATTCGGCAGCGTGAGCCCGGCCAGGCCGGCGGCGCCCAATTTCAGAAATTCACGACGCGTACTCATTGCGGACTCCCCCCCAAGAAAACGAGACCAGAGTATCATCGACGACAAACGCGGTTCCGGCAAGCGAGAAATGGCGATTCACAGGTGAGGTCTGGCAATTTCAGTGCAGTTCTTGCGTTACTTCGGACGAATTTCGTTACGGCGGTCGCCCCGCATGGTTTACTCTGACTGGGTATCTTCGTAATGGTGTGCCCCGAAGGGGTTTCTTCGCAAAGCCCAGGGTCGTCGAGTCGCAGGAAGAAGTACGTTGCAGGGGTTAGATCACCTATGATGCAACCCCTTCGGGGTAGACGCACGCTCTGCGATGCGAACACCCAGGGTGCGCTATCGCGACCCTGGGCTTTGCGAAGAAACCCCTTCGGGGTAGGCGAATGATTGTGAATTGGGATAGCCATGGCGCGCCGCGACCGCCTTACCCATTGCTTTTCAGCATCTTCTGCCCAAACCGTTGTCGCAGATGATTGACCTCTTCCCACACTTTCGGCTCGATCTCAAGGAAACTCACGAGATTTCCCGTTGACACGTCCACGCGCTGGGCCGCGTCGCTGACGCGCGCTTCCATGGTTTCGAGAAGGTCCAGAACGCGGCCCACGGCGGGCCAAAACCGGGCGTCCTTGCGGCCGACGTCGAGTCGGCCGGCGCGGTTCTTGGCGGCGTCGATTTCGGGGATCGCCGCATCGGGAGGGATCGGTTCGCGCAGTTTGAGATAGAGCGCCTGGCGAATGCGTTTGAGCGCCTTGGCTTTGTTGTCGTGTTGGCTGCGGCTTTCTTCGGCGATGACGAGCAGGCCGCTGGGGAGATGACGGAGGCGAACCGCGGAGCTGGTCTTATTGCGTTTTTGCCCGCCGGGGCCGGAGGCCCGATAGGTGTCGACCTCGCATTGGCCAAGAAGTTGATCGTCGGTGAGGGAAGTCCAATCCAACCGTGACATGATGAAGGCATTCCCCGTTTCGCGCTCGCCGTGAAGAGACATGCGAATGGCGCTACACAACGAGCGCGAAACGAAGAAAAGAGGTCGGAATTATTTCCGACCCCGGATTGGCATTAGCCGTTCAGCCGATACGGATCGCGGCGAGGCCGTTCGAGCATGCCGTTGCCTTCGGCGGCATGTTCGCCCGTGAACTGTTGTTCGCGCGGATCCCAGGTGAAGGCATGGCCGGTGCGGATGGCGATGTTGCCCAGGTGGCACACGCTCACCGAACGATGGCCCACGCCCGCATGGCAGATCGGCTGCCGCCGCGAACGAACGCACTCGATGAAGTTGCGCATGTGGCCCGGCGAGACTTCCAATCGCGTTGCGGTGCCCGGCAAAGCTTCGCTGAGAAGGGTCGGCTGGCTCGCGCTGATCGAGCCGCGGTTGACGAAGATCCACTTGCCGTCGTCGCCTTCGAAGAGGATGCCGTTGTTGGGATGACGCCAACCTTCGGGAGTATGGCTGCGGCAGACGAGTTCGGTGCCCGCCCGGCCTTCGGGGCCGTTGCCGTAGGTGTAGATCGCCGTGAAACGCGGATGGCAGTTGAACGAATTCGCTTCGCGCGACGGCGCCGTGCCTTCGCCGCGCACGCGGATGGGGCCGCTTTCGTCCATGCCCAGCGCCCATTGCGCGATGTCGTTGTGGTGGGCGCCCCAATCGGTCATCTTGCCGCCGGAGTAATCGTAGAACCAGCGGAAATCATAATGACAACGCTGCTTGACATAGTCGACGCGCGGCGTTTGGCCGAGCCAGAAATCCCAGTTGAGACCCGCGGGAACCGCCTCGGAAGCGAACGGTCCGCCCACGGGATTGTCGCCGATCAAGGTGGTGACGCGGCGCACGGTGCCGATGCGGCCGTTGCGAACCAGTTCGCAGGCCAAGCGGAAACGGGCGTCGGAACGTTGTTGACTGCCGGTCTGCACGACGCGATTGGTTTCGCGCGCGACGCGGACCATTTCCTTGCCTTCGTTGAGCGTGAGCGTCAAAGGCTTTTCGCAATAGACGTCTTTGCCGGCGCGCATGGCCGCGATGGCGACGGCGGCGTGCCAGTGGTCCGGCGTGCCGATGGTGACGGCGTCGACGTCGGTCATGGTGCGGAGCAATTCGCGGTAGTCCTCGAAAACGCGGGTGCCGCGGCCGACGGAATTGGCGGCGAAATCGGCGTTGGGTCGATCTACGTCGCAGACGGCGACCATGGTGACGCCGGGTTGGCCCATCGCTTCGCGCATGATGCCGAAGCCGCGTTCGCCGCGAATGGGTTGATCACCCGTGCGACGGGTGCGGTTGGTGCCGGTGCCGATGGCGGCCATGACGATGCGGTCGCCGGGGCCAGTCTTGGTTTTCTTTTCCTGCGCGTCGGTGACGATTTCCTTCGCATACCAGAGGGGGAGGCCGGCCGCAGTCAAGCCGCCCAGCGACTTCGCCAAAAAGCCGCGACGAGAGAGGTTGCCTTGATTCATGAAGAGGCTCCAAAAGTATCGGTGTGTCCCATTTCTTCGATCCTAGACGGGATCGTGCCGGCTCGCAATCAAAAAACTTGACTCTTGCCATTCTTGTGTCCTACGCTCCCCCGGAAAAAACCGTTCAGAGAGTGCGTCTTGTTTTTTCTTGCTACCTTAACACCTTCGGATAATCTGGAGCGAAGAATACCGACACGCTGTTTGATCCACCGCAGGGGGGGAATGTCATGGCTGCCCGACGAGTAGGTCCACGAACGCATCGACTTTGTCTATTCACAATGATTTTTGCACTTTGCGGCGTTTCCGCGCTCAGTGCGCAAACGAGTCCGCCTCGACTCACGCAAGTTCAGCCCGCCGGCGCGCAAAAGGGCGCCACATTGGATTTAGTTGTGTCCGGGCAATTTCTCGACAATGCCGAGACGCTGCATTTCGATTTCCCCGGCGTCAAAGTTCAATTGGCGGGGGATTCAGAGAAAGTAACGATCAAGCCGAATCCCAAGCAGAAAGGCGGCATGAAGGGGCCTGTCGCCCAAACCGCGCAAAGATTCAAAGTGACTCTCCCTGCCGACGCCCCCCTCGGCATTCACGACGTCCGCGTCGTCACCAAACTGGGCATCAGCAATCCCCGCGCGTTCGTGGTCGGCGACCTCAAGGAAGCCGCCGAAAAGGAAAGCAATGACGACGTCGATAAAGCCCAAAAGGTGGATCTCAACACGACCGTTAACGGCATCGTGCTCAGTCCGACCGATGTCGACTACTACGCCTTCACCGGGAAAAAAGGACAACGCATCGTCATTTCCTGCCTGACCACCAGCATCGATAGCAAGCTCCCCGCGCAATTACAGTTGTACGGCAATGACGGCAAGTATCTCGGAGTGAGCCGGGCTTACGCCAACGATGACGCCGTCCTCGACGCCACATTGCCCGCCGACGGCGAATACCTCCTCCGCCTTTCCAGCTTCACCTACACCCAGGGCGGCGCCGATTACTTCTACCGCGTCACCATCGGCACGGGCCCATGGATCGATGCCGTTTCCCCCTTGGCCGTCGAACCCGGCAAAGAGACCAAAGTGACCGTGTGGGGCCGCAATCTCCCGGGCGGCGTTCCCGATCCTTCGGCGCAGGTGGACGGCCGCACGCTCGATAAGATCACCGTCACGGTCAAGGCGCCCACCGATCCCCAAAAACTGCAACGCCTCGACTATTCCGGCGTGAACCTCCCCCTCGCGGCCGCGCTCGACGGCATGGAACTGCGCGTCAAGAACGACGTTGGCTCCTCGAACCCCTTCCTGCTCACCTACGCCTCCAGCCCCGTCGTTCTCGACGCCGGCGGCAATGAATCGCCGGAGAAAGCGCAGAAGCTTACGTTGCCGTGCGAAGTCAGCGGCCGCATCGAGAAGAAGGGCGATCGCGATTGGTACAGTTTTACCCTGAAGAAGGGCGAAACGATTCGCATCGACGTGCGCGGCGAGCGCATCGGCTCCCCGATCGACCTCTTCTTTCAGGTGCGCGACGAAAAGGGCAAGATGTTTCCGGAACAAGACGAGAACCCGGACATCACGAGCAATCTGTTCTACACGCGCTCGGAGGATCCGCCCGCCTACAAATTCACCGCGCCCAGCGACGGCGTTTATTCGCTGCTGATTACCTCGCGTGAAGCGGTCAGTTCGGCGGGGCCGCGTCATTTTTATCTCGCCCGCATCGGCCGGGACGATCCGGACTTTCATCTGATCGCCATGCCTGCCGCGAATACGCCGGAGGGCGTGACGCTCGGACAGGGAGGCCGGCAGGCGTGGGTCGTGTTCGCGTTCCGGGAAGGCGGCTTCACGGGTGACATCGCGTTGTCCGGAGAAGCGTTGCCGCCGGGCATCTCGATGCCGCCGCAGAAGATCGCGTTTGGTCAAAAGACCGCGGCCTTCGTGATCGGCGCCGCGCCGGAAGCGCCTCCCACGATCGCCTCGCTAAAAGTCGTCGGCACGGCTTCCATCGGCGGTAAGAAAATCGTTCGCGAAGTTCGCGGCGCCTCGATCATCTTCCCCGGCCCGGCGAACGTCAACAACGTCATCTTGATTTCGCGCATGGATCGCGAAATGGTCCTCGCTGTGCGCGGCCAGGCGCCGTATGCCGTGGCCGCGGACAAACCCACGATTACCGTGATTCAAGGCGAGAAGATCAATATCCCCGTGAAAATGACGCCCATCCGGGCCGATTTCAAACTGCCGGTGCAAGTCCTGGTCCTCAATCCGCCGCCGGGACTGGTGTCGCAGAATGTAACGCTATCCAACGATAAAAAGTCCGGCACGGTCGCGCTGGACAGTAAGACGCCGCCGGCGCCGGGCGTTTACACCCTCGTGTTGCGCGGCCAGACGACGATCCTCACTAAAGGCGCGCCGCCGAAGGGACCGCAACCGCCCAACCTCGTCGAAGCCTCGCTTCCCGTCACGCTGATTATCGTTCCCAAGCAACTCGCCAAGCTTGCCGTCGATAAGAATCTGAAAGTCTCGCTCAGCAAGAAGAACGAGTTGACGGTTCGCGTCGATCGCCTGTTCGATTTCCCCGGCGAGTTCAAGGTGGAGATCGTGCCGAGCAAAAAGGAAATCGCGCCCGCCAGCGGGACGATCAAGGAGGGACAGGATGAGACGAATATCCCTTTGACGATCGCGTCCGGCGCTAAGGTGGGCACGACCGTTCAAGCCACGGTCCGTGCCACCGCCATGTTCAACGGCGTTCCGATCATCCATGAAGTGAAGAACGTGAATCTTGTCGTGTCGAAATAACAACCCACGTGCGAGCTGGGGACAAATGTCCCCGGCTCACCAAGCGGAGAGAATATCATGCCGCTATCGAATCGTCGTCAATTCCTTGTCGCCTCCGGAGTCGCGGGCGCCGCCTTGGCCGCCCAGGGCGCGGATGCCGGTCCGCGCGAACCGGACAAGACGGCCCCGCGCTTTCGTCTGGGCATCGTCACTTACAACATCGCGGCGGGGTGGGACGTGCCGACGCTCCTTCGCATCTGCCGCGCCGTTGGCATCGCGGCCGTGGAACTGCGGACCACGCACAAGCACGGCATCGAGCCAACGCTCAACAACGCTCAGCGCAAGGAAGTCCGTCAACGCTTCCAAGACGCCGGCGTCGAAATATGGGGCTGCGGCACGACCTGTGAATTCCAGTCTCCGGAAAAAGCGGTCGTGCAGCGTAATATCGAAACCTGTCGCCAATTCTGCCAACTCGTTTCCGATTTGGGAGGCAAGGGAGTCAAGGTTCGTCCCAACAGCCTGCCGCGCGGCGTGCCGCCGGAACGCACTTTGGAGCAGATCGGCCGATCGTTGATACCGTGCGGCGAGGCCGCGGCGGCAGCGGGGGTCGAAATCTGGGTTGAGGTACATGGTCCGGGCACGCAAGATCCCGTCAACATGCGCACCATCATGGAGCATTGCAAGCACCGCGCCGTCGGCGTCACCTGGAATTCCAACCCTACGGACGTCGTCAAAGGTTCCATTGCCGCGTCGTTCAAAATGCTCCAACCCTGGATCAAGTCGGTTCACATCAACGAACTCCACAGCGGCTATCCGTATCGCGATCTGTTTCGTCTCTTGCGTGAAATGAACTACGATCGCTATACCCTCGCCGAGATTCAGGGAACCGCCGATGCCGCCAGCGGGGAACGCTTGCTCCGTTATTACAAAATGCTTTGGAGCGAACTTTGCCGATAGAGCGTCCGACTCGTTTTGGCGAGGATTTGAATCGCAATCAGGTAGTCGTCTCTCAAACATTCGCGCTTATTTCCGCAAAGCAAAGCGGACTTTTCGCGAATTATTTTGAGAAAAGAGCGAGATTGGCTGTCGACGGCGTCCCTATGATTTTGAATGCAAGGTCTGTCCCGCTTGGAGTTGTCATGAGTCAAAAAGCTGCCCCCCAACGAAAACGTCGACAGTTCTTGGCCGCAGTCGTCCTGGGAACGGCCTTGGCCACCATGGGAGCGACGGCATCGGCGGCGGAGGCGAACACGCGGTCCGTTAACGACGTAAGCCGTTACTGTTCAGCGTGTTGGCGCAACGCCAGGCTGCCCTTGGACCGCTGGGGCGACTGCACGCAGGAGGTTTTTAGCCGTCTGCTGCAGCGCGTGCCGCTGAATTCCTGGTCAAGGCTTTGGAGTTTGGAAGCGCCGGAACGGCGCGAATTCCTGCGCGCTATCGACGCCGTCAAGAAGCGAGCGCAGCGCGAAAAGAAGCGGAACCCTCTTAACGACAACGAGTTGCCTGATTTCTCCCACGTTACGACATTGGTGCGGTCGGAGGAGCGTGCCGTCGTCGATCATGCCGCATCGGAACTGCTTAGCGCCCGCCAGCAACGCATCCTTCACTTGACTTGTGAGGGTTGGACCATCCCCGAGATGGCCGAGGAATTGAATGTGTCCGTGCAGCGCGTGAGCGATGAGAAATACAAGGCGGTCCAGAAACTGCGCAACTATTTTGACGCCAACGCCGAAGATCGCGCGTAACGCCTACTTGCCCTAAAATCCGCCAAACCGTCGGCATGCGCCGGCGGTTTTTTTTGTGGCAACGCCGGTCGCGCCACAGTCGTCGCAACGCTCCCTCGCCGCGCAAGTGACCAAATCGCATTCTCTTACGCACATTTCGCAATATCACGCCGCATCGGGGCCGGGAAATCGTTCCACGGTCGAAAAAACGCCCCACGAACAATTCTTAACCCCAACAGTGCGTCTCAGCGTCCGTTTTCAGGGCGAGTCGGGAATCTTTCCATATCCATAAGTCATTTTGCAATAGTCGCATACGGCATGTTTTGGCTGTCAGGGGCGAATTGGCACGCGCATTGCATTTAAGTACGGAGCCTCCGCGGAACCTCGACTGAAGTCTCCCGGGGCATTATTGGGGGAATGGGTTAGTTAAAGGATTGTTTCGACCCATTGATGCACAACACGGCTCTACACCACGAGGAAGGAACTGTCATGCTCGTTCTAAATCGCAAGGTCGGAGAACAGATCGTCGTGCCGCAAGTTGGCTTGGTCTTTACGGTGTTGGAAGTTCAGGGCGACAAGGTCAGCGTTGGCATAACGGCTCCCAAGGACTTGAAAGTGCATCGTCGTGAAGTCTGGGAGCGGATCCAACGCAATGCTTCCAATTCGCAAGATTCCTCGCTGGAACATCATGGAGCGGAACTCGTCGGCGCGGGCGCAGCCGGCATGGACTAATGTTTGAGATGACGGTTTACTCGCACGCGCCCAGTGTAGGGACCGGTATGAATGCGGATCAGGCTCAAGAGCCCGAGTCGGAATCCTCGTTGGTTTTTTTGGCGGATGCGGATCCGCTTGTGGATCCGCACTGCTATTTTTGCGGTCAGAACCTGAGTCTCCGTTTTGGCCTCGGCCTGTGCGCAGGCCCGGCCCTACGGACGGCTCAGGGAGACAAGCCCGTTTGCGCGGCATGTGGTCGGCGACTCGCACCTGCTCTGTCGGCCCTTTTGGAACTCGCGCAAACGGCGCAGCGGATCGGCCGTGTCCACGGACGCACCCCGCTGCGTGTAACGATGGAGGCGCTGTTGGAGTTGGCGCGTGTTTCGGAGCGGTACTCTTCTCTGGTTTCTCTTTAGAGAACGACCAAATGAAACAAACACACCTTGCCCTGCGCATGTCATTGGGCGGGGCGTTGTGCGGCGGCTACCTTGGCATCATCGCCGGGGCCCTCGTCGGCGCTGCTTACGGTTGGTTCGTGGATAATCTCTCCTTGGGTTTGGACGGCGCCATGGTCGGCGGCGCGATCGCCGCCGCCGCAGGAGCGGTCTACGGTTTGATTGCCGGCGTCGATGAAGGCCGCAGGAATCGCCCGGGCTTCGAACCGATTGCCGTGCATGCTGCCAATTCGAAGGCGGATGTGCCTGTGTAATCGGGTGCTCTTAGTCAATCTCTTCCGCTTCGTCGGGCATCCCCGATTCAATCTTCGGTGGCGACGGCGGACCTGGCGGTTGCGTTCTTGCAACCGCAATTGCGCGTGCGAGCATTGATGTAACAAAGGTGTGAAAACCCAACTCGGCATTCATCTCTCGGTATTTGCCCTTGATGCCGCCTTCTCGCGAGGACAGGAGGAAGCAAGCCGCATCGTAGAGCCGAGAACGAACCAACTTGGTGAGCAATTGGTTGTAGCGCTCGGCGTAGGAAGCGTGTTTGAACTCAGCGAAGACCTTGAAATGGGGTTCCTTTATACGCACGGGGGTCGTCGAGCCTGGCGCGTCTTCCAGCAACATCAAATAGCCAAGCCAGGGGCGTTCTGACGGCGCAAACGCGCCTTCTTCGTATGCCGCCCACAAGTCGACGGCGTTGCCAATGGATTCTTCCGTGCGGTTGTTGAAGTTGTTTCCGAACGAGCCGTCCTGCGACTTGAATTCGACGATCGCAATCAGCTTACCGTCGGCAACAACGAGCAAATCCCAGTTTTTCTCGGCGCGATACCAACCGGGCAACTCCGTTTGTTTTCGCCAGTAGATCGTTGCACGCTGCAGTCCCGCTGCTTCCAGCAAAGTCGCCACGAGTTCTCGAAATCCGTCCAGATGCTTTCCTCCGGTGACCGCGCCGCGATCGCCGCAGTCCTTGTCACCGATATCGCCGCCCTGTTTGGTGGACTGACTACTGCGTTGCTGCCAGAAAAACTTGATCGCTTCGCGGAGTTTTCGGTCCAGATCGGCGAGCAGATCGTTCATGCAATAGTCTCAAGGGAAAATGTTAACGGTTGTGGTTGAGAACAGCCCCGCCGTTTTATTGGAAAGGCGTTCGCTCGCAAATGCAAAGTAGGCTGGATCCAACTCGATGCCGACGCTGTTTCGGCCACACTGGGCCACGGCCAGCGATGTCGTTCCCGTGCCCAAGAATGGATCTAGGACAATGTCGCCTACGAATGAAAACATGCGGATAAGTCTTGTTGCCAATTCGAGAGGGTAGGGTGCGGGGTGAGAGCGGGTCGAGGCGCCGGTTAGACCCGTCCAAATCTGCTGAAACCACGTTTGATAGTTCGCTTCGCCGATGACGCTGAGAATGCGGGTAGGGAGGTCGGGTGCCCGATAGCCTCCTGGCTTCCGCTCCATCAAGATGAATTCGATGTCGTTTTTGATGACCGAATTTGGTTCGTAGGGTTTGCCAAGAAAGCTCGAACCATTCCCTTCCGACTCGAATTGCGCGTTGGCGATCTTATGCCAAATGATCGGAGCAAGATTGTCGAAGCCGAGGGCGCGACAGTGTTCCTGTATCGACGAGTGCAAAGGGACGACGGTATGTCTGCCGCCGTTCTTGCGGCGAGAAAGGCAGACGTCGCCCACCACGCAAATTAACCGTCCGCCTGGCACAAGCGCATCGAAACACTGTCGCCAGACGGTATCCAATTCCGACAAGAATTCACCATAATTCTCGACGTATCCGAGTTGGCCCTCGCTTCTGTTGTATTCCTTGAGCGTCCAGTACGGCGGAGACGTGAGTACGAGTTGGACGCTCGCGGGGGCAAGCCGCATTGCTCGAGAGTCCTTCCGGTAAAGATCGTGCGTCGTCGGGACTTGCAGGATCGCCTGTTCAATCAGTGCCGCCAAACGGCCATCCTTAGCAATTCGGGGAATATCGGTTTGCGGATTCTCTAGCGACCTTAACTCAGCAGGGAGAAACCGCGTCAGATCGGTGATCTCGGTGTCCGCGAGTCTCGTTGCCGCACGTTGCATTTGCCAAATCCCCAGCTATTCTTAATGAACAAAGGATCATTGTAGCGTGGTGGCTTTGAAAAACAGCAAGCGATACTCAAAACCCATCTACCCGCACTGCCCCCGATGCCGCAGCCAGTGATCCACCAGCACCAGTGCGAACATCGCCTCGCCCATCGGCACGAACCGGGGCAATAGGCACGGGTCGTGGCGGCCCTTGGTGACGATCTCCGTCGCTTCGCCGGACCGCGTGACCGTGGGTTGCGGTTGCGGCAGGCTGCTGGTCGGCTTGATGGCGACCCGGCAAACGATGGGTTGGCCGCTGGAAATGCCCCCCAGCATGCCGCCATGTCGGTTGGTGCGGGTGGCGATCTTGTTGCCGTCGGCGGGGATAAACGCGTCGTTGTTTTGGCTTCCCCGCAAAGCGGCGACGCCGAAGCCAGCGCCGTACTCGAAGCCCAAGACGGCCGGCAGGGACAGCATCGCCTTGGCGAGGTCGGCCTTGAGCTTGTCGAAAATCGGTTCGCCCAGGCCGGGCGGAACGCCGACGGCGACCATCTCGCAGATGCCGCCGATCGAGTCGCGATCCTTGCGCACTTCCTCGATGAGCGCGATCATCTCCTCGGCCTTCGCCGCATCAGGGCAGCGGACAGGATTGGCTTCGACTTGCTCCAGCGTAACAGCGACGGGATCGGCGATGGCCGCCCGAATGGCACCGACCTGCGTGACGTAGCCCAGAACGCGCATGCCGTGCTCAGCCAGGATTTTCTTGGCGATGGCGCCGGCGGCAACGCGGCAGACGGTTTCGCGGGCGCTGGATCGGCCGCCGCCCCGATAATCGCGGAAGCCATACTTGGCGTCAAAAGTGAAGTCCGCATGGCCGGGACGATACTTGTCCTTGATGTCGCCGTAATCGCCGCTGCGTTGGTCGGTGTTGCGAAAGACGATGCCGATGGAGGTGCCGTCAGTCTTGCCCTCGAAGACCCCGGACCAGATTTCGGGAAGGTCTTCCTCCTGGCGCTGGGTGACGATCTTGGATTGGCCGGGCCGGCGCCGACGCAAATCGGGGAGTAGATCGTCCACGGAAAGCGGCAGACCCGGCGGGCAGCCGTCGACGATGGCGAGGTAGCCCGGCCCGTGGCTGACCCCGGCCGTCGTCACCCGAAACATCTCCCCAAACGTGTTCCCCGGCATGGATTACTCCGTAGGATAGGCTGCCAGCCTGTCCGGATTCTGATAATGCAAAACTCGGACAAGCTGGAAGCCTGTCCTACGGGTGGATTGGCATTGTGAAGGACGCGGACATTATTCATTATGGCGATGACGTGCCCGTGGTCCTAGTCCCCTCGGTGAGGAATGACGATGAAACGGATGTCGATAAGAGTTCGCCTGCTTCCTTTGCTCTTTGGATTCTTGGCCCTGACGCTGCCGTCGCTGGCCCAGGATGTCGTTGGCAAGTTGGAAACGCGCTACCGCGTCGACTTCAACCTCGAACGATTCCCGCAGAAAAAACCCCAAGAAGCGATGCTGTCCGTCGTGAAGGCGGTCGGCGAGAAACGCTATGTGTACCTGCTCGCCCAACTCACGAACCCCGTCCAGGTCGATGAGCGCGTGTTGCGCATCGCCGAGAAGTTCACCAAGGGGTCGCTGGAGGACAAGAAATTCATCGCGTTCGAGGATGTCGTGCGCGTGACGGCCGATCATTTTCTCAAAGACCCCGTGCTGCTCCAGGAATTGCGCAAATTCGCGTCGGGGGCGGAATGGGACGAGAAAGGCGAACTCGCGATCGGCACGCACAAGGATTTGCCGGGACGGAAGGTGACGTTTTACAAAATCGAAAATCGCTGGTTTCTGGACAACCGCCAAAAATAACCGTAGGGATACGGTTACGAGACGCTTGGTAACATTCGGAAAATAAATCCCATATTTATCTGCCGCTTGCGGCTTAGCGTTCGCCTCGGCCGTTGGCGAATCGGGAAGTTATTTCTCGAACGTCGCGTAAGCGACGGTCTGGTTTGGGAAGACCGTCGCTCACGCGTCCGGTTCGTATTGGCGCTCCATGGAAAAACAAACATGCCTGACACCTTAATCGATCTGCGCAGCGACACCATCACCCGTCCCACGCCCGCAATGCGCAAGGCGATGGCCGAAGCGGTCGTCGGGGATGACGTCTTCGAGGAAGATCCCACGGTCCACGCGCTGCAGGATCGTGTCGCAGCCATGTTCGGCAAGGAGGCGGCGATCTTCGTTCCCTCCGGCACGATGTCGAACCAGATCGCCGTCAAGCTGCATACGCAACCGGGCGACGAACTGCTCTGCGACGCCAATTGCCATATCTACGTCTACGAACAGGGCGGCCCCGCGCAGCTTTCCGGCGTGACGTGCCGGCCCATCGACGGGCAATGCGGCATCCTCGACGCGTCCCAGATGGAAGACGACAAGATCCGCCCCGACAACGAACACCTGGTCCGCACTCGCCTGGTTTGCCTCGAAAACACGCACAATCGCGGCGGCGGCAAGATTTATCCGCTGGCCAAGATCCAGGCGATCAGCCAATGGGCGCGCGGGCATGGTCTCATCATGCATTTGGACGGCGCCCGCATCTGGAACGCCATCGTCGCCACGGGCATCGCCGCCAAGCAATGGGGCGACGCCTTCGATACCGTATCGGTCTGCTTCAGCAAGGGACTCGGCGCCCCGGTCGGCTCGGCGCTTCTTGGCCCGCGCGACCTGATCCAGCGCGCCCGGCGTGTCCGCAAGCTCTTCGGCGGCGGCATGCGTCAGGCGGGCATCCTCGCGGCGGCCGCGCTGCATGCCCTCGATCACCATGTCGACCGCTTGGCCGAGGATCATGACAACGCCAAAATCCTTGCCCAGGCGATTCGCGGCAAATCGTTTTTGAAACTCGTCCCACCGGAAGTCGACACCAACCTTGTTTGGTTCCAGGTCGACCGCTCGTGGGGCAGCGCCGCCAAACTTACCGAGACGCTCAAAGGCCAGGGGGTATTGGTGCATGCGAGCGGCCCGCAAGTGGTGCGGGCCTGCACGCATTTGGATGTGTCCCGCGCGCAGATCGAAAGCGCCGCGAAGATTATCGCGGCGCTATAGGCAATGGCGAGCCAGGAGCGTCAGCGACTGGAGCGTGCGTCGCTTCACTGCCGTTCGCTGGCACTGCCCCATCGAAGGGCGCTCGTTTTTTCAGGGTGGCTTGGGCGCCATTGGGTGGCATGTTTTTGCGGATCCCACGCCTACGGATGGCGCCTAGATGGACACCGCAAAAGCATGTTGGCGTCGAACTTGTCCAAATCGGTGACAGGTGCGTGGAACGCACAAATAAGCGATTACTTGCCGTGGACTGGCGAACATGCTTTTGCGGTGGTTTGGCCGGGGCCAAACGAAGGCGAGGGATCCGCAAAAGCATGCCACCCAACGCCGTCAACTGAAAATTTCAACCAATTAGAGTAGTGGGAGCCTTTTCTGGATTCACGCCGTCGCGCACCTTTTCCAACAGACCAATGAGCAACCTTAATTCGTCGCGGTCCAGCGCCTTGAGCAGATCGCGTTCGAGGTCGGCCACCGGCTTGTCGAGCTTGTTTAGGACGCCTTCGCCCTCCGTGGTCACTTCCACGAAGATCACGCGCCGATCTTCGGTCGAGCGCATGCGTTTGACGAGGCCCGCCTTTTCGAGGCGGTCGATCAGGCCGGTGATGCCGGGGACGACCGCGATGGTGCGGCCGGCAATCTCCAGGATGGGCAGCGGCGTGCCTTCGCCTCGCAAAATGCGCAGGATGTTGTACTGCGCCGGCGTGAGCCCGTGCTCGCGAAAGAGGCGTTCGAAGCGGATGTGGAGTTGGTCGTGGGTGCGGGCCAGGTTCAGGTATGCCTCCTGCTCCAGGCTCGCGAAGCCGTCGCGTTTCTTCAGTTCCTTCTGCAATCGATTTGTAGACATGATGAGAGCTTCAATCGGGTATTTCGATGCGGCTTAGAAATGGTGCTTCGTTGCTTTCGCTTCGCGGACGGGCGTTATTTCCTGCCCGGTTCCAACTTCGGCGGCAAGGCGCGGGTCAGGTACGCCAAGAGGTCTGCCATCTCAGGCGGCGAGATGTCTTTCTCCAATCCCTCCGGCATGGCCGACTTGCCGGTGCTGGTCAGTTCCTCAAGCTCGCCGCGCAGAATGTCCGTCTTCTTACCGTCGACGGCGACCAGGGTGATGCTCGTGCTCGTCTCGGCGGCCAGGATGCCGACGTGGGTGACGCCCGCCTTGGTCGTCGCCAAATAGTTGAGATAGCGCGACTCGACCGCGCGGTTCGGATCGAGAATCGCGCTGAGCAATCCCCCCGGCGTGCGGTCGCCTACGGAGGCGAGTTCCGGCCCGACATCCTGCCCCACGTCGCCGACGCGGTGGCAAGTGGCGCACGACTTCATAAAGATCTTCGCGCCCTTCTTCGCGTCGCCTTCCAGGGTTAGCGCTAGAAGATAGTCGTTGATCGCCTTGGCTCGGTCCTTGGTCGTGGTGGACGCGAGGAGCTTTTCCGCCCGGACGCGCGTGGACTTATCGCGATGATTCAAAAGCCGCTGCCGCCGCACCGCGTCAAGTTCGGATGGTAGGATGGTCTTCGCTTCGAGATGGACGAGAGTCACTTCGGTCCACTCAGCCCTTGCGGTGAGCGTGTCGAAAGCTGGGCCGCGCAGGTTGGGGGTGAGGTGTTTCCATTTTTTGATGAGCATGGTGGGCGTCTTGTCGCCGCCGACCCGGGTTAGGTGTTGCAAGACGGCCAGTTGAACCTCGTCGGGCGTCGCCGGGACGAGAAGATTTTCAAGTTGCGCCATATCCTCGCGCCGCTGCGTCAGCCCCCGGCCCAACAATCGGACCGCGGCGATTCGTTCCGCGAGCGTCGCTTTCGAATTGTTCGCCACGCTTCGGGCGGCATCGAAGACGCCGTTGAGTTTTTCATTTACCCTGCCACCGACGGACTTCATCGCTTCCGCCAGTGACGACTTTTTGTCATCCAATGCGTCGCAAATGGTCGCCAGTCCGATCATGTCGTCGCTGCTCGCCGCTCCGCGAATCGCGCGCACGAACAGATCGGGCGGAACGTCTTTTTTGTCCGCCAGCAGAAAGCGGATCAGATTCCGCGTGAGGTCTTGAGGGAAATCCACATCCGACTGCAATTTGCTCAGTTCGACCAGGCGCGGCGCCGACTTTTTCGTGATGGAACTCAAGACGGCGGCTGAAAGGTATTTATCCTTGGCAGCCATCCCTGCCAGTCGCAGGAGCAATTTCGCCGCATCCATTTCGCGGGATTCTCCCATTGAGTATGCCAGTTGCAAACGCACCTGCGCGTCTTCCGTCTCCAGATTCGGTGTCAAAGTTTTCTCGAAATCCTTTAAGGGTTCGAAAATCCAGACCGTTTCCTGAATCAAAATGGCATGCTTGCGCACGGCGGGATGAGGATCCTCGAGCGCGATCAGGCACGCAACGCGATTCGCCCTTTGGAGACCTTCCATCACCATCAGTGTGTGCAGTCGCGTTTGTGGCCGTTTGCTTTTCATTGATGCCAGCAAATCTTCGTTCTTTGGTTCCTTGCGGTCCGGTTCGACCAGGAGCCGTTGGGCCGTATCTCGCTGCCAACCGCTCGGGCTATCCAGCGCCGCGACCAATCCCTTCGCGTCCAGCTTCGCCAAGTTCGGAATCTCTCGCGGCTTTTTTTCCTTGGGAAACACGCGATAGATGCGTCCCTTGTCATGGCCCGCGCGGAGATCGAGCTTCGCCTGCCATTCCTTGGGGATCCATTCGGGATGCTCGATCACGTAGCGGTACATGTCGGCGATCCAGAGGGCGCCGTCGGGGCCCGTCTGGATCATGGCCGGGCGGAACCAGTTGTCGCTGGAGGCCAAGAACTCCGAATCCTTCTCGTCGGCCGCCCGCTTGCTGCGGAAGGTGACGCCTTCGGGCCGCATGATCTCGCGGTGGATCAGATTATGCACCGGTTCGGCGACGAAGCTGTTGCCCTCGAAGTCGGGGCCGAACAGGTCGTCGCGATAGATGATCGTGCTGCACGCGGAGGTGAAGTGGTTGACGGCCGCCGGCGTGTTGAAGCGGGGCAGGGGCTTGCTGATCGGATAGACGCGCGCGGCGCCCGGCGCCTCGGAGACGTTGACGCGCACGTCGGTAAAGAGCAGGGCGGGGTTGCGGCGGAGGTAACGGTCTTCGAGGACGTAATGAAACATCGGGTTGGAGTTGTTGTTGCCGAACCAGTTGCCCCAGTCGTCCCGGGCCCGGCCAAATTGCGATTGCCCCGTCACCGCTTCGATGTCGCCGTTCTCCGGATCGATGCGGAAGTCTCGGCCATTGATGTTGACTTCCTTTCTTGGCATCTTGTTGGATTTGATCGTGCCGCCGGAATCGCCGTTGGCGCCGTAGATATAGTTGTCCAGTCCCCAGACCAGGCCGTTGACGCGGTGCTGCTGATTGCCTTCCCGGAAGCCGGTGTAGAGTTTTACGACCCGGTCGGCCCTGCCGTCCTTGTCGATGTCCTCGGCGTAGAGGATGTCCGGCGCACAGGTGATGAGGACGCCCTTGTCCCAGGGAAAGACGCCGGTGGGATAGCCGAGGTTGTCGAGAAAGACGGTGGCCTTGTCGTACATGCCGCCGGGCTTGGATTTTTCGAGGATTTTGATGCGGCCGCCTTTTCTGTGTTTGGCGCCGGCGCCGAGGGGATAGTCGCCCATTTCGACGACCCAGAACTTGCCGTCCGCGCCCCAGGCGAAGGCGATGGGGTCCATGACGGCGGGTTCGCAAGCGACGAGTTCGACCTGAAAGCCGGGTCGGGCCTGGATGCACTTGAGGGAATCCCGCGGCGACTTCGGGCCGGGCTCCATGCGGTACTTATCCTGGCCATGCGCGAGCGCGGGTACAAGCAATAGGAAAAACAGCGAACGCATGAGAGACTCCAACGGGAAGTGAATTGTTGTAGATGGTACGATGTATGAGAAGTCAAGTAAAGTATTAAAATCTGAGAAATGCGAAAGTCCGCCCCGTCCCCGTTTCGCGCTCGCCCCATCCCCGGCAGTCCCGATGTCCTTATGGTAAGATCAACCGAGTTGCCTTCGATGACCCAGGAGAATGAACGTGCCATCGCCGTTTCCGGGCATGGATCCCTATTTGGAAGGGGAACTGTGGACGAATTTCCACACGCAGTTCGCGGTGGAGATCGCGCGCCAACTCTCGCCGACATTGCGCCCCCGCTACGCGGCTTTCACGGAGAAACGATTCGTCGTCGACGCCCAAGACGATGGCGGCGTCTTCGTCACAAGCATGTCTCCGGACGTGGCGCTCGCGGACTTGGGACAGGATGTCGATGCCGCGCCGACGCAGGCGGCCTCGGCGCCGATGGAGACCATTTCGCTTTTGCCGGAAGAAGTACCCCACGTCTGGATCGAAATTCGCGACGTGGAAGCGCGCAGGCTGGTTACATGCATCGAGTTTCTTTCGCCGACGAACAAGCGGGGACAGGGGCGCGCGGAGTATCTCAAGAAGCGCGCGACGGTGCTGCGCAGCGACGTCAACTTGTTAGAGATCGACCT
>Ga0163144_10004296_pt1 | contig 32147 bp, 29 predicted proteins | sample OliLak19BULKMAT1_FD_123175 | JGI IMG/M metagenome (GOLD analysis project Ga0163144, IMG submission 123175) | Freshwater microbial mat bacterial communities from Lake Vanda, McMurdo Dry Valleys, Antarctica - Oligotrophic Lake LV.19.BULKMAT1 | ecosystem: Environmental > Aquatic > Freshwater >... | reverse complement strand
TTCACGCAGCTTGGCGACGATCTGTTCTGCACCGGGACGCTTCTTCATGGTGAATCCTTTCCGGCACTATAGGCCGGATGGATTCTCCCATATTCCCTGGATCAGGTTTCGGGAAGGGGGTCACAAGAACTAACTGTAGCATCGGCAATGTCATCGCTATGAACTTACCGGTATTCGGGCCAACAACATGATACGCATAGATTGAACCGAGGAAGTAGTACGGATTCGACAAGTGACGCACCGCACTCACTAGCAACATCACGCCGATGCACAACGCGGCGCCACTTTGCCCAAAATGACCAAAGAAGTTTTGTCGTTGGCCTCTCGAATGAAGTGCGCGTCCGCCGTCCATCATTTGGATAGTGCTTGCGAAGGAGATTGTTTGGAGGCAGACCACTCGCGGTAACCCCCACGATAAATTGCCAGATTGGTGTAGCCGTTGAACTTTAGGAAGCTCGCGACTTTGTCCCCGTATGGACATGCAATACTTTGGCAAAAGAGTATTAACCGATCATCTCGCCGAATACCTACTAACTCCTCTCGACGCTCCGACAATGTCGAATCGACGGGCAAATTCCTTGCCCCTTCGATTGAACCTTTATTAAAGTCGCGCGCACGACGAGCGTCGAGCAGGATCGCAGAGCGGTCCTTCACGACATGACTTAGTTCATTGAGCGTTATTTCGGGGACCTTAACAGAATGGTATCGAGCTGAAACGTCTGCAACCGCATGCATGTTGTAAAAAAATCCAATATCGCTTTGCAAATGAAACGCAACGCTCAATAGGGATGAGAGGATTATTAGGATGGCAATCTGCCATGCCAACGAACTCATACGCTTAGTCGTTGTGCCTATCCACCAAGCCGAACTCGCCTTGGCGACAATGATTACCAAGCCAACGCCGACGATCATGTAAGCGAAGTCGACTTTGCTGACTATCGTGACCGAGGAGTCATCAATTGTGCCAGGCGAAACTCCGATTGCGAATCCATCCCAATTTGCAAGCAGCTCGGCCTTTGAAAGGGCTTGTGTGTTGGACGGAGGCTCAAGAATCAAAATCCGATCATGATCGACACCCAAAAACGCAACCCAATGATCGAATTCAGTGTCACTCCAGCTTGCGCGCATATGTAACAGCATCGGGGAAGTCGATCGTGCTAGCTCACGATGCGTCAAGTTTTGGAACGGATATGCGTGGCAACCTCGGTCTTCGATCGCTTGGATCAATTCTTGGGCCGTACTGCCCCGTCGCGAACCAACGTATTTTTTGTGCCAAAGTTCGTCTATATCCGTCTTGCAACCAACTGCATTTAGGCATGCGGTAACACTGTAAATACCGCAATATGGGCCTGCGGACTTGATATCTACCAACTCCGGCGATTGCCCCGGCTCACTCGTGGGCGCCGCGCATGCAAGCAGGCTCCATATGAAAAAAACCAATACTACAGCGATAGCGCCACGAAACGGGCTCAGAATAGCGATAGCATGACGCGTCTCGAAAAACACATCCACACCCTCAACGAGACGCCATCCTGTGGCGATAGATTATTGCCACCAGGACTACTATAGCAATAACTGCGTTCAGAATTAACCAGAAGTGCCTTCCGCTATCCGGAGGTGGCGGCGTAAATTGCGCTTGTTCTGCAAACTTGATGGCACCTGTACCTGAATTCGGTATGATTTTGCCGTCTTGCCACACGAAACCGAGCTGCGGAGCATCTTCCATCGAAATCCGAGTGCTATTCGGGATCGGAAAGTGTATCGCAAACTTTGCATCACCGATGGGGCCGTTGAGCGCCGCCGAAACTACTTCCAATTCTCTTAGCAAAGTTTCGCTATTGCTCCCGTCGGAACGAGCGACGGAAATTGTGACCGACGATGGAAACGGAATCGCACTTTCCACGCGAAGTTGATTGACTTCATATGCGTAGTGTGGATAAGGAGCGACTGTTGGATCTGCTGTGTCGAGTACTATTCGGCGAGGCATAAATTGAGCGGCCGGGTCTAGCCAAATCTCAATCGATAACTTGGAGGATTGTCCGGCCAACACCCTCATGGGTAATCCGTCAATGTCGCGCATCTCTGAAGAGAGGGGCAGACTTTGCATCAGGCCGACAAGACTAGTTTCTTCAGCCTTCAACGGCATGTAACCCACGAGGGCGCCAAAAAACGAACGCCCTACAATCCGATTCCAGTCTTTGACAGAAACTTCCATTACACTACTTACCGCGACAGCCTTACTCGTCTTGGGATCCGCAGATATTTGCAAGTATCGTTCGCGAGAGACCAATTGCTCGGTCAGCGAGATCGCGTCGGCGGCCCGGTCTGGAATATCGAGAGGATGCTTTAAAACGTGAATTCTATGGCGCCGCTGATCGACGGCAACGTTAACGCGCTCTCGTTCGACCAGCCGGCGGCCTGCCGCAGATTCAGCATACAGCCTTGCTTCAAGAGTTAGTTCCGCTGTCTCGCAATTCTGAAAATACGAGCGAAGTTTTGCCAGCGCACCCGCAGCGTCGAGTTCATCGGCAATACCTAACGCCGGACCCTGCAGATCGAGAATGGTGATTAGGCAAGCAGCCCCAATCAATCTAGAGATTTTCACGGATGAGGGCGAGTCTTGTGCGATGTGAAGTGTTATTGAGTCCAATGAGCCAGAGGGGCCCAACGAAAGTCCCACAAATACAACGATACGGGCCGAACCGACAAACCCATTTTGTAATTTGGATTTGATATCGTAAAAACTATTTCAAGACACAAGATGATTGTTTTGTCGACCACCGTCGCGTAACGCCGCATTGCTAGTTTCAGAGCAATTTTGAACGCGGGTGACAAATTATTAGACGATCATGGGCATGGTACTCGTTCTCACAAGGGGGCATTTTGTGACAGTACCTGGCGATCAAAATTGACAGTCAGTCGCAATACCTGCTGGCGTCAATTCTCTAAATGGAACCAATCGATTGTTTGGTCGCGGTTGCACGCCCCACTACCTGTGGAGCCTGGTGCTATAAACCTGGAGCGAACCGTCCAGAAGGCCGCCGTAGTGGCCCACGACGACATCCCAACCCTCTTGCAAGTGTCATTTCTTATCGTATTCTCCTGCGAAAAATGTGATTGTCCGCTTTAGGATAACAACTCGACAATCAGGGCTTCTGAGTGAACCGGACAATCCCATCGTTCGGCCTCGTGACGCTCCGATTTTATGAGCACTTATTGCCGAGCACGACATCCCATAACTGTGTGCAATCCATGTCGTTCATCTTACAAACCTCATTTGTAGAAGCAGAGGAATTGTAGTCGTTTCCGGCAACACACGCCTTGACATCTCCGCCGCAATTTGGATCCTGGGTACTGGAATTGCAAGGTATCAGAGTGGTAGCGTCGCAATCGCAGTGTCCAGCACCGACGACAGCGAATTCTAAAGGATCAGCCTGGCTCGGCCCTGAAACAACCAGCAGAACATATGCAAGCATTAAACCGAGCAACAAAGAAGACGTCTTCAGCATGTCAGTTTCTCCATTTTCGATTTGTGCGGCGGACGCTCAGGTGCCCCCCCGCGGGCGGCTCCCGAAAAGCTCTTCGGGGGTGCAGTCTATCAAATCAATTGTTCTCGTCAAGCATTTTTTAGGTTCTTCTCGCACCTGTCCCCGACTGATTGTACTGTGCAACCTTCAGAGTGAGTGCGCGCGTCCGACCGCCGAGATTGTCGCCGCTTGCGCCGCAACCAGCTCGATTCAAAAGGCGGATAAGGTTGGCCAGAATCACCGACTCGTCCCTGAATCAATTGGCTGACTATTGTGGCGCGACCACGATAGCTTCCCACTAAGGGCCGTGGTTGCGTGCTTGGATCAAGTGAATCAGGTCGCCTACCGTTTGTATTTCTGCCAGTTCTTCGTCGGCGATCTTCAACCGCCACAGTTGCTCCAATTCGCAGCGCAGATCCAGAATATCAAGGGATGACAAGCCGACGTCCTCGATGATCCTGGAATTGTCATCGAGTCGATCGAACCGAGCTCGACCATTGGAGGCGCGATGTAGCGCAACGAATAGTGTTTCGAGAACCTCGTCGCGAGTAGGTGACATCACGCTTCCTTCTCCAGCAAGATTGCCACATTGTTCCCACCGAATGCGAACGAATTGGACATCGCAAAATGAACATGCTGCGGCCGGCCGACATGCGGCACGTAATCAAGACCTAAATCCGGGTCAGGCTCATGGCAATTGATCGTTGGTGGAATGAAGCTTTGTCGAATTGCCTCGACACAGACAACGAATTCGATCGCTCCTGAGGCCCCAAGCGAATGGCCGAGCATCGCCTTGGTCGAACTGACCGGCATTGCTGCCCCCCGTCTACCAAAGACATCCGTGATCGCCCGCGCTTCGGTTTCGTCGTTTGCTTTCGTGCCGGTGCCGTGTGCATTGATATATTCGACGTCTCCCGGTTGAACCCCGGCATCAGCTAGGCAGCCTTCCATCGCGCGGCGCTGCCCGGCGGCGGTCGGAGTCGTCACGTGAAATGCATCACTTGAGGTGCCATATCCCCGGATACTCGCTAAGGGAGCTGTGCCTCTACGCTTCGCATGGTCTCTTGACTCCAAGACGACCATCGCAGCGCCCTCGCCGAGAACCATTCCGTTTCTGCTTCGATCGAAAGGCCGACAGGCATTTTCAGGCTTGGGGTTTTGCGCAAGGACTCGCAATTTCGTCCAGCACGCGAAAACCACGGGAGTCAAAGGGGAGTCGGCCCCTCCGGCCAGCACGATTTCTGCGTAGCCGTGCCGAATTAACACCGTTGCTAGCCCAATCGCAGAAGCGCCGGAGGCACAAGCCGAGGCAATGACAAGATTAGTGCCAATCGCACCAAAATGAATCGACAGATTGCACGACAGAGAATTGAACATGGATTTTGGGATGGTAGTCGGGCGAACGGCCGCAGGCCCGCGCTGAAAGAAAGTCGCGTACCCCACTTCGGCTTCGTGGCAGGGGCCGTGTCCTGATCCCACGATTGTCTCAATGCGGATGGACGGGTCGAAAAGTTTGTCGGAGGAGCCCAAAAGTTGGGCCTGGCCTAGCGCTTCGCGTGCCGCGACCAACCCCATTTGGACATCCTTCTCAAGGCGAACCTCACAATGCTGCCGCAAGTGCTTTTCGGCTACAAAGCCTTTAACCTCGGCCGCATAACGGACTGGATAAGTTTCTGGATCAAGGTCTGGCAGCGATTGAATCCAATCTACGCCGCTCCGACCGTTGCGAACGCCATCCCAAAGAGCGCTCACGCCAACACCAAACGGCGTGACCGCACCCATACCCGTTACCACAACATCTCGGCCACCATTGCTCATTGTGGTAGATTCGCAAGTGCCTCGTAAGATCGGAACGCTACTCTAGTAGTGATCATCACGATTTCGGTGCGGCACGTCAATCTTGTGCACCGTGCTTGGGATCTGCGAAACGAACATATGGTCAGTGTGAGTCTGGCGTTGTTCGCAATGACCGGTGATAATCAGCCCAGCTACGCGAATTTCTGACCGGATCGTACGGGTTCACGGCCGATGTTGTTCAATTCCCTCACGTTTCTGCTGTTCTTTGCCTGTGTCCTGGCCGTTCACTCACTCCCTTTTCCCTGGACGCTGCGAAAGTTCAATCTGCTAGTTGCGAGCTATGTTTACTACGCTGCCTGGGATGTGCGGTTTCCGATACTCCTTGTCTACGCAACCGCCACAAACCTGCTGGCCGCGAGGATGATTGCACAGTGGGACCAGTACTTTGGCCGTCGCCGATTCGTTCTGTGGCTCAACGTTGCTCTCAACATTGGGCTACTGTGTGCGTTCAAATATGGAAACGAGTTCTTCGAGGCCTGCAACTGGCTTGCTCGCGAGTTCAACCCATCCTACGAAACACGCACGATCAAAGTCCTTTTGCCAATTGGGCTTTCGTTTTTCACATTTCAATCTTTGTCGTATACGATCGACGTCTACCGCCGCAAGTTGACGCCCGCAAGCTCCCCGCTGGATTTGGCGCTGTTCGTCGCGTTCTTTCCTGTGCTGCTCTCCGGTCCGCTCCTCCGGGCGGGAAACTTCCTGCCGCAGTGTGCGGCTCCCCGCCGCGTGACACTGGACCACGTTGGTATGGGCGCTGCCTTTATCACCCTGGGCCTCTTTATGAAGATCACGCTCGCCGATCACATGCTCTTGCCGGTCGTCCGGCAAGCCTATGATCCTGCTCTTCATCCAGACGCACTGACCGCGTGGATCGGCACCCTCGCATTTGCCGGCCAAGACTACTGCGACTTTGCGGGGTACACGACCTGCGCCGTCGGACTTGGTTTCTGCCTTGGGTTTACCCTGCCCGACAATTTTCGAGCCCCGTTTGCTTCCGTCGGTTTCCGCGACCTCTGGCAGCGCTGGCACATCACGCTCGTGGCCTGGATGCGTGATTACGTGTTCAATTCTCTCGGCGGCGTCTATAAAGGCTATCGTCGTGCCGCGATCAACGTGATGATCGTTTTCTTGCTGATCGGCCTTTGGCACGGCGCGGCGATGACGTATGTGATCTTTGGCCTCCTTCACGGTTCGTATCTCGTCATCGAGACGATTCTTCAGCGATCGCCGCTTCGACGGCTCAAGATTTGGGACGGCGTGTTCGGTATAGCATTGCTGTGGCTTGCGACAATGATCCTCTGCCTAATTGCGTTTGTGTTCTATCGCGCCACGACGCTGGGACAGTCGGTGATGATCCTCTCGGCGATGCTCGGTATGGCTCACCCCTCCTCGGCCTTCACGCTGCCTGACTACGACATCTTCCTGGCGATCTTCCTAATTGAGTCTCTGGTGATTACACATTGGTTGCGCCGGAACCTTAGTCTTGGTGAGGTAATCATCCGGAGTCCTTGGTGGGTAACCGCCGTCTGCCTGGCAGCAATGCTCTTGTCGATGACATTAAGCTACGGTGAATCGCAAAAGTTCCTCTATTTCAACTATTGACGATCCGGCGACCTCGACTCGAAGCCAGCGGCGGTCCACTCGATGGGAAGCTATCGAGCTTTCAAAACTCCCCGTTTGCTTAGCTCGGCAATCAGTGTGTCCGTAAACTGAACCGCGTCGCGATAATCAAGGTGAGAATCGTCCGGGCAAATGAACCTCCCGGCGCCCTCAAATTCCGCCCAGTGGATACAGGTGCCGCTACTCGTCGCTGCAAACCGGTCCCAATATTTGGTCTTCGGATGGAATTTCTCCTCAATTTTGAGCCGCTCCCCTGAAGATGGCATTCCAACGAACACGACCCGGCCCCCCCGGTCCTGGATGCGGCGCACGAAGCCGTCCAATTCCCGGAGGTCGCCATCGATATCTTCTGGCGCGGGATGTTCTGCGCGCAAGTACTGCTTCAGAAATGAGTCTGCATTTTCTCGTCGAAACCCTTCGAGGTTGTTCATCAGCGCAAAGTTGATCTCAAGTGATCGGTCTGCCCGCATTCGCACATGGTTAGGAAAAGGGAGTCGCCCCTGGGCTGCCAATTCCTTGACGCCGGAGCGGAGACCTGATTCTGAGTTGTTGATCGCCAATAGATCGGCAGCGCGCGCGCTTTCATAAGCCTCGCACTGTTCTTTAATCGTGGCAGTCGACTCATAAAGCCTACGTTGGCTTTCCCATCGGTCACGAATCAGAAACGGTGCAAGCATGTCGCAAATCACAATACCATTGAAACGCTGATCCTGGGCAATCGTACGCAAGACCCCAACAGGGCTGTCCCCAGCATATTGGCCGAGCTGGACAACTTGGTTGTCCGGTAACTGCTTGCGCATTTGATGGGTCGATATGCCGGCTTGAATCCTCGATGCGCCGATAAGAACGATACTCTTCGGTCCACCCACCGCCGCACGCTCGTACCAGTATTTCCACAACGCCGGTGAGTCAACTGCCGAAGGTCGGTATCCCAATGCTCGCCACGCGCTCTCAGCCGACAGCAATCCTGTCCCAAAAACCGACAATGCAACCGACCATGTGAGCATCCACGGCACTCGTGGAACACATGGATTGCGGTCACCAGATTTGGATACGAGTAGATTCATCGTGGGGTCTCGTCGGAACCAATCATCGGTAGGCCAAGTTTCACCCGAACCCGATTCACTTCGTCGAGCGTCAAATGGTAGATGTAGATTGAATAGCCGGCATGGGCCACAGGTGTAAACTCAAGAAAATACCCATAGAATCCGAGGTTCGGATAGGCACTCCGCCCCGGCCACTCGTCCCCGTGGAGGAGGTTCACAGTAACTGCGTACCAACCCGGCCTGGGACCAAGGTCTTTTGCAGTTGTTGCATCGACTGACGCTGATGGCGGCGAACCCGATGGGGGGACGAAGTAATCGATTCCGGCCACCCGAGGATCGACAGACTCGTAATCCCAATACGCGAGGCCGAAGGGGCGAGCTTCCGGATGCTGGTCGTACCAGCGCTTCAATTGCAGAAGATCCTGGCCGTAGTCGATATTGCTGCTCAACAAGTGGTAATGTCCAAAGCGCGGTCCGCCAACTAGTTCGTTGAAATAGGAAAGGCTGTGCGGATACACCCATATGCTGCTAAAAACAGACCCAAGCACGGCTGCCACTGCGATGCTAGAAAATAAGCGGTTTTGTGACCACGTGACCCCCGCGATTCGTGAGGTCCAAATGAACGCGAACGGAAAGCACGGCAGCACGTACCGAAAGTGATCGGAGAATCCTGGAGAACTGCTCACTAGTGCGAAAATCACGATTGCCGGTGCGAGCAAAATCAATTCGTCGCGAGCCAGATGCGCGCTGTCCATCCGACTAGCTCGAAGAAGCAACGCGAGGAGCACGAGGCACCACGTGCCAAGAGGGACTTTGATCGCCAGAGCGTAGAGGTAATAGAATGGCAGTCCGCCTTTGGACCATTCGCCTCGGAGGTATGTCACTTGCACGTCAAGACCGCCCTCCAGGTGATGGCGCTGCACGTCGATACCTTCAACGAACGACCGAGGCAACGGGACCGGGAGCTGCCCAAGCAGAGTTCCTGCGAAGCGATTGCCGTGCCCATCCGATGCTCCCGTTAGCGCTTGGCTCCGAAACGTGTACGAACCAAGCCGCTCTAAAGAACCTTGAAATCCGTAGCCGAGGTTCAATAGGTCGATCGCCAGGAAGAGCATTGCGGCCAGCATCGCGCCTTGCGCGACCCAAGTTTGGAGGGAGCGACGACTTTCAGCGATTGCAATGCGCCAAATGACCCATAGCACCGGCCACAGAACAAAAAAGACTAATATGGTCATTTTCGTCAGTAGCGCCACACCCAATCCCACACCCGCCAGCAGTGCGTTCATGACGGTGGCGTGACGCAACCATCGCCAGAAGGCAAAGTGCGCGATCAGTCCGAGACTGGTGGCCGGCACATCGTGTGAAACCAGCTGCCCGTGTGCCAGGATGTTAGGGCAAAAGCACCACAATGTCGCTGCGAGCAGCCCCGACCAATCGCCATACAATTCGCGCCCCCATGCGAAACAGGCGATGGCGCCTAGCACGCTGAACGGAATGCAGGCCCATCGCCCAAGTGTGAATAGCCAAAACGACCGCTCGCCATTTGTGCGTATGAACTCGCGGCCGATCGACCGACCACTACCTTCGACGCTCAACGCCGTCGAGTCGTGTTCGGCAAATAGGAGAGGTATTGCTGCCAAGAGACCCACATGCGGCGGATTTCTAGTCACAATGTCAAGTCGCCCCGTCTTCCACGTCGCCCAACCACCTGGCAACCACTCAACCTCATCGATCGTCGGCGAATGCACGTGCGCGCCCCAGGCCAGGAGTACGACGTGAACGAATAGAAGCACGATCAAGGATCGTGTGGCTAGTGTGCAGCAAAGTCGGGGGCATGACTTCGCGCCTGTATTTCGACCGAGCGTGCCGAAGGTATCTACCTCTCGGCTAGAACGGGAGTTCGAGCGGCCCACGGTAATCTCGACGATGCATGTTGTGCCACACGTTCGTATCAACTTCATCAGCCACAAAGTGAGCCGACCCGTCGAGCATTTGCAGATTGATTCCGCCTGGATGAACGCTGCGAGCGCCAGCTTCAAAGCTCGATCCAGGTATTCTCCAGGGGTTGCATCCCATGCCTATCGCCGCCAAGGCATCCGCACCACCGGCGAGACTTCGCACTTTGGCGCAATTGGCGACCACGTCTGATTCAGGACTGGGATTGTTCGGATTTCCAGCTTGGCGGTAAATGCCGTGACCGGCTGTTGCGGAAGCCCCAACGAATCCCAGTGCCCAGACACCACGCGGATCGGCGCGGTTGACTCCCGCGCGAATCTCATCGACGGCCACCATTTGACTGAGCCCGCGCGGGAACTCTCGAAACGCCATGCTTTTGTTCACGCCGCCAATGCCGCTTCCCCACACACGGCGAACCGTGCGTAGATCGTTCCCGTCAACCCAGAAACCATCAGTACATTTTCCGTCCGGCAGCTGTGAGACGTCGAAGTTGCCCATTAGGCAACTCTCGTTCGTGCCAGCGTTCATCGCGTAGTTGTTACGAGCGTAACCGTCGTCGACACTCTCAAAATCCGGAGTCCGCTGATAGTGGTTTTCCCGCCCGTTGTACATGTCACTGGGACATTTGAAGACCGGTAGCTCATTCGCCCGAGCCAGTTTGTTCTTGGAATCGCCGATGGGAACGGAGAAATTGATCGTCGACGCGAGCGCCGACTCCCCTACAAACGGCAACAGCATGCAAATCCAATTGGCGTAAGCTCGGTCCGGCCCGTCCGCAGAGTTGGTTTCCCTTACAAGCCGGTCAATGACCCCGGGGCCAAGCATTCCTTCGCCGAGCGGCTCACCGGGAGGATTCCATAAGATCATGGGTGGAAGTACGCGATGCGCGTCGTGATATGACGTGAGCGCGACTCCCACCTGGCGCAGGTTGGAAACACATTGAGTCCGCCTCGCAGCTTCGCGAGCAGCTTGGATCGCGGGAATGCTCAAACTTACCAGGAGTGCAATAATCGCAATGACAATGAGGACTTCGATCAGCGAGAATCCATTCGGTGTGGCGCGGCGGACAATATTCGGCAAAGGCCATCGCATCGGATCGTCCCTTGGATATACTTGGGGCACTATTCTGCCGCGCGCAAAACGCCCCTGTCAATAGAATCGGCGATACCTGGTCGTCTACACTATTACGGTGCAAGTGCGCTGCTTATGGTCAACGGATCGTCGATGATCTGAGATTAGACCACTTGGTGTTTAACCGACGTGCGGCACTCTCTCGATCGCGTCCCGCGATAATACAATTTACAGTGTATAGTCAGGTGCATTTGCGCAGCTCGAACGAATGCTCTTCTTGCTAGCTGGCTCGGTTGCCGCGCATATGCAGGTGGTCTGGTAACTGCAGTTCAACGACGGCAGGCGTCGTCGCTCATTCCGGCATTCTAGCAGGCGCGGGCGCCACGATCACGCCAGCGCGGTAAAAGGTGGTGGGTGACTAAAGAGTGTAGGCGTTTGGGACTAGGGCGTGAAACGGTGGCCAAGGGTATCGGCCGCCTCCTCAAGCGTCAGGCGATCTTCTTGAACCGCCTTCCTGGCGACGGCTTGGATGGCATGTTGTTGGATGTAGCCCGCGTATCCCCCAAACCCCAGAAAAAGTCAAATCGCAAATACAATCCAAGAGTGTCGGCGGAACCAGCGGTGGTCAGGCGCGGGGTTCATGGGACAACAGCCTGCTTACAAAGCGCGCTCGTACTCGAACTGGCATGAATACAAACACGCAGAGCATGAGTAAATTTGAAAGTGCCAGCGAACCGAGAAAGACGAAGGGGCCAACGACGAACATGAACAGCGGAACCGCGAATCGCGCGCCATCCGAAGCCCCCTCGGCGACAAACTCACATGCGCGATTGAGAAGCTTGATCCCGCCGGTGTGCTGTTTGTCGCTCATGCCGTCATTGTAGGAAGTCGCCGGAACCCGGAGTGGTCTAGGCTTGGGCTTGCTTTTCAATTCGAGGGTGCGCTTTTCAAGTACATCGCTTTGCCGTCGCAGCTATTCTAGTTCGCTATCCCTCATACCGGCATTCTAATGGCTCAGTCTAGATCGGGGTCACTTCCACGCAGACTGTTCCTCGCCGAGATCAACGGCGACCGGATTGCGAGCACCGGCGGCCTGGCAGGCGTGCTCTCGCTGTACTGCGCGGGGCCGAACCACGACGACGATGCGGCGAGCCGATTTAAGGCAGACGGCTTTGGCTGGCACGCGGTCAATCCAGTGCCGCCGCAAGCTTTCGGCGCACTCGCTTACGTCTTCTCTCGGGCGTCCCTGGTGGCCCTTCTCGAATGGAAGAGCCCCAGCGATCGAGCCCCGGCCGACTGGCTCATCGGCTGCTTTTGCCGCGACACGCAGCGACCGTACATGACCCACTCGCCGTCGTTCATTCGGCACACCGGCGAAGTATCCTCTCTCCCCGAGCCCGGCGGCGTTCCCGAATGCCGGCAGTGCAAGGAGTTTGTGGCGGAGGTGGAAGAATGCCCCAAGTAAGCCTGATCGCACGCCTTGCGGCGGCCTGGCGAGCATTCCGCGCCCCGTCGGGCACGACAGCCCCAAACGTCTACCGGCCAGCAGCTTCCGGCTCGTCTTTTCCTTTTCGCATCACGTTCAATGGGCAGGTCCGGCAAGTTATCGCCGACCGCTGTGTCGCGCCAGGAATTCTTGCAGCTCGATCCGTCGACCAAGGGACGCTACTCATGATGATCGTGACTGAATCCCATGTTCACGGCGAGGACATTGAAAAATTCAGGACGGCGTTAGCTGCACTCGATCAGGCAGATTGCGGAAGTGTGTAACTCACCTTTTTTCGTCCGCAAGGCTTGACAGCGTAGTGAACGAGTGTACAGTACGCTAGCACACCAACGGGGCGCCTGTTTTTCAGCCCCTGAACCCGGTGGTCGGCCGCCGTCAATGGCTGAAGGCTTGCCCTGCCGCTTACGCTTCACTAGCGCAGGGGAGCGCTTACTGAGGGCAAATCGATGGCGCGGTACTCCGTAGTCGTGTTGTCCGGAGACAAGGTTGTCAAGCGATCGTTCAAACGGCGGAGCCTCAAACGTGCAGCCAAGATTGCAAAGCACTTCAACCGCATCAACCGCAAGAGTCAATTTGTCGCGATGGTTGGCGTCCCTGTGGACGGTCAGCCGATTTCTCTCGCGATTTTGCGTGCTAAGTCTAAGCTGCGTTCCGCGTAAACTCCCGTGACCTTCGCGTGCCGGTGCCGCAGAATTGCCTGTGCCCCCTCTAGCTGATAGTCGCGGCGGACTTCGGTTCCGCGCGTGTGACGAAGCTGGTAGGGAGTCCAGTGCTGCGCGCCGGCGCGGCGAATGGCGCGGCTGAGAGACTGGCGGTAGCTACCTGCGTCGAATCGATCATGCAGCTTGCGATACGTCTTGGGGTCGCGTCGCTTCGAGGTTCCTTTTCCTCGCCATCGCTGTTGATGGTGCCAGGCAACCGACTCGCGCGGACTGAACATGAAGGCGTCGGCCGGTCGATCGAGGAACGGCAGTAAGATCGCCTGCACGCGCGGCCCCAGGCACACGACCTGATCGATGCTGTCGGCGCGGTCGATCTCTTTGGTCTTGTATGCGGTCGGTCGATATTCCCAGATGCCGAGTGTCGCTTCCATGCTGCGATCGATATCCATTGGCCGCATGATGCAGATTTCGGTCGGCCGCATGCCGGTCAGCTCGCCCGTCTGGATCATGCCGGCCAGCGTGGGCGATGCCGCAGTCAGAACCTTCTGGATGTCCTTCGGGTTGGCCGGCCGGACTCGCTGGCTTTCGCGAGGACCGTCGGTGGTCTCGCGGACGGCCGGCCTAGTGTCCGTTTCCCCGTCGGAATTCCAGCGACGGCTTTTGTTCCCGCCGTTGATCTTACGGAGAGGGGGCAAGTGCTTCAGGGCGTCAGCCTTCGCGGCCGGCATGAACTCTTCGGCCACGGCCCAGCTCATGAACCGACGAATGCGGCCGACTTGCTCGTTAATGTACGTGCGCGTCAGCGGCATATCCGTCTCGATCAGTTCCACGCCCGGCAGTAGCGTGTCGTCTGGATTTCGACGCCTGACCCAGCGGACCTTCTTGGCCTTCATCATCTCGTCGCGAACCTCCTTGAGGGCTCGCGGACCGAAGTCGACGATCGGCAGCATGCCGTGAACCCTCAGGACGAAGTGCAGCATGCGCCTGATGTGATAGTAGGCCGGATCGACGTGCGAATCGTCACACAGGGCCAGCTTCATTGCCCGCAGATACTGGTGGGCGACTTCGCAAACCGTCAGGCTCTCGCCAGGCGCCGTTGTCTTGCGCGGAGCTGCATTCGGCCTGGTGATTTCCGCGACGAACCGATTGTATGCGCCGCGGCTTTCAGCCGTGTTATAGCGGCCTGGCAGGTAGTATCGCTTCTTCTTCCAAACGACGAACGCTTTGCCGCTCGAATGGCGGCGGTACTTTGGGATTCTCATTGAAAGGGACAAAAGTCATCGTAAAAGGGACAGGCGCCTTTGCTTTAAGCGCGACCTAACTCCTTACGTGACATAGTGGACCGGAAGGGAGTTGAACCCTCGACCTCTGCATTGCGAACGCAGCGCTCTCCCAACTGAGCTACCGGCCCGGTGGCTCTCAGTCGCCCTGGGGTGGCCGACTGGCGAAGTTTTGCATTGTAGAACCGTGCCCGAACCTTGTCTAGGCAAACCAGTTGCCGCTTGTAGCACGGCACTAAGGCGACCCTTTTGCCGCGGAACTTAGGGCTCGATTCCCAAGCTTTGGCGATAGGCTTTTCGTTGGGCGGCAGTCCCCAGGTCGGCCACGATTCGTTGCCATTGCGAGGCGGCGCCGGCCAGCGCTTCGTGGGGTTTCAGGCGCCCGCTCACGGCCTCGATCACGGCCGTGTCGAGGGCGGCCATGTAGCGATCGTGTCCCGGGATGCGCGGCACAAATAGATACGCCGGGCGGCTGAGCGCGTCGCGCACGCTCGTGGCATATTGCTCGGCGGCAACGGAGCTGGTGCCCGCGTCGAGCCAGGCGTCGGGCTTGGCGATCTGGCTCGTGCGATAGAGGGTCGTTGCGGCGCTGGCGCTACTGACCGCGCCGACCCTCGGACCCCATTCGTGGCTCGAGAGCCAGGCTAGCAGCCGCAGCGCGTCCTGGGCATAATTGGCCTCGCCGCCGATCGATCCCAAGCGTCCCGCTGCACCCAACAGCGGAACCTGCGGTGCCTCGTCCGCCGGACGGTCTTCCCAGGCTCGGACGCCGACGTTGTAGACGGCCTCCGCGCCGGGCAACTCGGCAAAGGCCACCGGTGCATTTTCTGCGGTGCTCCCGCCGCTCGCCAAGTGCCCCGGCCAGGCGATCGCCAGTGCCGCCTGACCAGCGAGAAACCGCTTTCGCACTTCAGTTGCAGTCAGGTCAAGTTTGCTTTCCGGCCCCAGCTTCGCCGCCGCGACCAGGTCTTCCAGCGCGCGAACAAACGGCGGTCCGCTCACCAGCGGCGCCATGGTGTCGATATGAAACAGCGTGGAGTATTGATCGCGATGGCGCGCATAGGCGGCCGCCCGCGCCAGCAGCAACGCGCCGCCCCAACCCTCGGCCAGCGGTTCCAGGCAGCCATGCCACGGCGCGTCGGCGGGTGGCGCCGTTTCGCCCAGGTTATCGCGCTTGTTGAAAAACTCGGCCAGCTCCTGATACTCGCGCCAATTCCGCGGCGGCAGCTTGTGATGCTTTTCGAGCAAATCGGGCCGATAGTAACAGGTCAGCACCGGCGAGCCCAGCGGCACGGCATAGGTCTGCTGCCCCCAGACGCACTCGGCCGTTTGCAACGATTCGAAGACGTCGCTCCAGGCCAGCTCGCGATGTGTGGCGAAATCCGCCGGCAGCGGTGCTAACCAGCCGCGCTCGGCCAGCGTGCCCAGCAGGGCCGATGGATAGATCACGGCGTCCGCGGCCGGCGGCGCCGTCGCCGCCAGGAGCTCGGCGCTCGTCGTATCCGAAAGGGTCAAGCTCGCGCCGCTGCGCGCTCGCCACTCGCCAGAGATTTTACCGATAGCGACCGACAGCTCGGGGTCGTCGACCACCAGCACGCGCAGTGCTACTTCGCGCGTCGAAGCGGCGTCCACCGCCTTGTTCTCACTCTCGCGCTGCGGCGCGCAACCGGCCAATACCGCGACGGCCAGGCACACCAGCAGGGCGTTGATTGATCGGCCAGTCAGAAACCGTGGCATCGCGCGAGATTCCGGTGCGGGGTACGCTGCTTCTCGGCGGCGAGGGAGAACGTTTCCGCCGCAATTTGCATCCTAGAGCCTGCCGCCGTCGCAGGTCAATCGCCTGCGCCGTGGCCGCATCGCGTCCACTCGGTTGCCACTGCCCGCGGCCCGAGGTTACAATCGCCGCGTCCCTCGGGTCTCTCTCTATTCTTCTCGTTTCGCCGCCAAACTCGCGGCGTTTGGACTCCATGAGCATTTACCTGGGCATCGATATCGGCACCTCGGGCACCAAGACCCTGGCGATCAACGCGCGTGGAAAGATCCTTGCCGAGGCCACGAGTCTCTATCCCTCATACCATCCCAAGCCGCTGTGGAGCGAGCAGGACCCGGAGGATTGGTGGCAGGCCACGGTCAAGACCGTCCGCGCGGTGGTCAAGCAGGCGAAGCTCAAGCCGGCCGACGTGAAGTCGATTGGTCTCTCGGGACAGATGCATGGGTCGGTATTTCTCGACAAGCAGAACCGCGTGATTCGCAAAGCGCTGCTTTGGAACGACCAGCGGACCGCGGCCGAATGTGACGAGCTGGAGCGCCGCGCCGGCGGTCGCAGCGAGCTGATTCGCATGGTGGCTAATCCGGCGCTGACTGGGTTCACCGCGCCCAAGATCCTCTGGCTGCGCAACCGCGAGCCGCGCAATTTCGACAAGACCGTCAAGGTCCTGCTGCCCAAGGATGACGTGCGGCGGCGCATGACCGGCGAATTTGCCACCGACGTCAGCGACGCCAGCGGCATGCTGCTGTTGGACGTGGCCAAGCGCGACTGGTCGCTGGAGCTGTTGAGCAAGCTCGAACTGGATCGGTCGCTGTTGGCCGATTGCTACGAGTCAGAACAGCCCACCGGCACGCTGACCAAAGAAGCGGCCAAGGCGCTGGGGCTCTCGACCGATTGCATCGTGGTCGGCGGGGCGGGCGATTGTGCGGCCGGCGCCGTCGGCAACGGCATCGTCAGCTCGGGCACGCTATCGACCTCGATCGGCACCTCGGGCATCATGTTCGTGCATAGCGACACCGTGCAGGTTGACCCGGCCGGGCGCCTGCACACCTTTTGCCATGCGGTGCACGGCAAGTGGCACATGATGGGCGTGAGCCTCTCGGGCGGCGGTTGCCTGCAGTGGTTCCGCAATCGCTTGTGCCAGGCCGAGATCGCCGCCGCCAAAAAGACCAAGATCGACCCCTACACCATCCTGACCGAGGAGGCCGCCAAGATTCCCTCGGGCAGCGAGGGGCTGATCTTCCTGCCTTATCTCTCGGGCGAACGCACGCCCCACGCCGACCCTGACGCCCGGGCCTGCTTCGTGGGCCTGACCCTGGCTCACAGCCGAGGCCACATGGTCCGCTCGATCCTGGAAGGGGTCAGCTATGCGATGCGCGACAGTCTGGAGATCATTCAGCAGTTGGGCGTGCCGGTCCGGCAGATCCGTGCCTCGGGCGGCGGGTCGAAGAGCCCGCTGTGGCGACAGATTCAGGCTGACGTTTTTGGCCAGAAGGTCGCCACGATCAATGCCGAAGAGGGGCCGGCCTATGGTGTGGCGCTGCTGGCGGCGGTGGGGGCCGGAGCTTTCAAGAACGTCGAGGAGGCCTGCGCGGCCACGATCCGCGTGGTCAAACAGACCTCGCCCAACACGCGGGCCAAGAAGCACCACGATCAGGCATTCCCGATCTACCAGGGTCTGTACCGCGCGCTGAAAGACGACTTCAAGCGCATCGCGGCGCTGGAAAACGGCTAGAATGGGCGATCGTCGCCAGTGCGCCGAACCGATCGGTGTACGCCTGGCGGTCGTCCCCTCTTCGCCCAGGTGCTCTGATGGCCGCGATCTATCTGACCGAAGCCGACGTCGAACGGCTCTTGGACATCCGCGTCGCGATCGAGGTCTGCGACGAAGCCTTTCGTCGCTGGGGCGCCGGCGAAGCCGATAACGTGCCCCGCGTCCGCGCCCAGGTGCCAGGTATCGTCCTGCACACCATGAGCGCCGCAGCGTCGTATCTGGGCATGGTCGGTTGGAAGTGTTACACCACGACACGCAAGGGGGCCCGCTTTCATTTGGGTCTGGCAAATCTGGACGGTGAGATGCTGGCGCTGGTCGAGGCCGATCGGCTCGGGCAGTTGCGCACCGGCGCCACCACCGGAGTTGCAGCGGCCGCCATGGCCCTGCCCCTGGCCAGCGAGGTCGGGCTGTTCGGCGCCGGCTGGCAAGCGCAGGCCCAGCTCGAAGCCGTCGCTGCCGTGCGACCGATCGAGGTGGTCTATGTCTACAGCCGCGACGAACGACGGCGGACCGAGTTTGCCGAACGGATGAGTGCGCGGTTGGCGATCGACGTCCGTCCGGTCGACCGCCCGCAGGAGGCGGCCGCCGATCTGCCGATCGTGATCACGGCCACCAGCAGCCGCGCACCGGTGTTTGACGGCAACGATTTGGCCGAAGGGGCGCTGGTCTGCGCGGTGGGCGCCAATTGGTTAAGCCGCACTGAGATCGATAGCACTGTGGTCCGCCGCGCAGATAACATCGTCTGCGACAGCGTCAAAGCCTGTCAGGCCGAAGCGGGCGATTTTGTCGAGGCACTGGAAAAGGGCATTTTCGATTGGTCGCGCGCGGTCGACCTGGCCGACGTCCTCAGCGGTCGGGCCACGGCTCGCAACACGCGCGACAGCATCACGCTCTTCAAGTCGGTCGGCCTGGCGCTTGAGGACGTGGCCCTGGGCGCCAAGTTGCTTCAGCGGGCCGGGGAACAGGGCGTTGGCTGCGAGCTCCCTTTTTAGTCGGGTTGGCTCGTTGAGATGGCTCGCCTTGGTCGACGGCGGCCCGCGTCAGCCCGCGCGTTCGGCAATGCCGACACATTCCCACCCCAATTTTTTCTGGCTCCCCCGGCCGCCACCCGGTGCGCGACCGTTTGCCGTCACCAGGAATCTCGCGGAAATATCGCCTCGGGTGACTCGATCAGCTCGACGCAGCCCGGTTTCCTGTCGGGAACACGGTCTCGGTTCGCCTCGCGCATGACCTACGCTTCCCTTCGGGATGTTGTGTTTGTGCGCTCATTTTGAGGTGAATGGCCGATGACTGAAGCCAATTGGGACGAAGCGAACTCAGGCTCGAACAAATCCAAACGCCGCGGCAAAGCGCCGGTCAAACCGGCCCGCTCTTCGCGCCTGCAATTTGAAATGCTGGAACGACGCGACGTGATGGCGGGCGAAGTTCTCGCGATCGAAAGCGAGGTCATGCAGGCCTCGTGCATGAGCGTCTTCTTCCAGCAGTCGGCTCTCTTCGAAGTTCGTCAGCCCGCCAGCTTCCCCACGGTCGGCTGGGGCGAGACCAAAGCCCAGTTCGATCTCGACCATACGCCCAGTTCGGCCGATCGACCCTATTCGCGCAGCCTGGCTGCAGCCGACCAGGAGGGCGAGGGACTGCCGCGCGGCGTCGGATCACTATTAACACCGGGACAGGCCGCCCGCGCAGCCGGACCGGTCAAACGGCATCTGCGGGCCGATCAAGGCTGGCCCTCGCACGTTTACGCCCCCTATGTCGACCTCGGCGTCGACGCCCCGGCGGATATTGCCCGGGCAATGGAAACACAAGGCATTCGCTTTCTCAACCTGGCGCACATCGCGGCTGACTCGCGGCTGCGACCGAGCTGGGGTGGCGACGACGACCGTGCGGTCGACGGCGGCACGTTCGACCTGTCACTGCGCCAGCAGATCAGCCAATTGCGCGCCCTGGGTGGCGATGTGGCGGTGTCGTTCGGCGGTCCGCGCGGCATCGAGTTGGCCGAGGCGATCAACTCGGTCGAGGACCTGCAAACGGCCTATCGCGGCGTGGTCGACGCTTATGGCGTCCGCCGCATCGACTTCGACCTGAGCGAGCCCGCGCTCGATGACACGGCTTCGGTTGACCGCCGCTGGCACGCGGTGGCGGCCCTGCAGCGCGAGTTTGCGGCCAAGGGGCAAAAGCTTGACGTCTGGTTGACCGTGTCCCCAACCCAGCAAGGGTTGAGCACGGCGGCGCTGGAGGCGATCGATTCGGCCGCGCGCCACGGCGTGACGCTGGGCGGTGTGAACCTCAAGCCGGACCAACCGCGCGACGCCGACGAGCCGACCGGCGACGGCAAGCTTGGCCAGCACACCATCGAGGCGGCCGCCAGCGCCTATCGGCAGTTGCAAGATCACGGATTCGACCGTGGCAATCGCGATGGCGGGTTGTCCTGGTCGCAAATCGGCATCACGCCCACCGTAGGTCGCGATGCGGGGCGGCAAGCCTTCACCGCCGCAGACGCGCGCACGGTGTATGACTTTGCCGAGCAACAGCGGCTGGGCATGATTGGGCTGTGGACCCTGGGCGCCGAGTCGCGGCAGGCCGAGGGCGCCGCCAAATCTGCCGATGCGACGCCGAACGCAACGGGCGAGGTGTCCGAGATCTTCGCGCCGTTCACCGCGCCAGTGGCTGAGTAGCCGGCACCGGTCAATCATCGGCCGACCGACTACCGGCGGGCAGTTTACCGGCGGTCGATGCCGACCCATTTGCGCAGCGCCGGTCCGGTGTAGTTGGCGCGGGGGCGAATCAGGCGGTTGTTGTCCAACTGCTCGATCACATGCGCCGCCCAGCCCGCCACGCGGCTGACCACGAACAATGGCGTGTACAGCTCGACCTCCAGGCCCAGGTAGTAATACAGTCGGGCGCTGGGCCAATCGAGGTTGGGGGGCAGCCCCTTTTCGCCGCGGACAATCCGCTCGATGGTGTCGGCCATGGCTTCCATGTCCTGGTTGCCAGTCTCGGCGGCCAGTTGCCCACAGAGCGTGTGCAGATAGGCAGCCCGGGGATCGCCGGTCTTATAGACCCGATGGCCAAAGCCCATGATTCGCCGCTTCTTGGCCAGCGCATCGCGAATCCAGCTCTCGGCCTTCTCAGCCGTGCCGACTTCTTTAAGTACTTCCATCACGGCCTCGTTGGCGCCGCCGTGCAGGGGGCCCTTGAGCGCGCCGATCGCGCCGGTGATCGCCGAGTGCATGTCGGACAACGTCGAGCTGACAACCCGGGCTGTGAAGGTCGAGGCGTTGTATTCGTGCTCGGCATACAAGATCAGCGACACGTCCATCGCCTTGGTCGAGCGTTCGGTCGGCGCCTTGTCAAAGAGCATCCAAAGGATGTTGCCGGCCAGCGACAGCTGGGGGTCGTAGGCCACCGGCTTTTTGCCGCGGGCCAGGCGATAACGCGTGGCCATGACCACGGGCAACTGGGCCAGCAGCCGCTCGGCCTTGCGCACGTTGGCCTCGTGGCTGTTGTCGCCGGTTTCGGGATCCCAATGGGCCAGTGCGCTGGCGCCGGTGCGCATGATGTCCATCATGGCCGTGCCCGGCGGAATCTGACCGAGAAACTCGGTCATGGCGGTGGGGATGCTCGCGGCTTTGTTCAGTCGCTGGCGAAAGCCGGCCAATTGGTCGGCGTTGGGCAGCTCGCCGTGAACCAGCAGGAAGGCCACCTCCTCAAACGTCGAGTGCTCGGCCAGGTCGTCGATCAGGTAGCCCCGATATTGCAGGCCGCCCGCGATGGTACTGATCGCCGTCTCGCCGGCGATGACCCCTTCCAAACCGGGACTGTAGATGGGTTCTGCCATGTCGCCAGGTCTCCACTGTATCGGTTCGAAAGGTGTATCGGTTCGAAAGGGCCGGATCGGTCAGGGTGCGCGGGACGAGGTCACCGAACGTATCGTGCAAGCAGCGTCGCACTACTCGTCGCTCGCCCCGGAAAAATAAGCCCGGTCGCGGGCCTCATAGCCACTGTATTCTATCAGGTCGTAGAGCTCCTGCCGGGTCTGCATCAGGTCGGTCAGTTCGCGCTGCGTGCCGTCGGCCGCGATCACTGCCAGGGCGGCCTCGACCGCCTTCATGGCCACGCGCAACAGCGTCACGGGATAGAGCACGGCGGCGTAGCCCAACTGGGCCAACTCTTCCAAGGTCAACAGCGGGCTCTTGCCAAACTCGGTCATGTTGGCCACCAGGGGCGCCTCGACCGCGTCGGCAAATCGCTCGAACTCGCCCGCGTCGGCCAACGCTTCCGGAAAAATCCAGTCGGCGCCGGCGTCGAGATAGCGCTTGGCCCGCTCAATCGCGTCGTCGATGTTCGTCACGCCCCGGGCGTCGGTGCGGGCCAGGATCACCAGATCCTGATCCGTGCGGGCTGCGGCCGCAGCGCGCAGCTTGGCGCACATTTCCTCGACGTCGATCAGGCTCTTGCCCGAAAGATGACCGCACCGCTTGGGAAATGCCTGGTCTTCCAACTGGATGGCGGCGGCGCCGGCCGCTTCCAGCTCGACGATGGTCCGCTCCACGTTCATCGTGGCGCCAAAGCCCGTGTCGGCGTCGACGATCACGGGGATGTCCAAGCGTCGGGTCAGCGCCGCGGTGTGCTGCACCAACTCGCTGAGCGTGAAAAGACCCACGTCGGGCAGGGCCAGCGATCCGGCGGAAAAGGCCGCACCCGACAAATAGGCCGCGTCGTAACCGGCTTCCTGGATCAGCCGTCCGGTGAGCGCATTGAAAGCGCCGGGCACCTGGATCGTGGAGTCCGCAACGGCGTCACGCAATAATCGGCCGGGCGAAGATCGCATCATGGGGAACCTACCTGAAGAGTCGACGGGGCCAACGAATCTTTCGGCGAATATAGGGCTCCGGCGTCGGACCCCGCAAGGGGCGCGTTGACCGCGTGCAAGTCTCTGGCGACGCGGCGCGCGTGCGGTTAGGCTGGTGCCGTGATACCGGACGCGCAACTTTCCGATCTGAGCCCACCGCGCCACGATGCCGCGCGATTGCGTGCCGCCTGTGAGATCGGTCTGATATTCTTGCTGTTTTTCCTGCAAGCAGGTTGGCCCGCGCCCGACGTCAACGAGCCGCACTATCTCAGCAAGGCACGGCACTATTGGGATCCCGCCTGGTGCGCGAACGATTTCTTCTGCGCCTCGGCCGACGCGCATCAGGTCTTCTATTGGACCTTTGGCTGGCTGACGCGGTTTCTGCCATTCGCCACGGTCGCCTGGCTGGGCCGTGTCCTGACCTGGGCATTGATCGCCTGGGCCTGGCGCCGATTGAGCTGGTCGTTGGTGCCTGCCGCCTGGTACAGCGTGCTTTCGGCCGCCTTGTGGGTCATGTTGACCGATCGCTGCCAGATGGCCGGCGAATGGGTGATTGGCGGCGTGGAGGCCAAGGGCTTTGCCTATGTCCTCATCCTATTGGGTATCGAATCGCTGGTCCGCGGGCGATGGGCCTGCGCGTGGCTGTTGTTTGGCGCCGCCTCATCGTTTCACGTCATCGTCGGCGGTTGGAGCGTGGTCGCGGCGGCCGTCGTCTGGCTGGTCAGCCGCGACCGACCGACTTTGGGTCAGACGATCCTGCCCTTGGCCGGCGGACTGCTATTGGCGCTGCCGGGCCTGGCTCCCGCGGTGGCCCTTACCTCAGGAGTCGAACCGGCGACCGTGGTCGAGGCCAACCGCATCTATGTTTATGAGCGGCTCTACCATCATCTGTTGCCGCAGCGCTTTCCACCGTTGTTTATCCTGCGGCACCTTGCCCTGGTCGTCGGATTCGCGGCGCTGGTCGCGTGGGTCGGCGCGATCGATGCCCGCTTTGCCCGGCTGCGGGCCTACGTCGCGGCGGCGGTCGGCATCGCGGCCTGTGGCATGCTGCTGGCGATGACCGCGCCCGTGGCGCCTGATTTTGCCGCCGGCGTGCTGCGGTACTATTGGTTTCGCATGTCCGACGTGATGGTGCCGTTGGGCGTGGCCCTGACGTTCACTTGGATGCTGACGCAGTGGCAACATCATGCCGAGCGAGTGCACGCGGTGGCCTTGGCCCTGGCGCTCGTGCTCACGACGTTGCACTTCGGCGACTTCATCATCATGCGACGCCAGCGGCCCTGGCCGCCGGCCGATACCAGCGTGGTGAACCTCGACGAATGGCGTGAGCTGTGCGAGTGGATCGCCACAGAGACTCCGCCCGAGGCCGTCTTCCTCACGCCGCGCCTGGCGCAGACCTTTCGCTGGTATGCGGGTCGGGCCGAAGTGGCCAATCGCAAGGATATTCCGCAGGACGCCGCGGGATTGGTCGAGTGGTGGCGCCGAGTCACCCGGATCTATCGGGCCGAGGACGGCACGCCTCAGGCCTATTGGCGTGAATCGCTGGCCCCGCTGGGCTCGCGCGCACTGGTGGAGCTGGGCCACGAGTTCGGCGCCGACTACTTGATTACCTCGGCCGATCCGCCGCTGGCGCTCGAGCGAGTCGGTCCGCGCGGCGCCAGCTATGCGATCTATCGTTTGCCCGAGGTTGAGCGCGTTGACCGCGCGGCGGCGCCCGTTCCATAATGCGGCTTGTCTCCGCCCGCCGCACATCGAGACTCGCCCTTTGAATCCGCAGTTGCCCTCGTTGTTGACCGACCGCCTGCGCTCGGACCTGCCCAGTTGGTCGGCCCAGGCCCGCTATCAGCCGGAGCTGAGTTTTGGCCGTCATCGCGGCCCCGCGCCGTGGGACGCCCGGCCCGCCGCGGTGTTGCTGTTGCTCTATCCGCGCGAGGGGGCCTGGCACATTCCGCTCACTCTGCGGCCGGCCCACATGTTGGACCATGCCAGCCAGGTCAGCCTGCCGGGCGGCACCATCGAACCCGGCGAGACCAGCCAGCAGGCGGCGCTGCGTGAATACGCCGAAGAGTTGGGCGCACCGCCGGCCGACGTGCGAATGCTGGGCCGGCTCTCGGAGCTCTACTTGTTCGCCTCGAACTATCGGGTCGAACCCTGGTTGGCCGCGGTCGATGTCGCGCCGACTTGGAACCCCAGCCGCGGCGAGGTCGAGCGGCTGCTAGAGGTTCCGCTGGCGCACCTGACCGACCCGGCCAACACGGCCACCTTTGAGCGGCGGCAGCGCGGAATAACCTATTCGGCACCTTGCTTCACGTGGCAATCAGAACGCATCTGGGGAGCCACCAGCATGGTGCTGGCCGAGTTGGTCTCGTTGGTGTCGACCTGGCCGTTGTAAGCCCGTGAAATCCTCAGAAGTCACCCGACCTTGTCGGACGCGTGACGGTTGGCGCGATTAATCGGGCGACCACCCGGGCAAAGCCATGCCATGCTTCAAGCAGAGACGGCGCCTGCGCGCACGTCTTGCCTCGCATTGCACTTACCCGCGCGTAGCTCGCCGACCATGCCAGACCTCGTTGTCCGCCGGATCGAATCGCTCTCGGCTTTGCGCCAGTCCGCCACGGCCTGGAACGACCTTTGGCAACGCAGCGACGTCGCGCTGCCGGTGACCCGCGCCGAGCACTTGGCGCTGTGGTGCGAGAAGTTCGCCGCCGGCCGGACTTTTCAGGCCTATGTCGTCGAGCAAGACGGTCAGTGGGTCGCCGCGTTGCCGCTGGTGGTCACGCGGCGCTGGGGCCAGATCATCGCCCGCTTGCCCGGCAATGCCTGGAGCGGAGCCGGAGAGCTGCTGGTGGATCCCTGCGCCGACGTGGAGCGGGCATGCGAGCAATTGTGGCAGGCGGTCGCCGCCGACGATTGGCCGCTAATCTGGATCGACGCGGCGCCGACTCGCGCGCACCGTTGGCACAGCTTGCTTTCGGCCGCCGAGCGCTGCGATGCGACCCATTTTCGCCGCCGGCGCTACTCCACGTACCTGGTTCGGTTGGAGCACGATTGGCGCCGCTACCTTGCTGGTCGCTCGCGAAACCACCGGCAATACGTGTCGAAGACCCTCAAGAGGTCCCGCCAGGAGGGCGCAGAATTGCATTGGCATACCGAGTTTGCACCGCAGGACGTTGACCCGCTGGTGCTCGGTTGCTTGGAAATCGAGGCCAGCGGCTGGAAAGGCAAAGCTCATGGCGCCGTGCTGAACACGCCCGGCATGACCGAATTCTTTCTTTTCCAGGCTCGGCTGTTGGCGGCCAGCGGTCATTTGAGCATTCCAGTGCTTGAGCACGAAGGACGGCCGATCGCGTTCGAATATAGCTGGCAGGCCAAGGACACTTACTTCTCGCCCAAGGTCGGTTACGACGAACATTGGGCGCGGCTCAACCCCGGCCAACTGTTGCGCACACTGTTGCTGGAACGAATGCAGGAAGAATCGGCGCTCGAGTGGGTCGATTTTCTTGGGCCCACGGCCGAGGCTACCTCGAAGTGGGCCACGCACGACTACGACATCGAGCGCGTGCTGGTGGCCCCTGGTGCGATGGCTGGTCGCAGCGTGGTGGCGGCCCTGGACCGGTTCTGGTCGCTGGCAGACCGGGTTCGCCGTCGTCCCGCTCCCAGCGAATTGCCCGTGCGGCCGTTGGGCCACGGTCCCACGCCGCTCACCGAGTCGCAGCAAGCGCCCGCGCTGGTGGGCTGACGTCTGCCCGGCCTACCGCGCCATCGCATGGCTCCTCGGCCCGCAATATTCATCGGCCCTCGTCGAAAACCGGCCGCGTTGCCATAATGAGCTCTCATGGCCTTCCCTCGCCCGCAAGCCGTCGTGTTCGACCTGGATGGGTTGATCTTCAATACCGAGGACCTCTATCAGGAGGTCGGCGGCGAACTGCTGAAGCGCCGCGGCAAGGTGTTTTCCGGCGAGTTGCTCGACGCGATGATGGGCCGTCCGGCCGACGTTTCGCTCAGGATCATGATCGACTGGCACGCGCTGGACGACACGGTCGAGCGCCTGGCGGCCGAAACCGACGAGATCTTCGCCATGCTGCTGGACCAGCGGTTGGACGTGATGCCCGGCTTCTGGGACCTCATCGGGCGGCTGGAGGCGGCCGGCGTGCCCAAGGCCATCGCGACCTCGAGCGGATCGGCCTTTGTCAGCGACGTCCTGGGTCGCTTCGACCTGGCTCGGCGGTTTAGCTTTGTGCTGACCTGCGAAGACATTACGCAGGGCAAACCGCACCCGGAGGTCTACCTGCTGGCCGCCCAGCGCTTTGGCATTTCACCGGGCGAAATGTTGGTGCTGGAAGACAGCCAGAACGGTTGCCGCGCTGCGGTGTCCGCGGGAGCCTTGGCCGTGGCGGTGCCGGCCGGACATAGCCGCCGTCACGACTTCACCGGCGCGGCGCTTGTGGCCGAGACGCTGGCCGATCCGCGCCTGCTGGCCCTGTTGCAGTTGCCATCGCGCTAAGTCGCGGCCCCGTGTGCCGTCGCTGCGAGTCAGTTACCTAGGCCGCCATCGCCGCCAGCTTCGCCACGGGTCCGACCACCGTATAGCGGTCGAGCCAGCCATTGTGGCGTTGGGCGGCAAATCGTTCCAGGCCCGGCCGCAGCAAGGGGGTCGCCCGCTCCATTGCCCGTCGCGCCCGGCGGCTTGAGAGCGAGGTCTCTTCCAGCGCCAGCTGGTCGCCGACCGGCATGCCCGGCGCCGCTGAGACGTCGGGCAGGTTCAGATTGCAGGCCGCGGCCAGAGCGTAGGCAAAGTGATAGGGGCTGGTCCGCTCCGCGCCAGCCAGATGACACAGGCCGGCGAGTCGCACCTCGTGGGCCCGCCACAACAGCTCTGCCAGGTCCGTGGCCAGGATCGGCGTGGCGTGCCGCCGACCGTCGACCCCCGTCAGCGTGTCGGCCTTCAGCCCACGCCAGATCCGCTCGGCGAATCCGGCCCGCTCGCTCACGGGGCTCCAGCCGTAGGCGTGCGTGCGGACCACCAGGGTGTCGCGAGCCGTCAATTGTTGTTCCAGGGCTCGCACCGTCGCCGCCCAGCGGCTTGTGGCGGTGCATTCCGACGCTTCTTCGTGAAACATCCGCGGCCCGGCAAAGACCGCGTCGCTGGACAGCACGGTCAGCCGTGCCGACTGCGCCGCGGCCAGGGCGGTGAGCTGGGCGATCGCCTCGACCTCGCCTGCTGCCTCGTCGGCCGTCGGCGCGGGGTCCCAGTTGGCCGTGGCCAGCGGTCCGCAGTGGAGGATCCACTGCGGGCGCCAGTCGCGAGTCAGCTCGGCCAGCGATGCCCCGCCGGCTGTGTCCCAGTAGGCGGTGCGCAGGGCGCTCGTTTCAATGACCTGGTCCCGATAAACACCCAGCACGTCGCAGTGCTCGGCGAGCACCAGCGCCAGGTCAATTCCCACGGGGCGGTCGATTCCAGTGACCAGCAATCGCTCCACGTCCGGCCTCCTTGCCTTGGTGAAGAATCGTGATGGATAGCTTGGGTGTGTGTCGTGTGCCGCGTGCCAGAGGTAGGAAATCGGGCCCGCGGCTGGGTGAGGCCGGGGATTGTAGCGAGGGCCCGCGCGGCGACCAAGACGGATTCGAGGAATCAAATAAACCTGGCTCAAGCCGCCGCGTCAAACGCCGGGTGCTGGCACGAGGGGCGTTTGTCTTGACCCTGTTTTACGGTTCTTGCTAGACTCCGCGCAGCGGCCAGGATTTAACGCGCCACCGCGGCGGGGCAACGTCGAACCGGCGAAACGTGAAGGAGCACAGGCAAGTGACCAAAAAAACACTCGGCATCATTCTGTTGGGAACGGACTCCGCAGCCAAGGTCGAACGCCGACTGGCGGGCAAATCGCTGTTGGAACTGGTCGTCCGCCGGATCACCGATTGCCAGCGATTGGGCGGCGCGGTGGTCGTGGCCGAGACCGCCGCGCAGGCCGAATGGGCGCGCCCGCTCGTGCCGCCCGACGTGCCCACCTTCGTCGCTCCGCCGGGAGACGCCCTCAACCGCACCCTGGCCGCGGCCGAGGCCCTGCAAGCCGACGCCCTGGTGCGGGTCCGCGCTGACAATCCCTATGTCGACCCGCTGCTGATCGACCGCCTGGTCATCACCGCCGAAGCCCATCCCTCCTGCGATTACATCAGCTACTCGCGGTCCGATGGCCGCCCCGCGATCCTTTCGCAATTAGGTGTCTGCGCCGAATGGTGCTCCGTGGCGGCGCTGCGCCGCGCCGCCACCGTGGCTCGCCGCTCGGCCGAACGCCAGGACGTCACGGCTTATCTCTACAGCCACCCGGAACTATTCAGCGTGCGGCTGATTCCGCTGCCTCGCGAGCTCGATCGCGACGACCTGCGGCTGCGGGTCGATCATGAGGAAGACTGGGACCACGCGCAGCAGATCTACGAGGCCCTGGGGGCCGACGAATGGGACTGGCGACGCGTGGCCGATCTGCTCGACCATCAACCGCACCTCCGCAAGCGGATGGCCGTGCTCAACCGCGCGACTCAGGCAGCCTGATCGGCGGGCCGCCCGCTGTAGAATTGCGGGGCGCGCGCAGTGGAATTGTTGCCAGACGGCGCACTCCGTTCGACCCACGATGGAAACGTTCTCGCCTCATGCTCTCCGTGCCGACACCCCTGGCGGTCGACGTTGCCCGGCCCGGTGCCCAGAACGGGTCGTCGCGGACTCAGCCGGCGAGTCGCACGGCCGGCATCGTCTTTGACACGGCCGACGTGCTCTATGACGACACCCTGTGGCGCCGCCGGTTGTGGCAGTTGGCCGCCCGGCTGGGGGTGCGGGCCGAATATGCCTGCTGGTTCGAGCCCTGGGACCGGACCTACCTGCCGGCCGTGCACTGCGGCCGCCGTGAGCCCATCGAGGCGCTGCACGCGTTCCTGTTGTCCGCGGGCTTGACCTGGGCCCAGATCGACGAGATCGCGGCCGATAGCCTGCTGGATCGCCGGCAGCTCGCCGCCGGACTGCGACCGCTACCAGGGGTCGTGGCCACGATCACACGACTCGCCGAGCTGGGCATTCCACTGGTGGCCTGGGCAGATTCGGCAGAGCCGGCCGAGTGCCTCGCCGAGCGGCTCGACCGCTTGGGCCTGGCGGGTCGTTTTCGGGCCTGCTTCACTTCGTTCGACCTGGAGGCAGCTCAGCCCGATCCGCGCTGCTATCGGGCGGCGCTCGAATGCCTGCACGCCGCGGCGGGCGACACGCTCTATGTCGGCCACGACCCGCGTCACCTGGCCGGCGCCCGCCTGGCGGGTTTGGTCACCGTGGCCTTTAACCACGCCGCCGGCGCAACCGCGGACCATGTGCTGGAGCAGTTTGCCGAGCTATTGGCCCTTGCAGTCGGTCACCGCGACGGCGCTGCCGAAGGGGGCTCCGGCGGTCTGGGGCGCGCCCATTCTCGGGTGAGGCTGCGATAGCAGGGCGACGCTGTCGGCGGCCTGCCATCATCTCCGCGTCGACCCACCCGGCAAGGTCCGCGCAACCGGCGAACTTCGCCCAAGTCTTACCCTCCGGTTGCCGATGATACTCACCGGGCGTCTCTGCCCGCAAAGATCGCCATTTGCACACCCATCCGCCAGCGCGAAGGGATCGAACTATGAATCGCCGTCTTGCCGTCATGGCCGCACCGCTCGTGATCGCGGCTCTGGCGGGCTGCCGGATGTGCCAGGCTCCGTTCGACTACTGCGCGCCGACGATCGGGCCCAGCGGCTGCTTCAATTGCGACTTCCTGGCCCGTCGCGGCTCCGCCTTTCGTCCGATGGACGACGACCCTCAATATCGGCGGTCCACCGCCAAGGCCGTGCCGGGCATGGTGGGCGCGACCGAAGAGGGCGAGCCGAGCATCGCGGCCCCGACCGGCGAAGCGGCGGATTCGGGCGAGTCCCTGCCGCAGACCTACGACGCGACGCAGTGATGGCCTGCCTGGTCGCCGGGATGCGAGACGTGGGAAGCTTTGCGTTGCACCTGGCAAAGCCGAAGCGCGCCACGCGGCCGGAATTCGGCATGCTGTTAGCGCAAAAAAAAACCGCACGTAGATTGCTCTACGTGCGGTGTAGTTTACGCAACAATTCAGGGCGAACTAGGCCCGACGAGCGCGACGCTTGCGAATCGCAACCGCGCCGATGCCAGCCGCAGCAAACAAGCCCATCACGACCGAAGACGGCTCCGGCACAATCGTGAGCGTGCCGTTGGTGACGTTCGGATAGATGAACTCGTCTTGCAAGTCCGTACCGAGGTCGGTAGCGCCCAGCGGGTGGTTGGTCAGGCTCCACGAATAGACGCCAGCGGGAATACCCGTGGTGTCAAACGTGACGCTGGCCAACAGACCATTCGCGAGGATCGGCAGAATACCGACAGCGCTGGTGGTCGAAACGGCCGGCCGGGTTGACGGCAGGTTGTTCGGAGCGGCGAAGACGAAAATGCCGGTGTTGTTGCCGGCAAAAATCGTACCCGCACTCGTAATGTCGACCGCAGTCACAACCGGACCGACACCACCACCGTTGATAGTGAAGAACAGGTCCAATCCACCGATCTGGTCATTGCCGGTGACATTCAGGTTGATAACCTGACCAGGCGTGTTGACAGCCAAAACATGATTGCCAACCACAATCGAGCTGGCCGCCTGCGCGATGGCAGGTACGCACAGCAGCAGTCCCAAAGCTAGGACAACTCTTCGATGCATACTCGTCTCCTTTTTAATCATCAGATTGATTTTCGTTCTTTGGACCAGGGTTGAGCTGAACATCAACTCCCGCATTCCCCTGGCACATTCAGCAAACCTTGCGACATCCCTGTCATCTGCCACCCAAAGGGGAGTTACCCCCAGAAATCACGAATTTGTACCGATTGTAGTCAAAACCCATTGTGTTGCAACCAAAATTTCCAAAAATCCTTCCGGAAACTTTTGACCACCACTGGGCCCCCCGGTATTCCGGGGCAACTCAGGTCTCCCCGGCCAGGTCGAGCCTGACCGGGGAGGCCCCGAGGATTTCTGCTTTACTCCAAGCCCAGGTCGCTCAACAGCGAATCCAAGAGCTCGTGATCCAGACCGAGTTCATCTGCCACGGCGTCGATCTTGACCAGCAGCTTGCGCGTGCCGGCCGTGTTCTGATCGGCGAGGTGTTGGAAGAAGTCCGCGATCCGACCTGTGTTCAGGTCCACATTCTCCAGGCGTCGCGCCACG